>OKTW01000497.1_pt1 | contig 20030 bp, 15 predicted proteins | sample 1606371 | NCBI WGS metagenome assembly OKTW01 (sample SAMEA3879568, study PRJEB24766) | human gut metagenome | biome: human-associated habitat; feature: feces | place: USA | collected 1985/1987
CACACTCTTTACCCGTCCAAGGCGGTTTGGAAAGTCCCTGAATATGAGTATGTTAAAAAATTTCTTTGACATAAACGGAAATAAGGAAATTTTTAATCATTTAAAGATTGCACAGGAAACTGAGTTGTGTGAAAAATACATGGGAAAATATCCGGTGATATCTGTTTCTTTAAAAGGAATCAATGCGCAGACTTATGAAAAAGCAATAGAGATGACGGTCCAGCTTATCAAAGGGGAGGCAAGAAGGTTTCAATATCTGTTAGAAAGCAGTGAACTCACGGAATATGATAAAAAGGCATATATTGCATTACTTGAAACGGATGTGGATGAGGGAACACTATGCAGCAGTTTAAAAGTGCTTTCCGAACTTCTTGAAAAGCATTATGGGAAAAAAGTAATTATTCTGATTGATGAATATGATGTTCCACTGGCAAAAGCATTTGAACGGGACTATTATGATCAGATGGTTATCTTTATCCGCAACCTGTTTGAGTATGCGCTTAAGACAAATGACAGCCTGAAATTTGCGGTGCTGACTGGATGTATGCGCATTTCCAGGGAAAGTATTTTTACAGGACTGAATAATCTGAAGGTTTTTTCCATTGCAGATGTACAGTTTGACGAGTATTTCGGATTTACCGATGAAGAAGTAAGGGAGATGCTGGAATACTATGAACTTTCCGATCATTACGAGGATATCAGGGAGTGGTATGACGGATATCAGTTCGGAAAAGCAGAAGTTTATTGTCCATGGGATGTAATCAATTATGTGGACACGCTGCGGGCGGACCCGCTGGCAGAGCCTAAAAATTACTGGTCAAATACAAGCAGCAATGAGGCAGTCAAAAGATTTATCAGGGAATCAGATAAAGTAACGCTAAGGCGTGAGATAGAGCGGCTTGTTGCAGGTGAAGTGATCGAGAAAGAAATCCATCAGGAACTGACTTATAAAGAAATGAATGACAGCATTGACAATCTATGGAGTGTATTATTTACAACAGGATATCTTACACAAAGAGGACGGGCAGCGGGGGATACGTTCCAGCTGGTGATTCCGAATATGGAGATCCGGAAGATTTTTACAGCCCAGATTATGGAATTTTTTAAAGAAAATGTACCGAAGAATGGCGTGCTGTTAAATACATTCTGTGAAGCATTAAGAAACGGAGAAACAGAAACGATAGAAAAATGCCTGTGTGATTATCTGCGGCGGGCCATCAGTATCCGGGATACTTTTGTGAGAAAAAAGATGAAAGAAAACTTTTATCACGGTATCTTACTTGGAATTCTCGGGTATGAGGAATCGTGGAGTGTTTCTTCGAATAAAGAATCAGGCGATGGTTACAGTGATATTGTGATCGAGACGGATGACGGTGAAATGGGAATCATTCTGGAACTTAAGTATGCACAGGATGGAGATTTGGAAACGGCATGCCAGTCTGCGTTAGAACAGATCGGTGGGAACAATTATATAGACATTCTTGAAGAGGATGGTGTGGAAAAGATTCTGAAATATGGAATCGCATTTTATAAAAAGAGATGCAGGGTAATGATTGGGGAAAAATCCTGATGCGGGATAAAAAACTTGACTTGGAGTCCACTTTATGAGCTATACTAGAGGGGAAAAAGAAAGGAGAATTATGGAAAAGTCAGGAATTTTAAAAAATAAGCTGTTTTTGTATCTCACGGAATTTTTTGCCGGAATGTCCGTGATGGCAGTAGAACTGGGTGCGAGCAGGCTGTTGGCGCCGTATTTCAGCTCGTCGCAGATCGTGTGGACGATCATCATCGGAACGATCATGATCGCAATGGCGCTTGGAAATATTTATGGAGGAAAAAGTGCGGACCGGTCGCCGGACCCGGACAAACTGTACCGCAGAATACTGATCGCTGCGATCTGGATCGCACTGATACCGGTCGTCGGAAAATACATTATCCTTGGAATATCGGCACTGCTGATCTTTACCGTCAGCAGCAATTTCCTCATTATTGCCGCATTTGTGGCATGTATGGTGATTTTTGTATTCCCACTGTTTTTACTCGGCACAGTGACGCCATCCCTTGTGAAATACTCGGTGGACAGTCTTGACGACAGTGGAAAAACGGTCGGAACGCTGGGAGCATTCAACACGATCGGAAGCATTATCGGAACATTTGTGCCGACTTTTGTGACGATTCCGGCAGTCGGAACCTCTATCACGTTTCTCATTTTTGCGGGAATTCTGATCGCATTAGCCGCAGTGTATTTTTTGAGCAGCCACAGGGGACAGAAGAAGGTGGCAGTATCGGCAGTTATTTTCGTACTCTGCTGTGGACTTGGCTATTCGGATTCTTTTGCATTCTGGCAGAATGACTTAAGTTACGAAGGGGAATCCATTTATAATTATTTACAGGTCTCCGAGGATGACAGGCGCGTGATCTTATCCACGAATGTCCTGTTCGGTGTGCAGTCACTCTACATGAAAGACGGCGGTCTGACCGGAATGTATTACGATTATGCGATGGCGGCGCCGCTCATGATACCGGATAAAAAGGCAGAGGATATGAATGTTCTGATCCTTGGAATGGGAACCGGAACTTACGCGACCCAGTGTAAAAAATATTTCGGTGATATGTCAATCGAGGGCGTGGAGATCGACGATAAGATCACGGCGCTTTCCAGACAATATTTTTCCCTGCCGGACGATGTCAAAGTGACGACCTATGATGGCAGGGCATATTTACAGGCGATCGACGAGAAATATGACGTTATCATGGTGGATGCCTACCAGGATATCACCATCCCGTTTCAGATGTCATCGGTCGAATTTTTTACGATGGTCAAAGAGCATTTAAACGAGAACGGCGTGATGGTCGTAAACATGAATATGCGCGGAAACAATGAGGGCAATATCAACCAGTATTTGTCGGATACCATTGCATCCGTATTTGACCATATCGTGACCGTGGATGTGGACGGTTCCACAAACCGGGAGCTGTATGCTTCCTCCAATGCAGACATGGTAAAGACATTAGAGAATAACGCAAATGAGACCGGACATTCCGATCTGCGCGATATGATGCTTCATGTGGCAGACACCAGCAGTGTGTATGAGGCGGGAGATTATATCATGACGGACGACAAGGCGCCTGTGGAGCTTCTCGGCATGCAGGTGATCGACCAGCTGATCCAGGGGGAAGTTGCATATTATAAGGATATTTTTGAAAAAGACGGGATCAACGGACTGCTGGAGTCACTATAAAAAGATTTTAGAAGACAGGAAATCAAGCGCATGCGCAAACAGCTTTTACAGGAACTGAAACTCATATCAGAAGAAGAAAAGAAGTATCAGTCAGGACAGGGAAACATCGAAAAACAGTTATATGCGAAAGATTCGATCAGTGAGATCGACCGGGAACTGCTGTTAGAGAGAGGACGGCTCGTCACGGTGCGCCCGCACAGCCGTTTTGTGGAATTCCCGGAGCACAGGCACAATTATGTGGAGATGATGTATGTGGTGCAGGGAAACATCACACATATCATTGAGGGAAAAGAGCTGACCCTTCACAAGGGAGATGTGCTGATGTTAAACCAGCAGGTGCGTCATGCGATCCGGCGGGCGGAATATGAGGATATCGGGATCAATTTTATTGCGCTACCGGAGTTTTTTGAAATCCCGCTCTCCATGCTGCATGAGAAAAATGTACTGGCGGAATTTATTGTCGGTGCGTTCCGGCAGAAAGATCCCGTTTCACATTACCTGCTGTTCCAGCTGCAGGAAGATCCGCAGGTGGAAAATCTTATGGAAAATATGATTGATTCCATGTTACATGAACATGCAAATGAGGATGTAATTAATCAGTATTCTATGGGACTTGTATTTTTATATCTGCTGAATCATCTTGAAAGCTTAAGCCATAATTCTTCCATGGATTATAAGGAGACGGTTGTACAGGCAGTACTTGGATATATTAACAGTGACTGCAAAAATGCAAATCTTACCAAGATAGCAGCAGATACCCATCAGTCCATGACGGTACTTAGCAGACTCATCAAGCAAAAGACCGGATATAATTTTCAGGAACTTTTGCAGCACAGGCGGTTTGAGACAGCTGAACATTTATTATTGGAGACAGATTTGTCAGTGGAAGAGATTGCGTTAGATGTTGGTTATGAAAATCAGAGCTATTTTTTCCGGCAGTTTAAAGAAAGATATGGAATGACACCGCGAAAGTATCGGTTAGAACATTATAAAAGATAGACAATGCAGAAAATAAGGACAGTTTTTTAGTCGAATGAGAGTCTAAAAAGCTGTCCTTATTTTTGTTATCTTAAAAAAAGATACATAGTCTATAAGTTTACAAGGGGGTATCCTATGAATACAATACGTGCAATTATTTTTGACTTGGATGGTGTTATATGCTTTACGGATCAGTATCATTATCAGGCATGGAAAGAAATGGCAGACGCAGAAGGAATTTATTTCGATGAGACAATTAATGGCAGACTACGGGGAGTAAGTCGTATGGAAAGTCTGGACATTATTTTGGAGAAAGCATCAAGAGAATATACACAGGAGGAAAAAGAACAACTTGCCGCAAGGAAGAATGAAAGTTATGTTCGTCTGTTGGAAAAGATGTCTCCGGATGATCTGTCGCAGGAGGTAAAAAAGACACTGGAAATATTACGTCAGCGAGGGTATAAGCTTGCGATTGGATCAAGCAGTAAAAATACGAAAAAGATTCTGACACAGATTGGATTAAACGGATACTTTGATGCAATCAGTGACGGAACGAATATTACGAAATCAAAGCCGGATCCGGAAGTATTTTTGAAAGCGGCTGAGATGCTTGGTGAAAAACCTGAAAATTGTCTGGTCGTAGAGGATGCGCTTGCCGGTATTGATGCTGCTTATGCTGGTGATTTTCAGAGTGCTGGAATCGGAGATGCCGCAGGTCATAGCCAAGTGACATATCCGATTCAGGCATTTAAAGATCTGCTTTCTATTTGTTCTATCTGCTAACGTCAGATGGGCAGATGACAGGTGTGATTTGAATAAGTCGAATCTCTAATAGTTCTAATTCTGCATTCAATCTTAGGGTTTCATCAGAAGCGATATGCATCAGCTTCTGATGGAATCCTGGAGAGGATGCTTTTTTTAACAAGTCAAATTCATAAGGAGTGGTAAGTTCTAATCCACCCATGGAAACCCATTGGTCATAAGAACTCCCATGTGTTCGATTTACATAAGTCTCAGAAATTTTGTATGTACCTTGCGGAATATTAGAAAGACATAGTTCGATTGTGACTGGATCAGAATCTGCAAATACAGTATAGCGATCTGTTTCTGTCATATCAAAACGTTCTCCGTTGGCATAAAGATAGTTAAAATGTTTGTAATTGTACAACATAATCTGATAACTGTTGTGTTTACGGGTAATGAAATAACCGTCTCCTCGTCCTAAAAACTGATCTCCTAACTGCCGTAAGAGAGTATAAGCATAATAACTTGCTTTTGGAATTCCATTTACCGTGAACAGACCTAGTCCACCGAAAAAGAGTTTGTTGGGCAGAGCGTCATCTGCCATAAGATCGGTAAGAGCCTGATAAGTAAAACTATCTAGTCGGTCATAATTTTCCAAAATATTTTTTACAATGTAGCACGATTTAAAACATGTATCATTGAGCAAATCCTGCTGGCTTGGTGTGTTGTTCCATTCTGACAGGTAGATTGGCATATTACCAAGTCCAAGCTGGCGTCGTTCACGGAGAACCTGCATAACAAAATCTTTTAACCCATCAGGAGATTCAGAAAGACTCATTGCATACACAAAACCAAACGATTCCTTGGAATGATTTTTATCGGAAATCATTTTAGTGTCGTAGTATGTAAAACTTAAACAGTCTGGAAGACAGGAATTTTTTTTACACCATTCCAAAAAGTTCAGATACCAGTTTTCATAGCTTTCGCCTACAATGTAGTAGGTTGGAGGAAGACTAAATTCGATATCAGGGCAAAAATCCTTGATACAATCATAAGTGCTTTTATAGAATAGAAAAAAGTCATTTTCGTTTGTAAAGCCAAATAGGTCGGAAGAAGTATTCGGTTGGTTCCATAGACCAAATTTCCAGGTCTTTATGGTATCTAACCCGTAACGGTCAGTGATGTGAAGCAAAAATTCATGGACCAGCTGACACCATGCACTGACAGAGTGGGGCTGGCTGACATTTGCACCAAACAATCGTCTGTTTGGATATTTTGCAAGTTTTTCCGGCATGTAGGATAATTGAAGCCAGGGTTTTAGGTGATTGACGATAACAAAATCCAAAATCTTATCAAGATAAGAAAAGCTATAGACCGGGACTTTACTTGCAGTTTCATTGTATATATGCAGATCATCAGAAAAGATGCCACATAATTTAATATATTCAAATCCAACTGTTTCCTGAATCTGTGTTAACATTTTTTGAACATCACAAATTAGTACATCACTTGCCCGCCCAACGGTCATCATTTTTTTCCAAGTGTGAAGCAGAGTATAGGAACTTCCGTTTACAGAAATCTCAATTTCAGTTTTTTTCACAGGAGATACAACCTGAAAAAATGTATCTTCTTTCAAATATTTTTTTAATCCGTAAATATAGTTATGTTGTTCTACACGTTGGGCAGTATTCTCTTTCTTCTTTTTTTGTTCACGGCGATAGTCTTTTGGTAACATCCCGTATTGCTTTTTAAAAAAAGTTACAAAGGCATGACTGTTGGAAAAACCGCTGTCAATCGCTATTTCATCAATATTCTTATCAGTGGTTGAGAGTTCCTGTACTGCGTGCATAAGGCGGTATTGGTTAAGATAGCTTAAAAAATTCATTCCGTAATATTCCACAAAAAACTTAGAAAGATATGGAACGGACAAATGGACTGCATCAGCAAGTTCTTGTAAGGTTATATTTTCCGTGTAATGCTGCTGGATCAACTGTGAGATTTCGGAAATACGTAAAGCATACTTGTGATTTTTCTTTTCTTTAGCAGTAGAGAGTTTGATGCGGAAGTTCCGATACAGTACATCCATAATATTGTAGATATAAGACCAGTTACGTAATTCATACCCATCTTTTTTATCAATATTTGTTTTGATAATGTGCGCTATCAGAGTGCGGAGTTGGACAATAGCTTCCTGATTATCGGTCATCGTACTGATAAAGAAAAAGCGAGGATGGAATGGAACGGGTAGAATCTGTTCAAACAAAGTCTGGTTGAATAAAACGGTTACAATCACACAGTTGACACCATGAAGTTCATGAAGCGAGAGTGGATTAACACAGAACACGTCATCTTCTGTTAAATTGTATATATGATCATCCAGTTGCAATGTACAGTTCCCGGAAACAATCATTGATAATTCAAAATAGTCATGCATTTGTGAACGAATATGATCAAAACGCTGCATTATACAGCGAATGGGCATGTGCATATCATTTTCTGAAATAAGATCGTAATTTTCTGACATAAAAAATCCCCCATTTAAAACTAAATAAGATATTGTAATGATTAAAACATAAATGTAATGAAAAAATCAATAAAAACATCGAATTTTTAATCTGTTTTGTATGACGGATTGAAAAGATGTGGAAAGAAAAGAAGAGCAGACATAAAAAAGTTAAAAATTAAAGTGAAACAGATAAAAAACAAAATCACATGAAAATTAATGAAAACTTATAATATCTATAAAGACGAGGTGATAAACATGAGTGAACCAATATTAAAAGTTGAAAACATGAATAAAAGATTCGGAAGTACAGTGGCTTTAAAAGATGTGTCACTTTCTGTATATCCGGGGGAAATTCGGGGATTAATTGGGGAGAATGGATCAGGAAAGTCAACCATTACTTCCATTGTAGCAGGAATGCAGGCATGCGATAGTGGTAAGATGATATTTAAAAATCAGGACTGGAAACCTCTTAGTATGATTGATGCACTTCACAAGGGGATTGGAATGATCGTTCAGGAAAGCGGAACAATACCGGGAATTACAGTTGCGGAAAATATTTTTCTGGCAGAGACAGAGAGGTATAAAAACAGGTTTGGATTGATCAATCGCAGGAAGATGAATGCAGATGCAACTGAAGTCATGAAAAAAATTGGGGTAAATGATATTACTGGCGATATGCTTATGCAACAGCTGGATTTTCAGACAAGAAAGCTTGTAGAGATTGCAAAGGTCGTGATGAAACAGCCTCAGATTTTGGTAATTGATGAGACAAGCACTGCCTTATCTCATGATGGAAGGGAAATTTTATATGATATTATGAATCGTTTCCGCAAAGAAAATAAGTCAGTGATTTTTATTTCACATGATCTGGATGAGATTATGGAGGTGTGTGATACTTTAACGGTTCTTCGAGATGGAAAAATAATCAGAACATTTAATAAAGAAGAGTTTGAAGCGGGTGCAATTCGTTCAAGCATGATCGGACGAGAACTGCAGGGGGATTATTATCGAAGTGATTTTGAAGCAAGCGCACAGCAGGAAGTTGCGTTGAATGTTAAAAATCTTGTTTATACAGATAGACTGAAAGGTGTTTCCTTCCAGGTGCGAAGGGGAGAAATTGTTGGAGTCGGAGGTCTGGCACATTGTGGAATGCATACACTTGGAAAGGTATGTTTTGGTGCAGTAAAGCCAGAAGAAGGAAATGTTTCAGTGGCAGATGGAACGGTAATTGACAGTCCGGCAAAAGCGATGAAGAAACGTATGGGTTATGTGTCTAAGGATAGAGATGTGGAATCATTATGTTTGAATGCAAGTATTGAAGACAACATATCAATTGCGGGAATGAGCAAATTTGCCGTAAAAGATTTTCTTGTTTTAAAAAATCGCGAAAAAAAATATGTAAATCAACAGATTGAGGAATTGTCCATTAAATGTTCTGGAAGAGATCAGGCGGTATCACAACTCTCGGGAGGAAATAAACAGAAAGTCGTATTTGGAAAATGGATTGGCTGCGGAAGTGAAATTCTTATACTGGACTGCCCGACACGAGGCGTGGATATTGGTGTAAAGCAGGCAATGTATCAGCTTATGGTTAAGTTGAAAAATGAAGGAAAATCCATTCTGATGATCAGCGAGGAAATGCCGGAACTCATTGGAATGAGTGATCGGATTTTGATCATGAAGGACGGAGAGATTACGGCAGAATTTGAGAGAAATAAAAATCTTTCTGACTCACAGATTATTGAGTACATGATATAGGAGGCTGGGAAAGATGACAAAAAGTAAAAAAATAATGATAGGTGCATTGCCGTTTGCAGCACTTATCGTATTGTTTGCAGTATTTTGTGGAATTGTAAGCAGTAAGGGATATCGCCTGGATATGTATATCAAGATTATATTTAATGAAGGTATTGTATTATCCATTGTTGCAACAGGTGCAATATTTATTTATACATTAGGTTCGTTTGATATCAGCTTGGGTGCGGCAACGCTTTTTTCAGCAACACTTGGGGTAATGACATATAATGCAACTGAAAATTTTATATTAATGATTGTTGTGATTTTATTGTCTGGAATTGTCTGTTCTTTGTTAAATTCTGTGCTGGCATCCATTTTTCATATTCCGGTGTTTGTTACAACGGTGGCAATGATGTCTGTTTTGTCTGCAATTGCATCACAGATCATTACCACAAAAGGTGGTGCAGTAGGCGGAATCAGCATTCCGAGTGAGGTAGTGAAACATTTGGATACATCCGCATTTAAAATTATAGTTTTGGTAATATGGGTGGTAGTATGTGCGTTCATCTTTGATTACACCAAGTTTGGAAGACGTGAAAAGTTTGTTGGGGGAAATCCAATCTGCGCCCAGCTTTCCGGTATTAAATACAATACATATGCAATACTTGGATTCCTTCTGGCGGGAATCGGCGTTGGAATCGGCGCATTTATGACGCTGGTTTATACCCCATCTGTTACAACAACGACAGCGGGGGATATAGGGATGAACATTATGGTTGCTATCGTGTTTGGAGGTATGCCAATCTCAGGAGGTGCAAGATCGAAAATTTATGCGGCTGTAGTCGGTGGATTTTCCTATATTATTTTAAATAATATTCTGGATCTGCTGATTGATTCAACATCTGGATATGGAATTACACAGATTGTCAGTGCTGTTTTTTTTCTGGTAGTTGTTTATGTTGCAAGTGCAAATTATCGTTCGCAGATGTTGCCGCGATAACAGAAATATGAATTTAACACATAACGTGTTAAAAATAAAATTTTAATAAGAGAAATGGGAGGAATAATTTATGAAACGTACAATGAAGAAAATGGTAAGCCTTGGACTGGTTGCTGCCATATCGTTGACAATGCTGGTTGGTTGTGGAAACAGCAAAGAAACAGCTGACAATACAGCCAGCGACAACACAGCAAATGATACGAGTGATACAAGTGTCAAGGAGGAGACAAAGACAGCAGAGAATGCTAAGATTGGTGTTTTAGTTCAGGATGTTAGTGGCGAGGAAGCATTAGGGTTCCGTACTTATTATGAAGATTATGTTGCGAATCAGTATGGTGTGACATTTACTTATACCGATGAACTTAAAGATGCGGCAAGCGAGAAGTCTGCTATAGAAAAATTCGCTTCACAGGGATATCAGGCAGTCATCTCTCTTTCAAGTAATGATCGTGCATTGCAGATTGAAACCTGTGAGGAAAATCAGATTTATTATGCGGTTGCTGCTGGAACTCTTGATCAGGAGCAGTTTGAAAAATATAAGACAAATGAGTACTTCCTTGGTCAGGTTGGACCAAGCATGGATACAGAGTATGAAGCTGGTGTAGAAATGGGCAGGTTCTTTGCGGAAAAAGGCATTAAGACAGCTGCTATCTATGGGGCATTTATTCCAAATCCTATGCATGTATACCGTGTAGCGGGTGTACTTTCCGGTCTGGGACTTTCCTATGATGGTGCTACAGAAGAGGGAGAAGTAGTGGGCAAGATTTTTACTGATCAGAGCGTGGATTTGTCTAAGATTTCTGGGGATATCCAGATTGTTTCTTATCTGCAGGGCTATGGTGATACAACAACAGATGAGATCAATGCAGCAATTCAGGCAAAACCGGAAGCATTTATTTCAGTGGGAATGGCAACAACATTTTTTACACAGCAGTTAAATGCTGCTGGTATTGAGTTCTCAGATATTGATTCCTTTACACAGAGTAATGGAGAAGCTATCACAAATGGAAAACTTGTCTATCTTGCCGGTAAATATTCATCTTCTGTAGGTCCTGCATTTGCATTAGTTTTAAATGCCATCAATGGAAATGTAATCCGTGATGAACAGGGAAATGCAGTCTCACTCAGCCAAAACTATCAGGTTGCAACTGACGAGGCTACATTTGATGAGTTTTATAAGTCAGATAACGGAGATAATCCAATTTACAATAAAGAAACATTAGACCAGATTATTGGTGAGTCTGTTACTTTTGATGAGATCAATGAACTTGTAACATCGAAGTAATTCATTTTTACAGTCAGGTCACGGCTTCATTTAGAAGCCGTGCTCTCTCCAAATAAATGAAAAGTTAAAAATTCATTTATTTGGAGAGGGTATGGAATATCCTGAAAAATGAAAGGAGAGGACAACATGAAAAATAAAAATAGACATTTGGTAAAGAATGTAATTGGTACATTAACAATACCGGTACTGGTGGCTGTATTATTGCAGGGAATCTGCATGTTCAATGGAAAAACAATGATTTCAAACATGACAGGTTTTGATAACTTTGTTGTATATATTGCAATTGTGATGATTACAACAATAGCATTATCCATTAATTTAAATAGTGGTCGTTTTGATTTTTCCTTGGGATCAATGGCAGCACTTTCTTCTGTATTAGGAGCTAAAATTACATATTCCATTTTAGGTGGTGGAAGTAACAGTGCATTGATGATGTTGATATTGACGATCTTATTTGGTATGTTACTTGGACTTGTTTCAGGACTTATGTATGTGGTGCTGCATCTGCCGCCAATCATTACATCTCTTGGAGTGACACTGATCTATGAGGGAATTCTTTTTACAATCACGGAAGGACGTTATGTGATGAAGGAAGTGCAGAATCCATCTATGACAGCTTTTACAGGAAGCTGGATTTATGCAGCAATCATTATTGTGGTTGTGTTAGCTGTCTGTATAGCAATCTTTGATTACACAAAGTTTGGATATGATTATAATGCACTCAAAAATGGTCAGAAGGTTGCGGTAAATACCGGTATAAAAGAGATATCAAATGCCATTGGATGTTATGTGATCTGTGGCGGATTGATGGGAATTGTAGGATTTTTAAATGCGACAAGAAGCACAACAATCAACGGTGGTCAGTTGAACTTTTCCTCTATCAGCATTATGTTTACGGCGTTTCTTCCAATGTTCATAGGCTCCTATATCAGTCGCTTTACAAACGAAAAAATTGGATTCCTTTTAGCTGCTTTATGTATGTCCATGCTTAATTCAACATTTGCTGTATTCTCCAATGAGGTAAATGCATCAATGCAGGCAATCATTAATGCAGTACTGCTTGTAGTCTTTTTGATTTATTTGAGTAATGAACATTTATTGGTAAGTCTTTTTAACGGAAAACGAAAATAGAAAGCAGGAGGGTATGAATATGATCAACTTAACAAAGAATCCATTCTTCCTTTCAGGGGAAGACATTGAATGGGTTGAAAATACAAAAAAGTCAATGACATTAGAAGAAAAAATAGGTCAGTTGTTTGTCCCAATCGGGTATTCCGGAGATCCGCAATATCTGGAACATGTCATGCTCGCACATCACATTGGTGGAATTATGTATCGTTGTGGTGAGGCGAAGGAAATGCAGCGGACACACCGTTATCTGCAGGAACACAGTAAGATCCCACTTCTTATTGGAGCTAATCTTGAGGATGGAGGCTGCGGAATTGCAACAGATGGAACACAGTACGGAAAACAAATGCAGGTTGCGGCAACTGGAGACACGGAGGATGCATATCGGCTCGGAAAAGTAAGCTGTAGTGAAGGTGCAGCGGTTGGTTGTAACTGGGCTTTTGCACCTGTGGTTGATATTGATAGAAATTGGAGAAATCCGATTACAAACGTGCGTACATATGGGGATGATCCGGATCGTGTTCTTGCATGTGGTCTCAATTACATGAGGGCAGCTAAGGAAGAAAATGTTCTTGTTGCAATTAAGCATTTCCCAGGGGATGGCTGCGATGAAGTGGATCAGCACATTCTTACAAGCGTAAATAATCTTTCCTGTGATGAGTGGGATGCGACATATGGAAAAATATATAGCGGCTTGATTCAGGCGGGGGCACAGACAGTGATGGTCGGACATATTGCACAGCCGGCATATCAAAAATCGTATAATACAGATTTTCCAAATAAATTAATACCGGCAACACTTTCATCGGAATTGTTAAAAGGTTTGCTCCGTAAAAAATTGGGATTTAACGGTCTGATTGTAACGGATTCTACCTGCATGGTAGGTTTTAGCTGTGCAATGAACAGAGAAAGGGCAGTTCCTTATGCGATTGAGGCAGGATGTGATATGTTCCTTTTTAATAAGGATCTTGAGGAAGATTATCAGTATATGCTGAATGGATACAAGCAGGGAATCCTTTCGGAACAGCGATTAGATGAAGCAATCACAAGAATTCTTGCAACTAAAGCTTCGCTTGGACTTCACAGAAAAGCAAAGTGTGAAATTGTGCCTTCGGAAAGTGCACTTTGTATTCTGCAGGCTGATGAGCATGTTGCATGGGCTAAAAAGAGCGCAGACAAGGCAGTTACACTTGTAAAGGATATAGATGGAATTTTACCGTTGAATCCGCATAAGACCAAAAAGGTGTTGCTGGAAATCATAGGTGGGTTTCCATCAAATGAGCGTGTTTTGGAAAGCTTTCGTAAGCGATTGGTTGAGGAGGGGTTCGAAGTTAACGTATATGAACAGGAGAACTTTGAAACAGCAAAATTTGATGTTGGCACATTCCGGAAGAATTATGATCTGGTCATGGAGGCTCTGAAGAAGGCACACCGCATGGATCTGGTAGGATTTGATAAACACTGTCTGATACGCCCGAGAAAATTCGAAGGCAGATCACAGCAGAAAGTACCGGGACAGAAAACGCAGAATCAGAAGTCTTCCGGAAAACCGGGACGGAATGACCGTGGGAAAAACAAAAACGAGCATTCCAGAAGAAATACTGTGCAAAGTGACAGACAGAACAGCAGACAGAATACAGGAACGGATAGAAGCAGACAGAAAAAGAAATCGATCCGGAATGTGCATAAGAAGAAATAACAGCAAGAGAAATAGCATAAAGGAAAAATGATGAAAAACCGGCAGCCGGATGGATGTAGAGAGGTGTTAAAGTTGAAAATAGCGATCGTTACAGGAGCATCGTCGGGAATGGGCAGGGAATTTGCGCTTCAGATCCCGCAGCTGTATAAGAACCTGGATGAATTATGGGTAGTGGCAAGACGGACAGACCGTCTGAAAAGTCTGCAGGAACAGGTAAAGATCCCGGTCAGGATCTTCGACGGGGATATGCAGAGAGACTATATTTTCGAAAAACTGCAAAGAGAACTGGATCGCCGGCAGGCAGATGTAAGGATGCTTGTAAATGCGGCAGGATATGGAAAGATCGGTAACGTCAGTGACATTGATCTGAAAGAACAGTGCGGCATGGTTGATCTGAATTGTACAGCACTCACCAGAATGACAGGAATCTGCCTGCCATATCTGTCGAAAGGCAGCCGGATTGTCAATCTGGCTTCGGCAGCTTCGTTCTGTGCACAGCCGGGATTCTGTGTATATGCGGCTTCCAAAGCATATGTACTGCGTTTTTCACAGGGACTGGCAGCAGAATTGAAGAAACGGGGAATCCTGGTAACGGCAGTGTGTCCGGGACCGGTACGTACAGAATTCTTTGACCGGGCCGGTGCGCTTGCGGCAAGTGAAAAAGAAGCACTCTGTGCCGAACCGGAAGCGGTGGTGACACAGGCACTTACAGACAGCGTGCGTGGAAGATGCGTTTCGGTATATGGAGCAGCAATGAAAGGTTCCAGAATCCTTTCCAAGATCCTTCCGGATCGCCTGCTTGTATGGGGGATGATGAAGATCAACCATGCGGATATATAAAGGCATATACGGAATGTCTATGAGCTTGGAAAAATGTTTTTTTCATGATAGAAAAAAACGATTGCAGAAAAATTATAAATAGAAAACAAAAAGGACAGACAATATGAGAACAGAAAAAGGACAGCCGGGATATGTAAAGGCAAGAAAACAGAAATATCTTCTGGGAGCGGTCGTAGAATTTGCAATTGTGATCGCAATCTTTGTAACCGGATATATTCAGACCGGATCCAGACTGAATCTGCTTACCGTTGTAGCGGTAGTCGGATGCCTTCCGGCAGCAAAGATGTTGGTGGAATTTATCACAATGGCACCATATAAGAGTATTGAAGAAGCAAAATACCAGGAGCTGGAGGAAAAAGCACCTCTGATCCTGAAGGCATATGATATGATCATTACCAGTTCACAGAAGGTTATGCCTCTGGATGCAGTGGTTGTATCCGGGCACATTGTCTGCGGATATGCAAGCAATCCGAAGACCGATGAGGCGGCACTTGCCCGTCATATCAAAGATATTTTGAAAGACAATCATTATGATAAGATGACGGTGAAGATTTTCCATGACTATACTGCATTTTTATCGCGTGCAGAGGGCATGAATAATATGGCAGCGGTAGAACAGAAAGAATCATTACGAAGAGAAAAAAAGATCCGGAAGATCATCTTAAACATTTCTATGTAGAAAACAGCGGGAGTTAGAAGAGAATATGAAAGAACTGATCATTCATGACAATGAGGCGGGACAACGCCTGGATAAACTGCTGCGCAAATATCTGAGCGAAGCACCGGGAAGCTTTATTTATAAAATGCTGCGTAAAAAGAATATTGTGCTGAATGGAAAGAAAGCAACCGGGAACGAACATCTGAAAAAAGGAGACAGCGTGAAACTGTTTCTGGCAGATGATACCATTGCCAAATTTCAGGCAGCTGGAAAGACGGTGGAAGAAAGCATAAAGAATACGGTGAAGCTGGATGTGATCTATGAAGATCAGAATGTGATATTTATCAATAAACCGTCCGGAATGCTGTCGCAGAAGGCGAAGGAAACAGATGTATCGGTAGTGGAAAATGTGACAGCATATCTTCTGGAATCCGGGCAGCTCACCAGAGAGAATCTTAAGACCTTCCGCCCGTCGATCTGCAACCGTCTGGACCGGAATACCAGCGGTCTGATCGTTGCCGGGAAGAGTCTGGCAGGCTTACAGCAGATGGGAGAATTATTCAAGAAACGTACACTGAAAAAATATTATCTGTGTATTGTAAAGGGCAGGATCACGGAGCCGGCACACATCAGGGGGTATCTTGTGAAAGACGAGAAGACGAACCGTGTCAGCCTTTCAAAGGGAGGCTTTTCCAAAGATGCAAAAGGCCTTCCTATAGAAACAGAATATGTCCCGATCGCGTGGAATGAAGAGATGACGCTTCTGAAGGTACATCTGATCACCGGACGTACCCATCAGATCCGTGCACATCTGGCGAGTACCGGACATCCGCTTCTCGGAGATTACAAATACGGCTCTAAGAAATGGAATGACCGCTATAAAAAAGAATGGAAGATCGAAGACCAGGTACTGCATGCTTATCAGCTTACAATGCCGGGGATGAAGAAAGAACTGGAGAATCTTTCCGGAAAGACATTTTATGCAAAGGTACCGGAGGTTTTCTGGAAACTGATAAAGGAGACAGCATGGGAACATGGAACTCGAGAGGCCTTAGAGGTTCTACATTAGAAGATATGGTCAACCGTACCAATGAGTGGTATCTGGAAAAGAATCTGGCACTGATGCAGAAGATTCCGACCCCGATCACACCGGTGCGGATGGATAAAGAACACAGACAGATCACGCTCGCTTATTTTGATCAGCGCAGTACGATCGACTATATTGGAGCGGTACAGGGAATTCCGGTGTGTTTTGATGCAAAAGAATGCAACACCGACACCTTTCCGCTTGCCAATGTTCATCCGCATCAGGTGGCTTTTATGGAGCAGTTTGAAAAGCAGGAGGGAATAGCGTTTCTTCTGATATCTTTTACGCACAGGGAGGAATTTTATTATCTGCGTTTTTCCGATCTGGAGAAGTTCTGGAACCGGGCTCTGGATGGTGGACGGAAAAGCTTTCGGTATGAGGAGCTGAATCCGGCCTATTTTCTGCCAAAGGTATCAGGGGTACTGATTCCCTATCTTCAGGTTCTCCAGAAGGATTTAGAGGACAGGGATTGACAATCTTTGGAATATTTCTTATAATAGCGTTGTTTCATGTGCTACCAAATTATCACGGTATCACTTTAAAATAGTAAAGCGAGAGGTTCGATTATGACAGACCAGATGTTACATACGCCGGACGGAGTCCGGGATATTTATAACGGAGAGTGCAAACAGAAACTACTGTTGCAGGAGAGATTACACGATGTATTGCGTCAATATGGATATCGTGATATTCAGACACCAACGTTTGAATTTTTTAATATTTTTGGAAAAGAAATCGGTACAACACCATCCAAAGATCTGTATAAGTTTTTTGACAAGGACGGAAGCACGCTGGTACTTCGTCCGGATTTTACTCCATCTATTGCAAGAAGTGCTGCAAAGTACTATACCGAAGATGATATGCCGGTAAAACTTTGTTATATGGGAAACACATTTATCAATTCCAACGCGTATCAGGGACGCTTAAAGGAAACGACACAGTGCGGTGCGGAGCTGATCGGAGACGGAACGGTTGCCGCTGACGCAGAAATACTTGCCATGGTAGTGGAGTCCCTTCTTTCGAGCGGACTGAAAGAATTTCAGATCTCGGTGGGACATGCACAGTTTTTCCGCGGGCTGGCAGAGGCGGCAGGACTTGATGAGGAACAGCAGCAGGAATTAAGAGAACTGCTTGCCAATAAAAATTATTTCGGTGTGGAAGAAATGGTAGAGGGAATGCATTTAAATGACACGTTAAAGGAACTGTTTTCCCTTCTCGGAAGTTTTGAGACACAGGTAGAAGAACTTGCTGAGGCAAAGTCTCTTGCTTCGGATTACCCGAACATTCTTTCCGCAATTACTGATCTGGAAAAACTCGGATCGTTTCTGCGGTTATACGGAATTGAAAAATACGTTTCGTTTGAACTCGGAATCATCAGCAATTACCATTATTATACCGGTATTATTTTTGCAGGATATACATTTGGAACAGGAGAACCTGTGGTAAAGGGAGGACGCTATGACAGGCTGCTTACATATTTCGGAAGAAAAGCACCGGCCATTGGTTTTGCCATTGTTGTGGACCAGCTTCTTTCCGCTCTTTCCAGACAAAAGATCACACTTCCGTCCGAAGAGAAAAATCAGATGATCGTTTACGCGGAAAATAAGATTGCGGAAGCAGTAGAAAAAGCGAAAGAACTTCGCGCTCAGGGAATTTCGGTTTCTCTGATCCAGATGCAGGAAGGCCGGAGCAAAGATGATTATCTGAGCTATGCCATGAAGGATCACGTTTCAAAAGTAGAATTTATAGAGGAAGCATAGGAGGAGATCATGGAAGAAAAGAGATATCTGACGTTTGCACTGGGAAAGGGACGTCTGGCAAAAAAGACACTCGAACTGTTTGAAAAAATAGGAATCACCTGTGATGAGATCCGTGATCCGGATACCCGTAAACTGATCTTTGTCAATGAGGAACTTGGACTTCGGTTTTTCCTTGCCAAGGGACCGGATGTGCCTACATATGTAGAGTATGGTGCAGCCGATATTGGAATTGTCGGAAAAGACACGATTTTAGAAGAGTCGAGAAATATTTATGAAGTGCTGGATCTTGGATTCGGAAAATGCAAAATGTGCATCTGTGGACCGGAAAGTGCTGCGGAACTTTTGCAGCATCATGAACAGATCCGTGTGGCAACCAAGTATCCGCGGATTGCCAAAGATTATTTTTATAACAAAAAACATCAGACGGTTGAGATTATCAAGCTGAATGGTTCCATCGAACTTGCGCCGATCGTTGGACTATCAGAGGTAATCTGTGATATAGTAGAGACAGGTACGACCTTGCGTGAAAACGGGCTGACGGTGTTAGAGGAAGTTTGTCCGCTTTCTGCACGCGTGGTCGTAAACCAGGTAAGTATGAAAATGGAAAATGAACGAATCACAAAACTGATCCGCGATTTGAAAAAAGTCATTTAGGAGGGACATCATGAGAATTTTAAAACTTACAGAGGATACCAGAAAAGATATTCTGCAGAATCTCTTAAAAAGAAGCCCGAATAATTACGGTGAGTTTGAAGGCCGTGTAAATGCCATTATTGAAGAAGTGCGAAATAACCGCGATCAGGCAGTTTTTAATTATACCAAGCAGTTTGACGGTGCGGACATTAATGCCGGCAATATTCTTGTAACAGAAGAAGAGATTGCCGAGGCATATGAGCAGGTTGACACGACATTGCTTGCAGTGATCCGCAAGTCTCTTGTAAATATCAAAAAATATCATGAAAAACAGGTACAGAATTCCTGGTTTACTACAGAGGACGGTATCATTCTTGGACAGAAAGTTACCGCACTTGCGACGGTTGGTGTCTATGTTCCGGGCGGAAAGGCCGTGTATCCTTCTTCCGTACTGATGAATGTTCTTCCGGCAAAAGTTGCGGGAGTAGACCGTATTGTAATGTGTACGCCACCAGGTAAAGATGGAAAAGTATATCCTTCCACTCTGGTTGCAGCCAAAGAAGCCGGTGTGGATAAGATCTACAAGGTCGGCGGTGCACAGGCAATTGCAGCCCTTGCTTACGGAACAGAGAGTATCCCGAAGGTTGACAAGATCGTAGGACCTGGAAATATCTATGTAGCACTTGCAAAGAAAGCAGTTTACGGTCATGTCAGCATTGATTCCATTGCAGGA
>OKTW01000518.1_pt1 | contig 19240 bp, 16 predicted proteins | sample 1606371 | NCBI WGS metagenome assembly OKTW01 (sample SAMEA3879568, study PRJEB24766) | human gut metagenome | biome: human-associated habitat; feature: feces | place: USA | collected 1985/1987
AGTGTCGCCGGGATCGGCTATAAATTTGAACATCTATAACATGAGCCCACAAGGTGTTGTTTCCCCTTGTGGGCTTGCTTTTTGCAGCATATATTCTAAGAGCGGAATATGTAGAAAATTGCGAATATAAAGAGTAAAAAGCGAATATCTGCGGACTGATAAAGGAAACATAACCGATATAATTTTCTCCCAAGGAGGTATCAAGCAGCCGATTCAGGTTCCTCCTTGATGGGAGGAAATGTCTATGCGTCTATGCAACACAGATCTGCAGATAAACTGCTTTACATTCAGTCACCTATACGTCGTAGTCCAGCTCGTATGGATTGCGGCGTTTTTGGTTTCGACAAAGTTTGAGCATTTTCGCTGTCAACCTCCCGGAAAAATTTCATACTGCTGCTTTGGCGCGCCTGTTCTTTGTACGGGCGCGCTTTTTTGTACCCTTTTTTTAATCAGAAAGAGACTTAGACCTTATCGCTGCCGCAGCCCACCCTCTGATTTCGATTTTTGCCATCAACTCAAACATCGAAATTGGAGGAAATTACTATGAAGAAAATCAATCTTCGGGATTATTACCCGTATTATACACAGGACATGATCGTTGAGGTGCCGGATGAAGTTGCTTTGTTGCTTCGGGAATATATGTTGTTGGAAGAAGCCTATCGGATTCGTACATACCGCTATAAAGCATTTTACTCTCTGGATCGAGACGAAGGTATTGAGCGTGAGATATTGCAAAAGCCTCTTAACCCGGCAGAAATTTGGGAACAGCGCCAAATGACGGAGTTGATTTATAAAGGTCTTTCCAAACTTCCGGTAAAGCAGCGCCAACGAATCTATGCACACTTTTTTCTTGGCATGAGCAAAGCAGATATTGCCAAAGCGGAAGGAACACACAAAAGCCGGATCACCCGTTCTATCGAAGCCGGATTGCGTAGTCTGGAAAAATATTTCAAAGAAATTTTATAACAGACGGCAACTTTGCCCCTAAAAATGTACTGAATAGTAGAGGGACATATTCGGCGGGACAAGCTGGACGGGTGTGGTAAGGAAGCATATACATCCTCCCACCCCAACTGCAATATCAATTTGTCTGCCATGCCCCTTGCTTGTTCCTTGACAACCGAATATACGCTGTTACAGGTACTTCATTCTGTGTTCCGAGCGGCAGATGGGGCGGCGCGGTGACAGGCGGCCTAAGGAGGTGATGGATCCAGGCTGTCCGAGCGATAAACGCAACCTACGAAACCGGCTGTGGCAGGCCGGACGCGATAACGACGCAGATCATAATGGTACTTCTTCACAGCTTCCTAAAGACTTGGGGAGAGTTCCTGCGGCGTTTGCTTGCTCTGGCAAAGCGGCGGCGTATGTGGGACTATGATGCGGTGACGCTATCCGCAGCCTGTAACAGCCCCGTCCTTATAACAGAAGGACTTGCCGGGGTGCGTGGCAAATACGGCAGTAAAATCGAAATCAGATATAATGGGCCGGATTTATGTGTGTAATAACCATAGATCCGACCTATTCATGTGGTTTTGATAACACAGTTTTCAGAAGGGAGTTGATACTATGGAATTGAATACCATTGTCAGTGAAGTGGGTACACTGGTAGACATTCGGGATGTCTCTGTCAACAAAGAACTTTCCCGTGATGAACGGATTGCAGAATTCGTTCAGCAAATCAAAAATCCATACCATTTTAAGTGTGGGCGTTTTACTGTACAGGCCAGCTTTTCTGCTGAAGGTGCTACCCTGGAAGAATGTATCAAGGGTATTTTACGATAGGCGCAATTTTAAGAAAGGGGCTGACTTTTCCGTAAAAGCATGGTAGAATAAGAATCGGAAAAGGAATTGAATATGGCATAACCACACTTCTTGAATTGCGGGGATTTTTCTGTGCAACGAAAGGAGTGTTTTTTTATGCAGGTTTACAAAGCGATTAAGTACATCCGTCTTTCTTATACGGATGATAAAACAGTAGAAAGTGACAGCGTTGCTAACCAGCGGCGCCTGATCGATGACTACATAGCCCGACACCCGGAAATTGAGGTTGTGGCAGAAAAAATTGACGATGGTTATAGTGGTGTTTTGTTTGATCGCCCGGCATTTCAGGAAATGATGCGGATGATCGAACAAGGCGAAGCTAACTGCGTGATTGTCAAAGACCTCTCCCGCTTAGGTCGTGAGTACATAGAAACAGGCCGTTATATGCGCAGGGTATTTCCAGCCTATGGAGTGCGTTTTATCGCAATTAACGATAATGTGGACACGGAAAATGACGCTGCCGATGATCTCACGGTTTCTGTCAAAAACATTATGAATGAGGCTTACTGTCGGGATATTTCCGTTAAGACACGGAGCGCCCTGGAAGTAAAACGGCGCAGCGGGGATTTTGTAGGTGCTTTTACCATTTATGGTTATGTGAAAGTCGGCGATAAACACAAGAGCTTGGAAGTAGACGAATATGCTGCTAATGTTGTGAGGGATATTTTCAGAAAACGGCTGGAGGGATTCAGCGCTTCCCATATAGCGGATGAACTGAACCGATTAGGAATTCTTTCGCCTTTAGCGTATAAGCGCAATCACGGAATGCCTCATGCAAAAGGTGGCTATACAGACCGAAAGGATTGCAAATGGTCTGCAACTACAATCATCCGCATTTTGCAGGATGAAACTTACACCGGAACACTGGTCCAGGGCAAACAGACAACGCCCCATTTCAAATTAAAAGAGCGTGAGGACAAACCTTCTTCGGAATGGATTCGTGTGGAGGGAACCCATGAAGCGATCATACAAAAGCACGATTTTGATCTGGTGCAACGGCTCCGCAGGATTGACACAAGGACTTCTCCCAAATCGGATAAGGTTTACCTGTTTTCCGGTATTTTGATCTGCGGATGCTGTGGCTGCCGTATGACCCGCAAGACGAACCGCTATAAAGACAAAGAGTATCACTATTATTACTGCCCGACCGGCAAAAAGAATGGCTGCACATCGTCGGTCATGCTGAAAGAGTCGGATCTGATTGAATGTGTGCAGGACAGTTTGAAAGGACATATTGAAAATGTTGCTTCTCTGGATGCCCTGCTGTCCAGTATCAGTCAGGAACGGATCAACCGGGAATTGGCGCAGGAATATGCCGCACAGATCAGAGTAAATGAAAAGCGTGTGGCACAGACCGAGGGCTTTAAGGCAAAACTCTATGAAAATCTGGTGAGTGGAATTCTGACAAAGGAAGAATTTCTCTCTTATAAGCGAAAATACAATGCAGATATTGAACTGTTCCAAAAGGCAATCGCTGAATGGAACGATAAACTTACAGATGTATTGGAAAACCGAAGCGAACGAAACCGTTGGATCAACCATTTTATGAAATTTTCTACTATGGAGGATATTGACCGCCGGGCAGTCATGCAGCTTATCCGAAGCATACGGGTAATGGGTAAAGATGAACTGCATATTGAATTTAATTACCAGGATGAATATCAGAAAGCAATCTCTTTGGCTGAACAGATTGCTACAAAAAATGAAGAAAGGATGGTGGGCTAAATGGCAAGAAAAAGCAGAAAACAGACGGCAGCGCCTATGCCGGCACCATCTTTATATGTACATGTGGCTCTGTATATCCGTCTTTCTGTGGAGGATAACAAAAAGCGGGGTTGCTCAGTAGAAAACCAAAAACTGGTACTGAATGACTTTCTTTCGGATAAACCGGACTTCGTTGTGTATGATACCTATATCGACAACGGAGCGACAGGGACAAATTTTCACCGCCCTGGATTTCAGCAAATGCTATCTGATATTGAAGCAGGCCACATTAACTGTGTGATTGTTAAGGATCTTTCCCGATTAGGGCGAAATTCTATTGACACAGGTTATTATATCGAACAGTATTTCCATGCTCATAATGTTCGCTTCATTGCTGTTACGGATCAGTTTGACACAGCGGATTCCGGAAATCTTCATGGTGGTATCATGCTGCCTTTGAAAAATATGATCAATGAAGCCTATGCTCTGGACATTGGACGAAAAATCAAAGCACAAGCGCGGCAGGCTATGAAAGATGGCGACTATATTGGTGCACGGGCACCTTACGGTTACAGGAAAGACCCTGATAATTGCCATAAACTTCTGATTGATGAAAATACTGCCCCTGTGGTAAAACAGATTTTTGAATGGGCACATGAGCATGTGGCACTGAACCGGATTGTCCGCAATCTAAATGAGATGGGAATTCCGGCACCGAGCCATTATAAAAAGACCACTGGCGAGATTACCAGTCCGGGACTGATCGGAAGTGGCAAATGGCAGACCCGCACAGTGATGAAAATCTTAGAAAGCGAAGTTTATACAGGCGATCTGGTGCAAGGAAAAACAAAGATTGTAGATCATCAGCAGGTCAAGGCTGGAGAAGATAATCTGATTATTGCAAAATGCACCCATGAACCGATCATCAGCCATGAGTTGTTTAATGCAGTTCAGGAATACAGAAAACAGATCTGTGAAGAAAGCAAAGCAACTCCAAAACGTCCCTACACGCCAAACATTTTCAAAGGCAAAGTGTTCTGTGCTGATTGTGGCAGAAGCCTTCACCGGCAACGTGCCGAGCGCCGGAAAGGCCCCGATACTTATTGGTTCCACTGCCTTACAAACAGCCGGGTAGAAAAAGATAGCTGCAAAGGCGCAACGATGCAGGAAAAGGAACTGATTTCTACTGTTACGGCTATTCTTGAAAAAGAGCTGACAGTTGCGCTGGGAATGTCGCTGCCACTCTTTCAGTTGGAGGCAAGACAAAAACAGGAAAAAGATAAGCTGAAAATTCAGATGTCGGCCAAACGGCAGGAAATTGAAAAAACACGCCGGCTGATCCGTGGTCTATATGAAAATTTTGTGCAGGGTATTTTGACAAATGATGAATACTTTGAATTGAAGGCGGATTATGAATATGCTATCAATGCTCTGTCTGGTGAGATTGAAGTATTTGAAAAATCTATGGACTCCCTAGACAACCAGCTTGCCCGATACCGTGCAATGGAAAAGGATGCAAAAACACTGGCACAGGATCATGTGCTGACTGCAGAACTGATTGAACGGCTCATTGAACGAATTGAGATCGACCACGAGCGGAATATTCATGTAACCTTCCGTTTCAAAAATGAATTTCAGGGAAAGGCGGTGGAACCGTGCGCAACTATGTGATTGCCCTTTATATCCGTCTTTCTGTGGAAGATTTCAAAACCGAAAGTTTGAGCATACCAAATCAAAAACTGATTCTCCGTGAAAAAGCTATGTCTCTGCCGGAATGGGATAACAGTGAGATTTTGGAATTTATTGACAACGGTCATACAGGGACAAACTTTGAGCGTCCGGCGGTGCAGGAACTTTTAACAATGGTTCAGGCCGGAAAGATCAACTGTATTATTGTAAAAGACCTTTCCCGATTTGGACGTAACAGCATTGAAACCGGCTATTTTATTGAGCGGGTCTTTCCTCTTTACCACACCCGTTTTATTTCCGTCAGTGATGATTTTGACACAGCTAATTTCAAAGGTGATACCGGAGGGATTGATATTGCTTTCAAGTATCTTATTAGCGAGTGTTATAGCCGGGATATGTCCATGAAAACCAAAAGTGCAAAATACGCAAAGATGCGTCGTGGAGAATATCAGAGTGTCATCTGTCCTTACGGCTATCGCAAGAGTGCAGACGGACGTATGGAACCGGACGAGGATGTTGCCCCGAATGTGCAGATGATATTTCAATGGGCGTCTGAAGGCAACACCGCAGCCGAGATCACAAGAAAACTGTATGCCATGAATATCCCCACCCCTGGGGAATATCGCAAACTTAAAGGCAAGGACTATTACAATGTTTCCCGAACAAACGGCGTTTGGAGTACATCAACGGTCCTGCGTATTTTAGAAGATCAAAGATATATCGGTACCTATGTAATTGGCAAGAGAAAGGTAAAAGAGATTGGCAGCCGACATACACAGTTAAAGGATGAAAGTGAGTGGTTCAAAATACCGAACCATCATCCGGCTATTGTAAGTGTGGATCTATTTGAGAAAGCCAATGCTTCAATTAAGCGTTTCTCTCTGTCAAATAAAAAACCGCGTGATTATCTGCTCCGTGGTAAGGTGTTCTGTGGATGCTGCGATCATGCAATGTCTCTACGAAATGGTGCGTGGTTTTATTGCCGTCATTCCGAGGTGGCTGAAACGCTTCCTTGTCATGGTGTGCGCATAAAGATGGCAGATCTGGAGCAGGTTGTATTTGAAACAATTCGGGCTCAAATGTGTCCGGCATTGGGAATTGATAGCAATAAGGATAAATTGGATTTGCAGACAGTCCAGCAGGCCGAACATGAAGAAAAACTCCGTTCTATTCAAGACAGCAAGCGGCATCTTTATGAGCAGTATGCACTCGGAGAGATTGATTTGGAAACCTATCGAACACGAAAAGCGGTTTATGACACGGAGCTGGTACAAGCCAAAAATGTTCATGCTGTCATTACTGCACAGACAAAGCAGATAAAAAGTGATTATGAGATTAAGCTGAAACAACAGGAAATTGTTCAGGAAGTCGGAAACGCCAACATGCTGACAAAAGCTCTGATTGACCGGCTTATCAACAAAGTTTACGTCTTTCCAGGAGATAGGATTGAGATTGAATATGCAACACAGGATTTCTTAGAAACTAAGGAATCCGAAAAGGAGGTATAACCGTGAACACCCATTTGAAACAGCTATGGGCAGCTATGAAGCTGCCCGAAAAACTTCAAAAAAAGTTATAAATTTTTTTGTCGTGGGCTTGACATACGGGTGACGCAGATCGTGAAAGCGCATCCGGCGCAGGCCGTGGCTCTCCAGAAATTTCGGAAATGCGTTGGTCAGGTACTCCACCCGCATCCGCTCGCCCAACTCATCCACGAATACAAAGCCATCGTATTCATAGTTGTAGCAGTTGCCGCAGACCTGCTTGTTCAGTTCCTGCGCCTCTTTCACCTGCATAAAGTATTCCCGGAAGCTGCCGATGAGCGGCAGTGTGCGCAGGCTGGACTTGGTCTTGGCGGATTGCTGCTCAAACTCCTGATACTTGCCGTCGATGATCGTTGAGGTCACGGTGCGCTTTACGGAAATGGTGCCTTGCTCAAAGTCGATGGCGTCCCATTTCAAGCCCACCACCTCGCCACGGCGAAGGCCGTAAAAGGCGGCCACCAGCACCGGCAGCTCCATTTTAGTGCCCCGGAGAGCTTCAAACATCTTCTGCATCTCGTCCGCCGAGAGAAAGACCGGCTGAAAGCTGTTCTTTCTGGGCCGGTCCACCTTGTCCGCCACATTCTGGATCAGCATATCGGTCTTGACTGCATATTTCAGTGCCGAGTGAATGACGGCGTGATAGTGGATGACGGTGTTGGGCGTGACCCGCCTGAGCATTTCGGAATAAAACATCTGCAAATGTCGGGCTTCCAGTTCCCGCAGTGTCAATTTCTTCTTGCAAAAATAAGGGACGATGGTGCTTTTCAGCAGTCCTTGATAGGCACCGTAGGTTGCGTGGGCCAGCCTTCCCTTGGCGATCTCCAGCCATTCCAGCAGATAGTCGGCGAACAGCATATCACTGCTCAGGTCGCCCGCCTCTTTGGGCGGTTCAAACTCCGCCCGGAGCCTTGCCAGTTCCGCCTCGGCCTTGCGCTTATTTCCCTTTTCGGAAAGTCCCAGCGAGATCCATTTCGTTTTTCGCTGCCCTCCGGCGTTTTTGTAGTTCAACACGGCATAATACTTGCCGTTTTTCAATGTCAGATGTCCTGCTACCAATTTCGTTTCCTCCTGTCCTTTGTATTTGCAGAACAGAACTCCAAACCGACAGCATCAGTATACCACCGGTTTGGGGTTCTCTCTATTCTGCGATTTGTTTGATTGCAGCCGTATCGGTACGAATCAGCGGGCGTCCCGGTTCCGTTCTCTCTGCCGCTTCAGCAGTTCCAGGCCCTTGATAATGTCCCGGCGCATCTGCTCCTCGGTGTAGCCGGAGGGGAAGTATTTCCGCAGCTCCTCCCGCTTGAATTTCAGCTGCTCCTGCTGGTTGGGCTTTGTCTCCGCCAGCACGGCATAGATCATCTGATCATCCAGCACGCCCTCCTGTGCCAGCTTCTTCAGGCGGATGCTCTGGGCGTGGGACGGGGTGCAGTCGTTCAGCGCCATCGCGTCCAGCACCGCCCGCTGCTGATACGAGTCTAAGTAGGAAAGCTCCACCGCCGGGTTGAAGGCAATCTTGCCGTCGTCTACCATCGAAAGCAGTTCGGGGATCAGGTAGGTCAGGCGGATATATCGCTGAATCTGCCGTCCGCTGTCTAAGGCTTCATCAGCCATTTTCTCTCTCGACCACTTCTGGCCAACTTGTCCAGAAGTTATACCCTGATGATTCAGCGCATCCCTTTTCATCTTGTAGGCGAATGCCTTTTCGCTGGGCAGGATGGTCTCCCGCTGCAAATTGGCGTCCACCATTGCGATCACCGCTTCATCGTCAGACAGCTCCCGGACGATGACGGGCATCGTCTCGACGCCCAGCACCTGACACGCCGCCAGTCGCCGGTGACCGGAGATCAGCTCATAGCCGCCGTCCGGCAGCGGCCTTGCCAGCGCCGGGGTGATGGCTCCCACCTTGCGGATGCTCTCGATCATTCGCTGCATCTCCTCGTTGTTCTGCACCTTGAAGGGGTGACCCTTGAACGGGTGCAGCTCGGACAGTGGAATGTTCCGCACCCGCTCCAGTTTGGCATCGTCCCGCTCCGCCTGCGTGGAGAACAGATCGTCCAGCGTGGGTAAAGTAAAATCCGATTTTCTCATTGTGTTGTCCTCACTTTCATAGTTTTTTCTTTCGGGGTCTTAGGGCACGCCCTAACGAGTGTTTTTGCGCTCCGGATCTGCCGGGAGTAAAAACGCACTGCTCGCTCAGATGACGCAGGCATCGCAAGCGGATACACTGTTTGGCTCCGACAGGAGTAAAAACAGTCTGCTCGCTTAGACTGCGCAGGCGTAATTCTCGCTTACTTTAATTCATTCAAAATTGCTTCCAGCCTGCTAATAATTTCCTCTTTCTGAAGCTGTGGAAGCTCCGCTTTCAGGCCGTTCAACATCCGAAACAGGCGGTAATCCCGCTCCCTGATCGCCACTCTGACCTCTTTTCCAAGCCCCAGCCGCCGCAAGTATTCCGACAGCGACAGAGAACAGAACCGGGCATTTTCCAGCAGCTTCTGCTTCTCCTGCTCGGTCACACGGACATTGATCCCGTAGTTTTTGCTGCGCATTTGTTCACCCCCTTTCTTCGGTTTGTGACGGCAATGACGGTTGTGACGGGGATTTCCTTATATAGCGATCCCGGCGTCATTTGCGTCATCGCCGTCACGGCGCAGGAATTTAATGAGCCGGCTTTTGCCGGTGCGCTTGGTGCGGTACTCGATGCCCAGCGGCTCCAGCACCTCATAGGCGAACTGGCCGAGATACTTTGTGACCATATTGGGCGTGACCTCCTGCTCCTTCATTTCGGTCAGCAGCTCCGTGGCCGTGCCTTCCCATTCGGTGCGGCACTCCATAAAGTCCACCACCCGAAACAGAAATTTCGGCAGTTCCGCCTTATGAATGTCCTCGCTGTTCTTGCGCTCCACCAGTTCCCAGACAAGGTCGTTAAACTGCAAGGTCAGTTCCTGATATTCCACATCCCGCCCGCTGACCAGCAGCGTAGCGGCGTTTCCACTGCGCTTACGGCGCAGGATGAAGTTGGTGTCCGCAGCGCCGATGATGCCGGTAGAGCCGCTGACATCGTTAAAGGGATCGTCGCTGTCTTGCAGCTTTCGCAGGTGATGCACCAGCAAAATGGCGATGTTGAAGCCGTCGGCAATGCGCTTGATGGAGGAAATGTCGTCGTAGTCGTTGCCGTACATTCCCGCTTTTCCGGCGCTGCCTTTGGAGTCCCGCACCTTTTGCAGCGTGTCGATGATGACCAGCTTGGTAGCGGAATGCTCGGTCAGGAAATCCGTGATCTGCTCCTCCAGCCCGCCGCCGATCAGCCCGGAGGTCACGGCAAAATACAGGTTGTCCGGGGCGCTGTCGGTAAGATTGTAGAGACGGCCTTTGATGCGGCGCTGGGTGTCCTCAAGGCTCAGATAGAGCACATCGCATTGCAGTGTAGGCAGCCCCCAAATAGAGTTTCCCTGCGCCACTTGCAGCCCCAGCCACAGCATCAGCCAGCTTTTGCCGATCTTGCTGGCACCGCTGATGACATTGACACCCTGCGAAATAAGGCCGTCTACGATGAACATCGTCTTGCTCATCGGCGTGGACAGCAGGGTCTCTGCGTCCACGGTTTTCAGTTTGTTGTCCATAGAATTCTCCTTTGTAGAATGTTAGAAGTAGATTTTGGCGGGGGCGAATGGAAACGGCCACCCGCCCCCGCTCTGCTGTCCCAAAAGCCTTGGAATTCAAGGCTTTCTCGGCGCTTAATGTTCGACGCTGCGCCGCCGTCTGGCAGAGTCCGCCTTCTGCTTGCGCCGGATGGAGCGCCCGCATTCCGGGCAGTATTTCTGCCGGTTGCTGCCGGGTGCAAAGGGCTTTCCGCATCGGTCGCAGAGCCGTGTGCGCTGCCGGTAAATGTCGGCATAGAGTGCCTTGTCGGCGGGCAGAACCGCCCGCCGGAAGTACTTGCACAGCAGCGAATAGGAAATCATCTGCACGCACACGCAGCCCTCGCCGTCGTCCAGCGGCAGGCAGTTGCCGCCATCATAGTTGGCGCACAGCCGCCGGATCAGCCGGTTACAGCGTGCCCTTTGGGCGGGCGTCAGGCGCTTGATCTCATCCAACTTTCTTCACCTCCTTCTCCATCACATAGTTGATGACGCTGATTTTCGGAATTTTCAGCGTCGTGCCGATCTTCACGGCGTGGATGTACCCATAGTCGATCAGCTTGTAGGCCAGCTTGCGGCTGATGCCCAGCATCTCCCGAAGCTCTTTGACGGTCACGATGTCCGGGTATTCCGGAAACATCATCTGATAAAGCTCTCTAAGCTCTCCTTTCTTCATAGGCTTGAACCTCCTTTGCTTGTTCTGAAGCCGCATTTCTGCGATGGTTTTTGCTTGCTGCCGCTCATCCGCATCGTTCCTGCCCCGGAGTCTCACCACGGCGTATCGCTTCTTTGATGCGCTCGTTCCTTTTTCGGGAAGTCGTGGCGTCACTTGCCGGAAGCATATCCTTTGGAGGCGGCGATTCAATTTTCAAGGTGCACAAGGAGACAGTCCCCTCAATAGGTAGCCAGCGAGAAAGGCATTTTATAGACCCCCTCACTAACCAACTGGGAAAAATTTTTCGATTTGTACGAAGGAATTTTGAAAAAAATCTTTGAAAGTCTCTCTACTAACCAACTGGGAAATTTTTTTGGATTTGAACGAAAAAATTTTTGAGAATTTTTCTGCGAACCCTACTACTAATCAACTGGGAACTTTTCGGGCAAATAACAAATGGGTTTTAAAAAATTTTTTTAAGTGCCCCTCCTACTAACCAATTGGGAAATTTTTTGAGATTTTGGCAAAGTAATTTGAAAAGTCCCCTCAATTTTTCAAAAGGCCCCTTCTACTTACTCTGAATAAGGGGTGCCGTTTGGCAGGGTGTTTCGAGAAATTTCTCAAATATTTTTTATCTGAACGCAAAAAGCCGCCCTCCCGGTGATAGGAGGACGGCTGATAATCGCTATTGACTTATAGATGGCTCCTATAGGAATAGGGCACCGGCCAAGCGGTCGGTGCCCTATTTCTACATACATTACTGAATAATATGCTGTTTAGAATTTCCATTGTTCCATTTCACACAAAGAAGTAATGTTTACGGATGTAATCCCATACTTCTTACTAATCTGCGGAATCTTCATTTGTTTGTCTTTGTTTTCTTCGGTGATAATTATTAATCCGTATTTCATAGCCGTTGCAATTAGAAATGCGTCGCCAGAAGATGTACCGCTTTTTCCTGTAAATTCAATCATCTTCGGATTTTCAGTGACGATTTTTCTAACATTGTTTTGGATGTCGTCGTCAATTTCAAGGACAGTACATTGTTGGGAAAAAATCCACTCTTTAATTTCTTTATCCTTTATTTCTTCGAATATCTCAGAGCAAGTTACTATCGAATGGGAACGCATATATTCTTCGATTCGTTCCCACTGACTTTTATAAACAAGCCGTGTATGAGTTTCCCCTGGTTTCTGAGACAGTATAGACGATGTGTCCATTATGTACTTATAAGGTCTTTCGCTATCGAATAGTGTCATCTGTTCCACTTGGATACCTCCCGCAAAAACTTGTCTATATGGTTTTGGCCTACATTCAAATGGCGGGCAATATCAAGTTTGCTATACACATCGTTCACATATCCCTGATATAAAATCTTGCTTACAGAAGGACTTGTACGGTCGATTGCTTCTCTACTCATATTCCGCGGAATAGAGGATTTTATTCCATTTTCCCTCTGAATTTTTCTCTTTTCCCGATCTTCTTCGATTTCTCTCCTAAACAAATCTGCATAAGTTTCATATTCGCTTTGGTCAATCTTACGAAGTTCAAGTAATCTGCGCACTATTACTTCTCGACTTACAGAAAAGCGATCCGCAACTCGCTTAATATCATCAATTGAATATGGCGCAAAATAGTGACCGTGTTCAAGTACAATTCTAAGAGCTCTCTTTGGAACAAGTAATTCGCCTGCTACAGCATTGCAAAACACTTCTTCTGACAAAGTCGATGCGGAACTGCTCATATCATTGCACAAGGAGGATTCCCTTTTGAATAGGTGAACTAGTTCGTGAATAATTGTAAATGTCTTTGCCGGCGGACGATCTTCATCATTAATGCCGATAATAGGCAATAGCGTATTATAAATTGAAAAGCCTCGAGCTGTATCAATCGTTACATCCGTGAAGCAATGCACAAAAACGCCTTTTGTCTCGATTTTATCACGAACATATAGGTAAAATTGGCGTGTAGAACTACACTTATACTGTTCACCAAGATCGATAGCGAATTGTTTACGGATCGCATTTGCCCATTCATCAACAGAATCGCTGTCAGGAATAAGCGGCTCAAAATCTGGTGGAGTTATTCCAAATTCATCGTCGGCACTTAACAGAAAATCGCGTTCAAGAAGAACATCTATCATAGCGATATTTAATGAGCTGTCATCAATACTAACTGCCCCAGACATCGTTCGCATATTCCGAATATTTGGAATACGCTTCAATGGTATATCGCAAGGATTCATATAGAGACCTGCAAAGGGTATATGCAAACAGGCTGCAATTTTCTTCGCTTGGTTGATGGTTGGCAAGTTTATATCGGTAGGAGTAAGCCACTGATTTAGCCTAGACATATTTAATTTTGTTTTACTGGCGAGGAATTCACTAGATACGCCCTTTTCTTTGCAGATATGAGCCAAAGTATCTTTATTAATAGTCGCATATACATAGCCCACTATATTTCACCTCCACATAAGCAATCAATTTTAGCCCATCCTCATCTCCCGATACACCACATCGGCCAATGCGCTCATAATGGCATTATACTTGTGCTGATCCTCAAAGAGCGAGGTATAGGTATCCTGCGATTCCAGATAGCTGTCCTGAGCCGCTGCTCCGAAGGCCTTAGGGAAAATGCTTTCCACAAAAATCTGCGGATCTGAGGTCTGCGCCATCTTGGTCAGCTTCTTGTCGGCCATCAGACGGCTGCGCAGAGCTGTCAGCAGCACTTTGTCTCCCTCGGTGAATTCACCCTTGTACTTTTCGTTGATCTTGGCGATGATCTCATCCAGCGGCGACTTTGTGTCCAGTCCCATTGCACCCTTTTGCTTGGCCGGTTCGTACACGCCCTTCACCTGTTCCAGCTCAATGCTTCCGGCGAAGGTCTTTTGCAGCTTGTAGTATTCCAGCTTCAACTTACCCTCAAGGTCCACCATATCCGTGGTTTCCGCAGGCAGCAAATTGATCAGATAACAACAGAATACATATTCCTTGTGCAGTTCCTTATCGAACATCCGCAGGATCTGCGAAATATAGCCGTACCACTTAATGAGATTGCGCACCTGACGGCGGAACTGATACCGCTCGTTGGGCGTTTTTTGATTATAACGGTCTGCCACCGGCTTCAACACACTGGTCATTCGCCCCATCGCCCGGGCATCCTGCCGGCCTGTGCTGAAATACTCCTTGGCAAAAGCCTCAATATCTGCATCGTTATAGACCGCAAATCCCCGCAGCTCCTTCTGCGTCTGATAGATCAGGTCAGCGTTGACCTCCTGCGAAAGCAAGGTTTCTTGATAGAACGGCTGAAACGCCTCCAAAATGTCCTCTTTCTTGTTGGCAAAATCGAGAACGAAAGTGTCCACCTTGCCGGTGCAGGTGCGATTCAATCTGGACAGCGTCTGCACCGCTTTGACGCCCTTCAGCTTCTTGTCCACGATCATCGTGTGCAGCAGCGGCTCGTCAAACCCGGTCTGGTACTTCTCGGCAACGATCAGCACATTGAAATGGTCGTGGAACTCCGCCTTCGTCTGCGTTTCGGCGATGTGCGTCCCATCCGCACGAACATTCAGCTTCGGCTCGGTATACTCCTCATCACCGTCCTGCACAGCACCCGAAAAGGCCACCAGCACCTGCACATCGTTGTACTTCTGCTCCTCTATGTAGCGCTTGACCTCGTGGTAGTAGCGCACTGCCGCAAGGCGGGACGAGGTAATGACCATCATTTTGCCCCTGCCGCCGATCTTGTTTCGGGTGGTTTCCCGGAAGGTCTCCACGATGATCTGCGCCTTTTGGGAGATGTTGTACGGATGCAGCTCCTGATATTTGCGGATCACCTTAGCCGCACGGCTGGCGGGCACATCCGGGTTATCTTCGGAGGTTTTGACGATTTTGAAGCAGGTGTCATAGGTCATATAGTTCTGGAGCACATCCAGAATAAAGCCTTCCTCAATGGCCTGCCGCATACTGTAAATGTGGAACGGATGAAAGCTGCCGTCCTCATATTCCGTGCCGAACAATTCCAGCGTCTTGTCCTTGGGCGTTGCGGTAAAGGCAAAGAAGGACAGATTCTTATGCCGCCCCTGAACGGTCATTTCCCGCATCAGGCGGTCGTCCGGGTCCAGCTCTTCTTCGGCCTTGCCTTCGATCTCAGCGTATTCCCGCAGAGCGTCCTCGGTATCCGCAAGGGCGGCTTTCAGTTTCAGAGCCGAGCTGCCGGTTTGGGAAGAATGGGCCTCGTCTACGATAATCGCAAAGTTCCGCCCTGCCACCTTATCCACTTCCTGATAGATGACCGGGAACTTCTGCAAGGTGGTGACGATAATGCGCACGCCGCCGTTGATGGCGTCCCGCAGGTCCTTGGAGGTCTTATCTTCCCCGATGGTCTCAATAGCGCCGAGGGTGTGGTCAAAGCCGGAAATGGTCTCTTGCAGCTGCGCATCCAGCACGGTACGGTCGGTAACGACGACCACGCTGGAGAACACCGGCTTGTTTTCCTCATTGAACAGCGAGGCCAGCCGGTAAGCCGTCCACGCAATGGAGTTGGACTTGCCGCTTCCGGCGCTGTGCTGGATCAGGTAATTATGCCCCGCTCCGTTCTGCCGGACATCGACCAGCAGCTTGCGCACCACATCCAGCTGATGATAGCGCGGAAAAATCAGCGTTTTGCCGTCCTTCAGGTTCATAAACTTCTGGACAATGTCCATCATACTGTCCTTCTGAAAGACATTCTCCCACAGATACGCCGTCGGGTATCCGTTTGGGTTTGCCGGATTGCCCTTGCCGCCGTCGTTTCCAGCTCCGTTGGAGCCCTGGTTAAAGGGCAGGAAATAGGTGTTCTTTCCGGCGAGCTTTGTGGTCATCCACACCTCGGTGTGATCCACGCAGAAATAGGCCAGAATGCGCTTGTTGAACTGGAAGCAAAACTCCCGCGGGTCGCGGTCATACATCCACTGCCGCTTGGCGTCGTCCACCGTTTGTCCGGTGTACTGGTTTTTCAGTTCAAAAGCGAATACCGGGATGCCGTTGAGCACCAGCACCATATCCACGCTCTTTTTTGTATCGGCGGAGAAGTACCACTGGCGATAGCACTCGATGGTGTTTGCCGCCCACTGGGCAGCCGCCGCCTGATTCAGGGCAGACTCCGGCTTAAAATAGCACACCCGAAAACGCAGTCCACGGTGCTTGAAGCCGTGGCGCAGGACAGAGAGCAGCCCCTCCGTCTCGCAGGTGGTGTTGAACGCCGTGCAGAACTTCCGCACCGGGTCCACCTGATTGGCGTTTTCAAAACGCGCCCATTCCTTAGGCTGGGTACGCTGGACAAAGTCGATCAGGGTATTCACATAGAGCCCCTGTTTGGAGTCATAGGTGTCTGCGCCCTTGGTATATCCGCCCGCCGGGGAGAGAAAGAAGGATTCTATATCCGCTTCAAAACGCTTTTCGCTTGCATCAGTTACCATTTTTTCTGCCCCTCACTTTCTGCTCGAATTTCCCTTTGATAGACTCACATACAACATCTACGCTATCACAAAACAGCGTTTCCTTTGTTATTCCGAACAACGCCAGTTCTTTTAAGATTTTTTCCTTTACGCTGCTGGCAACAAGGATTCTACCTGCAATAAAATCCGCATCCTTCTCGATTTTATCAATATACGAATAAAAGCTCATTTTGTCGTGTTCGATGTGATTCGGAAACAGGATATACCTGCCTTGCTGCGCCTGCTGACGCATTTCTCTGACGGGTGCGTAGATAAAAAACGGATCTTTACAACATTCTTCAATCCACTGGCCACCCTCTTTATCTGTCTTATGGCAAATTTCATTTGACTGTGCTTGCTCAAGGAAATACGGCTGGCGTTTCACTGCGCCATAGAACAGACTTAACTGTGAGAATGTAGCCCGAGTAAATCGGTAGCTGTCTGCAATAGCGTTGACGATTGGATAATTCGCCACATCCAACTCGTTTGTCTTGAATACAATAACTTCGCCATCCGCTCCTGCATTTCCGGCGCAGGCAAAATACAAAGCGACCAAAGCATTTTCCGTAATGTCCAAAAGGCGGGTTGGGATTCCGTGGTGCTGCAAAAGCGCCAATAGTTCGATTGGGGAAAGCGAATCATTAAAGACATTCGGAAGCTTATATTTCGCCATTTCAATCATATTGCGTTCTTCGGAGAAAATCGAAATATCGCAGGCAGATTTCCGGCCTCTGGCTATTGACGGAAGCAAATCAAACGCTTCGTTTGACTGGCCCCTAAAAAGCAGCGTCTCGTTATTCGGACCACCGTCACGGATAAGAGAGTTGTCCAGTTCTGTGATCTGCTGGACAAATTCAGCAACACTTGAAACAGTCGTCACAGCGGAAGCACCTCCTTTTTGCCCGTCACATACTCATAAATCAGAGATTTCTTGTAGTTTTCGATTTCGATGAGGTATTGCTGTTTATTGCGGATAAGCGTATCAAGTTGCTTGCATTTCTCATTCAAGTAACTCACTATTTCTTTCTGTTCATCTACAGGTGGAACAACAACAGGGAAATTCATAAACTTATCTGCTTGAAGTCGCCATCTTCCCATTCCGCTGACGCCTTGACCAAGGCCATAGAAAATGCGGTTAAAGTAGCACATCTGCATTAAATAGAGATAGTAAGAACTGTCATTTTTCCCGGTATCATCAAGAATAAATACCCGATAATCAGGACTTGTAACACCGGAATATTTTGAAATATCAACCCAACCTGTCAGCAAATCCATATGGTTCATTGCAAAATCACCGGGATTAAGTAACTGGTAGTGGCTATAATTGTCAGCAAGTTGTCCTTCATTCTTTGATAAATCTTTTGGCTTAATTCCACTCTGTGTAATAGAAAGAACTGTGTAGCCTTCTTTTCCTGCAATATCTTTTTTGATATGAAACAGATATTTAATTCGCTTCATTACCCAGTTGCAGGGGATTTCTTCAAACCAAACACTCCCGCTGTCCTTCATCGGCCTGTCGCCACGGATGCCCTTGGTGACAGCCTGCGTAATGACCGCCTGTTTCAGCTTTTTGTATTCTTCAATGGACGCACGGGTCTTTTCCAATACAGTGTCGATCTCGGCGCACTCTGCATCCAAAAACGCCGCAATGCGCTTTTGCTCGTGCAATGCTGGAAGCGGAAGCCAGAGTTGCTTGATAGTATCTTGGCTGATATTTGGTTGCCCTCCGCCAATAGCTTTACGAATTAAGTAATTTTGGGATGACTTAATCGCATAGAAAGCATAATTGAGGTTGTAAATAGAGGCAGAAAGCACACAGCAAGCTTGATTTACACAGCCGTCAATCAAGGAAATAGAAGTATTTCCAACCGAAGCGCCATACATCGCAATCACAATAAAGGGCGCAGCATAGATTTTTAACGCACTATATTGAGAAATGATACTTTCAGAAACATTATTTTTACAGCTAGATATTAAGGAACCGTTGATGTCGCCAGATTGAATCCAATTAACACAAGGAAAGTCACTGGTTATGTTTTTAGGCGTAGTGCCGCTACCAATTATGTTGAATAGCCGTATGGCTTTGTCCTTTGTCCACTCCTCCGGTATTTTCCCAATCCACTCAATCCCGCTGTCTTTCATCTCACGCATCTGCCGTCAGCCCTCCTTATGGAACAGCGTGTTCAGGCTGTCGGCAATTTCACGCTCCAGCTTTTGAATACGCTCCACAATGTCGTCCACCGGCTCCGGCGGCTGATACTCGTAGAAATAGCGGGTCATCGGAATTTCATAGCCCACCTTGGTCTTGCTCTTGTCGATCCAAGCATCCGGGGCATAGGGCAGGACCTCCCGTGCAAAATAGGCGTCAATGTCCTGCACCAGCGGTACATTTTCGGTGTCCCGCAGGGCGGTGTCCGCCACCGGCTTGCCCCGCTTCATCACGATCTCGCCGTTTTCGTCCACCACCGAGTCCTTGACCTGCACATAATAGATCTCGTCGCCGAGGTTTGCCACCGTCTGCTTTGGCTTTTCACCACAATGGCGGTAAGGGTGCTGGATATCCCACAAAACGCCGCGGGTCTGCGGGTCCGCCTTGCGGACGAAGTATCCCAGCAGCGCCGTGTCGGAAAACAGGCCGCAGCTTTCCACCAGCACCCGCACATTTTTATTCCTGGCGTAATTGCACAGCGCGCAGTAGCGCTCCTCCGCC
>OKTW01000522.1_pt1 | contig 19038 bp, 22 predicted proteins | sample 1606371 | NCBI WGS metagenome assembly OKTW01 (sample SAMEA3879568, study PRJEB24766) | human gut metagenome | biome: human-associated habitat; feature: feces | place: USA | collected 1985/1987
ATGCTTCTTGTCCTTCCTTTCCTCCTGCAACACCTTTCCCTGGTATTTCAAACAGAATAATAATCTATGCATTTTCTGCACAAAATGAGGAATGACTGGTTTTTCAGTTGCTTGCCGTAATTTTAGGTGTATAGCAGTGCCTGACCGGAAGACGGATACAAAGGATGCTGAATGGATTGCCGACCGTTATATTTCGGAAAGCGGCCATTCTAAAACGGAACAACGACCGCTGAGCACCGTAAACTGCACTTCAAGGATCTGGGAGCGGATTACTATAATCAGTTCAATAAGGAACGCAAGATCAATGCGTATCTCAAAAAGTTAAAAACTCTTGGATGGGAAGCCCCTGTAGTTGCCGCATAAGGTTTCCGGTTAAGTGAAAAAAGTCTATTAAAGTTTGTATAGGGAGAGTCTGCGCTTTTTTAGTTACCCAGAAGTTAATGTTTCACAGTAAGTAAAAAAAGATGCCAGGATTTCTCCTGACACCGTAGTGACTGTGCCAACTTCGTGCCCAGTGGGCACAAGGTTGGTTCATCTCATCATATACTGTTGTAATATAAAAACGATGCAATGCTACTATAATTTCAATAGATTCATTATCAGTTTTACCAGCACATCTTTTTCTTCTGGTTTTGATTCAGCAATCATTAACGTTATTGCTACTAACGTTCCATCACTGAGTCTCTTCTCTCCATCCAAGAACAACGCATTGTTCTTGTCTAAAAATTCCAGGAACAGTGATGCTGCAATTCTTTTACAGCCATCTGCGTATGGATGATCTTTTATCATAAAATACAATAAATTCGCCGCTTTCTCTTCCAAGGATGGATACGCATCCTGTCCAAATACACTCTGATAAACAGCGGCAATAATTCCTTCTACCTTACCAGCCTCTTTTTCTACACCAAATACATCTGTTTCAAAAGAATCCTTCATCTGACCAACCATCTGAACACATTCTTCATAAGTAATGCGGTATACCGGAGTACTTCCCTCTGGCTTACTTAATGCCTGGTGGTCATATTGATCCAGAAGAATCAATGCATCTGTGTATTCATTCACAGCTCTGAGCACATCTTTCTCCTCTATTTCAAGTGCATCTGCAAGCATCCTTGACTGAATATCAACTGTTTTCTTAAGAGCCTGAAGACGCTTTTCATTGATTGCATAACCTTTCAAAATAAACTGTTTAAGAACATTATTTGCCCATTTTCTGAAAGCTATACCTCTTTGTGAATTGACTCTGTATCCAACTGCCAGAATCACATCTAAAGAATAAAATGCAACCGGCTGTTTTACTCCATCAACACGCATTTTTTGCGTGTTGTTATTTTTATCAACTTCTGAAGATCTGAAAACATTATTTATATGCTTTCTAATATTAGTTTCATCCTTATCAAACAAAACTGCCATTTGATTCGCAGACAGCCATACCGATTCTCCATCTCGAGATACTGGTACTTCTAATTGTATATTTCCATCCATAAATAAGACAATATCATTTCCCATATTCTTCACCTATTACCTTCTGTACAATGTACAATATGTATTTATCCACCTACACTGCTCATATAGTTCAACTATCATTAACAAATTAAAATGTTTTATGATAATGTATCTATCACTGATTTTACTGTACTTTTCAGATTCAGTCCATCCTTTATCTCCAGCCGGTAAAAAAACTCTTCTGTATCTGCTCCACTGCTGAAAATTGCATTACCGTATTCCGTAATCACTTCTTCCTGTTCTGGGGATAACGTTTCCAGTAATTCCTGATACTTCTTTTCAATCTCACTTACTGGCTCTTTCTCCTGCTCTAAATTCCATTTCGAATATGCCTTTCCCATACGCTCTACGATAGCTTTATTGACAAATTCCCGCACCTCTTCTGGCATCTCATGTAAGTATTCCTGTTTTCCATCCATGTGCTTTCTTTCTACGCAATCCTTATAATCTGCTCCCAAAGCAAGATCTCCTCGGCATTCACATTTCGATTATCATGGTAATGACCAAAAAACCACTTTTTGAACGTACACTTCTGACGTATTTCCTCCAGATAATCGTTCAGATAGTCTTTTGAATAAAAACCATTTCCAAGTAAGGCCTGGGTGCTTGAAGCACAACTATGTGTGACAATAAAGTCAACCTTATTATCATGCTTCTCTAAATTCTGTCGTCCTTCCTCCATCTCTTCTTTTGATGGTAATTCCTGCTTCCACCAACTCCAATGGTTAATACGAAACGGCAAATACCCTTTGCTTAATGTGTCATATTTCTTTTCAAACTCCGGATCATCTGGTTCCAACACTCCACCCTGGATATCGTGACTGCTGGCCCCTCCAAAGCTGAATATCTTCTTTTCTGCAATCTTAAATACCTGTCCTCTCATAAGATGGATAACAGATTCTCTTATTTTATGAACCTTGCCACCGTGCCAATTCTCAATCGGATACTGATATAAACGGTCAAAATTCTCATGATTACCACAGACAAAAAGCGTAGTAAATGGTCTGGAATCCAGCCAGTCCAATATCATCGTTTCCTCTTTACTTTCTGCCTCTCTGTTCCACACACCCCCGAAATCTCCACAGATAATCACATAATCTTCTTTTGTCATCTCGTTCTGCTCAGGAAAAATACTTGGATTAAATCGCTCAAAGTTTCCATGGCAGTCACCGGTAATATAAATCATCGTACATTTCCTCCAATTTAATCATACTCACTATAATGGTCGGTGTCATTCTACACGTAGTATAATCGAATCATTCATCCCCTGTAAACAATCTCTACTATTCCTCTTCCACAGGAAATGAAGGCTTATACCGTTTGTTTGCTGACTGCGGCACCACAATCTCAAAAAAAATAATATCCCAGGTACCGAAGCGCTGCCTTCTTCTTTCTGTAAAAGGTCGCTCTGCTCATACCAAGTTCAAGCATCACATCCCGCATTTTATCTACACGATAATGCTTGATGATTCCGACCGCTGCATCATAGGCTACCAGATAGTAATTCTCATCATCCCAAGTCAACGCCCACGGACTGACAACATAGAAGGCACCATTCTTTTTCAATTTCAGTTCTTTCTTAACCGTCCACTCCGCGTAATGGAATTTAATCTGTTTATTTTCGTAAATAGCCGTGTGAATATAGTCCACGTTATAATATACCGTCTCATTTTCTGTCTTGGGACGGTTTACAATAAAGACATATTTTGAAAGCATGTCTGCATCACTTTTACAGCAGAGCTTCTCTAACTTCTGAATTAATTCTTTGCATTTTTTCTCCGTAATAAACTTGGAAGACTGCACTGCATCCACCAAAAGCTTCAACTCCGGCAGCTCAAAATCCCTGGCACCAATATAATAACCAGGACACTTGCCTTTCTTCTGCTGCACATCCAGTCCAAATTTGTCAAGGATCTCCATCTCTGTATATATCGTTCTTCAATCCGTACTAATCCCATATTCCTGTTCCAGAATCGGACATAACTCCGACGCATTTAACATATGTTCATCATCGGTACGTTCAAGCAGGATTTCCATCAGATATAACGTACGGAGCTTCTGATCAAATGAAGCCATGATGGTCACCTCCACTTCTTATTTCCACGCCTTCCAGATATCCGGCTGATATCCAAGAGTGGATTGTTTTCCATTACGAACCACCGGTGTCTTAATCACCTGCGGGTTTTCCAGTACCTTCTCAAGTTTGTCTTCCTCTGCAATATACTTAATGAGCGCAAGTAAATCCTTATCCTTGCCCTCCCAGTTGATCATATTTTCCAGTCCACCATTTGCCTGGGCAACCGAATTAAATTCACCCTTACTCATGCCCTTTTCTTTCATATCAATAAACTGAAACTTGATCCCACGTTCCTTAAAGAAACGTTCTGCTTTCTTTGTATCATTGCACTTCTTTGTCCCAAAAATCTGTATATTCAAATTAATTCTCCTTGTCCATCGCCATATGTATCATTTTCTCAAAAGACGCTCTGAAATGCTGATCCGTTTATAATCCACGGCATCCTGCAAAACAAGACCCTCCGATAAGATCACATCCCCTTCATTCTGAAGAATCACTTGCAATCCACTCTGTTACTTCTTCTGTAAATAATACTTATGATTACTTCTCTACATATCGTCTCCGACAATATTCCATCGTACGATACTCGATAATATCTTTTATCTGCTTCTTAAAAGCATCAACTTTAATTACATCTGCCAATTCATCTCGGATTCCCAGTGCATAGCCATCTTTGTCTATAAAAAAGCCCTTACCAGAAGCCTTTAAAAACTTAATCGGCATACTTTTGGCTTTGCTTAAATGCTGTTTGTCTGTTATCTTTCGATACTCCTCATAAGAAGTTACTTGTGGAAAATCTTTCCAGTTCGTGCCTCGATTAAAAAATCTTTTCCAACTTTCCACCACTTCTTCATCCGTTACAGCCAGCCTTACATTACCATTGTTATAAAAGCCGTATAAAATAGGCATCTTATATACTTTCTGCATATCTGTTGTTTCAATCAACTGCAGAAATTCTTTTCCTATTCCATTATAAACCTGAAGTTCTTCATCCGATAACTCATGAATTTCATACAAAAAATCCACATATCGTTTGAACGGATTTTCCTTAGAATGTTTCATACAGTATTCATAAATATTATCATCCATATTCGTAAAAAGTTCTATACGTGTGGGAACTTTTCCATCAAGCAATTCTTTCACGCGATAATATTCCTGTTTAATTCTTTCCTGAATGGACAACGACTTTTTGTCCATTTCCCGAAAGAGATCGATCAAATGCATATCAAAATCCACGATACAGTCATCTGGATATTCAATTTCAGAATAGTCATATGCTGTTCTTTCTCCGACACAAGCACCACCGTTCAATAAAAACGGTGCACGCCCGGCCTTCTCGTAGTTTCCAATAAAATCAAGTACATTTACATACTCTTTTCCCTTGCTTATACGCAAACCACGACCTAACTGTTGTAAAAACACCGTAGGGGATTCCGTCGGTCTTAAAAACATAACCATATCAAGAGAGGCAATATCCACTCCTTCATTGAACATATCTACAGAGAAAATAACCTTTATCTCCTGATTCTTTAATTGCTCAATTGCCCGATTTCTTTCTTCTGAAAATTCTCCGTCAGCATTACTATATACCGCTACAGATTTTATGCCTCGTTTGCAGAATTCCTTTGCCATTTCCTCAGCATGCATTCTTGAACTACAGAAACCCAGGGCACGTTTGGAATGATATTTTTTGTAATATTTATAAATCAAGTCATATCGTTTTACATTGCCAATATATTTATCATTCAAATCCTTCTCATCATATCGGCCTTTTACCAATTTGAGTGTTGAATAGTCTGTTTCATCATAAATGCCATAATAATGAAACGGAACTAATGCCCCTTTATTGATTGCTTCCTTCAACGTAATCTCATATGGAACATTATAATCGCAAATTTCATAAATAGACTTTCCATCCATTCTTTCCGGTGTGGCGGTAAGGCCAAGCATAAACTGTGGTTTAAAATAATTCACGATTCTCTGATACTGATCTGTAACAGCATGATGAAACTCATCAATCACCAAATAAGTAAAGTAATCTGGTGCAAAATACTCCTCTGTCAAATATTCGCTTCTGCCAAGCGTTGCTACAGAAGCAAAAATCACAGATTTTCCAGTATTCTTCTCCTCAATCTTTGCTTATTTCATGTACCTTCGAATTTTATCTATCAAAGTGACGTCTGCTGGTAACCAGGCAACACTATCTAACTGATCCTTTGTAAGCCATTTGGCTGCCTCGGCCTCCTTTAATTCAAGATGGCCTTTTGTAACTTCCGCCCAAAAACAATCCATCGAAAGGTGAAAAGTTGGATAATCAAACTCTATCGTATCAATCAACTCACCGACCTTAATTTCCGTATCCAGTTCTTCCATAATTTCTCTTACAAGCGCCTGCTGTGGTGTTTCTCCTGGTTCTACTTTTCCACCTGGAAATTCCCATCCTCCTTTTAATTCACCATATCCTCGTGCTGTTGCAAATATTTTATTCTTCTCTTTTATATTGTCGCAGATAATCGCTGCAACTACTTTTACTGTCTTCATGTATTTCATACCTCCAACCATTTATGCCGTAATATGTGACTGTAAGTATCTTAATAAATCCTCACGCACTGCATGATGCATTTTTATAGTAACCTTCGTAATTGGCTGCATACGGCCACGATTGTCCTCCTTCTTGGCATTTCTGGCTTCTAATACATCAAATTGCCCCATATAATAAAAGCTTGTCTCCGCATCTGATTTTTTCACAAATAAATGTTTTCTTTCAGTTTCAAGTACATCTTTCATATAAGAACTATCCAGACCTTTCCCAATCTGAGAATCCCATTTAAAAATTAGATCATCCTCAAAGGCATCCGCATAATCAGGTTTTCCATCCACATAGTTTTTTTCATCCTGACTTTCTTCTTTGTGATATGTAATAAAAATGAAGACATCAGTTCCAATTCGTTTCATACCATACATAATCGAAGATAAATCCTTTCCACAATTCATAAGAAGGCTTACATCTCTTCTGGAATACTTTTCATATAATACAAACGGGCTATCTGCAATTCGTCTTGGAAAATATTTATCCTTATATCTGGCAATACCGACTTTTATAATATCTTCCACCTGTGTGTAGAACTGAATATGTGCAAGTCTTTCTGTGTAACTCTGCAATCTTCGGATCATTCCTGATTGATCATTTTCCAGAATATCAATTTGACAAAATTTCTGATATTCTGCTTCTTTACTCACGAAATGTCCCTGCAGCACCTGAATTGCTTCATTAACCTGTGATGTGCTGATTTCAATTCCATAGGTCTTCTGATATTCTTTTATAAAATCTGCAGTCCTGATATGATCTCTATAAAGCAATTGATTTAATATTGCAAGTTCATCAGGACGCACTCCTGAAAGAACCGTTTTAGACAAATACTCCAGTGTTAATTTCTCCTGTTCGTTTAAGTTATTCTTGTATTTATCCTTTTCCATTGCTTGCATAAAGGCATAATATGTTTTATATTCTCTAATAATTACCAGTGGATCCATTTCCTGATTTTCATAGAAATCATACAGAAGCGGAACCCGTCCTAAACGATTCTTCAAAGAGACATAGCTTTCTTTGATCAGCGTTTTCATCCCTTTGATTTTGTCAATAGACTTAAATATCTTATCCTTGGAAATCTCATCAAAATGAATCGTTGAGGCACCTGGTATTGTACTATTTCCACTGATTACATATTTGCGGATTACATCAGCGTTATAAGAATGATCTCCCGATAAAGCTACCGGAATCATAAAGTTATTATTATAGTTTCCAATAAAATCCAAAATAACAACATATTCCTTTCCAGGCGCCTTTCTAAGGCCTCGTCCCAACTGCTGAATAAATACAATCGGAGACTGCGTCGCTCTAAGCATAATAACCTGATTTACCTCAACAATATCCACACCTTCATTTAATATATCTCGCGAAAAAATATAATCCAAGGGCTGCATCTCTTCCGTTGCATCTGCTTCATCCATTGCCAGTCTCTCAAATGCCTTCTGTCGTTTTTCTTCGCTATCAGCGCCACTAAGAGCAATTGTACGATATCCTAGAGCATTAAACTTTCTCGATAATTCTTCACACTCCTTAACACGACTACAGAAAACAAGTCCTCTTACACGATCACCACTATAGCCATAATATTCCGACTGTTCAATCACATGCCTCACTCTCTCATCACTGGTAAGCTGATTGAACTCATCATCTGTCAGCTTCGCAGCCTGCAATGTTTTGTCGTCCAGAGAAACAACCTCACTGATGCCAAAATAATGAAATGGGCAAAGCAGACTGTCTTCCATTGCCTGCTGCAAACGGATTTCATGAGCGATTTGATAATGAAAAATCTCATATATATTTTTGCCTTCCTGATTATCATCTCTTTTATCCGGTGTCGCAGTCATACCTAAAAACAACTTCGGATTGAAATAATCAATAACCTTTGTATAGATGTTGTTGGAACTATGATGAGCCTCATCCAAAATAATGCAGTCGAAAGCATCCGGCTGATACTGAAACAAATGTGCATCTCTATTTAAAGTTTCTACTGTTGCAAAAACATAATCCTTCTCGTATTCATAGGAGCCTGCTCCCACCAATCCCATTGTCACTTTCTTATCGAAAACTTTTTCAAAAGATTTTTTAGCCTGCTTCGCAAGTGTTACACGGTGAACCAGAAACAACACTCTTTTGAAACCAAGTTCTCGCATAGCAAATGCAGATGCATAAGTCTTTCCAGTTCCAGTGGCAGAGATCAACAATGCTCTCTTTTCTCCCTGCTCCAGAATCTTTCGCAAGTTCGCAATAAATCTCTCCTGCATAGAGTTTGGCTTTAATCTATATTTTTCTAGCGACGGAATTTCTTCGCTTTTCGCGATTTCCCGCTGGTGTTTTATGATATTGTAACGTTCTTTATAGACTTCATAAAAATCCTCGTATGGCAAAGCGTACTCACTGTTCCAAAGACTGTGAAACTCTTCTACAATTTCTTCTGCAACCTCGCCACTTTCTGTAGAAATCAGTTTCGTATTCCACTCTTTATTAACCGTAAGCGCCGCACTTGTCATATTAGAACTTCCGATAATGATTCGGTAAACTTCTTCTTTCTTGAAAATATATCCCTTCGTGTGGAAACCATTTCCTGCTGCTTCCACATCGTACATTTTCAACGTAATATTTTTTAATCCATTAAGTTTCTCAAGTGCTCTCGGCTCGCTGAAATTCAGATAATTGGTCGTAAGGATCTGTCCCTTAACGCCCTTTTTCTCAAGCTCTTTTAACGTCTGAAGAAGCGGTGTTACACCACCCATCGTGATAAATGCAACACTGATCTGAAACTGATCACAGCGCAGCAATTCATCCTCCACAGATGAAATAACCTTCCTTCCTTCTTCCGGATTATTCGACACAAATGCTGGCTTATACGCCAGATTTGCCGCAACGGAACCATTTATATAAGCGGCACTTAAGCCGCTTTTCAATTCATTGATTACATTCACATCCACTGATCCAATCCTTCCTCTTATTTTAAATTTCTCAAATACCTATTAAAATGAATCTCTTGTTCATTATTATACCTTACATGTAATAAATTGTCATAAATAACTTTCCGTATTTTCTTGCTTTCCTTGTTTCTTTAGTATCCTTTCATTCAGTCAAATCAAATAGCCGAGACCATAATCAGCCTCAGCTATTCCAAGCTGTATCATTCAGTTTCAAAAATCAAACTCATCCGGATCCAATCCTGCATCTTCCAACACTTCTCTTCTTTCATCCGGATCCATGAATTCCAACTCATCATAATCCAGCCCAGCATCTGCGAACACATCGATCTCATCGTCGTCATCAAAGATATTTTTTTCATCATACTTCATCATTTCGTCCATAAATTGAAGCTGTGCAGCACGTTCCAAACTATCCAATTTCCCATCTCTGTTAAAGTCAAACATCTTATTCAATCCAAATATGATTTTTCCTCCCTCTAATTTCCTTATTCATCAATTTCTACTTCTGCTTTCTTAACCTTCTTCTGATTCTCCAGAAGGCTCTTCTTACTGATGCTGCAGATTGTTCCGTGATCTGTAACCAGCACCACTTTTGCTTTTGCCTTTTTTCCAATCTTGTCATACAAACGTCCGGCACTCATGGAATCACCGATCACGGTATAAGAACTGTTTGCTACATATCCGATTTTTCCCAAGCCTTCATAAGTTACTTTAATTGCTTCCTTGTCATATTCATTGTCTGGTTCTTTTTTTAATCGGATTTTCGTTCCTTTTTTCAGAAATTCTTTTCCAAAATAATGATTTGTTCCTGTCAATGTAAAATAGATCTTACTCATTGTCCTTCCTCCTCTAATCTTCCATGAGAGACTGATTGAGGCAGCCCATACTTACGATTGTCATATTGATCGGTACATTATCGCTTCGAAGATATACCACCCCAACTACTTCCCTGTCATAATCCTTGAAGACATCTCCCAGAATGCGGATGGCATCCTGTGGGTTTTGGATCTTCTCATCACTAAGAAGAGGTGCCTCTCGGATCATACGCACAGATACCTGCTCAAGTCCGTACTTTTCGTTCATCCTCAGTCACCTCTTTCTCCAACGGAATCTGCAGAATAAATTCCTTGTCTTCCAGCTCTTTCAAACTTTGTCGAATCATGTCGATAAATATCGAATTATCTCGATTTCTGTATTCTTTTTTTTTCATTTGCACACCTTCTTCTCACCAGGACGATCAGCCGTCCATTGGTACTGGAATACTCGCAGGTAGATAAAGAAAGCAGCTCATCTTCCTTTGCCACAGTAAGTCCTGTGTCATAAAGGTGATAAGCTGCCATTTTGTCCTGCAGGTATTCTGTTTGTTCTTCTCTGGTATTTCCGTGAAGGTAATTATAATACCCTCCACTCTTTACAATATTGGTCATATAAACCGCCACCACATCATAACTGTATTTCTTAATTTGTTCATTATCCATAACCGAAATAGGATCTCACCATATAAAAAGCGATGAGATCCTACGGATTTATGTCATATTATTTATGACATGTGTTTTTATGGTTTGCTAATGTTGTGCCGGCTTTACTTTTTGCAGATTTGCTAGAAGAATTACTAGCTAATGTTTTACCGGCAGCGCCAACTTTACCACCATGATGGACAGTCTTTGCCATATTATTCCCCCTTTCGCAAGTTCTCCTTGCTAAAGGAATATATCTTTGATACTATTAAGGTGCAAAATTAATACGTCAAAGATAAAGCTTTGGCAAGGGATCAGCCGGTGGTTATACCCGGCTTTTTCTATTGTAAAGACAAAAGTCTGAACAAGCTAAGCCTGATCAAGCATATTATGAATATAGTCCATAATACCGCTCTCCGTATTTAAATCATACTTTGTTCTTACGGATACAAAATAATCCTTAATTGCCTCTTTTGAGATTTCTTCCTGCGACGGCTCGTTCTCTAAGTAACCTTCACGCGCATCAATCCATGGGTTTTCTCTATGTGTTATTTTTTCGAGAACCTTTCCACCATATATTCCGAATGTGTTAACAACCAGATTAATCACTTCTCTTTCTTTTTCATTAAGATTAGTTGACTTTCCTTTTAGTAACTCAAATCTCGGATCATCAATAGGATCGTATCTGAAACTACTGAACATATCATAAATCTCAGCATATACAGGGCCATGCACCCAGGCCTGGCAATTGTCATCAAACAATGGGATCTCATATTTCGAAAAATATAATCCCTGAACAAAGTACAATATTTTTTGCAATGCTAATGGTGTTACTTCTCCTAATTGTTCAAAAATATATGATATCACCGTCAACATCTTAGATGGTACACTAAATAAAGCATCCAGTTCCTCTATCGCAGACACTGCTTTCCTATATGCTGCATCCGCAAGTTTATCTCTGTTGCTTTCTAAGAGTTCACGCATTACCTTTGTATTAGATAATGCAGCTCTCATTATATCCGAATATTCTTTTGAAGGAATCTGTCCTGCAAGATAACGTGTAATTGTAACTTCGCCAAACCCCAATGCCATAGACAGTGGAGCTTTTCCTAAATTATAAATCTTACCCAGTTTTTCAATTTCATCAGTTGAAATAATACCTTCAGCTTTTCGAAACTGTTCATCAATCTCTTTTGCATTATAATCAAGGATTCCTTTTACACCTACTTCACATCCGCATTCTTTGCAGTATGCTGTGGTAATTAAAAACTGATACTCCTTTTCTCGAATGGTTTTAGTTATTAGTGTTTTGTGAAGTGCATATGCTGTCTCTTTTCTGCACTCCATACAAAATGTCCTCCTTCTTCCTGCCATTTTATTTTCCTCCTAAGATTTATCTCCATCATTCTATCATCAAATGATGGAGATCTCAATAGATTTGATGGAGATAGAATATCCATATACACAATAAATATCCTCATTTCATCCATATATTATATCGTTTTATGGATTGTTTTTTCATTAAAATTACACTATTTTTTCACTATTTTTCATTACTTCATCGTTTTCGCCAACGAATTGAGCAACGCCCGCCTCTCTGGATTCAGATTCTTTTTCTCATAAAATGCTTCTTTAAAAAGCTCTGCATTTTTCCTTTGGTCATCATCCGGAATATGAGAGTACGCATCCGTAACCATATTGACCTGTGCATGGCCGGAATCACCCTGTACTGCTTTGATATCAGATAATGGTACACACAAGCACGGAAAACACTTTATGCAAAATCTTCCACAGTAAAATCTATAAATGATCCGCAAAGGCAAAGGAAACCGACAGTTTACCATGTTTGGAATTATGGCAGTTCTTTTAGGAAGTGGATTACCTCTATCACTATGACTATCCTAAAATCATCCCCGCCTCAGAATTTGCAACAAGTTGTTGCAAATTTTCTATATCTTTTTATTTTACAGAAGTACTTATTTTTAACTTTTTTCCTTCAGATTTTTATATTGCAAAAATCATATCACCATCTGCAGTATATCCTCTATATGTTCTGCATAATAATCAGCCCCATTCAGTTCCCCTTTCTCACCATATCCATACAGGCATCCTATAAAAGGGCTTTTGCAGGACCTGGCACATTCCAGATCCTGTCTCCTGTCTCCGACTACCAGATAAGGGCCACTATATTCCCGGATGATTTCCTGCACAATTTCTGTCTTTGGACGGAATCTGTATGATTCACAGTCATAAAAACGGTCAAACCATCGTTCCATCCCAAATTCCTTCCAGTGTGCCTCACGATATGAAGCTTTACAGTTACTTAAGATCACAAGGTGATATCCCCGGTTCTTCAAAGCTGTTAGCATCTCCTCTGCTCCCGGATACCACACTGCCTTATGTTTCCTGATCTGTCTTACCATCAGATCTCCTACCATCCTGCTTGCCTGCTCTTTATAGCTCTGATCCAGTTCCGGCAAAAATGTATTCCACATCTCCTTACTGTTAAGTCCCAGCCAGCCGGCAATTTCCACCGAGCCTATCTCCCGTTCTTCGGTAACCTTCTGTTCTGTCAGCCACTGATAGGTTTCACGAAATGCCGGTTCATAGATTCCAAGGGTATGATGGATCGTTCCATCATAATCGAATATGATCGTTTTTGTCATCATTTACTTTCCTGTCTTTTAGAGCTGCTTCATCAGATTGACCATCTCAATCGCAGATAATGCACAATCATAGCCTTTATTTCCCGCTTTGCTTCCTGCACGCGCAATAGCCTGCTCGATATTTTCAGTCGTGATCACTCCGAATAAAACCGGGATTCCTGTTGCAAGTTCAACCTGTGCGATTCCCTTGGCAGATTCATTACACACCAGATCATAATGTGAAGTATCTCCACGGATGACAGCTCCAACGCAGATAATTGCATCATATTTTCCTGACTGTGCCATCTTCTGTGCTGTAATCGGAATCTCAAATGCTCCCGGTACCCATGCTGCAGTAATGTTCTCTTCTTCTACTCCATGTCTTACCAGTCCGTCGACTGCCCCTCCCAATAATTTATTCACAATAATTTCATTGAATCTCGCTGCCACGATACCAACCTTCATTCCCTCCGGTGCTACTACTTTTCCTTCTACTAAATTGATCTGTCTCATTTTTTCTTCCTCCTGATATTTGCTGTTTTTTATAAATTTATTTCTTTAAAAATATGACCCATCTTTTCCTGCTTCGTCTTCATATACTTCCGGTCATACTTTTGTGCCGGAATCTCCAGAGGTACTCTCTCATTGATCTTCAGTCCGAATTCGCCAAGTCCATAGACTTTATCCGGATTATTTGTCAGTAATCTTAATGATTTCACACCAAGGTCTGACAGTATCTGTGCCCCGACCCAGTACTCTCTGAGATCCGGTGCAAACCCTAACTTCACATTAGCCTCCACAGTATCGTATCCCTGCTCCTGAAGCGCATATGCTTTGATCTTATTGATCAGTCCGATTCCTCGGCCTTCTTGTCTCATATACAGAATGATTCCTCGGCCTTCTGCTTCTACCTGGCGCATCGCTGTCTGCAGCTGCAGGCCACAGTCACATCTGAGCGATCCGAATGCATCCCCTGTCAGACACTCCGAATGTACCCGGCAAAGCACATCCTCACCATCTCCCAGATCACCTTTTACCAGTGCCAGATGATGCTCTCCTGTAATATCATTGATATAACCATACATTTTAAAATCACCGTACTGCGTTGGGAGGTTTGCAACGGCTTCCTCCTTTACATGCTTTTCATGTATTCTTATATAATCCTGCAGATCACGGATCGTAATAAATGTAAGGTTATGCTCTTTTGCCATTTCCCATAGCTGTGATGTACGCATCATAGTTCCATCTTCTTTCATAACTTCACAGCACACGCCGCATTCTTTCAGTCCGGCAAGTCTCATAAGATCTGTTGTTGCCTCTGTATGGCCATTTCGTACCAAAACCCCGCCTTTTCTGGAAATAAGCGGAAACACATGTCCCGGTCTTCTGAAATCCTCCGGTTTTGACTGATCATCCACACACTTCATGATAGTATAGGAGCGCTCTTCCGCAGAGATACCTGTGGTTGTATCTGCGTGATCTACTGCCACGGTAAATGCTGTACTGTGATTGTCCGTGTTCTCCGCAACCATCGGCGGAAAGTTCAATCTCGCCGCAATTTCTGCACTCATCGGTGTACAGATAAGACCCTTTGCATAGGTCGCCATGAAATTAATATTTTCCCTGGTCGCAAACTCTGCCGCACATATCAGATCTCCCTCATTTTCTCTGTCCGGATCATCTGTGACCAGAACTATTTTTCCTTCCTTAAGATCCCTAAGTGCTTCTTCAATTGTGTTGTACTGATAATTTTGTGACATAGTGTATATCCTCCTGTTCTAAAACCCGAATTCTTCAAGAAACTCCATCGTAATTCCGGATTCTTTTTTCTCTTCTTCGTTTTTTCTGATGCCAAGCAGTTTTTCTACGTATTTTCCGATCACATCATTTTCCAGATTAACCAGATCCCCCGGCACCTTTTCCAAAAGAGTGGTTTCTTCTCCTGTATGTGGAATGACCGACACCTGAAAACCAGCTTCATCAACCCTTGCAACTGTCAGGCTGATCCCATCAATACAGACGGATCCTTTTTCCACGATCAGATGCAAAATCTGTGGCGATGTCTCAATTGATACCCAGATGGCATTTTCTTCCCGGAGCATGGAACGTATCACGCCAGTCCCATCAATATGGCCGCTTACTATGTGTCCCCCGAACCTGCCGTCTGCAGCCATTGCACGTTCCAGGTTTACCTGGCTTCCGGCCTTGCAGCTGCCAAGACTGCTTCTTCTGATCGTCTCTGCCATCACATCGGCAGTAAATCCGTCCGGCTGAATCGACGTAACTGTCAGACACACACCATTCACAGCGATACTGTCACCGATCCTTGTCCCTTCCAGGACTTTCCGGGCTTTCACTGCCAGGATCCCTGATTCCCCTGTCAGCTGTATATAACGGACTTTTCCTTTCTCTTCTACGATTCCTGTAAACATGATTCCTCCTGTTTTTTATCACACACCTGACATTTTATCCGGATATCCTCACCGATCTGGCAGATATCTGTATATTTCAGTTCCACTGCTTCAGACGGCAGTTCAACTCCAATACCCTCTACCGGTGTCTTCCCAGCCACACCGCCAAACAGCTTTGGTGCCACAAAAGCCTGTACTTCCTTTACAATTCCAGCTCGCAGTGCACTGTCATTTAACGTACCTCCTCCCTCCAGGAGGATGCTGTCAATGCCTCTGTTTCCAAGATCTGCCATCAGCTTCTTAAGGTCTATCTGATTCTTTTCGTCGGGACAGTAAATGGTTTCAACTCCCATGGTATGTAATATTTTTATTTTCTCTTCTGCATTTTTCTGTTCTGCATAAGCCACGATCGTCCGGTACTTTTCCGCACTTTTTACAATCTGACTGCCCGGCGGGATCCTGAGCTTACTGTCACACACAATCCTGACAGGACTTTTCCAGCCTTCTACCCGGACGTTTAACATCGGATCATCTGCAAGCACAGTTCCAATACCAGCCATGATTCCCATGTACTGATGCCGCATATGCTGTACTTCTTTTCGTGCAGATTCTCCGGTGATCCATTTTGATGCTCCTGTTTTCGTTGCGATCTTCCCATCCAGTGTCATGGCATACTTCATTACCACATAAGGAGTCTTCGTAGTAATATAATGGAAAAACACCGGGTTCAGCTGATCACATTCTTCTCTCATAAAATCTTCAACTACTGTTACACCGGCTTCCCTTAACATCTGTACACCTTTTCCTGCCACTTTCGGATTCGGATCTCTGGAACCGATCACCACTTTTCTGATCTTCTGTTCAATGATCGCTTCCGTACATGGAGGTGTTTTACCATGATGACAGCAAGGCTCCAACGTGACATAAATCACCGCACCTTCTGCTGATTCTGTAAGAGAAGCAATTGCATTACGTTCCGCGTGAAGTTCTCCATACTTTTTATGATAGCCTTCCCCGATGATCTTTCCGTCTTTTACGATCACTGCCCCTACCATAGGATTGGGATTCGTCCAGCCTTCTCCTTTTTTGGCCAGTTGAATAGCCCGAAGCATATATTCCTGATCCGTCATTTCTATTCCTTCTTTCTTATTCCTGTTCTTTGCCTGGGCTACGCCGAGGCTTTTAAACATGTGCAATCGGATTCACAGACAAGTGAATGGTATAGTTATTTCGAAAACGATGTACCAGATACAAAAAAAGCCTGCAGAAATATCTGCAGGGTGGAATTGATCTGTTACATATGATTGATAAATGAATGTCTGATTTTCCTATATAAAAAGCTCTGAAATGGATCACCATCTCAGAGCTCTGATACTACATTCATTCATACAAAAAATCAACTGTACTATCATCTTCTTCCATCCAGACTGTACTGTCGGCCCCGGAATCTCACCGGATCATGCCTCTCGGCTCGCGGGCTTTACCGCCGGTAGGGAATCTCACCCTGCCCTGAAGATATCTTTTTGTTTATTTTAATACTTTATCTGTTATTTGTAAAGCAGAATTTTTATTTTACTTACTCAAACTTCGCACATTAAAATGTGTCTATGCACCTTGAAAATTCAATAATAACTGGCATAAAAATAGCATGAAACCAATGGTTTTGGTATAATTGAGTTGTCGAAAAACAATTACAAACCGGAGGCTCATGCTATGAATAAAAGTATAACACAAGCGACTCAAAATGATAAGCAGATTTCTAAATCTATCAAACGATTTTTCACAAGGTTTCATATTTCCTCAGCCTTGAAAGCTGCCAATGCCTATAAAAGGAAAGGCACTCCGGTAACGGAGATTTTTCAATACATGTTTCTGCTGATTTTCTCCAACAGAAGTATGTATATGAGTCTGCTTACAGGAAAAAATACTCCTGATTTTGCAAAAGATACCGTGTATCGTTTCATGAAGATGGTTCAAATTAACTGGATGCGTTTTACTACAATACTTGCATCCAGAATCATAAACAACGCTATTCTTCCACTGGATTCGGAAGACCGTGCCAATGTTCTTATTATTGACGATTCCATGTTTGAACGTAACCGTTCTAAAAAGGTAGAGCTTCTTGCAAAGGTCTATGACCACGCAAAACATAAATATCGCTTCGGATTTAGAATGCTTACTCTTGGATGGTCAGATGGGAGTACATTTTTGCCGGTAAACAGCATTCTTCTTTCTACAGAAAACAAAAAGAACCGTATCAATGAAGCGGCTGAGATAGACAAAAGAACCGTTGGTTACAGACGCAGAAAGCTGTCTATGGAAAAGGGAACCCATGCCATGCTTACACTTCTGGAAACTGCTAAAAAAGCTGCAATTCCGGCAAAATATGTTCTTTTTGACAGCTGGTTTTCATCTCCAAGCACCCTTCATGCTGTCAAGCGAATGGATTTTGATGTAATCGGAATGGTGAAAAAATCTCCAAAAATGTTTTTTCGCTACGATGGTGAAGATATGTCTTTAATTTCCATTTACAACAAAAATAAAAAGAGACGAGGCAAATCAAAATATCTGCTTTCTGTTATGGTTGATGTAGTGAAGGATGGGGACATAATTCCTGCCAAAGTAGTTTATGTTCGCAATCGCAACAAACGCAAGGAATATCTCTGCCTCATTTCCACAGATGTAAATCTGGATGAAAATGAAATCATCCGGATTTATGGAAAACGCTGGGATATAGAGGTATTTTTCAAGGTATGCAAAAGTTGCCTTAACTTGAGCAGAGAATGCAATTCTCTGTCCTATGATGCAATGACTGCGCATACCGCAGTTGTTTTCACCCGATATATGATGCTGTCACTGGAAAGCCGGGAATCCAATGATAACCGGTCACTTGGGGAACTTTTTTTATACTTTTCTGACGAAATGTCTGATATCACATGGATACAGGCTTTTCAAATGTTGCTCCAAATGTTCAGAACAATGCTTTCAGATAACACTGAACTTTCAGACGAAAAAATCGATGAATTGGCGAATGCATTTATGGATGCACTTCCTGCATTGTTGAAAACAAAACTCCAAGCTGCTTAAGGTCTGAATATTGACAACTGAATAACTGCCAGGTATTGAATTTTCAAGGTGCATAGCTAAAATCTATGTGCGAAGTTTGAGTTACTTAGTTTACTGGTTTGGAAATGAAAGTTCCCGGATGAGCAATTTTCATATAATTTCTCAGTTCCAATGCCAATACTCTTAACCGTTCAATCGCTATCTCAACGATTTTTTCATCTGGATCCATCTGATCCACTTTTTCTGCCATAGGCATCCTCCTTCTTCCTGAAATAAAAAAATCCGCCCAGATTAGAACCTAATCTAATCTGAACGGAATACTCATTCAGGCTTGATATTTT
>OKTW01000541.1_pt1 | contig 18542 bp, 10 predicted proteins | sample 1606371 | NCBI WGS metagenome assembly OKTW01 (sample SAMEA3879568, study PRJEB24766) | human gut metagenome | biome: human-associated habitat; feature: feces | place: USA | collected 1985/1987
ATCCGTACACCAATTTACACCAAGGGTGCACCACGGATGCCGAGAAAAATGTGCGATTGAATTTCAGCCTCGCAGAAGTGATTCTGCGGGGCTGTTTTTTTGAAAACTATATATTCAGATATGAGACTCGGTGAGAAATCACCGGGTCTTATTTTTTGCGCTCACTACGCCTACTAAACAGGTGCAGTGGGCGCTTTTTTGTTTTCTGGAACCGGCACAAAAAATTTTTTTGAAAAAGTGTGGGAATCTCGCAAAAAAATTCGGCAAAGAGAAAGTGAGAAGGCGATGAGCCTTCCGTGAACCTTGAAAATTTCATATACATTCATCAGATACATTCCTTGAGCCAACAGCCAAATGAAGGTACGCCAAGACCCACCTGCCGCTAACGGTATCAGCGGGACACAAGGTGGAGAGCGACCCCGAAACCATTCTGAAATATCTGGCAGCTACGGATACGGCCACGACAGGCTTAGGGTATAATGATACTTTTCTACGGAACCGGCGGAGTACCCGGCGGGGGTGAGATTCCCATGGACCCGATTCGCTATCGGGCGTCTGATGACTTCCTTTTCTGCATTTTGGGTTCGAGGAAAAATGAAATGCAGCGACGAAAGCCCCAAAAGGTGTTTTGAGGCTTTCGTGGATCAGAAATGATTCAAATTCACAGAAAGGAGGAAACCCCATGGAAAACTGTAAGGTGATCGCCATCACGAATCAGAAAGGCGGCGTCGGCAAGACGACGACCACAGTCAATCTCGGCGTGGGACTTGCAAGCTCCGGCAAACGGGTCCTGCTGGTGGATGCTGATCCGCAGGGCAGCTTAACCGTGAGCCTCGGCATAAAGAACCCCGACGAGCTGGAGGTATCGCTGTCGTCCCTTATGCAGTCGGTCATTGATGATGAGCCGCTTGCAGAGGGTGCAATTATCCGGCACCAGGAAGGTGTGGATTTGCTTCCCTCGAACATTGAGCTCTCCGGTATGGAAACAGGTCTGTTCAATGTCATGAGCCGTGAGTATGTTCTGAAGAACGCCATCGACGGCATGAGAAAGAGCTACGACTACATTCTGATTGACTGTATGCCCTCTCTGGGCATGATGACGGTCAATGCGCTGGTTGCGGCAGACAGTGTGATTATCCCGTCTCAGCCGAACTTCCTGTCAACCAAAGGTCTTAACCTGCTTCTGCGCTCCATTTCAAAGATCAAGCGGCAGATCAACCCGAGGCTGAAGATTGACGGCATATTGCTGACGATGGTGGATAACCGCACCAACAACGCTAAGGCGATTATTTCCTCGCTTCGTTCCGCCGTGGGAGAGAACATCCGCGTGTTCCGTTCCGAAATTCCCTTCTCGGTAAGAGCTGCGGAGTGCAGTCTTTCCGGAGAAAGCATCTTCTCCCATGACAGGAACGGCAAGGTCGCAGCAGCGTATGAGGCTCTGACGAAGGAGGTGACAGAGATTGAAGAGCGTGCAAAAAATCGATCTGGGCCTGACCGGGTACGATGAGCTTTTCATGAATGACGCGGAGCGAAAGGAAAATAAACTCCCGCGCATTTATGATATTCCCCTCTCGGAGATCGACGATTTCCCTGAACACCCCTTCAAGGTGAAGCTGGACGAGGACATGGATCAGCTTGTCCAGAGCATCAAGGAGCGTGGGATCATCACCCCTGTCACCCTCCGACCAAAGGAGGATGGGCGGTACGAGATTGTGTCGGGGCATCGCAGAAGGAAGGCTTGCGAGCTTGCCGGCTTTGACACCGTGAAGGCCGAGGTGCGGGAGATGACCCGAGACGAGGCCATCATTTTGATGGTGGAATCGAACCTGCAGCGCTCTGTGATACTGCCCAGTGAAAAAGCTTTTTCGTACAAGATGCGCTTGGAGGCCATGAACCGACAGGGCCAGCGCACAGATTTAACTTCTACACCAGTGGTGGAGAAGTTGTCAGGAAAAGAAGCACTATCGGTTACGAGGATTGGAAACGACTCAGGTGAAAGCCGCGAACAGGTGCGACGCTATATCCGCCTCACGGAGCTCATTCCGGAGCTTCTGGATTTGGTTGATGAAGGACGCATTGCGTTCAGACCTGCGGTGGAGCTTTCGTACCTGCAAAAAGAAGAACAGGGTGCGCTGCTGGAGCAAATTGCCTATGCAGATGCCACGCCGTCCCTTGCCCAGGCCATTAAGCTGAAGCGGTTCTCTCAGGACGGAAAGCTGAATAACGAGGTCATCGAGTCGATCATGAGCGAGGAAAAGCCGAACCAGAGGGAGAAAATCAACATCAAGTACGCAGAGGCCAGAAGGTTTATCCCTGCCAGCGTTCCCTACGAAAAAACCGGTGAGTATATTCTGAAAGCGCTGGAGTATTATCACCGGTATCAGGAACGGCAGAAAAGTCGGAATGACGCAAGATAGGTTCTTCGCCAAGGGAGCAGTCTACCCTTTTGACGGTGCACCGACGCCGTTCCCCCTCTCACACTCTCCCCTTCATTTACCGGCAATACCAGCTCAAAAGGAAAATATACAGGCGGCACAATTGAAGAAAACAAAGCGCATTCGTACAATATGAGAAAAACAGTCATTGGAGGTCATCCCATGAAAAAGCTTCTTATATTGTGCGCACTCCTGCTTGCCGCATTGCTTTCCGGATGCGCCGCAGAGCCCTCGCAAGGCCAAACGGCAGGAAACACATCGAAAGCTCCAACGCCACAGGAAGAAACGCCTGCTTCCTTTGAGCCGGTATCCACAGATTCAAGCGCTCACACCAAAGCCCCGACAGAAGCCGCCGATCCAGCAGCTTGCATACCAAATGAGGACAAGCACGATAGCAGCCCGAGCTTTTCTTCTGAGCCGGTAAGTGCACCCACAGAATCGAACGCGCCGACACCGGAGGAAGACCGGCAGGCACCCGTGCTTCCGGAGAAGCCGGAGAAAGCAGAAAGTCCGAAAGAGGAGCCGTCCGTTCCTGCGATAACCGAGCCGGAACCGACTCCGGAAACTGAACCCGCATTTGATATCGAGCACTGGATTTCCTACGCAAAAAGCACGGCGGTGAGCTTGGGACTGACCTTGGAGAACTCGGCAACAGAATGCTGGGACAATCCGATCACCGCAGATCAGGGCTGCATCTATCTGGAGCGAGACATTAACTCGCGCTTGAAGCGATATGCCGAGGACGAGAGTATCACGGATATCTGTATTTGGTACGAATGCATCGGCACAGGAAGTTACCTGATTTATATCGGGTACACATAAAACTTTATACCACATTGAGAAGCGTCGTAGAAATACGGCGCTTTTTCATGCCAAAATTCAATTTCAGGAGGAATGAAACTAATATGAAAACAAGCATTTTCAGACGGGGAATATCGGGACTGCTTGCAGTCCTGATGACATTCACCGCGCTCATGGGCATCGGCACGACTACGGCCTTTGCTGCCTCGACTGCCGGAGAAACCGCTGAGTCCTATTCCGTAGGCTTCCCCAGAGACGGGGACGCCAATCTGGATTACAGCGGCACATGGGGTCACGATGAGCTTCACTACATGAATGGCTGGACCTCCGGCGAGGCAACCTGGATGACCACGCTGCACACCATCGGCTCCTTCGATGGACAGGCCTGCTACTGCATTGAGCCGGGCGTGCCCCGCTTGCTGGGCAAGACATATTCCCGCCATGGCGAGGATTATTGGAAGAACTACCCATCCGACTGCAACAGCACCATCGACGCTGACACCATCAAAACCCTGCTGGGCCGGATCATGCAGTACGGTTATCAGGGCAATCTTTCCACCTCGTGGAGATCGCAGAATGATGCGGATGCCGACAAACTGGCACACATGATGGCCACCCAGGCGTTGGTGTGGGAAACGGTCGTTGGAGAGCGGGATGCCAACTTCAACCATGTGGACCCCGGCAGTGCCGACGCAGTGAAATCCGTTTACCGCACCAGCCACCCGCTGTACAGCCGCTTTTCCGCTTATTATGACAGCATTGAGGACAGCGTGCAGAAGCATACCATCGTTCCCAGCTTCATGGCCAGAAGTACCGGCAAGGCACAGACTGTCGAGCTGAACTGGGACGGCAGCTGCTATTCGGCCACGCTGACAGATACCAACGGCGTCCTGGGCAATTACCGTTTCTCTGCTAACCAAACAGGTGTGTCCTTCTCTGTTCAGGGGAATGTGCTGACGATCTCAACTCAGAATGCCCCTAATGCTACGCTCCGGGTCACTGCCGAAAAGGAGGCTCTGCGTAAGGGCGTCGTGGTGTGGAGCGATGGCCACTATGGTCCGGACGGCACCATGCAGGATGTTGTTACCTACAGCGCTACGGTCAGCGACCCGGTCACAGCCTTTCTGAATCTGAAGGTCAGCTATGGCGGCGCTAAAATCATCAAGACCAGCGAGGACGGCAAGGTGGACGGCATTACCTTCACCATCACCGGCGAGGGCGTCAATCAGAGCGTTACCACCGACCGAAACGGTGAAATTCACATCGACAATCTGATGCCCGGTGTCTATACCGTCACTGAGCAGAGTTATGACAAGTATGTGCCCCAGGAAAGCCACCGCATTACCGTGCTCGCCGGACAGACGGCGACGGTTTCCTTCAACAATGTGCTCCGCCGCGGCGAGCTTACCGTGACCAAAACCTCCGAGGACGGACTGAATCAGGGTGTGAAGTTCCACCTTTTTGGAACCTCTCTCAGTGGTCTGCCTGTAGATGAATTTGCTGTTACCGATGAAAACGGTGTGGCGGCTTTCAAGGATGTGCTTATCGGCACCGGCTACACGCTGGAGGAGATGGACACCGCCATTCGCTATGTGGTTCCCAACAGCCAGAGCGCCGCAGTGGAATGGAACAGTGTAACCAATAAGAGCTTTTCCAACATCCTCAAGAAATTCAATGTCACCGTCACTAAGAGTGACTGTGAGGTCGGAACGGCGCAGGGCGACGCTTCGCTTGCCGGTGCCGCCTACGGCATCTATAAGGGCGATCAGCTTGTGGATACCTACTACACCGACGAGAACGGCCAGTTCACCACCGGCTATTATGTCTGCGGCGACGACTGGACGATTCGTGAGATCAGCCCCTCCGAGGGCTATCTGCTGGACAGCACCGTTTATCCTGTCGGTGCAGAGGCGGCCAATTACACCGTTGAGCTGAACGCTGCGCCTGCTGTGGCTGTTGCCGAGCAGGTGCAGAAGGGCAATATCGCCATCATCAAGCACTCGGATAACGGCGATACGCAGATCGAAACTCCCGAAGAAGGCGCAGTATTCGCCGTTTATCTGAAAGCCGCAGGCAGCTATGAAGCGGCAAAGGATACGGAGCGGGACTATCTGACCTGCGATGAAAACGGCTTTGCCCAAAGCAAGGACCTGCCCTACGGCGTGTATACCGTGCATCAGGTCTCCGGCTGGGAGGGTCGTGAGCTGATGAGCGACTTTGATGTGTTTATTGCCAAGAACGGCGAGACCTACCGCTACCTCATCAACAACGCCAACTTCGAGTCCTTCATTAAGGTCATCAAGGTGGACGCAGAAACCGGCAATACCATTCCCTATGCGGGAGCAGGTTTCCAAATCTTTCGTCCGGATGGCTCCAAGGTGGAAATGACCTTTACCTATCCGGAGGTTACCACCATCGACACCTTCTACACCAATGATGCCGGCATGCTCATTACTCCGGAAAAGCTTGAGTTCGGCAAGGGCTACTCCCTCAAGGAGGTTTCCGCACCTTACGGCTATGTGCTCAGTCATGAGGCGGTCAAGTTCGATGTGGCCGAAGAGAATTCCACCGAGGAAAGCGGTGTGACGGTCGTTGCAGTGAAGCTGGGCAATTACGCGCAGAAGGGCATCATCAAGATTTCCAAAACCGGCGAGGTATTTGCCTCTGTTACAGCGACGGACGGGGTCTATCAGCCGGTCTATGCGGTACAGGGCCTTGCGGGAGCAACCTATGAGATCAAGGCAGCGGAGGACATCTACACTCCGGACGGTACGCTGCGCTGCAGCGCCGGCAAGGTGGTGGATACGGTGACTACCGGCGCAGACGGCACGGCGGAAAGCAAGCCGCTGTATCTGGGAAAATACGAAATCACCGAGATGAAAGCCCCCGACGGCATGGTCATTAACAAGGACGCCCATACCGCAGAGCTTGTCTATGCCGGTCAGGAGATTGAGATTGCCGAAACCGCTGCCAGCTTCTGCAATGACAGACAGAAGGCGCGGATTTCTCTTTCCAAGGTGCTGGAGCAGAACAAGCAGTTCGGTATCGGTATGAATAACGAGCTTTCCGCCGTGACCTTCGGCTTCTATGCCGCCGAGGAGCTTACCGCAGCAGACGGCTCCGTCATTCCTGCGGACGGACTGATTGAGATTCTGTCCCTTGACGAAAACGGGAAAGCCGTGCTCAAGAGCGATGTTCCCTTCGGCAGCTACTATGTCAGAGAAATCAGCACCGACAGCCACTACATCCTCTCCGATGAGAAGTACCCTGTGACCTTTGCCTATGCCGGTCAGGAAATCCCCGTTGTGGAGCTTGCCGTCAATGACGGAAAGAGCATTACCAACGAGATGATCTACGGAGAGATCCACGGCATGAAGAAGGATGAGGACGGCAAGGCGCTGGCCGGGGCTACCATCGGCCTGTTCCTCACAGACGGCACAGAGCCTATTATGACCATTGTTTCCGCAGAGGACGGCAGCTTCTCCTTTACAGGTATCCCCTATGGCGAGTATGTGGTCCGTGAAATCGCCGCGCCGGAGGGCTATGTGATGGGTGAGACGCCTCATGCTGTGAAAGTGAACCAGAACGGCGCTGTGGTCGAGATCGAGATTACCAACAGGCTCATTCGCGGCAGCGTTCAGCTGACCAAGGTGGATAAAGACTATCCCGATCATCACCTGAGCGGCGCAGTCTTTGAGGTATACCGTGGCGGAAAGCTTGTGGGCCAGATGGAGGAGCTGTCCGACGGCGTCTACAAGCTGGATGATCTGCCCTACGGCGATTACACGCTGAAGGAAACTGAGGCCCCCAAGGGCTTCTTCCTTGATGAGAAGACCTACAGTTTCTCCATTAAGGAAGATGGTAAAACCGTCGTCGTGGAAAATGAGGCCGGAAAGGGCTTTGTCAACCAGGCACAGACCGGAGGCATCCGCATTGAAAAGACTTCGGATGACGGCGTGCTGAAGGGCTTTACCTTCCGCGTGGAGGGCACGGATATCACCGGCAATGCCTTCAGCAAGGACTTTGTGACCGATGAGAAGGGTCAGATCCACATCGAGGGGCTGCGCATCGGCGATTATGTGATCTCCGAGGTGTCCAACAAAGCCAACGAGAAGTATGAGCTTCCCACAAATGTCACCGTAACCGTTCACGAAGGAAAGACGGTCGTTGCCAAGTTCCATAACAAGCTCAAGCCTGTTACGGATATCCCCAAGACCGGAGATACCACCAATATGCCTCTTTGGGCAGCACTTGCCGGTATCTCTGCAATCGGCGCAGGTGCGGCGGCTTTCTTTACCTTCCGAAAAAAGAAGGAGGTAGGCAAGCATGAGCGCTAAGGTCATCATCGGCATCGGTCTTGTGGCGTTTATTATCGCAGGGCTGATCGTTCTTCGCCTGAAGAACAGAAAGTAAAACGGCAAGGGGCGGCATCTTTTTACAGATGCCGCCCCGCTTATAAAAGGAGACGCTATGGAAGAGACAAGAAAAATCGGAGATTACTCCGTAAAGTATTCCATGTATATCGGGCACAAGGATATTGCTCTGGGCGAGAATCCCAACGCCGACAAGGATGAACGGTATATGTGCTGCTTCGTAGAGACCAACGCCATTTTCGAGCGCTATTCCGGGGTGCTGGTCAGCGACGATTTTGCAGAGATTGCAAAGGTGTTCGGCCAGCGCGTTGCGGATGCAGCCGAGGAGATTATTCAGGAAAACGAGAGAGCCTGTCAGGAGGTCGGCATAAATGAGGAACTCATGGCAGAAAGCTGCGCGCCGGTTTCCTACAAAGATTCCATTGAGAACAAGGTGGTTGTCATCAAGGGCAGCATTCTCCGGCCTGAGTTCCGCCACGCCAATCACCAGCTTATGCTGTGTACCGGCGGCTTCGGTGCGCAGGCAAATGCGCGAGGCCGTACCTGCTGCTGCATTTCTCTGTACGACGGGAGAAAGACCTCCTTTTACCGCACGGATTTTCTCGGTGTCATGGATGAAAAGAAGCTTCCCGAATGGGCGCAGAAGGGCTTGGAGAAAGCGAAAGAGATACACGCGCAGGAAAAGAAACCGACTAAAGAAAGAGGTGACGCAAGATGATCGAGTATGAAAAAAGAGCAATGATCGAGGCGGAGGACAAATATACCTTTCGCCAGAGCACGCAGATTTCCATGCAAACCGGACTGATCGGCCACCTCCGGGCAGACATGGATACAGACGGCAACGGCTTTTTCAGCAGCTGGTTTGATTTCCGGGAGGAGCTGAAAACCGATGAGTTCAAGGCAGAGTTTGATGATGTAATCAACTCTCTGCGTGAGGAAGGCGACATTCTTCATAACCGCAGGGCGCTTGCCAAGTACTGCTATTGCACACCCCAAAGCCGTATGCAGGAGGAGCCGGGCTACTATGGCGTCCGCGTGGATACCGAAAAGTATGCCTACCTTCTGCGCCTGAACCCGGACAGGGGCGAATACAACCTATACTGCTATTGCTATCGCCGGGATTGGCTCGATCAGCACCTGAAGAACGCAGAGAAAGGAATCCGTTTTATTGACAGCCATTACAAGGAGCTGTTTCGCATTCCGGATGGCGGCAAGGTAAAAATCCACTATTCGTGGAATGAAGATCAGATCCGCACCTGCCGCTATATCGACGACTACCATGTGGAGATCGGAAGCAACCTCTATCACATCTGCGAGTTTGCCGAGCGCATGGAATACGGCGGCCATACCTGTGAGCCGGTTCGGGACAACCTGCCCGAGCAGTGCTACAGCGTTCTTTCCGGCAGCGACGAAATCATTATCATCAAGCGCGGCGAAAAAGGCTACTTCAAGACGGACATTCCCGTCACCGACAAGGACGAAGCCCGGAGCATCGTGAATGAGTACAACACAAAGCTCGGCGTCAGCAAGGCGCAGGAAGAAGCGATGAAGGCCGGCTCTATGTTCGGCTTTCAGGTGCCCGCCGCAGACCCGAGAAATTATGACGCAGACGGAAAACCTGTGATGCCGAAGAACAGAGGTGATGCACGATGAGTAAGGACGATTATCGTATCTGGTCTAATGCCGACCTTGACTATGAGGAGTGGAAAGATTGGATGGAGGAAGAATATCCGACGCTTTCCGATGACGAGCGCGTCGCCATGATGTATGAGGAAAACGGGCACTACCTTGAGGACGAACGGCTCAATCTGGACATTCAACTTTCCCAGCCCATTCTGGTTGTTGCCGATCTGGGGCTTTGGAATGGCAGGCGCACGGGATACAAAGAAATTCCCAGCGGCAATATCCGGGACTGCCTTTACTCTGATTACGACTACACCACATGGTATGTGGACCGAAACGGAGACTTCCGGTGCGATGACACCCACCATGACGGCACAAACCATTATCTCTATCGGGTATATAAGGACAATGTTTCCCAGGCGCAGAAAGACCGGCTCAAAGAAAAAATCTACAACGGCACAGCCACCAGGGCAGACATTCTCCGTGTCACCCGCAGGCTTGGCGATGAGATCGGAAAAGTGTACGGCTGGAGCTTTCCAACCAGGCAGAGAGAGCGAGGTGAAGCACGATGAACCACGCACTGCCGAGCGAAAGTTATATTGCCAGACTGGACTATTTGGCTTTCAACGGAAAAGTATGCAGCAGCGTTGAGTACAGCGATGAGCAGCGCTTCCTGGAAGACCTGAAGGAGTCGCTCTATCACGGAGAGCCGCTGTGCGTCGTTCTCTACCGAGACCGGAACGGCAAGACCATTTCCCGTGCGTTTCTGAACGACCTGGATACACTGCCAAAAGGACTTTTCGTAGAGGACAGTTCCCACAGAAAGCCGAAGGAAAGGGGTGAAGCACGATGAGGGTAAATGCCATGACAGAGAAGTTTGAGGATGTGACGGTTCTGGGGCATCCCATGCTTTTTACCTGCCTGCGGGTAGACCGTGATACCGTTCCACAGGGCATGTACATGTACGAGGTTCGCCACGATGATGACCAACAGGGCGAGCCGGTTCAGATTGCCAACTGGATCATGGTGAATCATTGGGGAACATTGATTTCCAATAGACCCATTCGCTTGGAGCCCCGACCGGATGGGAGAAACGCCTACCGCGACATTGATCCTGAAAACGATTGGAACTATGAGGGCACGCTTACTACCGTGAAGGAGTACATGGAGAAGAATCCACCGGCGGTTCATAAGCAAAAAGACCACGAACCTGCGAGATAAGGAGAAGCTATGGATAAGAAGAAAGCCATCTGCGAATATCTCCGCAAAAATCATATTGGCAAAGAAAATGCCATCCACAGCAAGGAGCTTGAAAAGCTGTTTCTGCTTGACGGACGAAATATTCGCCGCAAGATCAGTGCCTTGCGGCAGGATGGCTTTCCTATTTGCAGCGATGAAACGGGCTACTATTACGCAGACAACCAAAAAGAAATCAACACCACCGTCTGCCGGCTGAATGAGCTTGTGACGAAGGTATCCAACGCCAGAACCGGGCTTTTATTTGCGTCGATCCTCGGAGAGAGTGAGCAGACCGTTGAGGTCACGATCAAAGTAAGATAAGGAGGGAGTTCCCATGCCGAGCAAATACAGAATCATTTTGGAGATGGCGTCCCAGACTGCCAGGGACATTGCCTCCAATGCCGACCGTTATACCGACTTTCTGATTACGGCGGCAAACAACTACAAGTACAGCTTTAAGGAGCAGCTGCTTATCCATGCGCAGAAGCCGGATGCAACGGCGTGTGCGGAAATCGACACATGGAATAAACTCGGCAGATGGGTAAACAAGGGCACGAAAGGCATCGCGCTGCTGATCGACAGAGATGTTCCCTACAAGCTGAGACATGCCTTTGATATCTCCGACACCAACAGCCGTGCCGGAAGGAACATCACCCTTTGGCAGATGAAGCCGGAGTACGAATATGCGGTATCGGAAAGCCTTCAGGCCAGCTTCGGCGATGTGGAGGAGCCGCGAGATTTCCCGCACCTTCTCATGGATATTTCCGGTTATGCCGTGGAGGATAATCTTTCAGATTATCTCATGGAGTTGAACGCTGTCAAAGCCGGCAGCTTTCTGGAGGAGCTGGACGGCACAAGCCTTGAAGCGTGGCTGAAAACCTCGCTGAAAAGCAGCGTCGCTTTTATGGCGCTCTCCCGTGCGGGGTATGAGCCGAGGCAGTATTTTGACCGGGAGGATTTCAGCCACCTCTTTGACTTCAACACCGTGGAGGTTATCTCCGTGCTCGGTGCCGCAGTCAGCGATATTTCTGAGATGGTCATCCGGGAAATGGGCGAAACCGTCAAGGAAATGGAGAAGGAAGAAAGACGGAAGATTCGCACATTTGCGCAGACCGGTTCTTCTGCGTATCATAAGAACCGAACGGAAAACAAGGAAAGGAGCAACGAATATGGAACTGACCTATACGATGCAGGGGGATTATCTGATTCCCGATCTGACCGTGCCGGAGAGCCCGAAGCTTGGGAAGTATGGAATGCTGCGGCGGACATTCCTCCGCGAGCACCGGGATGGGATCTACACCGGGATGCTGCTGAACGGAACACTGAACAGTCATCTGGAGGAGGTGGACCGGCAGGCACAGAAGATGCTGGACGACCTGACCGAGCAGATGAAGGCGCTGAACGGAGTGACGGAGCAGCTGAAGGCGGAGGATCAGATGCGATGGGTGCAGATGATGAACTCCATTCGCCACTCGGCGGAGGAAGTGATTCTGAACGACCTGATCTACGCGTAACGCTCCCCACAGTTGAACAGCAGCAGGAAATTATCGCAGAAGCGGAGGAAGAAAAATCCTCCGCTTTTGCTATTTCTCAGGAGGACATCGACGCCATTCTGACACGGGGCAGCGGCATCCATCAGGGCAAATTCCGCATCTATGAGCAGTTTCTCAAACAGGATTCTTCCGAGAACAATATCGCCTTTTTGAAAAACGAATACGGCATCGGCGGCGCGTATCCTGCCGTTTCCGGCAGAAATCTCGATGAAAGCCACGACGCTAAAGGAATCAAAATCAGCAGAGGCAGAATCTCTCAGCCCGATGCAGAATTGCTTTTGCGGTGGAATAAGGTCGAGAAGCGGATCGGGGAGCTGATCCGAGCCGACCGCTATCTGAGCCAGGCCGAAAAGGACAACTATCCCGCCTACCGGGAGCAGGCAGAGGTGCGTAAGGAACGATGTGAACTCTCTGATGAGTTCCGGTCGATTGTCTATGATTATAATGACTTCGTGGCGCAGCTTGGTGAGGAAAGCAAAGCGCTGAATCTGTATTATTTGTCAAGCTGCTGGAGTGCGTTCAGCGTGGGCGAAAAGAAAATGCACGCCCGTACTGCGGAGGGTGACTTCATCCTCCCCATGATGCGCGAAGCAATGAATACGATCATTGCGGACAACACCCACCTGACCGCACGGTGCGAAGCCATGCTGGAAGCGTTGAACAGCGATGTGGCGAAGTCCCTTGAGCCGACCTTTGATGAGCTGAACCCTCCTCCGGAGCTCCGGAAGGAATACCGCTATCATCTCGGTGATACGGTCTATATCGGTACGCAGGAATACGAGCTGCTGTCTTTTGACGAGAAGAAGGTCGTCCTCTTTGATACACAGTTCCCGCTGTTTAACAAGGAGCTGACTCGTGAGGAGTTCGATAACCGGCTCAAAGAAAATCCGCTGAATGACAAGCTGCTGCAAGTCGTGGAAGAACCCCCTGTCGCAGACAATACGAAGGCGAAGATATTCCTTGATACCGGCAGCAACAAGGTTCACTGGATCTACTTCAATCCCGATGCAGATGCAGGTGGACAGTATGTTTCCGGTGACCTTGATTTCTCTGTTTTTGAAGAGCTTGTCGAGCAGTATGACATTGCCAACCATCCGGAAAACGCCGCCGACTTCCGAAATGATCTTGAAGAAATGTCGGTTCAGTTCCTTGCGGACATCAATACTCCGTTCTTCATAGAAGCTGAAAATGACTATGAGATGGACTGCGATTATATCGAGTTCACGCCGGAAAACCTCCTGAAGATTCACGAGGATATTCTATCTTTAGAGGCAGACCGGGAAGCAGCGCGAGAGACTGACCGATATGAGGCGGAGTTTGGTGCGGACGGCACACGGGTATTCAGAGAAACGGAAGATTTGGCAGAAGACGATTCCGAAATTGAGAGCCTAACGGACGAAGAATTGGATGCTCTGCCCATCAGCACCGTCAAAGACGGCGAGGTCGTGACCTACCCCAATGCGGAAGCCTTGCTGGATGACCAGGAAGAAGCGCTCGCCCCGCCTCTACAAGTGAAAAGGCCTTCCAAGATCGCGCCTCATGTGCTGCACCCGGAAATCAACACCGAGTACCGAACCAACTTCCAAATCGAGAGCGATGATATCGGCGTGGGCACGCCGCTGGAACGGTTCTATCACAATATCCGTGCCATTCAGCTCCTGAACAAGCTGGATGCGGAAAGCCGATTGGCGACACCTACTGAGCAGCGTGTGCTTGCCGACTATGTGGGCTGGGGCGGTCTCTCCGAGTTCTTCAAGGAGGATAATCCTCATTATACCGAGCTGAAGAATGTGCTTTCCGATGAAGAATATGCGTCGGCAAGGGAATCCACGCTGACAGCCTTCTATACGCCGCCTGTGGTGATCAAGGCGGTGTACAGTGCCTTGGAGAACATGCACTTTCAGACCGGCAATGTGCTGGAGCCCTCCTGCGGCATCGGCAACTTTATGGGGCTTGTTCCCGAAAGCATGTATGACGCGAAATTCTACGGCGTGGAGCTTGACAGTATTTCCGGGCGAATTGCGCAGCAGCTTTATCAGGAAAACAGCATCGCGGTGCAGGGCTTCGAGAATACAAATCTTCCCGACAGCTTCTTTGACGCTGCAATTGGCAATGTCCCCTTCGGGCAGTTCAAGGTGCCGGACAAGCGCTATGATAAGTACAACTTCCTCATTCACGATTATTTCTTCGCCCGCACCTTGGATAAGGTCAGGCCTGGCGGCGTGATTGCCTTCATTACCTCAAAGGGTACGCTGGATAAGGAAAACCCCAATGTTCGAAAGTATATCGCGCAGAGAGCGGACCTCCTCGGTGCAATCCGTCTGCCCAACGACACTTTCAGAGCCGCTGCCGGCACAGAGGTTACATCGGACATTATCTTCCTCCAAAAGCGTGACCGATTGGTGGACATTGAGCCCGATTGGGTGCATCTGGCCACCGACGCCAATGGCATCCGGATGAACGCCTATTTTGTGGACAACCCTGAAATGGTGTTGGGCGACATGCAGATGGTCAGCGGGCCCCACGGCATGGAGTCCGCCTGTATTGCTTATGAAAGTGCCGAGCTTGGAGAGCTTCTTCAGGATGCAATCCAAAACATCCATGCAGAGATCTCAGAATATGAAATCGACGATCTTGAAGCGGAGGATGAGGACCTTTCTATCCCCGCTGACCCTGATGTGCGCAATTTCAGCTTCACGGTGGTGGACGGTAAAATCTATTACCGTGAAAACAGCCGCATGAATCCCGTGGATGTTTCCGCGACTGCCGAAAGCCGCATCAAAGGCATGATTGCCATCCGTGATTGTGTCCGGACGCTGATTGAGTACCAGACGGAGGACTATCCCGATGCCGATATCAAGGCAGAGCAGGAAAAACTCAATCGCCTCTATGATGATTTCAGTAAAAAATATGGGCTTATCAGCGCAAGAGCCAACAATTCGGCTTTCAATTCCGACAGCTCCTACTGCCTGCTTGCCTCGCTGGAGGTGCTGGATGATGAGGGCAACTTCCTCCGCAAGGCAGATATGTTCTCCAAACGAACCATCAAGCAGAAGGTAACGGTGCAGTCGGTTGACACGGCTTCCGAGGCCTATGCTCTGTCCCTTGCGGAAAAAGCGAGAATCGACATGCCATATATGTCGCAGCTTACCGGTAAAACCGAGCAGGAGCTGTTTGAGGATTTGAAGGGTGTTATTTTCCTCAACCCCATGCACATAAGCGAAGAGGACGGCAAGCCGAAGTATCTCCCTGCCGATGAATATCTCTCCGGCAATGTCCGTGAAAAGCTCCGTTGGGCAAAGCGGAGTGCGGAGCTCTACCCCGAGGATTACGGAGAGAATGTCCGTGCTCTTGAGGCGGTACAGCCGGTTGACCTGACGGCAAGTGAAATTTCCGTGAGGCTTGGCGCAACATGGCTGCCTCCGGAAACCATCGAGGAGTTCATGTTTGAGCTGTTCAGCACCCCGCGCTACTGCCAATGGAATATCCATGTTCACTACGCGCAGTACACCGGTGAATGGAATGTGGAGGGAAAATCCTACGATCGCAGCAATGTGAAAGCTCACAATACCTACGGTACCGGTAGAGTCAACGGTTATAAGATTATGGAGGAAACCCTGAACCTCCGTGATGTGAGAATCTTCGACTACATCGAGGACGGAAACGGCAGGAAAACGGCTGTGCTCAACAAGAAAGAAACCGCCATCGCACAGGGCAAGCAGGAGCTTATTAAGCAGGCCTTTGCAGACTGGATATGGAGCGATCCGGAACGCCGGGAGCAGCTAACCAAGCTGTATAATGAGAAGTTCAACAGCATTCGCCCCCGTGAGTATGACGGCAGCCACCTGAATTTCGTGGGAATCAATCCGGAGATCACGCTGAGGCCGCATCAGGTCAATGCCATTGCCCATATCCTCTACGGCGGCAACACCCTGCTTGCGCATGTAGTTGGGGCTGGGAAGACCTTCGAGATGGTAGCGGCGGCCCAAGAGAGCAAACGGCTGGGCTTGTGTCAGAAAAGCCTGTTTGTGGTCCCCAATCATCTGACGGAGCAATGGGCGAGCGAATACCTCCAGCTCTATCCCTCCGCCAATATTCTTGTCGCCACCAAGAAGGACTTTGAGACCAAGAACCGCAAGAAGTTCTGCGGGCGCATTGCCACCGGCGACTACGATGCGGTCATCATTGGGCACAGCCAATTTGAAAAGATCCCCATGTCCCTGGAACGACAGCGTGCCATCCTGCAGCAACAGCTGGATGAAGTGCTGGACGGCATTTCTGAATTGAAGAAAAACCGTGGGGATAATTTCTCCATCAAGCAGCTGGAGCGAACCAAGAAAACGGTCAAGCAGAAGCTGGACAAGCTCAATGACCAGTCCCGCAAGGATGATGTTGTGACCTTTGAGGAGTTGGGCGTTGACCGTATCTTCATCGATGAGGCGCATTACTATAAAAACCTCGCCGCATTTACAAAAATGCGGAATGTGGGCAACATCAGCCAAACCGAGGCCATGAAGTCCAGCGACCTGTATATGAAGTGTCGGTATTTGGACGAGTTGACCGGCGGCAGAGGCGTTGTGTTTGCCACCGGCACGCCCATCTCCAACAGCATGGTGGAGATGTACACCATGCAGAAGTATCTCCAGTACGGAGCGCTGCGCAGGAATGACCTTCTCCACTTCGATGCCTGGGCCTCCACCTTCGGCGAGACGGTGACGGCTATCGAGCTTTCCCCGGAGGGCACGGGCTACCGCGCCAAAACGAGGTTTGCCAAGTTCTATAATCTGCCGGAGCTCATGGCAATGTTCAAGGAGACCGCAGATATTCAAACGGCGGATATGCTCAAGCTCCCCGTTCCGGAGGCCCATTACCACAGCGTTGTCTTGAAGCCATCGGAAACGCAAAAGGAAATGGTGGCCTCTCTTTCAGAACGAGCCGAGCGTGTCCGCAATAAGATGGTGGATTCCAGCGTGGATAACATGCTCCTCATCACCAATGACGGCAGAAAGCTCGCCTTGGATCAGCGGCTCATGAACGATATGCTCCCCGACAGCGAGACAAGCAAGGTGGGCGCGTGTGCGGAGAATGTTTTTGATATTTGGCAGCGCACCGCCGATCGGAAATCGACACAGATGGTATTCTGTGACCTGTCTACGCCCCACGGCGACGGCAAGTTCAATGTGTACGATGATCTCCGAAACAAGCTGATTGCCAAGGGCGTTCCGGCAGAGGAAATCGCCTATATTCATACGGCAAACTCCGAGGCGCAAAAGAAAGAGCTGTTTGGCAAGGTGCGCTCCGGTCAGGTGCGTGTGCTCATCGGTTCCACGCAGAAAATGGGAGCCGGCACCAATGTGCAGACGAAGCTTGCGGCACTTCATCATTTGGATTGTCCGTGGCGACCGTCTGACCTGCAGCAGCGGGAAGGACGAATCATCCGCCAGGGCAACGAAAACAAGGAGGTCGATATTTACACCTATGTCACGGAGAACACCTTCGACAGCTACCTGTATCAGTTGGTGGAATCCAAGCAGAAGTTCATTGGGCAGATCATGACCAGCAAATCCCCGGTGCGCTCTGCGGAAGACATTGACGAAACCGCTCTGAGCTATGCGGAAATCAAGGCGCTGTGCGCCGGCAATCCCCACATCAAGGAGAAGATGGATTTGGACATTGATGTGTCCCGTCTGAAGCTGCTCAAGGCCAACCATCTGAGCCAACGCTATTCGCTGGAGGATCAGATTTTGAAGGAGTTCCCCCAGAAAATCAAGTCGTTGGAGCAGCGCATTGAGGGCTATCGTGCGGATATTGACCAGCGAAAAAGAAATACCGAGCCCAACGAGGACGGCTTCTCCCCGATGATTATGCCGGGTGGCACGGTAAGAGAAAAGAAGGCTGCTGGTGATGCCATCCTCGGCCTTTGCAAGTCCATGACAAGCCCCGATCCGATTCCCATCGGCCAGTACAGAGGCTTCGATATGGAACTGTCCTTCGACACCTTCAGCCGAGAATATAAGATCACGCTGATTCATCAGCTGCGGCATACGGTCACGCTGGGAACAGATATCTTCGGCAACATTCAGCGACTGGACAACACTCTCGGCGCTTTTGAGGAACGAATGGCAGCGTGCACCGAGCAGCTGGAGAATACGCGGGTTCAGCTTGAAAATGCAAAGGCAGAGGTACAGAAGCCATTCCCCCAGGAGGAAGAACTGAAAACCAAATCGGCACGGCTAAATGAACTGAATGCGATGCTCAATCTCGACAAAAGAGAGAACGAGATCGTGGACGGTGAGCGTGGCGAGGAGGAGCCGCAAAAATCATCCGCAGACAGAGAACGCTAAAAAGAAAATCACAGCGGCAATGTGAAATACCTGCATTGCCGCTGTGATACGCAAGCCGGGAAATGTACCGAGTGTGCGATAGAATGAGGCTGACAAATCGGAATTTACCTCTATTCAATCATACAAGCTCTTGACAATAAAGCTCCTATATAGTATGATTTTATAAACTACTAT
>OKTW01000544.1_pt1 | contig 18454 bp, 15 predicted proteins | sample 1606371 | NCBI WGS metagenome assembly OKTW01 (sample SAMEA3879568, study PRJEB24766) | human gut metagenome | biome: human-associated habitat; feature: feces | place: USA | collected 1985/1987
TCTCCCTCGACGGACACCGTATTTCAATTCGCAACATTGAATTAAAAAATAATTATTCTCACAAAAAAGTTGTCGTTCCCGGAAAAACACTTCAGGAAGTCAGCAAAATCCTTCCGGGTAGTGCAGAAGATGAAGTATCTATTTTCCTGACAGACAATCACATCGTTTTTGAGTTTGAAAATACGACAGTCGTTTCCCGTCTGATCGAAGGTGAATACTTCAAGATTGAACAGATGTTATCTTCTGATTACGAAACAAAAGTAAAAATAAACAAACGTGAGCTGTTAGACTGTATTGACCGTGCAACACTTCTTGTCAAAGAAGGTGATAAGAAACCGATCATCATGAACATCACAGATGGAACGATGGAATTAAAAATCAATTCCTTTATTGGTTCCATGAATGAAGATATCGATATTGCCAAAGAAGGAAAAGATATTTTAATTGGCTTTAATCCGAAGTTTTTCATTGACGCATTAAGAGTCATTGACGAAGAGGAAGTTACACTGTACATGGTCAATCCAAAGGCTCCATGTTTTATCAAGGATGATGAAGGTACATTTATTTATCTGATTCTTCCGGTTAACTTTAATGCAGCTGCAAACTAATTATTTTTATAGAATTTGAAATCTATGATTGATATTGCCCAAAGGGCGATAGAAAGGAATTCCATGATAGAGATTCAGATTAGAGAAACAGATGAATTTATAAAACTTGGACAGGCTTTGAAAAAAGCCGGACTTGTGGAATCCGGTGTTGATGCAAAATTTGTCATCCAGGATGGTCTGGTAAAAGTCAATGGTGAAACAGAACTTCAGCGTGGAAAAAAAATCCATGATGGTGATGTGATTTCCTATAACGGGGAAACGGTGAAAGTCTCAAAATGATCATTCAGTCCATTGAATTGAACAATTTCCGCAACTATGAAAATCTCCAGATTTCATTTGATGAGGGAACCAATATTTTATTTGGCGATAATGCACAGGGAAAGACCAATATCCTGGAAGCTGCTTACTTAAGTGGAACTACAAAGTCCCACAAGGGAAGCAAAGACAAAGAGATGATCCGTTTTGGAACAAACGAAGCGCATCTTCGTACCATGGTTTTAAAAAACGGCAAACAATACCAGATCGACATGCATTTAAAACATAACCGTTCTAAGGGAATTGCCGTAAATAAGATACCGATGAAAAAAGCAAGTGAGCTTTTTGGAATTTTAAACATTGTATTTTTTTCGCCGGAAGATTTGAATATTATCAAAAACGGACCGTCCGAACGCAGACATTTTCTGGATGCAGAGTTATGTCAGCTAGATAAAATTTATTTATCTGACCTGTCAAATTACAATAAAATCTTAAATCAGCGCAATAAACTGTTGAAAGATATGGTTTACCGGCCTGAATTATCGGATACACTCCCGGTATGGGATATGCAGCTGGCTGATACCGGGAAAAAAATTATCAGACGGAGAGAAAAGTTTGTAAAAGAACTGAATGAGCTTGTTCATGAAATACACTATCGGATATCCGGCGGGAGAGAAGAACTTTTTCTTTCGTATGAGCCAAGTGTTTCTGCGGATCTGTTGGAACAGGAGTTAGAACGGGTGAAACTGCGAGACCTGAAACAGTGCCAGACATCCGTAGGGCCACACCGTGATGATCTGCTTTTTTCCATTGCAGGTGTTGATATCCGTAAATTTGGTTCACAGGGGCAGCAGAGAACCTCTGCACTCTCTTTGAAGTTATCCGAGATAGAGCTGGTGAGAAAATCAATTCATGATACTCCGGTACTTTTATTGGATGATGTTTTATCAGAGTTGGACAGCAATCGTCAGAATTATTTGTTAAACAGTATATGTGATACCCAGACAATTATTACCTGTACCGGTTTGGATGAATTTATCCGTAACAGGTTCGAAATCAATAAGGTTTTTGAGGTAATAAGTGGTCAGGTATTTGAAAAAGGTCAAGTTATAGAAAGGCAAGGTTAGCAGAATGGCAACAGAAAAAATTGAAAATCCAAATGAATACGGAGCTGACCAGATCCAGATTCTGGAAGGACTTGAAGCAGTTCGTAAAAGACCAGGTATGTATATCGGCAGTACATCGGCGAGAGGACTCCATCATTTGGTCTATGAGATTGTAGATAATGCCGTGGATGAGGCACTTGCCGGATATTGCAAAAACATAGAGGTTACCATCAACCCGGACAATTCCATTACAGTTGAAGATGACGGGCGTGGTATTCCGGTTGGAATGAATCATAAAGCTGGAAAATCAGCACTTGAGGTTGTATATACGGTTCTTCATGCAGGCGGAAAATTCGGCGGTGGAGGATATAAAGTATCCGGTGGCCTGCACGGAGTAGGTGCGTCAGTTGTAAATGCGCTTTCCACCAAACTTTGTGTTGAAGTATACAAAGAGGGACAGGTTTATTTCCAAAGTTACCATATCGGAAAACCGGACGAACCGGTAAAAGTAATCGGAACCTGTGATTCGGAAAAACACGGCACGAAGGTTACATTCCATCCGGATCCTGAGATTTTCGAGGAGACCGTTTATGATTACGACACTTTAAAACAGCGTCTTCGTGAAACAGCATTTTTAACAAAAGGACTTCGCATTGTACTTACGGATACCAGAGAAGAATCGCATCATTGTCATGAGTTCCATTATGCCGGTGGTATCAAGGAATTTGTCACTTACTTAAACCGCAGCAAGGAGGCATTGTACCCAGATGTCATTTACTGTGAGGGAACCAGGGATGGTGTGTATGTCGAAGTTGCCATGCAGCACAATGATTCCTACAACGATGCGACCTACAGTTTTGTAAATAACATCATTACGCCGGAAGGTGGTACGCACCTCGCCGGATTCCGTAATGCGCTGACGAAAACATTTAATACTTACGCGAGAGCAAATAAGATTTTAAAAGATTCGGAACCAGCACTGACCGGTGACGATATTCGTGAAGGTCTGACTGCGATCATCAGTATCAAGATTGAGGAGCCGCAGTTTGAGGGACAGACAAAACAGAAACTCGGAAACAGCGAGGCGCGTGGAGCAGTGGATTCCGTGGTAAGTGAGCAGCTCACATATTTCTTAGAGCAGAATCCTGCAGTTGCAAAGAGTATCTGTGAAAAATCTCTGCTTGCGCAGCGCGCGAGAGAGGCAGCGAGAAAAGCGCGTGACCTGACCAGAAGAAAAACAGCCTTGGAAGGTACTTCCTTACCTGGAAAACTTGCAGACTGTTCGGACAAAGATCCGAAAAACTGTGAGATCTTTATCGTCGAGGGAGATTCCGCGGGTGGTTCTGCAAAGACAGCAAGAAGCCGTGCAACACAGGCAATTCTTCCTTTGCGTGGTAAAATTCTGAATGTGGAAAAAGCGAGACTGGATAAAATTTACGGCAATGCCGAGATCAAAGCAATGATCACTGCATTTGGTACCGGAATTCATGAAGACTTTGATATTTCCAAGCTGCGTTATGACAAGATCATTATTATGACGGATGCCGATGTCGATGGTGCTCATATTGCGACACTGATGCTGACATTTTTATACCGTTTTATGCCGGAACTTATCAAGCAGGGACATGTATATCTTGCAACTCCGCCGCTTTACAAGATTGAGAAAAATAAAAATATCTGGTATGCGTACGATGACGCTGAATTAAACAATATCCTGATTGAGATCGGACGTGATGGCAATAACAAAATCCAGCGTTACAAAGGACTTGGAGAGATGGATGCCGAGCAGCTCTGGGAGACGACTATGGATCCGGAAAAACGTATTTTAAAACGTGTCATGATCGATGAGGAAAATTCTTCGGAGATTGATGTGACATTTACGACTTTGATGGGTGACAAGGTAGAACCGAGACGTGAGTTTATCGAGGAAAATGCAAAGTATGTACAGAATCTGGATATTTAACAGATAGGTGCAGCCGGATTTTTAGAAGATGTGATCCGTTTGCAGAAGTTCGGATGACAGAGACGAGTTAGAAATGGAGAAGAAATCAGATGGATGATAAAATTTTTGATCAGATTCATGACGTCGATTTGAAAAAAACGATGGAAACATCCTATATCGATTATGCCATGAGTGTTATCGCGCAGCGTGCGCTCCCTGATGTAAGGGATGGTTTAAAACCGGTACAGCGCCGTGTGCTTTACTCAATGATAGAGCTGAACAATGGTCCAGATAAGCCGCATCGTAAATGTGCGCGTATCGTCGGTGATACGATGGGTAAATACCATCCGCACGGAGACAGTTCTATTTATGGAGCACTTGTAAATATGGCACAGGAGTGGTCGACCAGATATCCGTTAGTTGACGGTCATGGAAACTTTGGTTCCGTGGACGGTGACGGCGCGGCTGCCATGCGATATACGGAGGCACGTCTCAGTAAAATTTCCATGGAAATGCTTGCCGATATCGGAAAAGACACCGTTGATTTCGTTCCAAACTTTGATGAGACGGAGAAAGAACCTACCGTTCTGCCATCCCGTTATCCGAACCTTTTAGTAAACGGAACTACCGGTATTGCCGTTGGTATGGCAACAAATATTCCGCCGCACAACCTGCGCGAAGTCATCAATGCCGTAGTAAAGATCATTGACAACAAAGTTGAGGAGGACCGCGATACCGATATCGAAGAATTACTCTCTATCGTCAAGGGACCGGACTTCCCTACCGGAGGCATGATTCTTGGAACAGCCGGGATTAATGAGGCTTACCGTACCGGACGTGGAAAAGTCCGTGTGCGTGCAATTACAGATATAGAACCAATGCAAAACGGCAAAAACCGTATCGTGGTAACCGAACTTCCGTACATGGTTAATAAAGCGAGACTGATCGAGAAGATCGCCGAGTTAGTCCGCGATAAAAAAGTGGATGGAATCACAGATCTGCGTGACGAGTCCGACCGTCAGGGTATGCGTATCTGTATCGAACTCCGCCGTGACGTCAATCCGAATGTCGTATTGAATTTACTTTACAAACATACACAGCTTCAGGATACTTTTGGCGTGATCATGTTAGCACTGGTAAATAACGAGCCGAAAGTTTTAAACCTCTACGACATGTTAAAGTATTACCTGATCCATCAGGAAGAGGTCGTTACCAGAAGAACCAAATACGAATTAAACAAAGCGGAAGAACGCGCCCACATTTTAGAGGGCTTGCTGATCGCACTTGACAATATCGATGAAGTCATCAGCATCATAAGGAGCAGCCAGAATACGCAGGAAGCAAAATCACGTTTGATGGAGCGTTTCTCCTTAAGCGATGCACAGTCACAGGCAATTGTAGATATGCGTCTGCGTGCACTGACAGGTTTGGAACGTGAGAAACTCGAAGCAGAGTATGCAGAGCTGATGGACCGCATTGCAGAACTGCGTGCAATTTTGGCAGACAAGAAAAAACTGCTCGGCGTGATCCGTACGGAGATTCTGCTTATTGCGGATAAATACGGCGACGACAGAAGAACATCGATCGGATTTGACGAGTACGACATTTCCATGGAGGATCTGATTCCAGTAACAAACACTGTCATTACCATGACAAAATTAGGTTACATCAAGCGCATGAGCCTTGACAATTTCCGCGCACAGAACCGTGGTGGTAAGGGAATCAAGGGAATGGAGACGATCGATGACGATTACATCGAAGAACTTTTGATGACGACATCCCATCACTACATGATGTTCTTCACAAACACCGGACGTGTATACCGTATCAAGGCTTACGAGATTCCGGAGGCAAGCCGTACCGCAAGGGGAACTGCGATCGTAAACCTGCTCCAGCTCCAGCCGGGCGAGAAAATTACGGCAGTTATCCCGATTCGTGAATACACGGAAGGACATTTCCTGTTCATGGCGACAAAGAAAGGCATTGTGAAGAAAACACCGATCACCGACTATGCAAATGTCAGAAAGACAGGACTTGCTGCGATCAGTTTAAGGGAAGATGATGAGCTGATCGAGGTAAAAAAGACAGATAACAATCAGGATGTTTTCTTAGTGACGAAATATGGTCAGTGTATCCGGTTTAAAGAGACAGATGTAAGAAAAACAGGCCGTACTTCCATGGGAGTCATCGGTATGAATCTTACGGATGGGGATGAAGTTATCGGTATGCAGATGCAGTCCCAGGGGGATGCACTCATGATCGTTTCAGAAAAAGGTCTTGGAAAATGTACACTGATCTCCGAATTTACCACGCAGAACCGTGGCGGTAAGGGTGTAAAATGTTACAAGATCACCGAAAAGACTGGAAATATTGTCGGCGTGAAAGCGGTAAACCAGGACAATGAACTGATGCTGATCACCACCGAAGGAATTATTATCCGTATCAAAGTCAGTGATACAACGTTGCTCGGAAGAATTACTTCCGGTGTCAAACTCATCAACTTAGATGAGAATGTCACTGTGGCAAGTATCGCAAAAGTCCGTGAGGATAAGAGTCTGATCGACAATGCAGACACATCCGAACTGCTCAGTGAGGAGGAAGAAAAGGAAAGTGCAGCCATCGCTGCGGAAAATGCAAAAAAGGCATCTGTAGAAAATACAGAGACAGACGACGAGCTGATGAAAGAACTGTTAGAGCGCGCAGAGGCTGATGGTTCCGAGGATGAGGAAGAATAGATAACCGTATAGTGAAGAAAGGGCAGAAGCTGAATGGAAAAAACAGTGTATGAACTAATGCATGGCGAAAAGGTAGTAGCAGACATTGGGACGAACGGAGTATGCACAGTTTTGGACAGGGCGTTTCTGCCCTTTTCGATTTATCTGGAGGATACAGCAGAAAATGATGATCTCGATATCCGCATGGATAACCTCACGAATTTTTATTACTGGTGTGCAACCCGTGTCCTGACACTTGACCGTGTCTATGCAAAGGAAATTTTAAACAGTATCGGGGCACTGCAGGCACAGACCGACCGTGACCGTGCCAAAATAGCGCTGTCCTATCACTGTCTGTCACTGACTGATATTTTCTGGGTTCGGGAAAAAGGGGAGAATATCACATTTGCGCAGATCAATCTTTTTGAAAATCATCTGGATAATGCACTTGTAGATATTTCCCTGCGCGGAAAACAGATGACGGTAGAGAACAGTTACCAGATCGCGGACGATCTCTCAACCAACGGTGTGTTTCCAAAAGCGTGGATCAGGGAGAAAAATTCGTTTGCACTTTTAAAAGATGGAAACATCAGGGCTGTGGAAAATGAAATCCTGTCAAGTAAGATCTGCCGCTGTTTTGACTGCAGACAGGTGCTTTATGAGGAAAGCATGTTTGACGGACAGAAAGTTTCAAAAAGCAGAATCATTACGTCGGTGGATTACAGCATGGTATCGATGGAGGCATTTGAGATCTATGCAGCAAATCATGACATTCACGTTATGGATTTCGTGTTAAAGCTGGATGCATATTCCTACTACATGATGAACCTGCTCGATTATCTGACCGGCAACACGGACCGCCACTGGGGAAACTGGGGATTTCTGGTGGACAACCGCACAAACCAGCCGGTACGCCTGTTTGATCTGATGGATCTCAACCAGACTTTTTTGGCATATGATACGCCAGATGGTGCAAACTGCATGACTACCGGAAACCGGAAAATGTCACAGCGTGGGGCTGCGGTGGAAGCAGTAAAAAATATCGGACTGAATCAGAAGGATGAGATCAAAGACGAGTGGTTCAAAGGCAGGGAAAAAGAGAGGGAGATGTTCTGGTGCAGATTTGGAATATTAAAGGAACAATGGAAAGCGTAAAAATCTGAAGTTGCAAAGAGCGTGGGTTATGGAACAAAAGACAATGGAAGTAGTATTAAAATATTACAGGGAGAAGTATCACCTGAGGCAGGAAGATATCTGCAGAGGAATCTGTTCTGTTACCACTTTGTCGAGATTGGAACAGGGGAACAGAGAAGTCGATTCACTTCTTGGACAGACACTGCTTGGAAGGATTGGAAAAGAAGTCACTCTGTTTGAAACAATTTTGAGTGAACAAGATTACGAATTGTGGAAAATGAGGGAGCAGATTGAAAAATCTGTGGAAAACAATCAGGTAAAAACTGCGAAAAAGAAGATTAGAGAATACCGGGGAGTCATGCCACAGGATGAATCTGTACATGAACAATATTGTCTTTATCAGGAAGCACGTACCATGATCGCAGAAAAGAATACTGGAAGCAGTTTGTGTGGGATTTTAGAAAAAGGAATCTGTCTCACAATTCCTGAGTTTAGGAAATCAATGGAAAAGGTGCGTCTGTACAGTACGGTTGAGATTGAGATGATACTGCTGCTCATAAACTATGATTCGCCGAAGACAGAGATGGCAGAACAGGAATTATTAAATATTTTAGCGTATGTCAGTGGGTATCAGTCCGGGAGCAAAAAAGAAAAAGTCAGTACGGATATTTTTTTAGAGCTGATCTCCATACAACAGAGAAAAAATGATTACAGAAAAATTATGTTTTACACAGAAAAAGCGATTCAATGTATCAGTGAGGGAGCGGGTTTTTATCATCTTGCAGACATCTATTTTCTGCGGGCAAAAACGAGAGAAAAGCTCACGCCAAAAAATGCGGATAAAAATATGCTGTTAAAGAAAGCGATGGAAGAATGTAAGATTGCTGCGTGTCTGTATCAGTTGGAGGGGCAGGATGAAAAGGCACGGGATGCAGAAAAGTATGGTGAGGGATTAGTATGTCAAACTACAGAGCCGGAGATATAATACGGATGACAAGAGAGTTTGTTGGAATGTCCAGGGAAGAACTGAGTGATGAGATTTGTTCGGTACAGACATTGTATCGTATCGAGAGCGGAAAGACTCGCGTAAAAAGAGAACTGTATGCAAGACTCATGGCAAAAATGGAGCGTGTACCGGAAAAGAGCTATGCCATCTGTGTTGGGAAGAACTTAGAACTGTTAGAGGAACGAAAACTTTTTGAGCAGGCAATGCAGAATTATGACTATGAAAAAGCAGATTTATATTTAGGCAGGATGAAAGAGAAAGCGGATGATAATGTGATCACCAGGCAGTATCTTTTAAAGTCAGAAGCATTGATGGACTATTACTGCAAAAGAAGTGACAATCAGACAACAATCGAAAAATTGCAGGAGGCAGTCCGGCTGACACTTCCGGATTATGAGGAATGTCTGAAAAAAGATTTCCCGTTTACCGAACAGGAAATCATGAATCTGATGAGCCTTGCAAATGCTTATGCACATGCCGGGGATGTGGATGAGGCGGTGTATATTTTTGAGAGACTGCTGCAATGCTTGCAAAAGGACTATATTTTTGGAAAATATGCAGAACATATGAAACTTATTATTTTGCGAAATTTATCGGTTGCGTATATTGAAAAACGACAATATCATAAGGCAATTACACTCAATGAAAAATGTTTGAATATGGCAAAAGAAAACGATGAAGGGAAGGAACTGCATATTCTTTTGAGTGACAGAGCTTGTATTCTAAAAAAACAGAATGAGTGTGGACAGATAAATCGTGGAGAATTATGTATGGCGGAAAAATATTTAAAGCAGGCATATCTTTTAGCTTGTGCCAGAAGAGATAATAAAATGGCAGGAAGGTTAAAAGAAGTTTATCAGCATATGTTTGAAAAAGATTTAAATTAAAACTCGTTATAGTCCCAAATGGTATCGCCACTTAATGTAGATATATAAAAAAGAGTTTTTTGTTGTGGGTAATTTTTTAAATTAAATAGTAAACATAAAAACGACAATATAATTATAGCCTTTTTTAGAAAGTAATAGAAATTTTTCATAAAACTAGATACTCCTGTAAATCTTATTTCGATTTAATATATTACAAAAATAAGCAAAAAGACCATACCATAACTGGAAAATAATGTTTTCCAGTTATGGTATGGTCTGAAAAAATAAAATCATGTATCATAAATATGTAATTATAAAAATTGTTTGCAAAACAGGGGGGAAAACAAATGAGAAAAAAATTATTTTCAAAACAATTAGTCTGTTGTATGATGGTATTAGTAATGGTATTTGGGATGACAAATACTGCAAGTGCATGGACTGCAAGATATGCAAGGTGTCCAAGGTGTGGCGTATCAAATAAAAGTTATGGATTTGAGGGAAGAATATATACAGATACATTAAATTATGGTCCGGGGAAAACATGTCCAGTATGTAACATTGTTGTACCGGTAGGAAGCAAACATTATGTAGATGTAATATATGATAGATATTATTTTTTATGTAATGGAGCAAAGTGTTCTGGATTAAGTATTGAGAATCGAAAGTATACTATTTTGGTTGAATCTGATAGACAACATTGGCAAAAGTAGAAAGGAATGTTGATATGGATGTAGGATCAATTCAAAGTAAAGTCACAAGAGGGAACTATTTCAATTCTAAAAAATCTGTGACTTTAGCAGGTGAGCAGGAGTTTTTGCCGGAAAATAAAGATGCAGGGCAGCAGTCTGGAATCAGCCATTGGACATATACGACTGTTTCCAATTCATCTGTTCACAATCCGATGCAGGATAAACTGCAGTCTGAGAGTGAACAGATTCAGGATGATGGAGTAAAAGACTTATTTCAGCAGATGGTAAATTCATATAAAAATCTGAACCTGAATCTGGTTGAATCTGAGGAAGAGTGTAAAGCGACTGAAGTGGCAAAAGATGGCGACCAGAATAAAAATAATATCATCAATGTAGATAGAAAAGTTATTTTATCTATGAAACAAAGCCAGGAATATGCAGAACGGGTCAATCATATTTTACAGAATGCAAATGAAGTGACAAGCGGATTTATCGAAGACTGTATACAGCATGCAAAAGAACTTTCAGACGATGAGACAATCTGTACGGTAGGAAAAATTGAGACAAAGCTCATAGATAATGGTGGCAAACCGGCATTGGTCACATCCGTGCATTTTGAATATACATCGAAACATTCGGATGAAGTGAAAGAACACAGATGGGACGGAAATGTGGAAAACCTGAAAAAAGAATATATGCAGAAAATAGCGAAAAAATTTGAGGACAGAGTGGAAGAATTGTTAAGAGACAGGGAAAAACATTGATAAGTTATCAAAACAAGACACGAAAAAACAGGGTGGCAGCACCCTGTTTTTTTACCATCCACCGCCTAAAACCGACCACCTGCCGCAAATCAGTAGAAACCGTTCCAGACATTGCCTATAATGACATCAGAAAGGAGGAAGTGAGAAAATGCAAATAGAAATAAAACTCGATGAATCCTGCAAAGAACCTAAAATCATCATCCATACAGACAAGATGACCGAAGAAGTATCACAGATCGTAAAGCTGCTGTCGGAAGAAAAACCGGAAGTCTTTGCAGCGATTCACGAGAATGGCGAAATCGTTTTGTTAGAACAGACGGAAATAATACGGATCTATGCAGAAAACGAACGGGTATATGCAAAGACAAAAGACGGCAGCTACCGGTTAAAGGCAAGACTGTATGAGTTGGAGGAGAGGCTGAACAAAAAAATGTTTATCCGCATCTCCAATTCGGAGATCATTAATCTGAAAGAAGTAAAAAAATTTGACTTAAGTTTTTCCGGGACGATCTGTGTTTCGATGTCAGACAAAACAGCAACGTATGTTTCAAGGCGTTACGTCAGAAAAATTAAACAGGTATTGGGATTATAGAAATGGTGGTTCGTGTGAAAAATATATTTTTCACACACAGGAATGGAGGTTATCATGAAAAAAAGAATTTTATGCAGAGCGCTTACAGGTGCGCCAATCGGTCTGGCAATCAGTACCGCAATTACAATTTTCTCTTCACTCATATACGGTGACGGAAATTATTATCCGGTCGTCCCAGCATTGGTGGAGCAGTGTGGAAATGAAATTAATGCGGTCGTGGCGCAGATGATCGCATCTTTGCTGTACGGTGCAGTCTGGGCAGGCGCGTCCGTGATATGGGAGATGGATGACTGGAGCCTGCTGCGGCAGACAGTGACTCATCTGCTGGCAGGTTCGATTGCAACATTTCCGGTTGCATATCTGATGTATTGGATGAAACATAGCATTGCAGGGGGCGTTGTGTATTTTGCGATATTTATCGGAATCTATGTTGGAATCTGGATCACATTATACAGCAGGGCAAAGAGAGAGGTCACAAAGCTGAATGAAAAAGTAAGTTTACAAAACCGGTAAGAGATCTGTTTTTTATTGCAAAACACCGCTCCATTTGCAGGTATTTTTCTAAAAAAAGAAATGATACATTGAAGAAAATGAGAAACTTGCAGAAGGGGGACTGCTGTACGGAACACAGGTTCTTACAGCAGCAAGGCAGAAAATGGAAAAAAATATAAAATTTGAACAGAATACACCGCTGTGGGATAACAGTCTTTCGATAGAAGAACGTCTTGACTATCTGACAGGGGAAATGACGCTTGAAGAAAAAATACACTGTCTGACAACCGGATGCTCTGACATTCCGAGGCTTGGAATCCGGGCAACTTATATGGGCGGTGAGGCTGCACACGGGATTGAGGCGAGACATGACCAGGCATTTAATAAAGGGGAGCCGGAGCCGACCACAGCTTTCACTCAGCCGATCGGTATGAGTGCGAGTTTTGACAGGGAGTTGATCAGAGAATGTGGTCGCGCTGTCGGCGAGGAAGCCAGGGCTTTGTATACAAGAAATGGTGGAGGCGGGCTCTGCCGCTGGGCGCCAACGATTGATATGGAGCGCGATCCGAGATGGGGAAGGACGGAAGAGTCATACGGCGAAGATCCGTATCTGACCGGAGAGATGGCGGGCGCATATATCCGCGGTATGAGGGGCGAGGATCCTTTTTATATCCGCTGCGGGGCAACGCTGAAACATTTTTACGCAAACAATGTGGAGAAAGACCGCATTAAGATTTCATCTTCCGTAGACAGGAGAAATAAAAACGAATATTATTTAAAACCGTTCAAAAAGGCGATCATGGAGGGCGGCGCGGAGGCAGTCATGACCTCCTACAATGAGATCAACGGGATTCCTGCGATCGTCAATGACGAGGTGCGCCATGTTTTAAAAGGCACCTATGGACTGCCGGGGCATGTGGTCTGTGACGGAGGTGATTTTTCACAGACGGTGAACGATCATCATTTTTATCAGACGCACGGGGAAACACTGGCAAATGGCCTGAAGGCTGGTGTAGACTGTTTCACGGATGATGGCGAACTCGTTTATGCTGCGGCAAGGAAAGCATTGGATAACGGCTGGATCACGGAAAAAGATATTGATGAATCGGTGCGCAATTCATTCCGGACAAGGATAAGGCTTGGCATGTTTGACAAAGAGGGCGACTGCCCGTATCAGAACATGGGCGAAGAATATATCAACAATGAGGAACATCAGGAGCTTGCCCGTAAAATGGCGGCTGAGGCGGTTGTCCTTTTGAAAAATGAAAATGAAATTCTTCCGTTGGATGAAAATGCAGTAAAAAATGTAGCAGTAGTAGGTCCACTCTCTGATGTGTGGTATAAGGACTGGTATTGTGGCATCCCTCCTTATGAGGTTACTGTCTTAGATGGGATCAAAGAAGCATTTCCAAATGCAAAGATCAGCCATGAGACAGGACTTTCTGAGCTTCGCATCCGTTTGGCGGATCAAACCAGTGATAAATGCTATGTGGGACTGGATGAGAATACCCGGTTAAAACTGGTAATAAAAGAGCAGGCAGAAACATTTATATTGAATGACTGGGGCTGTGGCAGTATGACACTGGTGGCAAAAAGCAACGGCAGATTTGTCACTTTAGAGGAGAATACAGATATCATCAAGGCGGACAAAAAAGAAGCCTTTGGGTGGTTTGTCCGTGAGTTGTGGAATTTGAAGCGGGAAAAAAGCAGTTTTACACTGGAAAGCTGGAATAAGAAGCAGGTAATTGTGGATAAAGATGGTCATTTTTCGATCTGCGTGGATAATCCGCCGGCAAGATTTGAGATAGAGATCGTAAAAGACGGGAAAACTGCTGCGGAGAAAACAGTGAAAGGAGCTGATCATGTGATAGCAGTCATTGGCTGCAATCCGGTCATCAACAGCAAAGAGGAAGTTGACCGCACCACGATCGCACTTCCGACGGAGCAGGAAGAACTGGTAAAACGGGTGGCAGCAGTGAATCCGAACACCATTGTGGCTTTGATCAGCAACTATCCGTATGCCATCGGTGAACTGGAGAAAAAAGTTCCGGCGATCCTGCTGTCTGCATCGGGCAGTCAGGAACTTGGTCATGGAATCGCAGATGTGCTGACCGGAAAAGCAGCAGCTGCGGGACGATTAAATATGACATGGTATCGTTCGGATGAAGATCTGCCGGATATGAACGACTATGATATCATTCAGGGAAAACGCACTTACCAGTATTTTGACAGAGAAGTGCTCTATCCGTTTGGATATGGTCTGATTTATGCAGCATTTTCCTACGAAAAAATACAGATCAAAAAAGAACGCGGCTGTATCAAAGTGAGCTGTTTTATCAAAAATACCGGGGAAAGAAGTGCCGATGAAGTAGTACAGCTTTATGTGCATAAAAAGGGTTCCCGTGTGCAGCGTCCGATCCGGCAGTTTGTTGGGTTTGAGCGCATTCATGATATTCAGCCCAAAGAAACCAGAAAGGTCACATTTATGGTACAGTTGTGGGAGTTAGAATACTATGATGTGATCTCAGAGCGCATGATCTTAGAAGACGGAACATATCAATTTATGGCAGGCGCGTCATCACAGGATATCCGCTTAGAACAGAGTATTGAAATTGATGGAACGCATGCCGGAAAAAGAAATCCGTTCCAGGCAACTGCTGCCGACTGTTATGATGCATATGACCACATGTTTTTACATCGGGGAATCAACGGTTCATCCTGTGTGATCCCTGGCTGTGCCGGAGATGATCCGGATGAGATGAAAAAACAGCCGGTGAGTGGAAAGTTAATTTATCATGATTTTGTATTCAGCAAAAAGCCGCTCAGGCTGAACATCACGTTAAAAGTATTAGAATCGGTCAAGGTGACTGTGACAGGGAAAAATGTCGCAACGGTCACTGCAGAGCCGGTGGACTGTTACCGGATGTTAGAGATGGATCTGCCGGAAAATTTTATTGAAACCGGAAAACCGGAAACCATTCAGATCCAGGTGGAGGGAAAATGTAAGATATCCAAATTTGTGTTTGCCTGATAAAAAATTCACAATTGAACCGTGCGCAGTGAAGTGTTATAGTATGTTCTGGATGATATTCCGTATACAGGAAATCATACCAGAACATATTTTTTATCAGAAAAAGAGAATAAAACCAGGAAAACCGCTTGTATCCGTCAGTCGACGGAATGAGACAGTCGCATGCTGCTTCACAAAACGGGGAGTGAAATCCGGTTCACATTTTGCTCCGCCAGACAAAGGGGGAAAATCCCCTGTCCGTCAGAGGAGGATTGCATGCAGATCAGTTTTATTGGCGCCGGGAAGGTCGGCGTGTCACTCGGAAAATATTTTATCAGTAAGGGCAGGAAAGTAGGAGGTTATTATAGTCTGAGCCCAAAGTCTGCCGCATGGGCGGCAAATTTTACAAACACAAAGCAATATCAAAGTATCGAAGAAATCATTAGCAGCAGCGACATGATCTTTTTTACCGTGCCCGATGATAAGATCGGTGAAGTATGGGAGGCGGCAAAACCGTATGCCCACGGTAAAATCATTGCACACTGCAGTGGGATTCACAGTTCAAACATCTTTTCTGATATAGATCGTACTGGTAGTATGGCCTATTCTATTCATCCACTCTGTGCCGTCAGTGACAGGGAAACATCTTGGCAGGCACTTGGTGACGTATTGTTCACCATTGAGGGGGATGAGCGAAATATCTCCAATATCCAGAACATGTTTGCGCAGATGGGAAACCGGACGTGTTTTATTTCTGCGGAAAACAAAATCAAATATCATGCAGCGGCATCTCTGGCATCGAACCACATGACAGCGGTATTTTTTATGGCGCAAAAACTATTCTTAGAGTGTGGTTTTTCAATGCAGCAGGCAAACGAGGAATTGTACCGGCTTGCAAAAGGCAATCTGGAAAATATCCACGCACAGGGATGTATTAATTCCCTGACCGGACCTGTGGAGCGCGGGGACAAAAATACCGTACAGAAACATATGGATGCATTAGATGCTGACATGAAAAATGCCTATCTGGAAAATGCAAAGCAGCTTTTAGAAATCGCAGAGCAGAAAAATCCGGACAGAGATTATGCGGCAATGAGAGAAATTCTCATGCCGACAGAGATTGGAGAATGACAATGAAAAACACAGTAGTAACTTTGCAGAAGCAAAAACACGAGCACGACAAAATCACGATGGTGACGGCTTACGATTACACGACCGCGAAGATCATGGATGAATCCGGCGTGAATACGATCTTAGTCGGGGATTCACTTGGCATGGTCATGCTTGGCTATGAGGATACGTTATCCGTGACCATGGAAGATATGATCCATCACACGGCAGCAGTGACCAGAGGTGCAAAAAATGCATTTGTTGTTGCAGATATGCCGTTTATGTCCTATCAGACTTCCGTCTATGATGCAGTGGTAAACGCTGGGCGTCTGATGAAAGAGGGCAGGGCAAACGCAGTCAAATTAGAGGGCGGCGTGGAATTTGCCCCACATATCAAGGCAATCGCACAGGCATCAATCCCGGTTGTTGCACATCTTGGACTGACGCCGCAGTCGGTCAATGCGTTTGGCGGATTTAAAGTGCAGGGAAAAGACATTGAGGCGGCACAGAAGCTGATCGAGGATGCAAAAGCAGTCGAGGAGGCAGGCGCATGCATGGTCGTATTAGAATGTGTACCGGCAAAACTGGCAAAGAAAATCACGGAAATGCTGAAAGTTCCGACCATCGGTATCGGTGCAGGCGCAGACTGTGACGGACAGGTGCTTGTTTATCAGGATCTGCTTGCCATGTACGGGGATTTTCGTCCAAAATTCGTAAAAGTATTTGCAAATGTCGGCGATGCAATGCGTGAGGGAATGGCGGCATACATCAAAGAAACCAAAGAGGGAACCTTCCCTTCTGCAGAGCATTGTTTTAAAATAGACGATTCCGTGATCGAAAAATTATATTAGGAGGAACATACACATGAAAATCGTATCAACCATAAATGAAGTGAGAGAACAGGTAAAAGAATGGAAAAAAGAAGGGAATACGATCGGGTTTGTTCCGACCATGGGATATTTGCATGAAGGTCATGCGAGCCTTATCGATGCAGCACGTAAAAATAACGGCAAAGTAGTGGTCAGTATTTTTGTCAATCCGATCCAGTTCGGGCCAAACGAAGATTTAGACAGCTATCCGAGAGATTTAGAGCACGATGCAAAACTCTGTGAGGAACACGGCGTGGATCTGATCTTCCATCCGACACCGGAAGAAATGTATGGGGATAACTTCTACACCTTTGTGGATATGGATGTGCTCACAAAAGAACTCTGTGGATTAAGCAGGCCGGTTCACTTCCGCGGCGTTTGTACGGTCGTATCCAAACTGTTTAACATTGTGACTCCGGACAATGCATACTTCGGACAGAAGGATGCACAGCAGTTAGCAATCATCAAACGTATGGTAAAAGACTTAAATATGCCACTTTCCATCCACGGCTGCCCGATCATCCGTGAAGCAGACGGACTGGCAAAGAGCTCCAGAAACACTTATTTAAACGCCGAAGAACGTCAGGCGGCACTTGTGTTAAACCGCAGTTTAAAAGCTGGAAAAGCCCTTGTGGATGCCGGAGAAACACGCGCTTGTGTCATCAAGTCTGCAATCACAGCAGAGATTGAAAAAGAGCCGCTTGCCAAGATTGATTACGTGGATGTCGTTGACTTTGACACCATTACTCCGGTCGAAAAACTCGAAGGTTCCATTCTTGTAGCCATTGCCGTATACATTGGCAAAACCAGACTGATCGATAACTTTATCGTGGAAAAATAGGAGATTACTCATGCAGTACAATATGTTAAAAGGAAAAATTCACCGGGCTGTGGTAAAACAGGCGGATCTCAACTATGTCGGCAGTATCACGGTCGATACCGAACTCTTAGAAGCTGCCGGTATTTTAGAATATGAACTGGTACAGATCGTCGATGTGGAAAACGGCAACCGCTTCGAAACTTATACTATCGCAGGGGAAGCCGGTTCCGGCATGATCTGTTTAAACGGTGCCGCTGCCCGTCAGGTCGCTGTGGGCGATCATGTCATTCTCATGTGCTATGCACAGATGACACCGGAAGAAGCAAAAGAACATCACCCGAAAGTTGTTTTTGTCGATGCGGATAATCACATTGCACGGGTCACCAACTATGAAAAACACGGAAAACTGACGGATGATTTTATCGGTGCATAACAAGAAGGGGGCTGTAAAAAAACTCCCCTGACAGAAAAATCGCC
>OKTW01000546.1_pt1 | contig 18381 bp, 14 predicted proteins | sample 1606371 | NCBI WGS metagenome assembly OKTW01 (sample SAMEA3879568, study PRJEB24766) | human gut metagenome | biome: human-associated habitat; feature: feces | place: USA | collected 1985/1987
ACTCTTCTTCCGAAGCATTTTTATCACCCCAGCGAAGATTGTCGAGAATGGTACCGGAAAACAGCACATTTTTCTGTAAAACAACGGCTACTTCATTTCGCAGCGTTTCCATATCGTAGGAGCGGACATCCTTTCCGCCGACCTTAACGGATCCATCTGTTACATCATACAGACGGCTGATCAGGTTGACAAGACTTGTTTTCGCACTTCCGGTTCCACCGATAATACCGATTGTCTCACCCGATTGGATGGAAAGATTGATATCCGAAAGAACCGGCTCGCCGGCTCCTTTTTTGTAGTTGAAATAGACATGATCGAAGGTAATGCTTCCATCCGGAATCGAAAAGTCCGGATTCTCCGGATTATCGAGATCACTCTTCTCATTCAGGACTTCTGAAATACGGCGCGCACTTGCAAGGCTCATTGTGATCATAACGAATACCATGGAAAGCATCATAAGGCTCATCAGAATGTTCATGCAATAGGTCAGAAGGCTCATCAGTTCTCCGGTCGAAAGACTGCTTCCGACAATCAGAAGAATACAGCTGTACACGGCCAGCTGCATCAGCGGTGCATTAAAGGAAAGATTTTCTTCTGCTTTACAGAAAATTTTATAAATATTTTCGGACGCTTTGTGAAATTTTCCTGTCTCATAATCTTCGCGCACATACGCTTTTACCACACGGATTGCGGATACGTTTTCCTGCACACTCGCATTTAATTCATCATATTTTGGAAATGCCTGCTCGAAATATTTGGTTGCAGACCGCATGATCAGAAACAGACACGTTCCAAGAAGAATAACGGCCACCAGATAAATGCTCGCAAGGCGTGCATTGATGTAAAACGACATAATCATTGCAATGATCATACTCGCCGGTGCACGCATGCACATACGAAGGATCATCTGATATGCATTCTGCAGATTCGTCACATCTGTGGTCAGACGGGTGACAAGACCTGCTGTACTGAATTTGTCAATATTGGAAAAAGAATATTCCTGGATATTTTCAAACATGGCCTGACGCAGATTTTTTGCAAATCCGGCAGATGCCTTTGCTCCATATTTTCCGCCCATGATACCTGCAAACAGACCGATGGCTGCTGCCACTACCATGAATGCTCCCACCACGTAAATGTGATGGAGATCGCCTTTTTCTACACCGTTATCGATAATGGATGCCATCATAAGAGGAATGATCATCTCCATGATAACCTCCAGAATCATGAAAATCGGAGTGGCAATGGAGGCTTTTTTAAACTCTTTTACCTGTGCTCCAAGTGTTTTTAACATGATGTCTCTCCTAACATATTTTTTACGTTGTTTTTGACCTGATCGATGACACGGTAGAAAGTGTCAAGATCTTCTTTTGAAATTCCCGCAACCGTCTGTTCTTCCAGCATATCGATCATATCTTTCGTCTTCTCGTGAAGCTCTCTTCCGGTATCGGTCAGCACCAGTTTTTTCAGCCGCGCGTCATAGGGAACGGACTCCCGTTTGATGTAGCCCTTTTTCTCCATGAGCTTTAAAATGTTGGTCACGGTAGAGCGGCAGATCTTAAATTCCGCTTCAATATCTTTCTGGAAAATATCTTTGTGCTCGTTCCTGCACAGATAGTCCAAAATCCACCCGTGCATGGCCGTCAGTTCATCGACGCCCCGCTCTCTGGCGGCTGCCATCAGGTTCCGTGACATCATATTGTCCAGCGTCCGCAGTTCGTGGCCGATTTTTCTTTTTTTACAACACACGCTGCTTTTTTCCTCCTTTCCCCTTTGCTGCCGTCCCCATCTGTTCGTTATAAAACTGTTTGAATAAGGACTGTTCCATAAGCAACTGTTCTATAGATGACTGTTTCATATTAAACAGTTCGCTATAGAACATTCTAGGAGATTTTGTGGGAAATGTCAACCTGTTTGCGTAAAAAAATCGAAAAAAATGCTCCGGATAAAAGTTTTTCACTTTCCGCCCGGAGCATTCCGCTCGTTTATTCTTCGATTTTTCTTCTTAAATAGCTTCCCACCATATGGGAAAAGTTGCGGATATCGCGCGCATACGCGAAATCCTTGCCGAAAATCTTCTGCTCCGCCATAAGCTCCGTCTCCTCGCCTACAAAGACCCCAAGCACCGAGACACCCTGCTGCCTGAGGCGCCGCACCTCAGTTGCCGTGTCATGCAGTGCATAGTCATCCCGGTACGGCTTTGGATTTCTCGCATTCGGCCGGTTCACCAGCACATCGTACGGCTTTCCGTCGCTTAAGAGGATCAGCAGCTTCCGGTCCTCCTGGCGTTTTAAAAGATCCATCCCCGCCGCCTTGACAGCAAGCCCGTCGCGGTTGTTTGAGGATGTGATATACTCAAAAATATTGCTGTTCTTCTCCCGCGGATCGTCGTAATCGCGCATCCGGTGCAGGATCGTGTAATCCCAGAACGTACAGAAGCTCATCACGCGGAACGGGATGTGCAGGCGGCTTAAGGTCTCCGCCAGAATGTACGTCTGCAGTGTCACATTCTCCTGGCGCGGCCGCTGGGAACCGCTCGCATCTACGAGAATATCCACGACAAAATCCAGCGAATTCCGCCGCTGCTCCAGCCGGAACAGATCCGCATTCTGGCTCCGTCCCACCTTCCACATCCGCGCGGGCTGTAAAATTCCGTGGTCTGCATCCGCAAACGACTGATCCTCCTGCAGCAGCATCGCTTTTTTCAGTTCCTGATACAGCAGCGAAATGTTCTGCCGCACCGCGCGGTGCTGGTCGTAATAGGCATGAAGGTTTTTATCCTTCTGCTTCTGCGCGTAGGAGAGCTGATAATACTTTCCGACCGGATTTTTCAGCACACCCTCCGTGTAATAGAGGCTGCAGTCGCTGTGGATGCCGCGGCAGAGCTGGTAATTCCGGCTTTTCTCCTCACTCTCCGAGAGCCACGTTTTTCCGTAATTGCGCTGAATGTACTGATACATCCGTGCCAGCGCTTTCTCATCGACGACAACGACCTTTTTGGTATCGCTTCCCGCTGTTTTTTCTTTCTTCTCTTCCGCCTCTTTTGATGTGAAATTTGTCATATCAAGCGAAACTCGCTCCAGATATGTCTCGAGCCCGTCCTCATACAGCTCTTCCGAAAGGAAATCCTTCCAGGAATACTCGGTGAGCTCCTCGATCGTTACCGCAAGAACCGAGGCAAGATCACCGTGCTTTTTCACAAATGCGGGATCGACGACCTTATTGTACAGCTCGTCCGTCACCCGGATCAGTTCCATTGTATCCGCTGTTTCGGATGCGTGCTTCAGCAGTTTCATCCACTCCCGCGTTTTTCCCGAGTATGAAGGGCTTTTCCCCTCGTCCTCCTCTCTTCTTCCGCGCAGATACTCCAGTTTCAGGCGGCCTGTCTCATTTTTGGATAAAGATTCAAACGAGTGGTCCAGTATTTCCTCCGCTGCTCTCCTTCGAAAGCCCTTGACACCGGGGCGCTCGCTTTCGAGCCGCTTCGATACGGCCTCCTCCGTCACCAGCTGGGCGAGCATCATCAGTTCTCCCTCCGCTGCGCCGCTGTAAACCTTCTTCACCAGATACAGGCTGTAGGCTTCCCGATCAAAGTAACACGAAAAGGCGCCCTGGCGGATTGTGTCGTACAGTACCGTATCCGGCTCCTTCGCATACCGCTCCACATCCGGTCTCAGCTTCAGCGTGTAGTCGCCGCTGACAGTCCAGACGAGATTGCGGATCCGGCTTTCCAGCTCCATCTCATGCGTTTTTAATGTTTCCTCTGTCACCATACGTATTTCCTCTAAAAAATATCCTGCGGCGTCCACTCTTCCGGAATCCGCGTGCGCACGACATCCCGCACGATCTCTTTTTCAAACAGGTCAAAGCATTTATTGACAATGCCGATCTGCACCGCAAGATACGGGGACAGCCCCTGGCGCATCGTGCCGATCGCTCCGAACAGACCGCGGAGGTCGAGCGCGCGCGTGGTGATTTCCGCCTGTTTTGCCTTTTTCTGCAGATCGAGGTAAAGGCCGGCCAGCGCTTCGCGTGCCGCCGGTTTCAGATCCGGGAATTTTGACTGCATCAAATAAAACAGTGTCTCTTCTGTAAGCGGCGGCATGTCAATCACCAGAAAGCGGGACACCAGCGCTTCATTCAGCTCCCTCGTTCCCGCATAGCCGTAATTCATCGTTCCGATCATCCGCGCCGCCGGGTGAAGCAGAATTTTATCGTAGCCCGGCACATCGATGATGCGGCGGTAGTCGAGCGCGGCGTGAAGAACACTGACCGCATCGTTTTTCGCCATGTTGATCTCATCGAGAATGCCAAAACCGCCTTCCTCTGCACAGCGGTAAATGCTGCCTTTCCGGAGTGTGACCTCCTGGTTCTGGAACGTATCGGTTCCGATCAGCTCGGCGCTTCCTGTGTTTACATGGAAGGAAACGTTGTACGTCGGTCTTCCGAAAACATACGCCAGTGTCTCTGCCAGCACGTTTTTTCCCGTTGCCTTCTCGCCGGTCAGCAGCAGATTTTCGCCCTGCAGCAGCGCGGCAATTGCCATCTCCAGAATCTCTTTTCCGAAAAACGGGATTTCCGGCGTGCTCATGCGGTTCTCTAAGCCCTCCGCCACCGGATAGCTCTCGCGGAATTTCCGCACACTCTCAATTAACGCCCCGCTTACGCCCTGTTCCTGTAAAAATGAATCGTTCATCTTCTATTTTTTAATCCTCTCTGTCGTTAAAATATCGCTTTGCTTCTCTATAGTATACGGGATCCGGCCGCTTTCTGCAAGGTCGGACTTTGGCTCACTGCCCGCACAAAAAGACACCGGAAAACAGGTTTTCGTCCCATTTTCCGGTGTCTTGCTTCTATTTTATCTTCGATTCATCGATCGCATTATCCGCGGATTCCGAAAAGAATCTCCTCTGTGGAAGCTTTTGCCTCCTCGTCCAGGTTCTCTTTCTTATAGTTCTCATATCTCTGTTTGTGATGCGGATTCTCTGCCCACAGCTCGTCTGCGGCTTTTTTCCACTCAGCAGCATACAGATCACATTTTCCGCACAGATGCTCTGCGCTCTCCGGAGACTGCAGGTCGGTTGACTTCGCGCCGGTCTTCTCTACCATCTCACGCAGCAGTTCCGGATTTTCGAGCATCGGACATGGACGCAGGTGGTTGCGGTTGAACGGCTGTCCATCGCGGTATGCCTGGAACAGCGGCTGCTGCAGTGCTTCGATCAGGGAAACTTCGTTGATGTTGGCGCCGGAGTAATGGATGAAAACACACGGCTCCACATCGCCGTTTGCATTGATATGGCAGTAGTTTCTTCCTCCTGCGATACAGCCTCCGACAAACTCACCGTCGTTCTGGAAGTCCATAACAAAGATCTGTTTGTCACTCTTATCGGAACGGATCTCACGCAGTCTGTGATAGATATATTTTCTCTGCTCAACCGTCGGCATCAGCTCCGGTGCAGCGTCCATGCCGACCGGCATGAAGTGGAAATACCAGCTGTAACGGCATCCGTGCTCGATCAAAAGATCCAGGAACTCGTCACTTGTAACGGTCTCGAGGTTTGCTCTTGTGTAGCAGATGGAAGTACCAAAAAGCAGACCGTGTTTTTTCATCAGATCCATGGCTGCCAGAACTTTATCGAAAATACCCTCGCCGCGGCGTCCGTCGTTGACCTCCTCGAAGCCTTCCAGAGACAGGGAGAAGGAGATATTGCCGAGCTTCTGAACCGCCTCACAGAACTCCTCGTCGATCAGGGTTCCATTGGTGAAGCAGTGGAATTCACAGTCATGATGCTCTTCTGCCAGACGCAGGATGTCTTTTTTGCGCACAAGCGGTTCGCCGCCGGTGAACATGTAGAAGTAGGTTCCCAGCTCTTTTCCCTGGCTTATGATATCAGAAAGTTTCTCATAGGAAAGATTCAGCTTGTGGCCGTATTCTGCTGCCCAGCATCCGGTGCAGTGCAGGTTACAGGCACTTGTCGGGTCCATCAGCATCGTCCATGGGATGTTGCAGTTGTATTTTTCACGGTTCATACGGATCTGTTTCGTTCCGACGAAAGCTGCCTGGAATCCCAGGTTCAAAGCAGTCATTTTGATCACCTGCGGATCCAGCTCGTCCAGTCCGCGGTTGACATACTGTACCCATTTGTTGTCCGGATTCTGCAGCATGGTGCGGATATTGTCGAACGTTTTCTCCGCAAACATATTTCCGGTAAATTTCTGTACAAAATCCGTCAGATTCAGCAGTGCTTTTGTTCTGTCATCTCCGTGGTTCACATATTTTAAAACACCATCGATCGCAGCGCCTGCAGCGGCTCTTTCTACTTTCATTTTTGCATCCATTGTTCACGATCTCCTTTGTAATAGTTTAATATTTTCGCCCGGAATTGATCTGGTTTTGAATACCACATCCTGGCTTTTTCCCATTATATTCTCCATATTTGGAAAATACAACCCAAAATTTCCTCGTTTTGGACATATCAAAAAAAGTGTCCCACGAGGGAACACTTTTTCCTGTTTTTCTCTTTCTGTTATGTTTCACATTGCATTTTCGGATTCACACAGGGCATTTCCTAATTTTCGATCAGAACCGCACGGATCGGGCCGCCGTATTGGTGTTTCTTTTGGATCGGCGCAGCCACGAGAAAATAATGACCAGAGGTCACTTTCTCCAGATTCAGATTTTCAACAATCACCGTGCCTTTTTTCAGCAGCTGCTGATGAACATCATTCCCTGATGTCTCATTTCCGACGGTTTCCTGCTCCACACCGAGTAGCACCAGTTTTTTCTCTGCCAGGTAATCTGCCCCATCGCGTGTAATCTGCGCATCGCCGCGGATCAGGAGACGTTCACAGTCTTCTTCCATGACCTCCTCGAGCACTTCTCTTGTCACTTTTCCCTCAAGCTCCGCCACCTGACAGATGCCAAGTGACCGGTCGAGCGTCGTCTGCGCCGTTCCTTCCTCCGTCATCAGATGACGCGGCGCGTCCATTGCGGAAAACTGCTCTCCGGAAATGTCATATAATTTCATATTTTCCTATCCTCAAACCGGGAAACTCCCGTCTTTCTTTTTTCCAATATTTGCCGATACTGCCAGATTCTGCCGGCAGCCAAACCTTGTTTAGTATAGCCTATTTTCGGACGCTTTACAAGGCTCATTTCTGCAAAAATTCTGACTTTTATACAGCAATCCTATCTGCAATAAACAATTTGTCATTTTCACTCCCCTGATGTATAACAGAAATATCCAAACGGTTACGCTATCTTTCAAAAGGGAGGGAAATCTTATGAAACTCCGGCTAAGCCCGTGGATCTGCGCCACGGCTTCGCCGGAGTTTTTTACACTCTTCTGGTTTACGGAATCAGACGGTGAATGTCTCTTGGAAACAGGGATGCGTTCCGCACATTTTCAAATCCGAGAAGCCGTGCCGTAAACCGCTCCAGCCCAAGACCGAGGCCGCCGTGCGGGGGCATGCCGCAGCGGTGCATCATTAGATAGCTCTCAAACGCTTCAACATGCATGCCGCGGCTTTCGAGCTTTTCCACCTGCTCCCGGTAATTGTGGATGCGCTGGCCGCCGGTCGTCACCTCAAGGCCGCGGAACAGAAGGTCAAAGCTTTCCGTCTCTGCCGGATTTTCTCTGCTGTCCATCGCGTAGAACGGGCGCTTGGCGCTTGGATAATGTGTCACAAATACGAAGTCACTGCCTGTCGTTTTCTTCACGTATTCGCACAGCAGTTTTTCCTCCTCCGGTTCAAAGTCCAGTTTCTCCGAAAAGGCTCTTTTGTATACGCGGCTCACCAGCTCTTTCGCCTCGGAAAAACGGATTCTCGGAATCTCCGTGATCACCGGCACCTCTGCTTTTAAAAGCGAAAGCTCCGCTCCGCATGTCTCCTGCAGCCGTCCAAATGTGTACCGCAGCATTTCCTGCTCCATCGCCATGATGTCCTCAAAATTCTCAATATAGCCCATCTCAAAGTCCACGCTTGTATATTCGTTCAGATGACGCGCCGTGTCGTGCTTCTCCGCCCGGAAGACCGGTGCGATCTCATAGACACACTCGAAGACGCCGACCATCATCTGCTTGTAAAACTGCGGGCTCTGCGCCAGATATGCCTGTTCGCCGAAATACGACAGGGAGAAGATATTAGCTCCGCCCTCGGCTCCTGCCGCTGCGATTTTTGGCGTATGGATTTCGGTGAAATGATGGCTGTCCAGAAATTCGCGGAACGCCTGGCAGATCTTTGCCTGGATCTGGAAAATCGCGCGCTCTTTTTCGTTGCGCAGCGTAATTGGGCGATAGTCCAGCAGGTTCTCAATCGAAGTGTTGACCCGCTTCTGGTTGATGACAACCGGCGGTACTTCTTCCGGCTCGGAGAGGATTTCCACTTCTAACAGATGCAGGTCATACCCGCTTCTGGAACGCTCTTCACGGATTACCTCCGCGGTAAACCGGACACACGCCTCTTCTTTTAATTCCTCCAATGCAAACCGGGCATACGCCGGCTCGTACACGCACTGTACCATCTGCCGTTTCGTCCGAAGCAGCACAAATGCAAACGAGCTCATTTTTCGGATTTTGTAAATGCTTCCATGCAGCCGCACGATTTCGCCGATGTGTGCTCCTAACTGCTCTGCTTCGAGTTCCTCTGTTTTTCTTACTTTTACGGTATTCATTTCTGTCTTCATAGTCTTTTCTGCCTTTCTGTTCTAATTTTTCTTTATCGCCGCAAAATCAGCAGAAAATCCATATGGACATAATCTGTATGTCCCATACGATCACAACCCTTCTCTGATGTAAATTTCAAGTCATTCCCGCATGGATAAAAAATGGCAAAGAAAAACCACACGGGGTATTTCTTTTTCTCCCGGTGTGGTTTCCCTTTGCCTTATCTTCCACACAGGTACAACACAATCAGCGCCTGTACCTGTGAAGTATAGTAGTCTTCACTTTGATACAAGCGCTATCAATCGTCGTCCCTGTGCATCTGTACGCTGTGCATCTCGTTCATCGTTGATAACCTCTGTTTCGTAGTTTTGTTGTATTATAATTCTGCGTTCCGGTTTTGTCAACCCTTATTTTCCGTAATCGATGATCACCACTTCCGCTTTCGTCCCGATCCGCATCGGCGGTCCCCAGAGACCCACGCCGGATGTGACGATGCTGTACATGTCTCCGACTTTCTTCATCCCGCAGGCATTCTCCCACATCAGGCCGGTAAGGATATTGCCTGGGAAGAGCTGTCCGTCGTGCGTATGGCCGCCAAGATCAAGGTCTGCGCCTGCCTCTGCCAGCTCGGTCAGCTCCGACGGCTGGTGGTCAATCACAAAAACTGGAAGCGACTGGTCCAGTCCGGTAAGCAGTTCGGACGGCGTGTCGCGTGTCTCCTGCGTTTTGCGGATCCGGTCGGGATCTTTTCGGCCCGCCAGATAAAAGGCATCATCGATACAGACCACATCATCCTCCAGCAGATGAATCTTCGCGCGGTCCAGAAACTCACCGAACCGGCGGTCGGCGATGCGCTCCTCCTTCGTCTCAAACGTAAAGCCCGCGAGAATCTTCTCATCGAGATCGTGGTTGCCGTAGCAGGCGTACGTGCCGTACCGGCTCTTTAAGCCCGCCAGAAGATCCGCCACGCGGTCCGGCTCATAGATGGCATCGTACTCATTATCAAAAATATCCCCGGCAATCACAACGACATCCGGCTCCTCAGCATTAATTTTTTCCACCATCTCTTCCATCTGATGACTGCCGATGCTGTACCCCAGATGAAGATCTGCGACGAGAGCAATTTTCAGATGTGCATCCTTTTTCGATGGAACCTCATATCGTGTCGTGTAAATATGGACTGCATGCACCATTCCGTAGATGCACATTCCCGTCACAAAAAGGATCGCGCCAAGGCCGACCGCTTTCAATCCCATCGGAGAATACAGCCAAGTTTTCGTCAGTGCCGTATGCGCAAAAATGAAGCGCAGCAGCACCAGAATCGCGGTGAAGCCAAGAAAATACAGATACATGCCAAGCCAGCAGTTGCTGATGACCTTTAAAATCCGGTGAACGGGATCTCTTTTGATCAGAAAGCTCGTCAGCAGGGAAAGTGCAAAAAATGCATACAGCACCAAAATGACACCCAGCACGGCCGGATGGCGGAACAAAGGATGCACCTCCTTCATCCACCGCAGCAGCCAGTAGGCGGTAAATACATTTGCCAGTATGTAGACCGGCGCAAGAAATATTGCAAGCATACGTATGTTTCCTCTCTTTTTCGATTCAAATACAGGGCAGGAAAAAGCGTGCCGAACGAAACGTTTCCGGCACGCTTTTTTGCCAGGCATTCATCAGAGTTTTTTCTCTATGATATCAAACAGCTCACGTCTCCGCTTCCGCCAACGCCAGCCATTTGCAAGTTTGTTGTAGAAATAGAACGAATCCACAAGCACCATGTTCAGGCGGCCGATCCGGTCTTTCGTCGTTCCGTTGTAATGTTCGCCGCCGCATTCGATCTGCGGGCACGTTTTTACGTAGGCGATCAGATCATCCTCACTTCTGATAGTATCCGGCAGCTCGGTATACGCTTTTCCGATGCAGTCCAGCCGGTGCGCATCGCTTCCGCCAAAGCCGGGCTTATTGAATTTCTCCGCCAGCCGTTTCGCTTTTGCGTTCGTCTCCGCGCTCTCACACGCATTGAAAATTTCAACAAAATCGAACTGCGGGAGAAGCTGGGCAATCCGCTGCTGATACTTTTTCTTCCGTTCATTCGTGCTGATCATGCTCATAAATTTTTCGCCGTACGGATGCGCCGGTCCTAAAATTCCGCCGTACGCATGGACGATCTTGACAAGGATCGATCCCGGCAGACCGCGTAGCTCCAGAATTTTTAATTTTACGCCGAACGGCATAATCACAAGAATGTGGCCGCAGTCGCACGTATCGTACTCAACACCTTTTAATACCACAAAATCCTGGTGTGCTCTTCCCTTGATGGCATTCTTCCACTCGCGGTATCCGTCATAGGAATCGTGGTCGGATACCAACATTCCTCCAAATCCTTTTCGTTTCAGTGTTCGGATGTACTCCTCAATCATGACTTTTCCATCCATCGAACCCTCTTTTGTGTGGCAGTGCATATCAAATTTCATGCAAAACGCCTCCTTTTATCTTCCATGTTCGAAAACCATTTCGTTTTTCCTATTTTTCTGGAATCGTTTCGGATGGTTCCGCCGCGTTTTTGGCGCGGCAGAATCGATAGTTTGTACCATCTAACTTTATTTTACCACTTTTTCCACAAAAGAAAAAGAAATTTCTTCTGAAGATCTGGTAAATTTTCCTTAAGGAATGGAGTTTTTAGACAATTCCTGTTCTTTGTCCCTGTTTTTACCGTGTTCTTTTTGCTATGATAAAAACAGCTTATTTTACTTGATCGGAGGAACACATTATGAATTCACAGGACATCACCCGCGCACTGATCGACACAACAGTTGCACGCGCGATGGTGGAGATGGACGCAGATCCGAAACGCAGCGTCCGCAAGCTCTGCGATCTTGGCCGCCAATTTTCCCGCGGCCGCTTTCAGAATCAGATTTTTGCCATTTTTCAGGATCTTCTGCGCAACGATGAAAGCCCGTATTATCAGGCGATCGACTTTCTGCTGCGCAGCAACGATCCGGAAGCGCTTCGTCAGTTCGGCATCAACATCGGCTACAACAGTTTTACCTACGGTGCGCAGATTCTGCGCCAGAAGCAGAAAGAACTTTCCTTTGCTGTTCCCTGGGTTGTCAAGCTCCGTCTCGACAGCCGCATCCCGGACACTTATGATTCCTCGTTTTTTGCATCCGTGGTCAGAACCGGTCTGACATACGGCATCTACTCTTATCAGCTCCGCTCCATGGATCATCATGAGGATATGGAATCCTACCTTGCCGTCATCCAGTCGCATCCGGAATGCGCGTTTCTCTGGTTTCTTTCCGATACGCCGCTTACCGAAAAACAGCAGAAACTGCTTTTATCCTGCCCGAACCTGATGGTTTCTCTTCCAATTGATGCCCCCTCAACGGCTTCCATGGCAAAAGCCCTGCGCCATCAGAAAACGCTGTTCGGTATGCACAAAGTCTATCAGGATGCAGATGCTGCCGCTTATCTGCTCTCTTTTGACCACCTGTATTCCCAGATGGAACAGAGTGTCTTTTTCTTTCTGGTCGCAGATGATTCGTGCTCAAAAGAAAGTATCCGGGCTGTTTCCGATGTTGTTCAACAGTACCGCTTCACCCCCATACAGCCATTCTTCCCGATCGAAGTGCAGGAAGACTCCCGCAAAATTGAGCAGATTATCACCGCCCATCCGGCGTATCTGCTGCTTCTGCCGGATCACATGGCCCGCACACTCGATACGCCCACCGTTTCCTTTGAAGAGTTGTCTCTTCGGAATATATTTTACCGTGAACTGCTCGCAGATGCATAAAAGTACAGCCAAAGCGGAATTTTATTTCTTTGGTTCCGCTTTGGCTGCTATTTTTTCTGATGATCTATATATCACTTCTTTCAGTTCTTCGACAAACGTTTCCGGTTCCAGCTCGCTTTCCATGGAAAACCAGCGCAGAACCGCGGTCAGGAAGGCATCACAGAAGAACGTTACAAACAGTTTCTGATTCTGTACCTGAAAGAGATCCTGTACAAAAAACGCCATGACCGGCTCGAGCATCTCGTAAAAGTAATCCTTAAAACTGTTCTGCCCTTCGATCCTCAGGGCACTCTGGTAAAATGCTTTATTCTGATAGAAAATATTGCAGACCGCCACCAGCACATCCCATTCATTCTCAAAGTTCTTTCCGCCCATGTTTGTCAGAAAGTCCACATAAAAGATCCAGTTTACCAGATCGTATTTATCTTTAAAATGATAATAAAAGCTTTTCCGGTTCAGACCGCATTCCTCGCAGAGATCTGAAATACTGATTTTTGCAAAAGACTTGCGTACCATCAATTTTTTCATTGCATCTGCAAGCGCACTCTTTGTACTGTTGGAATCCGCCATCTCTTCTCTCCCTCTCTTTTCGACCGTTTGTGCTATTATTCTACACCATCTTTTTCCTTTATGCAAGAAAAGCGCACCAGGAAAAGGCTGTATTTCCTTTTTCTGGCACGCTTTTTGCAATCATGCTTCTTCCGTTTTTCCATCTGCCTCCAGTGTGAACCAGAATGCCACACCGTTGTCGTAATTCTGGCAGCCGCACTGCTGCTGGAAGGAATCCATAATGGCTTTTACGATGGAAAGGCCGATGCCGCTTCCGCCGTATTCCCTTGTTCTCGCTTTGTCCACCTTGAAGAATTTCACCCATACCTTGTCGAGATCCTCCTCCGGGATCGGGTCCCCGGTATTGAAAACGGTTGTCTTTACGACATTCCCTTCTTTTTTGCAGGTGATCTCAATCGTGTGGTCGTAGTCCAGATGGTTGAGGGCATTCGTCAGATAGTTGGTGATAACCTCCTCGACTTTGAATTCATCGCCCCAGACATAGAGCGGGTCGCCGCCGGTAAAGAGCACTTTTGCCTCTTTCTGGCGGATCAGGATGTCGGAGGACTGCAGCACACCTATGATCACGGCGTTCAGATCGAACCGTTCCATATTGACCTGATCCTCACCGAACTCGAGTTGGTTCAGGTTCAGGAGTTTTTTGACCATCTCGTTCATCTTTGCCGCCTCGTCGATGATGACATCACAGTAGAACTCGCGGCTTTCCTCATCGTCGTTGATGTTGTCTTTCAGGCCTTCCGCATAACCCTGAATCAGAGCGATCGGGGTTTTCAGCTCATGTGTGACATTTGAGAGGAACTCGCGGCGCATTTCATCAATCTGCGTTTTTTTGTCAATATCTTTCTGCAGCTCAACGTTCGCACTTTTCAGCTCGGAAATCGCCTGCTCAAGCTGTTCGGACATGACATTGAAGTTGTTTCCAAGCTCGCCGATCTCGTCTTTTCCGCCGCTCACGTAGCGGGCATCGAAGTCAAGGGCTGCCATTTTTTTCGAAATTTCAGTCAGCTCCTGCACCGGACGGACGATCTGGCGGGTGATGATCCAGATCACAATGGCACCGATGATGATGATCGGAATGCCGATAAAGAGGTAAAACTGGTTGGAAAGGCCGACCGCATCCGTGATGCTCTCCAGCGGGCATCTTGCAAAGTAGCAATTTCCATTGTCAAACCAGCCGATGATCTGCAGATACTCGGCATCGGCGTGGCTGTCGTAGAATTTCTGGATCTGATAGTTGTCTTTGCTGTCAACGACTTTGGTATTTGCCTGCTCGTTTCCGCTGATCAGGCCGAAGATCAGGGTCTGGAGGCTCTGGCGGTCGGTTGCGTTGGAATAGACGAAGCTGCTGAGCTCCGGTCCGGTAATAATGACTTTCAGGTTGTTGGTAGCGCAGAACTGCTCGAAGGTATCAGGGATATTGTCGCTGTCTCCGCCTGTCGCATTCAGTTTCTGAAAGCTCTCTGCCAGAATGTGTTCTTTATCCCGGATATAAAAGGACCCGAGAAAGAAGTAATTGATCAGGCCGATGATAAGCAGGGTAGCTGCCATGGTCGCAATAAAAGTGTAGGCAATTCGTTTTTTGACGGAGTGTTTTCTTCCCTTTTGTGGCATTTTCAAGTGAAACCGGTGCTTTTTCTCCGTCTGGTTTCCCATTGTCACACGGGAATCTTCTGCAGGCATCTCCATGGAAGTCTCATTTTGTTTTTCTGTTCCGTTCATGATTCGTCCGCCTCGAATTTATAGCCCATGCCCCAGATGGTCTTGATTAAATCGCCTTTGTCGCCCATTTTGCTGCGAAGTTTTTTGACATGGGTGTCGATGGTGCGGGCGTCGCCGTAGTAGTCGTAGTTCCAGACGTTGTTCAGGATTTTTTCTCTGGAGAGGGCGATTCCCTGGTTTTCGAGGAAGTAGGTGAGGAGTTCGAATTCTTTATAGCTTAACTCCATTGGTTTTCCGTCGATGGATGCCATGTGGGCGGCTTTGTCGATGCGGATGCCGCCGGCTTCTAATACGTCGTCTTCGCCGGTTTTGCCGCTGCGGCGCAGGATGGCTTCGACGCGGGCGACGAGGATTTTCGGGGAGAATGGTTTTGAGATGTATTCGTCTACGCCGAGGTCAAAGCCGAGGAGTTCATCGCGTTCTTCGCTTTTGGCGGTGAGCATGATGATCGGGACTTTGGAGTTCTGGCGGATTTCGCGGCAGACCTGCCAGCCGTCCATTTTGGGCATCATGACGTCGAGGATGATGAGGGCGATGTCTTTCTGGGCGTAGAAGGTGTCTACGGCCTGTTCGCCGTCACCGGCTTCGATGACGTCGTATCCGGCTTTTACTAAGAAATCTTTGACGAGTTTGCGCATGCGGCTTTCGTCGTCTACTACTAGGATTTTTAATTTTTCCATGATGGGTCTCCTTTATGTGACGGACGGAAAACAAGGGGCGGGCAGTCGGGTGTTTTCCTGATCTCGTTATGATTTACTGTTTGGTTTGGTGCTTTAGATTTTTACTATTTTACTTTAGCATGGGTTTATGTTCTTTTTGTCAATTACTCACCACCTACGGCTAATGCCTCAGAGGTGGGAGCTTGTAACTGCCCTGTGGTATAACGGATGTCATCCTTCCACATTTAGTCGTTTGGTATTATTACCAAAAGTGGCGTTACATCGTAGGCATATTGACATATACCTGTACCACAGAAATTTATTCTGTAGCAGCTGTATCAGGTACTAATAGATTAATTCCCATACGATACAGATTCATTGCACCGATTCTATCATCATTAGACTTATAGCCACAGTTTTTACAGCAGAAAAGATGTCTACGCTTATCACGATTTGCCTTTTCAGTATGACCGCATTTAGGACAGGTCTGACTTGTATAAGCAGGATTAACCTTTTCTACTAATTGATGATTTCTGAGTGCTTTATAAGTTAATTTTTGTTCAAGGTCATAATAAGACCAAGATACGCTAACATAACGGTCTTTAACCAATACTTTTTCAGTAGCAGACCTAATGCCTTTTAAGTCCTCAATTACGAATAAAGTGCCATCCGGGTTTGATTCAACGAGTGCCCTACTGATGCAGTGGTTTATATCCTGCATCCAACGGTTTTCTCGCTGACCGATAGCTTTTATTCTTCTACGAGAAGATGGAGTATGAACTTGCTGCAACTCTTTACGAAGTGTTTTGTAGCGTCCTCGTTTCTGTTTGATAGCGTTACCATCATAAAAAGTGGTTTTACATTTGCTGTCATAAGTTGTAGCAATAAAGCGAATACCTCTATCAACACCAACAATATTAGAAACATCAGACATAGCAAGTTCGTTTATTTCATAGGTAACAGGTATGTGTAAGAAAAATCTACTGTGCCTGAAAACCAACTTGGCAGTACCAAATTTACAATCATTTGTAAAATATTTGTCAAAGCCATTCTTATAGAATTTAACTTTAATACGACCATTAAGTGTATTAACAGAGAAAGTATCATTTTTTGCATTTAGGGAATAATCCCTATTCCACACAAGTTCTAATTGAGGAAGCCTAAAAATTGGTTTTATCCACTCATTTTGGTTTTCAAGTATGGTTTTATATTTAGCAATTACGGTTCGCACGCAGGATACTGCCATTTGAGAACGAAGCCCAAAGGATTCACGAATCTGATAATAAGTATCTTCCTGCACGCTGTACCTACTAAGATTATGAGTTTTATAAATGTAATCAGACACATAATTACAGGCATCAGAATAAGCCTTCATAGTATCGCAGAGTATTTGCTTATCAGAAGAATTAAATAAAATCTGAAGTTTTGCTGTAATAGTCTGTTGCATTTAAAGCCCTCACTTTCTTCACCAATAATACTATAACATATATTTCGGTGAAGAGCAATACAATAGCAAAAAAGTACGCCGCTAAATCGGGCATTCCCCCCACGACTTATAGAAGTCGGAGCTTTCTGCCCTGCGGCGTTGGTGAAATGGGGTGAGCTTATTTTATCATATGTGAGGGAAAACTTTTATTTTGAAGAATCGGGATGAATTTGGGCATAGAAGAACCCCGGGAGGTGTATTCCCCGGGGTGGGTGGCTTGGTTATTCTGGCTGGTCATAGATAATTCGATTTTCTTTGCGGGCGTGGATTGGGGTTTCTTTGGCGATGTAGATGGAGCCGATGCCGAGGTCTGCGGCTTCGAGCATCAGGTTCTGGGCAGCAACGCAGCAGTCCTGCACATCATTTGGATAGGTGTGCGGTGTGAAGAGATAGACGACGGTCGGTACATCATAAAAGGTAACTGCCCCTCATATCTTATGATCTTTGTTTTTCTTTTCCTCGCTTTCTGTGATCTTCTTCTATTTTTTCTTTCCAGCGTCGATCCAGGAGTGCATTGCACCGAACGGTGGTAATTGCTTCTCCGATTGCCTCATAGTTCAGCGCTGTTCCTTTTGCATCGCATTTATACGTTACTGCCCGTTCTTCCTCTATACCGAAGTTTTTTGCTGTTTCCACCGCATCGATGTTTGCTCCCAGAAACAGAAATTCCCAGCCGTAGCGGGTTTTCTGACGCTGGAGCATCTGACGGATCTGGTTGCTGTTGAAAAGGTGGATTGCTCCGCCGATGGCGTCAAAAAGCGCTGTGCATCCGCCCACCGTGTAATCATGTTCGCTCATCTGCGGGATTTTCTGGATTTCAATCCGGTCATAAAGGACCTTGGTTTCGTCATCAAACAGTACGGTCGATACCAGTACTTTTCCTTTTTGTTTTCTCTGTTTGTTGATCATGGCATTGAAGCCGCCGATGGTATCGCGCTCCAAGCCGCTCATGGAACCGCTGCGGTCCAGAATAAAAACAAGTTCTGTAACTTTTTCCGGTTTGTTTCCGGTGATATTTTCTGAAGCTGAACAGGCGACATTTTTTCAATACCATATTTAAAGTTTTCTATTATACGCCAAGAATTTGATTCGTGTACTGGAACAGTACCACATTTAACTGCATGATATCATACTGGTGATCCAGAATTGCCTTCTTTACGATCAAATCAAATTTACTGCTCGGACTGAAGGCCCAGTCGGCACGCGCCATCAGATCAACGGCCTGCTCCAGGTTCAGTTTCAGCGCAATACAAAGCGCCATCACCGTTTTCTTTTTCGGATGATAACCGGCATCACACTGGATTTTGGAAAAGTGTTTTCGATCCAGGTTCGCAGCTTTCCAGATCTCTTTATTTTCCATGCCGGACTGTCCGATCAGTTCAAATAATCGCTCATGAAATGTCGGCCCAAGCTGATCCAGTTCTTCTTCCAGAGAGCGTTTGGACGGCATTCTTTCTGGCTCTGGCAGCAGAGGTGCTGCATCACAAA
>OKTW01000561.1_pt1 | contig 17827 bp, 17 predicted proteins | sample 1606371 | NCBI WGS metagenome assembly OKTW01 (sample SAMEA3879568, study PRJEB24766) | human gut metagenome | biome: human-associated habitat; feature: feces | place: USA | collected 1985/1987
CAGAAATATGGTGGACGCCGTAACCGGCCGCCTCCATCTGCTCCCGGCTCATGGCAGTCACATAAAAGCTGCCCCTGGGCGTCCGGATGCACTCGCCGGTTTCCAGATCGTCCGGGGTAAGCTCCGGCTGCCGTTCCTGCAAAAACTCCGGCACCTCGGAAAAGCCCACCCTATCGCAGTAATGGGCGGTGTCCTTCCCGTCCTGATGCAGCACCACGATATCCGACACGGACAGGGAGTGCCCCGTGAAGTCGGCCGGGCGATCCACATTGAACCGGGTATAAATACTTTCCAGATCGTCCTTTGCCGTCAGCGGCGCCGTATAGACCAACTCATAGTTTTCCGGCTTCACGGAAAGGCCGTTGCGGTGAATACTGTCCAGCGGCTCGAAACGATAGTCCAGCGTTTCGTTACCACCTTTGAGCTGATAAATGGAAAAGCTGTTTTCCGCAGCCTGATCCTGAACGGCCCGTGCCTGCGCCACGATATCCGCCGGAGTCTGCACATAGGCGGCTGCCGCCGCCGCATACTCCCGTTCCGCTCTTTCCGCAGCGGACAGCATTTCATCCGCATGGGACTTCTCCGGGTCATCCAAAGCGGCCTTGACCTCCGCCGGATCAAAATCAAGAAATTCCTCATAGCCCGTGGCATCCTTGAACTTTTCAATCTCCGAAGGAAGATAGTCCTCCTGCGTCTGCCCCAGCGCCGCCAGCTTTTCATCCAGAGCGGAAATGCGTCCCGCCATCAGGTTTTCGTAAAGTTCTTCCTTTGCGGCGTGCACCTCCGGGTGCTCCGCCGCATACTGCGGATCGTTCTGACGGAAAAACTCGTCCATGTCAAAGGCGATATCCATAGCCCACTCGGATTTTTCTTCTTCGGGAAGATCGTCCTGGAAAGTCATCACCCGGTACTCGTCGGGGATACTGCCGCGCTCACCGTCGTAATACTCATGGAAACTGTCACCCGTATCACGCACATAGCCCTGATCCGTGAAGGTGCCGTTTTCCTCCAACGCAACGTCCCGGCCGTAGGCCTCATAGTCGATGTAATTCTGCAAATGCTCTGGCACCTGCATAACGTCCAGTTCTTCGATGTAATAGCGGCCCAGATCGTCATAGTCATGGATATCGGGGTAAACCTCATAGCAATCCAGATTCTCGGTGAGGTTGATGATCTCCTGCAGGCTGCCGCAATGGTCGCCCATTTCCATACCGGCCTGAAACTGTGCGTATTCGCTTTCGCTCATTTCATCCAGCTTCGATGCCAGATAATTCAGCTCGTCCAGATTTTCATATTCACCCAGCTTACTGTAAAGACCGTCCACATAGCAGTCATAGTCCGTGATGAACCATTCCTCATAGGGCTGGCCGAAGTCATCCTTCTGGCCGATCCCGATCCGCTTAAACACTTCCTTCAATTCCTCGGCGGTGGTGGGAAACTTCACCCACTCGCCCACAAGCTCGCCCTCATTGTACTTCCCAAGATTGGTGATAAAGGCGGCAAAGGGATAATCCTTGTTGTGATCGTAATATGGCATATCAGCACCTCCTTACAGTTCCGGCGCAGACTTTTCCTTATGGGGCTGCGCCTTGCTTTTCTCCGCACATTCCTTCTTGCCCTGTTCCAGCCGTTCCCGGATGGAGGGCTTTTTCTCCGGCTCCGCAGGGCGTTCATGATTCCACTCGTCGCCGGAGAGAGAAATATATCCGTGTTCCGTAAAATGGCCCTGTTCCTCCTGCATGGCGTACTTGCCAAACGGAACAGGGTCGATTGCTTTCAGAAGTTCCGGGGGCAGCAGCATATCCATGTGCTGTGCCAGATACCGCCACCCCAGATCATTCAGATCGTGGATATTGGGCTCAAATACGAAATAGTCGATGTTGGCCGCAAACTCCTTGAACTGCTCCGGCGCTGTCAGCTTGAAAGGCGATGCCTGCACCGCCGCCAGCAGTTCCCGGTCCTCCGGGGAGAGGGCAGCCACCGCCGCCCTCACTTCGGGTAAATGTTCCAAAGTCTTATTTTCTGCCATTGACACCTTCCTTTCTTTTCGGAAATTCCAGTTTGAAGTTGATGTATTTGCCACCCGTGTCATCCAAGATCACCGCAGCGTCATAAGCAGCCTGTTTCTTTTCAGACCACATTCCCTTGACATTGGTACGTCCCTTTTTCAGAAGGTCCGTTGCCATCTTCTTTGTCAGTTCCTTCTTGCGGCTCGTCCAGAAGCGGTCATTTTTCCAGAGAACGAAACCGCAGGACCGATCCGAACACGCAAAGTTCTTCTTGCCCTCATAAACCGGCTGGCCGCAGCGGGGGCAGGTACCGATCACTTCCTTCTCCGGGGCAAACAGCTTTTTGCCATCCTCGGAAATGCAGGAATAGGTGGACACGATTTCCTGAACCATCGTACGGATACCGTCCATGAATGTATCCGGGTCAGCGCCGCCCTTTGCGATCTCCGTCAATTTCTGCTCCCACTCCGCCGTCAGCATGGGAGAGGTCAGCGGCTCCGGCAGGACCGTGACAAGGTTGATACCGGCTTTCGTGGGGATCAGGTTTTTGCCCTTGCGCTCCACCTCAAGCCCGTTACTCATGACAATATGTAAGTGCGGTGGGATCACCGAACCCTCTCTTACGGCCTGTGACGGGCGGTAGCGGTCGCCGCCCAGTGCCCAGGCGATACTGTCCAACACGGAGGTCTTGCCCTGGTTGTTGCGTCCACCGATGATTGTCAGCCCGTTTTCGGACGGCTCAATCTTCACGGCCTTGACGCGCTTCACGTTCTCAATTTCGAGCTTGTTGATCTTCATCATTTCTTCAACACCTCATTCACGACTGCCTTATCGTTTTTTACAGTTGTACGCTTTGTCATGTTAAAACTCCTCCTTGAGCACGCGGCGAATGGCATGGTTTCTGGCCTTATTTTCAATTTCTGTCAGCTTATCGGTCGAAAGCTTTTGCTTCTGAGCCATGTAATAAATTACGGATACAACCGCGCCGTACACGGCAATTAAATCATCTCCGAGTTTAATATTCGCGGTTACGTCGACGCCGCCGTCCGGGTTTTGCTCTGCGAGCAAGAAAGACCCCTTGACATTCTCAAGAATTTTGTCTATACTCAAATCAGAGTGTTTATCTAACTCTTTCGCCGTTTCGACTGCTGCAACAGCCGAAGCGGCATTTTTCTTTTGAATGAGCTTTTCGTAAAGGCTCTGGGCGTCGTCGCGCAAATCCGCGAGATCGTCGGCGAGGTCGCTGTACAGCTCCGTTTCTTCGCTGTTATCCGCGACGTTCATCGCCGCTTTCAACGCGTCCGCCATGCCATCGAAGGCGGCTTCTACTTTGTGATACAGGTTCATGCGTTTCTTTCCTTTCTTTTTCTGTAAGCATCAAGGCTTACGATATTCCCGCACGACCGTGCGGCTTTTCTTTTCCTGCGCTGCGCGGCGACGAGCCGGTCAATAACGATCTGGAGCCCGAGCACGGACCCCATGACCGTCCCGATCAGCATCGCAAAGCCGAGCAGCTTGACTAAAATCATGCTTTACACTTCCTTCCAGAATCTAAATCTTCGGGTGGGTCACGCGGGTCCTGCCGTAACCTTCCGGCTTCTCGCCCCAGTCAAAGTTCGTCAGATGCAGGCCATAAGTTTTACGCCACATCATGTCCAGCGCCGCTTCTACGCATCTGCGGTTCTGCGCCACCTGTTCCGGTGTCTCGTCTAAGTATCGTACAATCACCGTCGGCGTGCCGAGGTCGCGCTCTTTGCGCTTTTTAGGAGCTTTCTTCGCGGTCGTTTCTTTCATGAAAATCACCTCTTTTCTTTTTATGCGGTGTCGGTTTGTCCATATCCCGCAGCCCTCCCACCTGCCGCCCGTTCAATGACAAGAAAATAATCACTTCGGCGCAAACAAAATGAAATCAAGGGAGGTAAGTTCCGGGCGGCATGGGGCAAGGCTGCGAGCACTATATGTGCGAAGGTTCCCGCTTAATGTTCAAATCCAGACACAACATATTGCGTTTCGCGCTTGACTCCACCATCTAAATCTGCTATAATATCATCATAATCTGATGATTAAAAGGTGGTGAAAATATTTGAACAAAAAGCAAACAAGTCCCAAGGTGGCTTCCATTGCGTCCAAGGTCATGCGCGACGGTCGGACGAGTAAAGCCAGCAAGTCTGCTGCGGCAAGTGCATTATCACAAACACGCAGCGGTAAGAAAAAGTAAATAGGTTTCTACCAACTGAGCGAGATGCGCCAACATCTCACTCAGTCTTTTTTATTTCCCGCTGATCTGTAAGATCGAGCAGGTAATCGATTGAACAATGGAACAGCTCTTGGATGGCAAGCAGCTTATTGGACGGAATCGCGCGAATACCGCCAGTCCACATTCTCAATGTCTGCTCCGTCACATTTAAACTGTCCGCCAGCTCTTTGCGGGTCATGCCCGCTCGTGCACGCTCGGCTTCTATGTTCTTTAGTGGGTGCATTTCCTCCCCTCCTCTCTCACTCTTTACCATAATTCGGTATCTTTTAGAGTTACCCGCGTGCAAAAAAAATTTCAGCCGGGTTCTGAATTTTAAGCAGCGAAATCATCTTATCGATTTCATCACTGCCGAAAACGCCTTTTTTCATCTTCCCATAGAATGTTTTAGGCGTAATACCGATAGCTTTTGCTACACTCGCCTGCGACATATTGCGCTTGGTAATGATGCCGCGCAGTTCGTCAGTCTGGATCATTTTTTGTATCACCTCTTTTAGTATCTTCTTAGGTTACTTTGAGTATAGCACGCACAAAGTAACTTGTCAAGATATTTTTTTCTTGACTTGTAACTTTTTCGTGATATAATGAAGTCAAACAGGAGGTGAATTAAATTGACCAAAGGAGAACGCATCAAAGCCAGACGCGAAGAGCTCGGCATCACGCAAGTTGCTTTAGCTGACATGATAGGCGAAAGCAAACAAACCGTATATAAATACGAAAGTGGTCTGGTTTCCAATATTCCTTCCGATAAGGTTGAACTTATCGCTAAAGCTTTAGGAGTTCAGCCCGAATGGATCATGGGCTGGGATGTTTCAAGCTCCCCTATCCCGCCCGGCTTTATTCCGCTGCCGAAAACATATAAAGTTCCGCTCGTTGGGCGCATTGCCTGCGGTACGCCGATCACGGCCGAAGAAAACCTCGAAGGCTATGTAGATGTACCCGTTGACCGTCAAGTAGATTTCGCGCTGCTGTGTGAGGGTGACAGCATGGTTGATGCCGGCATTAAAAACGGCGATGCCGTGTATATCCGTAAGCAGCCTACCGTAGAAAATGGGCAGATTGCCGCCGTACGCATTAACGGAGAAGCGACCCTGAAGCGCGTATATATCAACGGCAATACAATGGTGCTCCAGCCTGCAAATGCAAGCTATCCCCCGCTCACTTATTCACTCTCCGACTTAGAAGACGTAGCCATTGAGGGGCTCGCCGTCGGCTTTACACATTGGTTTTAGTCAAAAATGAATAAGAGAGGTATATTTTATGGGTTTACTTGATATTTTTCGCGCTGGTAAAATCCGGCAGGAAAACGAAGCATTAAAGTTGCAGAATAATTTCTTGATACAGAAAAATGCTTTTCTGGATAAGAAACTGCATGATCTCGGCTGCGAAACCTATGAACAGGTGCAGCAAAAATGCGTAGAAGTGCAAAAGCAGATCGGTCAGCATGAAATCGAGCTGGATAATCTTGCAAAGCGCTATGAAACAGCAAATGCGGATTTAGCCGAGACCACGAATTCTCTCTCCAAAACGGAAAAACAACTCCAGAGTGCAAATCAGCGCCTGCGCAAAAGCAAGGAACTTTACAAAGCCGTAATGTCCTGTGTTGAAAACTTCACGACATTTGACATTTCCCCGTATAATTGCAAAATCCCGGACGTGAATTTAAAAGAAGCTGATGAGCTCGCCCCGTCGGTCATTCTCAAGCTGCACAGTATGGACGTGCAGTCCCTGCGCAAAGCCTACCGAGAGAACGACCGTCAAATTGAAAGCGTCATGCAGCGATACGCACAACGCTACACCACAAAGGCAAACCAAGCTATTTATAAGCTGATGACCATTGCGCTTCGTGCTGAATTGCAGAACATTCTGACTGATTTGAAATACGAAAAGCTGGAGAAAGCGCTCGAGAACGTGCGGTCAATGACGGCTAAGTATTTGCAAATTGCGTCAGACGGTAATCAATCCATTGCCGGAACGCTCACAAAGTTTATCGGTGAATTGGAATACCTCTTTTGCAATGCTGTAAAAATCGAGTATAACTACTACGTCAAGAAAGAACAGGCACGCCAGGAGCAACTTGCTTTGCGCGAACAGATGCGGCAGGAAGCCGAGGAGCGTAAGGCTCTCGAAGTGGAAAAGAAGAAAGTCGAAGCTGAAGAAAAGAAGTATCAGAACGAGATTGAAAAGCTCTTTGCGCAGGCTGAAACCGCGAACGATGTTGAAAAAGAGAAATTACAGGCGCGCATTTTGGAGTTGCAGGCACAGCTTTCCGATGTCGCCGTGCAGAAAGAAAGAATTGCTTCTCTCGCAAACGGCCGCGCCGGCAATGTGTATATTATCAGTAACCTCGGTTCGTTTGGTGAGAACATGTTTAAAATCGGCATGACACGCCGCCTTGAACCGCAAGATCGTATCGATGAGTTGGGCAGCGCAAGCGTACCGTTTAAATTTGACGTGCATAGCTTTATCTTCTCGAACGATGCCGTCGGTCTCGAAGCAAAGTTGCATGAGATGCTCAATAGCAAGCGCGTGAACAAAGTCAACCGCCGCAAAGAGTTCTTCTATACTTCCATCGATGAGCTCGAAAAATTGGTGCAGGAGATTGAGCCCACTGCCGAATTCAACCGCACCATGATCGCCGAAGAATACCGTCAGTCCCAGTCTTCCGACGTTATCTATACCGATGATGTTACGGACGATGACGAGGACGAAGAAGAATAAGTACGAAAGGAAGCGCCAAACATGAAATTCGGCATTCGGAAGCCCAATTACAAAGCACGGTTCAAAGCGCGCACTACCGGCAAGCTGAAAAGGAAAATGAAAAAAGCGGTCAATCCTTTCTACGGCAAAAAGGGCGTTGGATTTATCAAAAGCCCCTCAAAATCGGTCCAAAGCGCGATATATCACAGAACCACCGTGGGCGTACCTTCTGTTCTCCCGAAATCGAAGTCCCACAAGACTTCGCCTGCAAGTAAGTCACCGTCGCCAAAACCGACAAGGGTCTCGCAAAGCCCTCAAGCCGTTCCTGTGTATTCTGCAAAAACCTATAAGACTACCGGCACGGTTTTGTACATAGTCGGTATCATCGCTTTGCTGCTTGGTCTCGTTACCATTGCTGTTGGCGGCGCATTTTTCATCGTTTTGGGCATTGTTTGCATCGTAATCGGTCACCGTTATAAAAAACAAGCACCCGATACGAATAACACCGAGCCACCTCAAACATAAAATAAGTCACCTTTTCATGCAGAAGGTGTGGATAGAAATAACACACTGACCGAAGTCATACAGAACTCCGACGGTCGCCCTCTCCCGAGGGCGTGGATAGAAAAGAAAAAGCCCCGCTGTGGGGTAAAAAGTTGAAAAATGGAAACCCAACATGTTATAATAATCATAGAGAAGGAGTTGATTTTATGCCGACAATTTCAATGTTCAGAGGAATCAAGGTCTGTATTTATTGGAGCGACCACATGCCGCCGCATTTCCACGCATTTTACGGCGGCGCTGAGGTTCTCGTATCCATCGAAGAATTGGAAGTGTTAGAGGGCTCAATGCCTTCTAAGCAACTGAAAATGCTTCTGGGCTGGGCAGCTTTCCATCAAGAGGAGCTCCGCGAGAACTGGGAGCTTGCAAGAAATCAGCAGGAGTTGTTCTCCATCGAGCCGCTGAGATAAGGAGGTTATACCATGGCAAACACAGTTGAATATTATCTTTCCAAAGGATTTGACCGCAAAGCCGCAGAATACTTTGCAGGCGGAAAGAAAAAGATCGTCGGTGTCGTTGCCAATCGTGACTTCACCCTGACGATCAGATTCGATAACGGCGAAAAACGGCTTTACGATATGCGCCCGCTTCTCAAAAAAGGTACCGTTTTTGAGCCGTTCACCGATATGGAAAATTTCAGCCGGGTCTATGTAGATGATACCCACAGCATCGCGTGGGATATTGACCCAAATGTGGACAGCAATAAGGTCTGGAACAATAAAGTTGACCTTTGCGCAGATGAGTGTTATATCGACAGCGTGCCGGTGAATTGAAGCCCGCCACAAAACAAAAATAAAAAAGCCCCGCCGGTGCTACCAACACCGACGAGGCCGCCCGGGTCACCCCGGTGGACAATATAGTCCTCGACAAGCTATATTGTACCACCTGACCCGGGCAAAAGCAATAGCCCGGGCATTTTTATGCCCAATTTTAAACGCATATAATTGAGAACGGATAAAAACAGGAGGTACATAAACAATGAGATACGCGATATATCTGCGCAAAAGCCGTGCGGATGATACGTCCGAGCCGCTGGAGGTGACCTTGCAGCGCCACCGCCAGATGCTCGAAAAATACATGCAGCAGCACGACATCGCCGTGCAGGACGAAGACGTTTTTGAAGAAGTCGTCTCCGGCGATAGTCTGTACGCCCGCCCGCAAATGCTGCGTCTGCTCGAGGCCGTCGAAGCGGGCACATACACCGGCGTTCTGTGCGTGGATATACAGCGCCTCGGGCGCGGTTCCATGCAGGACCAGGGCATCATTCTGGATGCATTCAAATTCTCCGGTACGAAGATCATCACGCCCGCGAAGGTGTACGATCTCAGCGACGATATCGACGAGACGTACACGGAGTTCGAGAGCTTCATGGGTCGGCAGGAATACAAGCTCATCAAAAAGCGGCTGCGGCGCGGATTGAACGCGACGATCGAAAACGGCGGCTATATCGCGAACGCACCGTATGGCTACGACAAGACAAAAATCGGCAAAACGCCCTCACTCAAAATCAACGAAGCCGAAGCAAAGTTTATCCACATGATCTTCGACCTCTACCAGGGCGGCATGGGAGCATTGACGATTGCAACGACGATTGACCGGCTCGGTGCAAGACCGCGCCGCGGCGAGCATTTTGCGCGCTCCACAATACTCAAGATACTCAAAAACGACGTATACCGCGGGAAGATCGTCTGGAACCGAAAGACGTGCGTGCGCCCTGGACAGCGCGGAAATGAGCATCACCTCACGATCTACAACGCTCCTGAAAAGTGGACTGTTGTTGACGGGCTGCACCCGGCGATTATCGATAACGAGCAGTTTGAAGCTGTGCAGCGGATTCTTGCAGGGCACTATCACCCACCTTCAAACACCGGCAAGCGCATAAACCCCTTAGCCGGTCTCGTACTTTGTGGAAACTGCGGGCGGCCTTTGCAGCGCATTGCAATCCAGTCTGCCGGAGGGCCCTTGCTCGGCTGCCAAGTGCCCGGGTGCATCGTGTCCAGCAAGCTCGAATACGTCGAGCAAGCCGTTCTGCTGGAAATCCAAAAGGAGTTTGATAAGCTCTGCGCCAACGCGGAGCAGAAGCAACAGGAAAGCCAAATTGACTACGCAGCCATGGCGAAGTCCATAGATGCCGAGATCAGTACGGCACATCAGCAGCTCGGCCGCCTGTACGATCTGGTGGAACAGGGCGTGTACACCATCGAGGTGTTCAACGAGCGACGCGGCGCCTTGCTCAGCCGCATATCGGCGCTGGAAGATGAACGTAAGAACCTTGTCCCGCCCCAACAGCTCGACCTCGAAAAAATGCGTGCCAACATTGAAGCCGTGTTCGACGCCTACCCCACCGCCGACTTCAACACGAAGAACCAACTACTGAAATCCATCATCGATAAGATCGTATATGACAAGCAAAAAGGCGTTCAACCAAAAGGGTTCACCCTCGAGGTTTTTTTACATTGCCTGTACTTATAGCTTGCGCAATGCTTTGATAAAGACTGCTTAGAGGATTTACGTGTGCTGTTTCCCGCCTCGGTGCAGCCCGTTGTGGACGCTTCCGCTAATGTGCGGGTGCGGGACGTTGATGTAATCTCTGTGTACATTGATATGCAGCCGATCCCCTTTAACCGCGGGTATTACTCCATTGATCTCACGTTTTTCTTTGACGTATCTTTGGAGTTGTACGGCGGCGCGACAGTGGGCTGCGAACGCGTGAGCGGTATTTCAATTTTCAATAAGAAGGTCATTCTCTACGGCAGCGAGGGCAACGTGAAGATGTTTACAAGCGAGAGCTGCCGTGACGAAGCCGATTTACAGGGCAATAAGGTCTTACCCAAGGCGACTGTGCAGGTCGCGCAGCCGGTGGCGCTTTCCGCGAAGCTTTGCGAGCACTGCCGCTGCGGCTGCGAGCCCTGCTGCGTGATCCCAGACTGCATTGCAAGCCGTTACGGCGGCGCGTTTGAAACGGTAGAGCAGAAAAACACCGTATACGTGACGATCGGCCTGTTTACCATCGTGCAGATTGTGCGGAATGTGCAGATGCTCATTCCCGCGTTTGATTTCTGCATTCCGGATAAGGAATGCGTCACCTCCGGCGACCTGTTCCGCAAGATTGATTTCCCGACCGACGAATTTTTCCCGCCGAAAGCGAGCGACTGCGGCTGTGGCTGCGGCAGACAAAATTAGAACCGCATTTGAATAATATAAGCCGTGCACTTTGAAAACAGGTGCACGGCTTACTCTTTTTATACTTTTGTCAGTCTTGCGAAGTTTGCAAACAGCTTTTTGGTGCCGACTTTGTCAAACGCGACTTCGAGCAGCGTATCGTTCGCCATCGGCGTGGCGGAAACGATGAGACCCGTGCCGAACGCCTTGTGCAGGACAGTATCGCCTACGCGGTATGTACCGGCAGGCGCGGGCTTTACGCGCGGCTTCGGCGTGAATCCGCCGGCTTCCGCGACGGATTTTGTTTTCGGTGCTTCCCCGAACGGCTTCGCGCCGCCGAAGCTCGGCATAGAGACCGGGCGCGCGCTGTAATCGCGGGAGCGGGTGTGCTCGACGAGCGTCTCCGGGATTTCTTCCACAAAGCGTGAAACGCGGTTGCGGTTCGTCATGCCGAAGATCATGCGGGATTCCGCGTGGAAAATGTACAGCTCCTCTTTTGCACGCGTGATGGCAACATACGCTAAACGGCGTTCCTCCTCCACTTCGGACGGTACATATACGCTCGCCATGCCCGGGAAAATGTTTTCCTCCATGCCCGGCAGGAACACCACCGGGAATTCGAGACCTTTTGCGGAGTGCACCGTCATGAGCACGACGGAATCGGCGTTATTATCGTAATTATCGATGTCCGTGATGAGCGAAACTTCTTCGAGAAAATCCGAAAGCGTGCCTTCGGGGTTCTCCTCCTCAAAACGGCGCAGGTTGGAAGCAAGCTCCTGCACGTTCGCGGCGCGGTCTTCTGCGGATTCCGGGTCATCGGTCTTAAGAAAATTCAGGTAATCGATGCGCTCCACAAGCTCGTCATAAAGCTCGCCGAGCGTGACTTCTTCGTCGTCGTTGAGCTCGATGAGTCCCTGCATCTGTGCGGCGAAAAGCGTCATTTTGTTTGCGGCACGGGACAGTGCGGGATAGTCTTTCGCGTGCGAGACGACCTCAAACAGTGTCTCACCCGTCTGCTGACCGATCTGCGCCGCGACTTCGACCGAGCGGTCGCCAATGCTGCGCTTCGGCGTGTTGATGATGCGGCGCAGGCGCATTTCATCACTCGGATTGTTGATAACGCTCAAATATGCGATCATCTCGCGGATCTCACGGCGCTCGTAGAAGCGCGTGCCGCCTATAATTCTATGCGGTACGCCGGATTTTGCAAAATTGCGTTCAAATGTCAGCGACTGAGAGTTCATGCGGTACAAAACAGCGTAATCGGAGAATTTTCGCCCCGCAGCAACGCCGTCTAAGATGATCTTCGTGATGCGCTCGGCTTCATCCGTTTCGTTTTCCGCCGTGTGCAGGTGGATCATGGCGCCGGTGCCATTCTGCGTCCACAGCGTTTTGCCTTTTCGCTCGGTGTTATGCTCAATGACGGCGTTCGCAGCGTCCAGAATGTTCTGCGTCGAGCGATAATTCTGCTCCAAACGAATGACCGTCGCATTCTGAAACGTATTTTCAAAGCTCAGAATGTTTTCGATCGTCGCACCGCGGAATTTGTAGATGCTCTGGTCGTCGTCGCCGACCACGCAGAGATTACCGCTTTTTTCAGCCAGCATGCGCACAAAGGTGTACTGCGCATGGTTTGTGTCCTGATACTCGTCAACCATTAGGTAGTGGAAACGGTTCTGGTAGTATTCCAGAACGTCCGGGCACTTTTTGAAGAGCTCCACTACTTTGTTGATGAGGTCGTCAAAGTCCATAGCATCGGCGTCTTCCAAACGCTTTTGGTACGTTGTATACGCGCGGGAGATAATCTTTAATCTGAAATCGTCGCCGACCGTGAGGGCGTACTCAGCAGGCGAGATTAAAGAATCCTTTGCCCGGGAAATCTCGTTCAAAATCGATTTTGGCGTGATGTTTTTTTCCGAAATATCGAGCTCTTTTAAGATGCTTTTCATCAAGCGGCGCTGGTCGTCGGTATCGTACACCGTAAAGTGCGAGGAATACCCGATACGCTCGCCGTCACGGCGCAAAACACGCGCGCAGGTGGAGTGAAACGTCGATGCCCAAATGTCGTTGGCGGTCTCGCCCAGCATGGCACACAGGCGGTCTTTCAGCTCACCTGCGGCTTTATTTGTGAAGGTAATAGCCATGATGCGCCACGGTGCGCATGCAGAAACACTCAAATGCTTCTGTGTTTCCGTTGTGAGCGGCGTGCCGTTTTCAATATAAGCTTTGCACGCGGCAATATCATTTTCATCGAGATCGTCACGCAGATAGGTGCTGTTGTACGCGTCGCCGTAGCGCAGGATATTCGCGATGCGGTTGATGAGCACCGTTGTTTTTCCGCTGCCTGCGCCTGCCAAAATGAGCAGCGGACCGTTTACGGTGAACACGGCTTGCTTTTGGCGGTCATTCATGCGTGCAAAGTCTTTTTCCAGCACTGCGCGGCGCAGTGTAAGGATTTCCGATTTATCCATAGGTCTAAATGATCTCCGTTCTGTTGGTTCTGTGTTTTCTCATTTTTCGTTTTCTATTTTACTATATCTTGCGAAAAAGTTCAATCGAACATAGAAAATTCCCGGGGCGAGCTTTAAACCAGCCCCGGGAGGTTTATGTGTAAGTCAATATAACTTTACAAAGCAACTCAACTTTGCAAAGTCGATACACTTTACATTACGCGAGCATCTTACGCACCATGTCGTAAAGCACGGGTTTCATATTGTCTATTGTATCCGGCTTATTTTCAATCATCGTGGCAAAGCAAGTGGAACCGATGAGCTCAACCACCAAAAACACGCGCTTATATAAGACATCTTCTGTGCAGCCCACGGCGAGCGAGCTGCTCTCAATGGCAGTGACAAGCTTGTCCCACAACGGGTCTTCTCTTAGATCAAGCTGCTTTTCAATCATCGGCCAAGAGAAATTGCGCTCTAAAAGCCGCAGTGTCAGACGGCTCCTTTTAAAGTATTCCACGATGTAATCGACCATGAGGATGATGTCTTCTACAAAAACGCCGGTCTTATGCTCTTCCGCATATTCATAGGCCTCACTCAAAACACGCGCGGAAATGCGGTATGTGAGCTGCTGCAGAAGCTGGGTTTTATCGTGAAAATACAGATAAAACGTACCCTTTGCGACGTTCGCTTTCTTTACGATCTCATCGACTGAGGTCTTGTTAACGCCCTTTTCAAGGAAAAGCTGATATGCCGCCTCGAGCAGCCCCTCCTTTTTCTGTTCTTTTTTCTGTTCAACACCGCCGCACATGGCTGTGGCCTCCCAACATTCAAATCTACCTGTGTAATCCCTTTATTTGTCTTATAGTATAAGGCGGATACACCGTAAAAAGCAAGCCAAAAACAACATTTTGTACAGATTTGAATAAAATGACTAATAGTCAATTTATTTTGCCTGCGCAGTTCGTCGTTTTTAATATTGACTATTGGTCATTTTTGGACTAAACTACATAACGAAATAAACGGGATGGTTCCCGAAGGAAAGGAGCGGTGCTAAATGGAGCACTTTGCACGATGGATCGTGAAGCGCAGAAAGCTGATTCTTGTTTTAGCGGTTCTGCTTTTGATCCCCTCGGTGTTCGGTGCGCTCGGCACCTACATTAACTACGATATTTTGACCTACCTGCCGAAAGATCTGGATTCCATGATCGGCGAGACGTATTTGGAGGATGACTTCAATATGGCATCGGTTTCCATGATTACGGTTGAAAACATGTCTACGCCTGATACCTTAAAACTGAAAAGCGATCTTGAAGGGGTCGAAGGCGTACAGAAGGTCATGTGGACGAGCGATTTTATCGATGTGACAACGCCGAAGGAAATGCTTCCGAGCGATATTCAGAAGTTCTTCTATAACGATTCCGGCGCAACGATGCTCATCGTTCAGTTCGATGCCCCGAGCGCAGATGCCAGAACGATGAACGCGCAGAAGCAAATCAAGAACATCTTGAATAAAGATTGCTTCATCGGTGGTATGTCGGCTATTTTGGAAGATACCAAGAGCCTCATCAATAAAGAAATGCCCTTGTATATCCTTTGCGCTGTGGGCGCTTCGTTGCTGATTCTGTTCCTCAGCCTGAAAGAAACGATTGTGCCGCTTATCTTCATGCTCGGCATGCTGTTCCCAATCGTCTATAACTTCGGCACGAACATTTTCCTCGGCCAAATCAGCTACATTACGGAAGCATTGGCAACGGTCCTGCAGCTCGGCGTTACGATGGACTTCTCCATCTTCCTACTGCACCGTTACGAAGAAGAAAAGCGGACGGCGGCATCCGATGAGGACGCCATGGTGGCGGCTATTAAAAAGACGTTTTCCTCCATTACCGGCAGCTCCCTTACAACGATTGCGGGCTTCCTTGCCATGTGCACCATGCAGCTTACGCTCGGCGAAGACATCGGCGTCGTCATGGCAAAGGGTGTTCTGCTCGGCGTTATCTGCACCATCACGGTTTTACCGTCCCTTATCATGACGTTCCGTCGTGCCATTGAAAAGCACACGCACCGTACGTTCATCCCGAAGCTCAAGCGTACCTCGAACTTCGTTGTGAAGCACCGTGTGCCGATTTTGATTGCGTTTATCATAATCTTCATTCCGTTCTTCATTGCACAATCAAAGACTTCCGTTTACTACACGATCTTTGATGCGCTTCCGCAGGACCTTCCCGGCATTGCGGGTACGAACCGCTTGAAGGAAGACTTCGATATGACAACGTCCCACTTCATCATTGTGGACGATACTCTTTCCGAAAAAAGCCTCTCCGATCTTTCCGATGAGTTGAGCGGCGTGGACGGCATTCACCAGGTTTTGAGCTATGAAAAGTTCGTCGGCGGCGCGATCCCGGAAATGTTTATTCCTGACGACGTGCGCGATATCTTCGAGGCCGGCGGCCACAAGATGATCCTTGCAAACTCCTCTTATAAGAGCGGCAGTGACGAGCAAAATAACCAGCTTTCCGAAATGATCGATATTGTGAAAAAGTACGACCCGAACGGCGTCATCACCGGCGAAGGCGCGATGACGAAAGATTTGATCGAGGTTGCGGATGTCGACTTCAATAACGTCAACATCACAAGTATCATCGTCGTGTTCGTCATTATCGCCATCGTGTTCCGCTCCGCTTCTGTTCCGGTGCTGCTCGTTGCGGCGATTGAAAGCGCCATCATGATTAACCTCGGCATTCCGTACTTCACCGGCACGACGCTGCCGTTTATCACAAGCATCGTTATCGGCACCATTCAGCTTGGTGCAACGGTCGACTATGCGATCCTCATGACTACGCGTTTCCGTGAAGAACGTAACGCGGGTCACACTGTAAAGGAAGCGGCTCAAATTGCCGTTGAACAGTGCAGTCAGAGTATTTTAACAAGCGGTCTCACCTTCTTCGCGGCAACGTTCAGCGTGTCCCTCGTCTCCCGTATGGAACTCATCGGCGTGCTGTGCAAGCTCATCAGCCGCGGCGCACTCATCAGTATGGCGGTTATCCTGCTTGTGTTGCCGGCACTGCTTGTCATCACGGAACCAATTCTCAGAAAGACCACGTTCCATTGGCTGAAAAAGCCCGAAATCACCGAGAAAAAGGCATAATCGATTCAGAGAAAGGATCTCGATCAATATGAGTAAGTATCTTACAAAATCCGTTGCGGCTACGATTTCCGCACTTCTCCTCCTCGGCTGCGCTGCCCCGGCCTTCGCGGCGGATGCTACCGTTGAGAAAAAAGAAACCTCTTATCTCATCCTGAACGCAGACGGTTCCGTGCAGGAGCAGATCACCAGCGATTGGCTGCACAGCGACGACGGTTTTAATGCCGTTACCGACGAAAGCGACCTCTCCGATATCCAGAATCTCAAGAGCGACGTGATGCCGGAACAGTCCGGCAATACGCTCAAGTGGACGACGGACGAAACCGATATTTATTATCAGGGCAAGAACAGCGCACAGGCGCCGGTCGGCGTTTCCATCGAGTATACGTTGGACGGCAAGGCGGTTACGGCCGATGAACTCAAGGGTCAGAGCGGCCACCTTGTCGCAACCGTTAAGCTGACGAACAACACCGGCGAAGAAGTGACCGTAAACGGTAAAAAGCGCACCGTCTATACCCCGTTCTTCACCGTTGCGGCGGCTGTGTTGCCGAGCGAAAACTTCAAGAACATCACGACAGAGCACGGTCTTGCGGAGTCTGATTCCAAAACACAGGTTGCCTGCTACCTTGCGATGCCGGGCATGAAGGAAGCCGTCAGCGACCTGCTCCCCGACAGCTTCGATAAGCTCGACGACCTGATGCTCGATACCCTTACCCTCGAAGCAGATGTTACGGACTGCACCGTCCCGACGTTTCTCTTCGCCGCGGCTCCGAACCTTTCCGACCTCGACCTCGATGAGGCTTCCGACGAGCTTGGCGACACGATGAATGAACTGACCGATGCAATCGATCAGCTGAAGGATGGCTCCGGCGCACTGGATGACGCTGTGGGCACACTTGTCGAAAGCCTTGACACGTTTGCTTCAAGTTACAGCCAGTTCGATGCCGGCGTGGACAGCGCTTTGAACGGCACGCAGACGCTTGCAAACGGCACGGAGAATCTGCTTGAAAACGCACAGCTCTTGGCAACGAAGACCGGCGAGCTTTCCCTCGGCGCTATTCAGCTGCAGAACAGTACCGCACAGCTTGCGGGCGTCATGAATCAGCAGCTTGTCCCGGGCCTTGTAGAGGCTTCCGAAAAGAAGACCGCGCTTGAAGACAAAATGACCGAGCTTTCCGGCAAGCTGGAGACCGTTGAAATCCCGGATATGACAGCACTCAAAGCACAGCTCGGCGCAGGCGTTGAACAGGTCTTCGATGGCGCGGCGAGCGGCGCAGCGAAAGCGGCTTCCGAAGCTGCCGCAAGCAATGCAGCGAAAGCGGCTTCCCAGAAGACGGCGGAAGAGATCAAGAGCAACGTGCAGGCGGCTTCTTCCTCTGAAGATGTCACAAATGCAGCTGCAGCCCTTACGACACAGCTTTATCAGGGCGGTTATTCCGCAGGTTATCAGGCTTCAAAAACTTGTGTGGAGATGGCTTTAAATGATAGTACACTTGACCTCGATGACGCGCAGAAAGGGGCTATTTTAAAAGCTCTTGCACAGGCAGAG
>OKTW01000562.1_pt1 | contig 17819 bp, 7 predicted proteins | sample 1606371 | NCBI WGS metagenome assembly OKTW01 (sample SAMEA3879568, study PRJEB24766) | human gut metagenome | biome: human-associated habitat; feature: feces | place: USA | collected 1985/1987
CCCGCTGAGCGCCGCAGCCGATTTATTCAGAGGTTCCCTAGAAAGAGAGGGAAACCATGAAACAACAGACCCGTTTTTATGTCAGCCGGAAAAACCCGCTGACCTGGTTCGCTGCGGCCCTGTCGCTGGCTTCCATCGTTCTGCAGATCCTCGCGCTCTGCCTCGGCGAGGGAGCCGTGATCAGCACCGTGAACATCTGGTTCCAGAAGGTCCTGCCGATGGCGGTGAGCCTCGGCTTTGCGCTCCAGCTCGTGCTGGAAGGGGAGACGCGGTTCTATCGCACGTCGAAGCCCATTTTCTGGGCCTGCGTCTACTTCGGACAGGCGGCGCTCGACCTGCACCTGCACGGCGGCTACGCCCTGTTCGGCTATATGCGCTATGTCGTGATGTGCTGGGTCCTGTACCTGCTGCTCTACCTGATCTATCGCCTGACCATCACCGGCAAGATCCCGGTGTCCTATCCGCTGCTGTTCACGCTGCTGGTCCCGCTGGCCATCCTCATCTATGATCTGGCGATGGCCGGCTGCACGATCCCCGTGTGGTACCGCCTTGTCAAGATCTCCAACATCGCCATGGCCGGCAGCGCCGTCGTCGCCGTGCTCGCGATGCGGCCGTTCACGGACGGCGCCTACCACGCGACGTGGGGCGACCGCAAGGATGGCCGTCTTATCCGTACGCTCAGCCCGATGAACATCGTCGCGGGCTACATCATGCCCACGCGCAACGATGCCTGCAACTCCATCCAGACAACGTTCGAAATTTCGAAGGTCGAGCGCTACATCCGCCAGAAGCGCGCGGAGGGCCTGGAGTCCTTCGGCCTGACGCATGTGCTGCTTGCGGCCTATGTCCGCTGCATCGCAAAGTACCCCGGCGTGAACCGCTTCTTCTCCGGCCAGCGCGTCTATCAGCGCGATGACGACGTCCAGTTCACCATGACCATCAAGAAAGACATGCGCACGGACGGCGAGGAGACGACCATCAAGCTCCACCTCAAGCCGACGGACACGACGAAGGAGGTCTATGAGAAGCTGAACGACCTCATCGACGAGGTCAAAAACACCCCGCTCGACAGCACGTTCGACCATGTCGCGGCTCTGCTGGCCAGTATGCCGCGTCTCCTGCTGAAGTTTGTCGTCTGGTTCCTGAAGACGCTGGACTACTTCGGCATGCTGCCGACGTTCCTGACGGACCTCAGCCCCTTCCATGGCACGGTCATTTTCACGTCCATGGGCTCGCTTGGCATCCCGCCTATCGTCCACCACCTCTATAACTTCGGCAACCTGCCCGTCTTCGTCGCCTTTGGCCGTAAGTACCGCAAGGTCGAGCTCGACCTGCAGGGCAAGCCCGTGACGCGCCGCTATGTCGACTTCGTCATGAATACGGACGAGCGTATCGTCGACGGCTTCTATTACGCGACCGTCATGAAGTACTTCGAAAAGCTCCTGCGCGAGCCGGAGCAGCTCGATCTTTCGCCCGAGGAAGTCATCCGCGATATTCCCTGATCCCAAATATCCGAAGCTCCTGCGTGTGCACTGCATGCGCAGGAGCTTTTTGCGTCCCCGTGTCGCGGACAGTTGTCTGCATACGGCTGAAATGAGAGACGAAATGTAATACTGATTCCTGATTAAAACATTTAATCAGGAATCCCGTGTGCTACGCACACTCGCATCGTGCTGACGCACGCTGCGCCGTCTCATGCAGAATCTGACGCGCCCTCGGCGCTATAAAAAGCTTTTAAAGCTTTTTATCAGATTCTAGTATAAAGCGAATATACGCGAAAGTGTAAGAATATTTGTGAAAGAAAACAGAGTGATCAGCGCTCCAGAATGGAACGAATTGTGATTAGCTGGCAAATAAGGACATTTAATATGGATATTCCACGACAGAAAAACAGAAAGTCAGGCAAATTTTTCCTTGCATTTCCATACAGCATGTGGCATAATTAAAGTCGCAGTTTACAACGCGTTAGCGGAGCAAAGCGCTAACGAGCCAAAAAGGAAAGGATGGGATATGCAATGCGCAAAAAACTGACTGCGCTGCTGCTGGCCTGCCTGCTGCTGGTCTGCCTGGTCCTGCCGGTGTCCGCTGCGGACGCTCCGGCGCTCTATGGCACGGCCAATGCCGCGGACGGCACGGTCACAGTCACACTCAGTCTTCGCGGCGGCAGCGCCGTGCGCAGCGGAGCCTTCACGCTCAGCTACGACAGCTCGCTGACGCTCAGCAAGACCGAAAAGGGTCTGCCGCTTGCAGTGGCAAACACAAAGGAGAAGGGAAAGGTCGTCTGCAATTGGGTCGGCGGTGCAGCCGAGTCCGATCAGGCCGTGCTGACGCTGACGTTCACGAACGCAGCGACGAAGAGCTATACCTTCAAGGTGTCCGGCGCCAAGGTGACGGACAAGAACTATGAGACGACGAAGATCGCTGACTTCCCGATCGGGATCTATGTGGCCTGCAACGGTAAGAACTGCCCGTCCAAGAGCTACAAGGATGTCGATCAGACGCAGTGGTATCACAATGCTGTGGACTATGTCCTCGGCAATGACCTGATGAAGGGCACGGGCAAGACGACGTTCTCCCCGGATGCCACTCTGACGCGCGGCATGGTCGTCACGGTCCTCGGCCGCGCCGCCGGTGTGAAGACGTCCGACTATACCGGAACGAGCTTCTCCGATGTCAAGGCCGGCAGCTGGTATGCACCCTATGTGCAGTGGGCCAGCAAGCAGGGCCTCGTCAAGGGCTATGAAGACGGCACGTTCAAGCCGGAGCAGAATGTGACCCGCGAGGAGATGGTCACCATGCTGTTCCGCTGCTGGCAGAGCGAGGGCAACACCTGGAAGACGGATGTCACCGCGCTCAATGCATACAAGGATTCCGCAAAGGTCTCGAGCTGGGCGCTTCCCGCCATGCGCTGGGCTGCTGCGAACGGCGTCGTCAACGGCGTCGGCGACAGCATGCTGGAGCCGCAGGGCCAGGCAACGCGCGCACAGTTTGCGAAGATCATCATGGTCTACCTTGAGAATCTCGCATGAAAGGAGCGCAGGATAGAAGAATGAAGCACTGGAATCTGAAACGGGTCCTTTCGCTGCTGCTGGTCGTGTGCATGGTCACCGGCCTGCTGTCCGGCGTCTCCGCCATGGCGGAGGATCAGACCGCGAATTATCATGAGATCTCCACCGACGGCCTGAAGCTTGCAACGGAAGACAATGCCGCTGCGGACGAGACCGAAACGGAAGAGGCTCCCTATGCCGATACCGATGTCGTGCGTGTGTTCGTCGTGCTGGAGGACAAGCCCGTCCTGCAGCAGGGCTACGCTACCCGCGGCATCGCCGGCAATGCTGCCGCCATGGCAGTGTCCAAGGCGCTCGAAGCCAAGCAGGCGGCGCTGGCCGCAGAGATCTCTGCGAACGTGCTGTCCGGCGAGACGCTGAACGTCCACTGGAACCTGACGCTGGCCGCCAACGCCATGTCCGTTGACCTGCCCTATGGCAAGATGGACGAGGTCGAAGCGCTGAAGGGCGTTAAGAGCGTTATGCTCGTTCCGCAGTACAGCATCGATCCGCGCGAGCAGGCCGACCTCAACACCATTTCCTCCGGCAACATGGTCGGCAGCTACAACACCTGGCTCGAGGGCTACACCGGTGCGGGCAGCCGCATCGCCATTGTCGATACCGGCCTGGATTCAGACCATCCGTCGTTCAACAGCGCTGCGTTCGATTACAGCCTGCTGGTTACCTCGACGAAGAACGGCAAGCAGATCGCGGATTACAATCTGCTGACCGCCGCGGAGATCAACGAGGTCCTGCCGCAGCTGCATGCCGCAGAGCGCTATGAGGGCCTGACCGGCAATGCTCTGTATGTCAGCAGCAAGATCGCCTTCGGCTTCAACTATATTGACGCCACTCTCGACATCACGCATGACAACGATCAGCAGGGCGACCACGGCACGCACGTTGCCGGTATCGCCACGGCCAACCGCTATGTGGAAAATGCGGACGGCACCTACACCTATGCGGAGAACGGCGTCGTCGGCATCGCGCCCGATGCGCAGGTCGTCGTTATGAAGGTGTTCGGCAAGAACGGCGGCGCCTATGCCGATGACTACATCGCCGCCATCGAGGATGCCATCGTTCTGGACTGCGACAGCGTCAACCTGTCCCTCGGCTCCTCGACGGTCGGCTTTACGACCGACAGCGAGAACGAGTATGTCAACAACGTTATGGCCTCCCTGAACGAGACGGACACCGTTGTATGCATTTCTGCAGGCAACTCCGGCAACTGGGCTGAGGACTCCGTCAACGGCCTGCTGTTTGCCGAGGATTCCAACACCGGCCGCGTCGGCTCCCCCGGCGCCTATGAGAATTCTCTGGCCGTCGCCAGTGCCGACAACATCGCCAACACCGCGGAGTATTTTACGGTCAACGGCGCGAACTACACCTACGCCGACGGCGCAGGCAAGACGTTCACCGGCGGCGCGACCTGCAAGAGCGCAGCCTTTACGACGCTCGATAAGTCCGAGGACAAGAGCGGCACGGAGTATGACTTCGTGTTCATCGGCGATCCGACCGACCCGGACGACACCGTGAAGTACGGCGGCGAGAAGTCCGACTTTGCGAACACGGCCGGTAAGATCGTCCTTGTCTCCCGCGGCAACGGCGTTGCCTTCACCGATAAGCAGATCAATGCGGATGCCGCGAAGGCTGCCGCCATCATCGTCTATAACAATGTTGACGGCTTCGATGCCATCTATGCAGCCTGCACGAAGAAGCTCCCGTTCATCACAATCCGCCTCGACCAGATGAAGGCGATCCTCGCCTCGGCCACGCAGGACGAGAACGGCGTCTGGGGCGGCAAGCTGACCGTCCACGGCAGCGGCGTCTACACCGACATGAACGCCACCGGCGGCGTTATCACCATGAGCTCCTTCAGCTCCTGGGGCGTACCCGGCGATCTGTCTCTGAAGCCCGAGATCACCGCCCCCGGCGGCAACATCTATTCCACGCGCACGGACGGCACCTACGGCCTGATGAGCGGCACGTCCATGGCGTCTCCGTCTGCTGCCGGTCAGGCAGCCGTTGTCGCGCAGTACATCCGTGAGAACGGCCTTGCGGAAAAGGCCGGCCTGACGGTCCGCGCTCTGGCGCAGAGCCTGATGATGGGCACGGCCGTTCCCATCATGGACCCGGATTCCGACGTGGAGTACTCCCCGAGAAGACAGGGCTCCGGCCTTGGCAACGTGGAGAACGCCGTGAACAGCCCTGCCTATGTGACCATTGACGGCAATGACGACGGCAAGGTCAAGGTGGAGCTCGGCGACGATCCCGCCCGCACCGGTACCTACAGCTTCTCGTTCCATGTCAACAACCTGACGGACAAGTCCGTCTCCTACAGGCTCAGCGCCAGTGTGCTTGCGCCGGAAACAGTCACGGATGAGGAGTCCGGCACGAAGTTCATCGCCATGAACGATGTTGCAGTCGGCGCAAATGCGGTCTTCACGACCGATGCGGCGGGCTACGACCTCAACGGAGACGGCAAGCTCGACGACGGCGACGTCATGGCGATCCTGAACCATGCCGCCGGTCTGGAGCAGCTTGCAGACGCTTCTCTGGCCGACCTGAACGGCGACGGCACTGCCGACGAGGTCGATGCGCAGATCCTCAACGACATTCTCGAGGGCGGCTCCTATGAGGGCAAGACGCTTGAGAGCCTGCAGAGTAACGACGTCGTGACCGTCCCGGCCAACGGCAGTGTGCAGGTCAAGGCAACCCTGAGCCTGAACGAGGAAGGCAAGCAGTATATGGAGGAGAACTTCTCCAATGGCAACTACCTCGAGGGTTATGTCTACCTGAATGCCGAGACCGATGCCGAGGGCAAGCTTGGCGTCAGCCAGTCCATCCCGTTCCTGGCCTTCTGGGGCAACTGGACGGATTCCTCCATGTTCGATACCAGCGTCTATGCCGAGGATCGCTTCAACGAGATGCCGCACAAGTACCTGAATATCGCGCGGGAGAACTACTACAATGTGAAGAAGGCGGGCAGCGGCAACACCTTCATCCTCGGTGTGAACCTCTACGCCAACGATGATGCGTTTATTGCTGACCGCACGGCTGTCCGAGCGGGCGATACGCTCATGACCATAAACTACAACCTGATCCGCAATGCGCAGGACGTCAGCTACGTCATCCGCAATGCAGAGACCGGCGAGGTTTATTTCAGCAAGGACTACGGCAAGCAGTCCGGCGCCTTCTACTACACGAATAACGGCTCCTGGGCCTACACCTCGACGACGAAGGGCATCAGCTGGCGCTTCACCGACAACGAGGGCAATGCGCTCCCGAACAACACGAAGCTCGAGCTCGTCCTGACTGCCGTACCGGAGTACTACACCGCCGACGAGAACGGCAATTATACCGGCCTCGGCAAGGGTGCAGCGTGGGAGACGCTCGTTACCGTCGATAACGAGGCACCGGCCGTCACCCAGATGTTCTTCTCCAGCGATCCTGCGGGCCGCAAGCTCATCAACATCGCGGCGCAGGATAACCAGTACATCTCTGCCATCCAGTTCCTCACGACGGACGGCAAGCTTATCGGAACGCTCTCTCCGAACCAGCAGACGGCAAACGAGGCACTGAGCCTTTCGGTCAACGCTGCTTCCATGAAGCAGGACAAGGTCGTTGTTGTGGTCGTGGACTATGCGGGCAACGCAAGAGCCTATGAGCTCGAGCTTGGCCTCGGCGGCGACGACGGCGACGAAGAGCCCGCAGTGGAGCTCAATGGCTTCTTCGCCTTCAACGCGACGAACAACACCTGGGCGCGCTTTGAGCCGGATACGGCCAAGACCCCGGAGACTGCAGCAGAGGCCGATGTCCAGTTCGCTTCTGCGGAGTATGTCAACGGCTACACCGTGGCCTGCACGACGGATGGCTATCTGTACGTTATGCAGCACGGCAAGTTCGAGCCGACGCCCGTGTGTTACCTGAACGCCATTCTGATCGACATGGCTTATAACAAGGCCGACGGCAAGCTGTACGCCATGGCGGCTCTCAATGACGAGAATGGCGAGCCGCAGTACGGCAAGCTCGTCACCGTCGACATGTTTACCGGCGAGCTGACCGAGGTCGGCTCGATCACGAGCGACATGATGCCCTCGTCCCGCGATGGCGAAGTGCCGCAGGTGCTGGCCATCAGCGACGACGGTACGTTCTATGTCATCAACGCCTCCACGCGCAACACCTACCTCTACAGCTTCCGTCTGACTGAAGACGGCAAGATCGGCGAGCTGACGAACGTCGGCAAGACCGGCTTCAAGGCAAACTATCTGCAGTCCATGGCCTTTGACCACTCTACCGGCGAGCTCTACTGGGCACAGTTCGTGCGAGCCTCCAGTTGGGCACGTCCGACCTACAAGCTCGTGAAGCTTGACCTCACGACCGGTGCCGGCACGGCACTCTCCGATCTGCCCGGCGAAATGACCGGCCTGTATATCGTTCGCGGCCAGGGCGGCTCCACCGGCAAGACCGACAAGCCTGAGAAGGTCCAGCTCACCACGACGAGCGCCACGCTCTACAGCGGCAACAAGACCGCCCTCGAGGCCTTCGTGACCCCGTGGAACCTGACCGACCGCTCCATCGTCTGGTCCTCCTCCGATGAGAAGATCGCCACCGTTGATGCAAACGGCGTTGTCACTGCAGTCAGCGAGGGCACGGCAGTCATCACCGCCGCCTCTAAGCTCGACGGCACCGTCAAGGCCGAGTGCACCATCACGGTCATGCAGAACAACACGACGCTGACCGGCATCGTTCACAATGCAGACGGCCAGAGCTTTGTTGCCGACATCGATGTCGACTCTGCAAACTACAAGTACCTCACCGGTGCACTGGAGCAGGATTACTACTCCGTCGTTCAGACGGGCGATACGCTGCTGGCCTCCGGCGACGGCAACCTCTACAGCCTTGATGCCGAAAACGGCTACGCAGCCAAGGAGCTGTGCTATACCGGCGACCTGTTTATGTCCGATATGGCCTACAGCCCGAACCTTGACCTCACGCTCGGCACCTATGGTTACTACCTGATACTCGTCGATCCGACCACCGAGAACGGCTACCGCGGCCTATGGAATCTGCAGGGTGCGTTCACCGCCATTGCGGGCATTGCCTATGCGGGCTATGACAGCACCTACAACTACTTCTATATGCTGTCTACCTCCGGCACGATCCACCTCATCGGCATCGCTCCGAACGGTGACGGCTACACGCTGAGCCTCCTGCACACCATCGTAACGGACAAGTCCCTTGCTATTACGGGCCAGCATATGCATCAGTCCCTGTACTATGATATGAAGACCGGCTGGATCTACTGGGCACGCTTCAACGGCGAGGACTCCTCCAGCATCATCGCGATCAACGAGGAGACCGAGGAGGTCGTCCTCCGCGGCACGTTCGACGAGGCTGCATGGCCCGTTGTCGGCCTGTTCGCTTCCAAGAGCGGCGCAATGGATCTCGACCGCACCGGCGATTTCAACTTCAGCGAGACCTGCACGCTGGCCCAGACCGAGCTGAGCAGTCAGGACGCCGTGGCGCTCCCCGCCGGGAGCCTCCCCACGCTGGAGCATTAAGCTCAGAATAGGAGGAAACCATGAATCAACTGATGAAACGGGTGCTGTCCGTCCTGCTGGTCGTGTGCCTCCTGTGTTCCGCGCTCCCCTCTGCCTTCGCGGCAGAGGGCGGCGGGTTCACGGACGTCTCAAAGGACCACTGGGCGTATGACGCCATCACGGAAGCCGTTGCCGCCGGCTACTTCAAGGGCGTGAGCGACACGGCGTTTGATCCCGAGGGCACGCTGACCCGTGCCATGCTTGTGACCGTTCTGGCGCGCGCCGCCGGTGCGGAAACGGACGACAATGCCTCTACCGGCTTCTCCGATGTGGCAGTGGGCACCTGGTACACGGGCGCTGTCGCATGGGCCGCCGAGAACGGCGTTGTGACCGGCGACGGCGACGGCACGTTTGCCCCGGACCGCGCGGCCACCCGGCAGGAGACTGCCACCATCTTCCTGCGGCTGCTGAAGCTGCTGAACAAGACCCTCCCCGAGATCGAGGAGGTTAAGACCTTCACCGATGCAGCCGACATCGCCGCCTGGGCGGAAGAGGCTGTGGAGACCATGCAGACGGCAGGTGTCCTGACCGGCTATCCGGACGGCAGCTTCCTGCCGCAGAACCCTCTGACCCGCGCTGAGGCCGCTACGCTCCTGTGCCGCTTCCTGAAGGCTGCGGAGGAGAAGACCGAGCCCACGGAGCCGACGGAGACCGAACCGACTGAGCCCGAGCCCACGGAGCCCGAGCCCACCGAGCCGAAGGAGCCGATCCACGTCACCTTCGTCTCCGAGCACAGCGCGGCCTATGTCGAAGGCAAGGCCGTCACGGAGCTGACGCTCCCGGAGAATGTGAACTTTGTCGAGTTTATCGCCCGCGCTGACGAAGGCTATGAGGTCTATGACGTCTCCGCAACGAGCGGCCGTCTGGCGAGCCACGGCAGCAACTACATCCTGGCCGGGCTGACCGAGGACGTCACCGTCACACTGTCTGACGGCCTGATCCAGCATACCGTCACGTTCAATGCCGTCAACGGCACGACACCGGTGCAGGTCAAGGTCCAGCACGGCAGCACGGTCGAAAAGCCCGCCGATCCCGTCAAGACTGACGATACCTTCCTCGGCTGGCACACCGCCAGCGGCGCGGAATGGGATTTCGCGACTCCGGTCACGAACAACCTGACGCTCTTTGCCTATTGGCTCAACGACACCTATGTCGGCGCGACGGTCTATCTGGACGGTGTCAAGGGCAGCGACTCCAACGACGGCCTGTCGGAGGAGACCCCGGTCCGCACGTTTGCTGCGGCTGCGGCTCTCATCTCTCCGAAGGTCACCGATGGTGTCATCTGGGTCACGCATACCGTGACCGTGCTCGATGAGCAGACGTGGGACCTCAAGGGCCGCGACTGCATCGTCAAGCGCGCTCCGTCCTGCACGGGCAACATGATCGCCGTGGACGGCGGCAGCCTGACGCTGTCGAACATCACGATCGACGGCAATGCCGAGGTCTTCTCCGAACTGCCCGCTTCCGCTCCCGCGAGCAACACCATCTATCTGGTGAACTATGCGACGATGACGATGAACAACGCCGTTGTCACGAATTGCTTCGGTGCACAGGGCGGTGCATTCTATGTGGAAAACTCTACCCTGGTCCTGAACAGCGGCAAGATCTCGAGCAACACGTCCAAGTACACCGGCGGCGCGATCTACCTCAAGTCCAACAAGAAGGACAATAAGACCGTCTTCACGATGAATGGCGGCGAGCTGTCCGATAACGTGGGCGGCTCCGTTGCGAGCGTCATCAACATTATGGGCAGCCATCCTGTGGAAGTGAACCTGCTCGGCGGCGCGTTTGTGAACAATTCCATGACGACGACGGGCGCGAACCTCGCCTGCATCTCTGCCACGAATGACGGCTCTACCGTCGTGATCGGCGGCGTGAAGTTTGCCGGCAACACGGACAAGAACGGCGAGACGATCAACGCGCTGACCCTTTCAACCCACAACGTTACCCTCATTCCGACGGAGGATACCGATTTCCAGGACCCGATTTACATCAACAACGCCTATGGGTCCTACAAGGACGTCGCGATTCGCGTGCCTGAGGGCCTGACCAAGCTGAAGGGCAAGCTCCCCATCCTGCTGGCCAAGGAATTCGTCGGCGCAGCCACCATCTCCGGCGGAACGGGCGAGGGCGCTTATGCCCTGCAGCCGAGCGACATGGAGAAGGTACATGTTGTCAATGGCATCGACGGCGCTTATTACCTCGAGGTCAATGAGAACAACACGGCGGTCTTTGCCGAGGTCAAGACGAACGACATCGTCGTCTACCTCAGCGGCAACGGCAATGACACGAACGACGGCCTGACCGTTAAGACGCCGGTCAAGACGTTCGAGAAGGCCAAGGAGATCCTGAAGGCCCGTGTTGATGCCATGGAGACCATCCCCGATGACGCGAACTTCGTCATTTCGCTGGTCTACCGCATCCAGATCAAGGAAGACTGCTCGCTGAACTTCAACGAATTCGGCGAGAATGCCAAGCGCTGCATGGTCCGACGTGATGCTACGAACACCTCCGGCTATATGTTTGACATCAAGGAAGCGAACGTCACCATCGAGAACTTCCGCGTGGACGGCAACAGCAAGTATCTGAAGAGCGGTGTCAATGCCTCCTTCAGTATCGGCTCCGGCGCACAGGTCACTGTGAATGACGGCTTTGAGATCGCCAACATGATCTTCGGCGCAGGCGGCGGAGTGTTCAATCTCGGCGCGAACAAGACGGAGACCCTGCTGACCATCAACGGCGGATGGTTCCATGACCTGACCGGCTACAACGGCCTGATCGTCTATGGAAACTGCATGTCTCTGAGCACCTATGTGCCCGCGCGCTGCGTTGTGAACGACTGCCTTGTTGAAAATGTCACCGGTACCTATGGCCTGCTGCATGCCATGAAGTTCGTGACCATCGAGATCAACGGCGGCAGGTTCCGCAATATCACGATGAAGAACGACATCGGCTATCTCGCGGCTGTCAACGGCGACGCCACGGCGAGCATCGTTCTGAATCCCACGCCTGCAGGCCAGACCGCGGAGCTGAACGGCGATATCTACCTGCGCAACTCCAAGAGCGATGAAGACGGCAACCTCAGCAAGACCTCTGACGGCTATGTGACCATCGGCGGCGCGCTCGACCACGACGTTGTGATCACCGGTAACCTCATGATGTGGGGCACGGTGGTCGCCATCGGAACGGACGACTACAAGCTGACGCAGGCTGATCTGGCCCACATCAGCACGGACACCGGCGATGTCCTTGTCCTGAAGGAAAAGACGAACACCATCGAGATCGCTAGGACCCGCTGATGTCCCGCACATAAGAAAATGGCTGCCCGGCGCGAAAGCGCCGGGCAGTTTTTCGTGACCGGGATAGCGCCTTGTAGGGGCGAGGCATGTCTCGCCCGGCGCTGCACGAACGATTCGTACCGGCTGCCGATAAAAACGTACAAACCGATTGCGTCTGTAGCGGCGCTCATTGAGCGCCACGGAGCTTTGCAGGTTTGGTGGCACAATCGCCGACCGCACGCGCTCTGTAGGGGGCGGCGTCCTCGACGCCCCGCCTCGTAACGCTACCATATTCGCCAGAGCTTTCCGGTTATCTTACCGGGTACTACGAGATTGCCACGTCGGCCTCCGGCCTCCTCGCAATGACAAATCGGGAGCGTTTGCCTTTTTCATGTTCCCTGTACCGATCGGCAGGTGCCTCACGGGACGTCGAGAACGCCGCTCCCCTACCATGCCTCAGCACACAAAAAGCGGCGCATCCGGTTCGGGATGCGCCGCATGGGAGACGATATTCAGGAAAGGTCGCTTCCGAGGTCGCAGGTATACAGCCAGCGGATGGAATCACCGTCCTGCACGGTGCAGTCCGATGCACCGTAGTTCGGGAAAACGCCGTTCACGGCAAACATCCAGCCGGAGCGCGCGCCGCAGTCCTTCTCGTAGAGGTTGCCGAGGCCCTCAATGTAGGTGGTCTGGTACAGGGGCGAGACGGAATACTCCATCTGGATATTGTAGTCGCTCACCACGCGCTGCAGGACGGAAAACACTGTGTCGCCCTCCTGCAGCTCGACTGTCACGGTGCCGAGGATGATACCGTTCGACGGGACGATGGAACGCTTGGCCTCCGAGAGCTTGTCCCAGTTGTCCAGGACCGTCGTGCAGGAGATGGAGACCGTGCACGAGGGAGCGGCAGGCTCCGTCGCGGGCGGCTCCGTCGGGGCCTCCGTGGCAGGCTGCGTCGCGGCGGTCGGGGTTTCTGGGGCCTTTGTGGCCTCCGTAGACGCTTCGGTCGGAGCCTCTGTGGCTTCCGTCGGGGCGGCTGTGGGCCTCTCTGTGGGAGCGGCTGTCTCGGGCGGCTCCGTGACGTTCTCCAGCGTTTCCGTGGCCAGCTGCAGCCCCTCCGTGCCGCTGGTGGGCTGCGTGTCCCCGCCGCCGCCCTGCAGTACAAAGACGAGCGTCAGAACGGCTGTCAGAACGACGCACACCAGCGCGATGAGCTGCCAGCGCTTCCAGGAATGAAACAGCTTCATGGCAGAACCCTCACTGCAGGTAGCGCGTCAGCATGGCCGCTGCCTGCGCTCGCGTCGCCGTGCCGCCGGGGGCCAGTCTGCCGTCCATGCCGTTCAGAATGCCGCGCTCCACGGCCCACGCCAGCGCCGTGCTCGCCCAGTCGGAGCACGTCCCGGCATCCGGGAAGGCCGCAAGGCTCTGCGTGCTCCCGGGGCTGCCGGAGGCGCGCCAGAGCATAACGGCAAGCTGCTCGCGCGTAATGCTGTCCATCGGCGCGAAGCGGTTTTCGCCCACGCCCTGCACAATGCCGCTCTGCTGCGCCCACGAAACGGCCGTGGAGTACCACTGCCCGGCCGGGACGTCGGAAAAGCTGCCGCCGTCTGCTGCGGGGCTGCCGGAAGCGCGCCAGAGGATCGTGGCGAGCATGGCACGGTTCAGCGTTCCCTCGGGATCGAAGCAGTCGTTGCCGACACCATTCATGAGGCCCTGCTCCGTCACCGCGCAGACATAGGGCTGCGCCCAGTGGCGGGCCGTGTCGCGGTAGCGGACGCAGGTGTGTGTGCCGTAGGTCGTGTCCGTCATGGTGTACAGGGCGGGCTGGCCTGCGAGGAAGCGCTCATAGGCCGCGAGGGCGTAGCCCGCCTGCTCTGTGGCCATGTAGTTTGCCGTGCGGTTCGTGTGGCCGAAGGCAAGGCCGGTTTCCGTCTGCACGCGGAAGCTCATCAGCGCGCTGACGAGCCACGCGCCGTTCGCGCGGACAAAGCGGCTGTCCTTTGCCGGGTCGATGCCGAGGGCACACAGCGCCACAAGGACCTGCGAGATCGATTCCGAGGACGAGGCGCCCCACGCGTCAAAGCTGCCGTCGTCCTTCTGCATGCCGCTGAGCACGTTCAGGGCGCGGTCGATGGCCGCAGAGACGTTTGCCTGCGTGCGGTAGGGCGCGAGGGCCTGCAGCACCATGGCGGTCTGGTCGGGGTCGGCCGTCTTACCGGAATAGTCCCAGCCGCCGCCCGGCAGCTCCTGCGCCAGCAGGTAGGCCACGAGGCGCGCGCGGGAGCTCGTGCCGGAGGCTGCGAAGCCGTAGGACACGGAGTCCATGGCAATGAGGGCAAAGGCCGCGCCGTTCACGCCCTGCCAGACGGTCTGGTCGTAGTTTGCAAGCGGAGCCGTCAGGTCATAGCCCGCAAAGTCGCGGGCGTTCTCGCCGCAGGCCGTCAGGGCGAGGATCGTGCGGGAATACTGCGTGTAATAGGATTTGTCCAGCACGCCGCCGCAGGCACGGAGCTTTTCCGCCAGAGAAGCAAGATAGTCCTGCCGCATGGCGTCCGTCAGATTGCCGCTGCGGGCCAGCTGCAGGATGGACCAATCGCTGTAGGTCCCGGCGGCCTGCATCGCCGCGGTGCAGTAGGCGGAGACGCCGTCCACGGCCTCGGCGACCGTCATGGGAAGGGCCGTGGGCTCCGCCGCCGCAGCGGGGAGCACCAGGCAGGCCAGCATGGCCAGAAGAACCAGCCCGGAGATCAGTTTTTTCATCATAATTTGTACCTCAAATAGAAATGTTCTGCTGTCGCTATTACCTGCGAAATCTCAATGACTTGCTCGTGACCAATTCTTCTTGATTTCTCCACACGCAGTATCAACACTATCGCCAAACAGCTTGCCTTTTGTGATACCGAATACGGATAGCTCGTTAAGAAGGCGCTCCTTGCAACCATTGGCAATAATGATTCGCCCCATAATGCAAGTAGCATCTTTAGGCATTGGCTTGATGGTTTTTTCAAAATAATGCAATGGTTCTTCTCCACTGCCGTCAATTTTAGCATTGGAAAACAGAATGTATCTTCCGCTTTGCAGCATTTGCCTTGTGCTGCGATTTGGGGCTAAAACGAAGTAATACGGCTGGTAATACTCCTCCATATAACGGCCTAAAGTTTTGCACCCGTCTTCGCCTTTGAAGGATTCCAATAGATCGTGGAAAAAAGAGTACTGCTCACGGAAGTAATTCTGGTATACAGCTTTATTGAGGAATGCTCCAAACGGTGAGGTTGTGCCTTTCAGAAATTTATAACTTTCGGCGATTGCATTGATGATGGGGTAATTTGCGATGTCCTTTTCGTCATGGCGAAAAATAATGACTTCTGCTTCTGCATTTTTCTCCTTTTGTTCACCACATGCAAAGAACAGTGCAACGAATGCGTTTTCAGTAACATCGAGCAATCTTGTTGGTATACCATAATGCTGTAAAAGCGCCAAGAGTTCTATCGGCTCATAGGAGCGGTTGAAGACATCGGGAAGGCGGAATTTCGCTGATTCAATCAGATTTCGCTCTTCCTCCATAAGACTTCCGCTTGTTGCAAACCGCTGCCCTCGGGCTATGCTTGGCAAAAGTTCATATTCTTTGTCGCATTGTCCTCGGAAGAGCATGCATTCATGTTTTTGACAATTCCAAATGAGTTCCTTTTTATATGTTAGAATGGCATTGACATACTCTTGAAGAGAACGAATTTGAACTTCCTTAGTCATGATATCCTCCTAAACGCTCAAATTCCGCGTTTCGCAAGGCTATTATCAAAGATTTACGCGCCGAGCCAGACCCACAGGATCTTGGCAATCTGGGCGCGGGTCGCGCCGTCGCGCGGGCGGAGCCACAGCGTGCCGTCCGAGGCGGGGTCGCCCGAGATCAGGCCGCGGCTGACGGCCCACTGCATGGCCTCAACGGCATAGCCGGAGACCGCGTCCGCATCCGGGAAGGAGGAGAGCAGGTCTCCCGTAACGGCCTCGCCGTTGTAGCGGTAGAGAATGGCCGCGATCTGCTCGCGGGTGATGGCGTCCTCCGGGGCGAACGTCGCGGCGGACGTGCCCTTGACGACGCCGTTGGCGGCTGCCCAGATGACAGCCTTCGCATACCACGACTGCGGCGCGACGTCCGCAAACGGATTCGGCAGGCCAGTCACGTCCGGGGAACCGGCGTGGCGGTAGAGGATGGTCACGAGCTGTGCGCGCGTCAGCGTGCCGTTCGGCTCGAATGTCGTGGCGCTCATGCCGTTCATCATGCCCGTTTCCAGCATATAGTCGACCGGCTCATGATACCACTGCGTGACATCGAGGTCGGAGAAGGCCTCGGACGGACAGACCTTATTCTGCGGCTGCGTTGTATAGCGGGTCGTCTCGCCGTCCTGCCACGAATAGAGTGCATAGAGCGTGACCATGGCGCGGATGGGGGTGTAGGTGTCCGTGTAGACCGTGCTCACCTGCACGGCGTCGGCCACGGGAGCGTCCGTCCAGCCTGCGAAGACATAGTCGTGCGCATTGGCCAGCGGCTTGCCCTCCGGGGCGGTGAGTGCCATCTCTTCGCCGACATAGCCGCGCTGCATCGGCTGGGAAGCCCCCTCCGGCGTGGAGAATACGACGGTCGCGGGGACGCGCTGGCGGAACTCCACCACGAGCGTGCAGTCCTTGCGCACGTCGCTGACGGTGAAGACATTGCCGTCCTGCGCGACGGCGGCTGCGCTCTCGGGCTGAAGCGACCAGCCGGAGACGGCGGCATTCTCCGCGGGCTTTGCCTCGAACGTCAGGTCATTCAGCGGCACGACCATGCCGAGGGCCGTGTTGGCCGAGACGGCCGTGACGGTGAACTGCGCCTTGCCGAAGAGCTGCCAGTCGGAATGGACCTCCTGCAGGGCATCGACCTTGCCCTTACCGGGGTAGGTATCCAGCGCGGAGGAGACGATGGGGAAGGCGCAGTAGTTCCGGCGTGCGCTTTCAATGGTCAGGTACTCCGAGCAGTAGTCCCACTGTCCAACCTCAGTCTTCATCTGCGCAACGGCCTGTGCGACGGTGTCGCCCGCGCGCAGACGGTCAAAGAAGACCTCTTCCCACTTGTAGTCATAGTCGAACGTGACGGACTGGGAATAGCCGTAGAACACGCTCACGCCCTCGGCGCGCAGCGGGGCGCACAGACCGTCCGTCGCCATGCCGAGGCAGATGGCGCTCCAGATCAGGCTGTCCGGGGCGGACTTTGTCATGTGGTTCGCAATGCAGGTGCCGTCCACGGCGTAGTATTTTATCGTACCGTAGGAGCCCATGTACTGCGCGTGGTAGGTATTGCCGTCCTTGGCATAGTCCTCCGTCGTCAGGCCGGTGCCGGTCTGCAGCAGGAGGTAGGACGTTGTCGCGCCGGAGACAAGGTCCTCCTCATTCCACGGGTTTTCATAGTCCGTGGAGCCGTGGCTGTCGAAGATGACAAGACCGCTCGATTCCACGGCGGCAGCAACGGCGTCGATCGTGGCGCGCGTCGTCTTCAGGACCTGCGAGCTGCCGCCCGTGGCGGCGGCCAGCTTCTTTACCTCGTTCTGATACTGCTGCGTGAAGCTGGGGTCCAGACCGTAATACGGCTCGATGAGCGTGATGTCCGCGCTCGTCGTCGTGGATGTCTGCGGCTCGACTGCCTCTGTCTCAACGCTGCTCCCGGCGGCCTTGCGGGCCAGCTCGCGCAGGCGCGGGCTGTAGGCGCACGTCACGCCCGTCGTCGTTTCAAAGCTGAACTGCGCGCCGCGCCACTGCAGCGTGCCGTCCACATAGAGGTCGGAGGCCGTCACGGCCTCCGCCACGGCCTGCGCCAGCACGGTCTTGCCCGTGCCGGGCTCGCCCTTGATGAGCAGCGG
>OKTW01000590.1_pt1 | contig 17188 bp, 10 predicted proteins | sample 1606371 | NCBI WGS metagenome assembly OKTW01 (sample SAMEA3879568, study PRJEB24766) | human gut metagenome | biome: human-associated habitat; feature: feces | place: USA | collected 1985/1987
TTTATATATGCTAACATAGAAGCAAAAAATAATCAATTTTATTTTTATTTTGATATTTTTTATTCCTTTTTATGATTTCCAATTTAACCAAATCAAGTAAGTCCCCTGCATCACAGAGCTTTTTCTCTGTTTTGCAGTGGTCTCTCTTTCTTTTTACTTCAGTTCCAGGACATTGTCGGCATCACCAAGTGCCAGCAGTGCGCCTTTTGGCAGGCGGTACGGATCCCCATATTTCAGACGTTTATTATTATAATATGTTCCGTTTGAGGAATAGTCTGTCACCTGATAGACTCCATCCGGCAGCATTTTGATCACGCAGTGCACACGGCTGATCTCACCATGTACGATCTGGATATCACTGCCTGTTTTTCTTCCGACCACACATTCCTGACCGAGATACATCGGGTACATCTGTCCCTGATAGACACCAAATGCTCCGTAAATATAGCCGGCGCACGGTGTATGTTCGGACGGTGCTTCATACGATGGTTTCTTTTTCGAGGAGAGTTTTACCAGCACCACGATCAGCGTAATGATCAGGATCACGATCACCACCATGGCAGCGATCACGATATACAGAAGCGTGTTGTCTTTTACGATCTCCATGCTTCCGTTTGATGTTGCTTTGTAGGTGGTATCGATCTTGCCGTCTCCGTCCTCATCTACATCGAGATAGGTGGCATCGGAAAGGCTTGTGCTGGATACTGCCTGCATGGATGAACTGACCGGAATATCCGGAAATTCTCTGGTATCATCGTATTCGCCCTGCTCGTTCGGGAATTTGACTGTGTACGTCATCTCACCGCTTGCATAGCTTTCGATGTTGATATCATAGTCGCTCTCCATATCCAGGCGCAGAATCTTCACGTTGTCTACCCGTCCGCTGTCATCCTGCGTTTCATCATCATAGTAAGAAATACCGCCGGTATCTTCCTGCTCATCGGTTTTCACATCTTCGTAGGTAAGCGTTCCAAAAGAAGTACGCGTATTTTCCGAATCTTCTCTGGATGAAAGCGTCTCACCGCCGCTTGTGACCGTCACATCGACCGGGCAGGCGATACGTACATAGACATAGGCTCTGCCGGAAATCTGGTTTGCGATATCATCAAAGAAAAATACCAGACTGTCCGCATCGGTTACTTCATAGTGCAGTCCCGGACTTGCCATCTGCTCCATCAGATGCTGTGCATCCGTCCGCTCGCTTCCGTATATGGCGGAAAAGAAACCAAGGGTATACACATAATAGCCTTTGTTTTTCAGTTCTTCCGCATAGCGTATCAGCGGTGAGAAATAATCGCCGTTGTCATTTTCTCCCTGATTCGGGCAGCCGTCGGACATCAATACTATGATTTTTCGGTCTGCTGTGCTGTTTGAAAGCAGCCTGTCTGCCTCCTCCATGCCGGAATACATATTGGTACCGCCAAATGCCCCCATCTCATCGACCTGATCCGTCAGATCTTTTTCTTTTTTTGTCAGACTGGTACACACATCTGCCGATTCCGAATACGTAACCAGTGCAACTCTGGAATCCTCTCCAAATACAGTATCCAGGAATTTATATGCTGCATCTTTGGTCTGTTCCAGCGGTTCTCCATCCATACTTCCGGAATTATCAAGCACCATCACCACATCACGGCTGACAGTCTGTTTTGTATTTTTGTCGCTCTCGTTTGTTTTGGCTGTCTCTTTAGTTTTGTTTTTCGCGGTACTGGTGCTGCGTGCACGCTCCACCGCTTTCTGTGCATTGATCAGTGGATATTTGAACTTTTTCGATCCGTTATTTGTTGTGTATTCCAGACTTCCTTCCGCTGTCTTGCAGATGATATCCACAACCTGCGCACCGGTCAGATTTTTATTCACCGAAAAACACATCGCTGCCAGACCAGTTACATGCGGCGTTGCCATGGAAGTACCGCTCCAGCCATCCTCATATCCTGTAGATTCTACGGTACTGTAAATATCCACACCAGGTGCTGCCACATCGACACGATTTCCACAGTCGCTGAAATCTGCCATCTTGTATTTTCCCTTGCCAAGGTTTTCTGCCGCACCGACTACCAGGATCCGTTTTCTTACCTCTGCATTGGTGATCGCAGTAATATAGTCATAGGCTTCCACGGAGCCGTCCTTCTGTGCATTGGAAATACGGTTATTAAAATCACTCTGATTTTCGTATTTTGCATATTCCTTTTTGTGGTCATTATTATAAGGAATATAACCATATGGTGCATCCGCATCATTGGCATCGGCACGGACATAGGATTCCGTGGAGTTTCCATTTCCGGCTGCTTTACAGATCACAAAATCATTGTACTGAAGAAGATCCTCAAAAAAATCTCCCATAATCTTTGCTGAACTCTGTACTGCTATTTTCGCCGCCTGGTTTCCTCTTGCTGCCGCATATGTGACCACATTCGTGCCAATGCTCATGTTTACTACCCGGCAGCGGTTCGCATATACCAGATAATAAAAAGCCAGCTTTATTCCCATCTCTCCCTGATTCTGCTTTTCCAGAACCTGAAAAGAACTCGCATACAGCCTGGCTTTCGGGAATACACCGCACACACCGAGCTTATTGTTGTAGTTTGCCCCGATGGTTCCGCTGACATGCGTACCGTGGGAATTGTTCAGTACATTTACATTTTTGAAAATCCCATGAAAGGTCAGATCTTCATGGTTATAAAACATATTGTCGTATACACCGACATTAACACCCTGCATGTCACTGTAATAATCCCATGCTTCCGGTGCGTGGATGGCTTCCATTCCCCAGGTAATACCGGTCGGATTTTTCTTTTTCCATTTGCCTTTCCACTTCGCATCGTTTGGATAGGTCGCTTCGATATTCATATCCATCACATGGTTTGCACCGCAGCTTTCGATCTTATCACTGCTGCTTAACGCCTCCCCGATCTGGTCCAGTTCTTCTTTCGAATAACTCTGCGGAAATTTGATCTGATAAATATTCATCATTTCAATTCTTCCGACAATGCTTGCCTGATACGGATCGATCAGTTTCTGCACTTCCTGTTCGGTCACTCCGGAAACAGTTGTGATCAGAAGCTGATTGTCCGCATACTGCAATCCGGATTCTTCATCAAAGGCGATATTTTCTTCTGCGATATCCTCGCTATACATTTCTCCGGCATCAACGGTTTCCTCTGTCTCATCCTCTGTGCTTCCCGTCTCAGAAATTTTGTTCTGTATACTGGAAGAGGGCTGTGTGCCACCTATCTGTGAAAACAGATAGATGCCGCAAAGCCCTACTATAAAGACAAGGATCATCACACATATGACAAGAACCGGAGCATTTTTTTCTCTCTGTTTTTTTCCCATACGCTCTCTCCCAGTCAGATCCTTACCGGTATCTGATTCCTGTCAGCCAAGCTTGATCTCATTGCTTCCGTCTGCAAGCTGCAATACGGTTCCTTCCGGAAATACCAGTGGTACATCCTTCTGCAGTCTCACACCGTTTACATAAGTTCCGTTGGAGGAATGATCTTTTACAATATAAGTGTTCGTTGCTGCTTTATAACGGATGCTGCAGTGTACATTGCTCACATGCGGGGACTTGATCACCAGATTTGCATACTGCGGATTTTTTCCAACAACTACTTTGGAAGTCTCAGGAAGTGAGAATCCCTGACCGGTTGCCACGCCTTTGATGCACATCACTTTTCCCATGACAGCCTGAGCCTGCTGTTTCTGCTGCTCTTCCATCTGTCTCTGGCGTTCCTGTGCTTCGCGCTGTTTTTTGCGTTCCTTTTCTTCACGCTCCATCTGCATCCGCTGCTGACGTTGCTGCTCTTCCCATTCTCTTCTCTGGCGCTCTTCGTCCTGTATTCTCTGGTATTCTTCCGGAGTCACTTTTCTGCCATCCGGAAGTGTGATCCATTCCTGGCCGCCTACAAACATAGATACAACACTCAGGATCAGAAGCAGAACTGCCAGAACCAGACCTGCAATAAATGCAAAGCCATAAAAGCCTGCGATCAGTTTTTTAAGGATATCGGTTAAAGCACTGTTATTCGAAATCAGGTTAAATGCGCTGCCCAAAGACTGCTCTGCCAGATTTTGAATAGCATTTGATTTGGCTACCTTTCCCGGTGTCATAAACTGAAGATAGGAAAATGCCCCGATCACCAGAACACTGTAAGCCGTGCTGATGCCAAGTGCTATGTATTTCACCCATCCAAGGACAAATCCAAGGATCAGCAGAATCAGGACGATCAGATCCACGATGTATACCACCCAGAAAATGGTACGAAGCTGGTTGTATCCGGATCTTACCGGTGCAAACAACTCCATGGTTTCCTCATCCTCCCGATCTTCATTTGTCAGCTGGAAGAAAGTTTCCGCACTCGTTACCATAATCTTTCCAGCGGAAATATAGGAAAGATCCGTACCTTCTTCTGCTGCCGCTTTTAATGTATCGTCAAAATTGTCTGCCATCTGGTCCATGACATCCTGACTGAGATTTCCTGTGGTATCCAGTTTCTGTACTGTTTTTTTCAGACGGTTTCCATTAAACTGAAAAGCCGGCAAAAATAACGTGATCAGCATCGCTGCCAGCAGAACCACGCTGACGATCATCTGCCAGCCCTGCATTGTTTTCTTTCTGTTCATTTTTTCCTTCCTCCTTTAGCCTAACTTAATCTCATTGCTTCCATCTGCAAGCTGAAGTATGGTTCCCGCCGGGAAATTCAGCGGCACATCCTTCTGAAGTCTCACACCGTCTACATAGGTACCATTGGAAGAGTGGTCTTTTACGATGTAAGAATTGGTCGCTGCTTTATAACGGATACTGCAATGTACATTGCTCACATGCGGAGAACTTACGATCAGATTTGCATACTGCCTGTTCTTTCCAACGACCACTTTGGAAGTCTCCGGAAGCGAATATCCCTGACCAACTGCCACACCTTTGATGCACATCACCTGTCCCATGGCTGCCTGTGCCGCTGGCTGCGGCTGCGGAGCCGGAACTGGATCTGGTCGCACTGGTTCCGGTGCCGGTTCTGGTTTGAATGGCATTGGACCTGGATCTGGCATTAAACCTGGTCCTGACATTGAACCTGGCATCGGACCTGAACCTGGCATCGGACCTGGATTTGACACCGGTGCCGGTGCTGCATCACCGATCACCATAGACAGTACACTGACCACCAGCAGCAGCAGCACTGCTATCACAATCCCTATAATATATGCACTGCCATAGAAGCATGCCAGCATCTTTCCGGCTTTGCCGGCGATATCCGCACTACTGACTCCAAAAGAGGAGAGCATATCATCCAGTCCGGAAAATGCATTTCCGCCCATACCCGGGCTTACAAAGCGGATCACTCCGAAAATACCTATCACTGCCACTGCATACACCGCATTGACTGCCAGTGGGATGATCTTATTCCAGCCAAGGACAAATCCAAGGATCATCAGTACCATCATCAGAATGTCCACAATATAAATCATCCAGAACATCATACGCAGGGTGCCCCATCCGGATTTCAGACTTTCATGGAAAGATTCCAGATCGTTTTCTTCAATGTTCTCCTTTCCGCCAAGGAACTGCTCTGCACTTTTCAGCATGATCGTTCCCACGGAAATACTGGAAAGTTTTACATTACATTCCTCTTCAAAATTCTGAACTTCCTGATCTACTTCCTTTTCGATATCATCCATACTGAATCCACCCAGCACCCCACCAAGTGTCAGCATTTCTTTTGGAACAACCTTCTCTATCGCCTTACGTGCCGCTTTTCCATTAAACTGAAAAGCCGGCAGAAATAATGTGATCAACATGGCTGCCAGCAGAACGACACTGACGATCATCTGCCATGCCTGCAGCGTTTTCTTTCTGTTCATTTTTCTTTCCTCCTTTGGTTCATTCCTTTTTCCAACTCACACTACAGCAGACGGAATCTGTGATTTCCGATGATCACCACGCTGCCGCGGCGCACGGAAGTATATCTGCCTGGATACAGGCGTGATCCGTCGCTTAAAAACATTCCACTTGCTGACTGGTCAAGTATCTCATAAAAACCACTCTGCGCATTATAGCGGATGGTACAGTGTATTCTGCTCACCTGTGCATCCGGAATGCAGACATTTGCCGTCTCAGAAGAACCAACTGTCAGCGTTCTTCCCTGAAGATAAATATTTCGTCCCACATACATACCGGTCATTCCCTGCATACCTGCCTGAAAACCATAACCGTAACTTCCGCCGCGGCTGCCGCTTCCGCCTGTGATCTTTCCGACCGCACGGTCCAGCGGCATCCAGAAATAGCAGGCATAAAAAACTGCCGTCAATGCCAGCATGATCCACAGTGCCAGCGTGCCAACCCAGTAGCCACGGTAATTCATCCAGCCTCTGTGCAGAGCGTTGACTCCATAATAAGATACATCACTTCCGCTGTACTCAGACGCATACATGATAATCTCTACCAGCATGATCGCTGCCACATTACAGATTTCCAGGATCGTCAGCAGCGTTCCCATTCTGACTCTTGAGAAAAACTGTACGAATGCACATACTGCCACTGCGATCGACAGCAGCAGTGCCAGAACAAAGAAAATAATGCTGACTGCCGAATGTGAAACACTGTATCCATAAGTTGGATAACCGATTGTAAAAACCAGATAGTGTATCAGAAACAGAATCACATTAAATACACATACAGAATACAGCATCGCGATCTCACGCAGGCGGAATGCCATGATCACGCCCATGCCGATCGAGGTCAGCAGCATCAGGATCCAAACCACATTTCCTGCTCCCATCGCCAGTGCGATCAGCGACATCAGTGCCACAAAACAAACCACACACCAGAGGACAAATTCTACTACAACACCTTTGGTTCTTCTTCTCGCTAATGCTGAAAAAATATTATCCATTGCAAAAACCTCCCTTTCTTTTTATTTCAGCAGTTCCCTGCCTTCTTCCCTAAATTGTTCTATCGAAGCAATTCTTGCCGTGATCTCCGGTTCCATCGCATGCCCCAGCCATTTTTCCCACTGCTTTGCATGTCTGATCTTCGGTTTCTTCGGCAGACGGAGCTTTGTTTTCTCGCTCCCAAGTCTTTTTATCACATCGGGCGGCTTCTGCCCGGTCAACAGATAGTAAGTAGTTGCCCCCAGCGCATAGACATCCGTCCATGGTCCTTCATCACGCGGAATACCTTCCCGTGCCGTCCGGTACTGCTCCGGTGCTGCATAATCAATTTTCAGAAATGCGGCACTTAAGACCGGTCTGGAGCTGAGTGCATATTTTGCTGCCCCAAGGTCGATCAGATAGATCGAGCCATCCTCGGCGCGCATGATGTTTCCCGGACTGACATCACTGTGGACAAGCCTTTCTTCGTGCATGGCTTCCAGTGCATCCATGACCGGAAATAAAATCTGTTCCAGTGAAAGCAGATCATACGGCTGATAATCACGCGCCCGCATTTCACGCCCGATACTGATCCCGGAAATATATTCCATGACCAGATATGCCGTATCATTTGCTTCCACCACATCATAGATGGTCACGATATGCTCTGTATGCAAAAATTTTGCTGTGATCTTTGCTTCCTCATAGAATGACTGCAGCCCGAAACGATAGGCTTCCAGCTTCTGCGAAGAAGTAACCGACACAAATGACTCCTCACGTTCTGCCCACTCTGCCGGAAAATATTCCTTTACTGCGGCAAGACGTTTCAGATAAAGATCCTGACAAAGATATACGATGCCAAAACCGCCGATGCCGATGCAGTCCAGGATCCGGTAGCGCTCATCCAGCATCGTATCACAGTGAAGTGCCTGCTCTTTTCGCGGATTCACGCCCAGATACTTCTCAAAGTCCGGCTCTTCTTCCGGTTCCTGCAAATCCTTCGCCTGCAAAACTGCCTGCACCTGTTCTTTCTTTTCTTCGGCATCCCTGACGGAAAACAGCAGTGTCCATTTACCGGACATTTTTTTAACCGCCAGGATCTTCACCGAATTTCCGGAAAGCAGATCCAGTCTTTCCAGACACTTTGCAAGCCGTTGCAATTCTTCTGTGTCATTTTGCTTCGTGCGAAGAGCCAGCAGAGAAATGCCAAGCAGATTGTCATACATCCGCCACACTGCCTTATCTGCCATTTCGCAATAACACATACCCAGAAGATAACGCTTCTCAAATACCGCCCCGACCGTCCAGTCCATGACTGCGTCCGAAGCTTCTTTTTGATTCCAGCCACAATGCGGGCAGGAAGTCTGATCCGGATTCCATTCCCGGAAGCATCCCCGGCAAACTTTTATCTCCATAAGATGCCCTCCTTTACTCATGATACAGATCCCAGAACAGCTCCCCGATCGACTGGTAACGATCCTGCGGTTCGATGCTCAGTCCTTTGCAGATCGCCAGATCCTGTTCATCGGAGATTGGAACCCCCATCGCCTGCAGACGCTGCACCGTATCGTGCTCCCGCCGTTTGATGGAAGCCGGAAGCCGCACCCCGGTCATCAGGTAATACATGCTGGCGCACATGCTATAGACATCCGTCCACGGTCCCTGATTGCCGTCCTTTTTGTACTGCTCAACCGGCGCATAACCATGTTTGAGCAGGATCGGTGCATTTTCACTGTTTCCATAGTTACGTGCCGCCCCGAAGTCGATCAGGATCGCATGCATATCTTTCCGGGTCAGCATAATGTTGTCGGGACTGATATCCCTGTGAATGATGTTGTCAAAATGAACTGCCTGCAGAGCTTTCAGCACATCTTTCAGAAGCGAAAGTACTTCCTCCGGGCGAAGCCTGCCGCCCCGCAGGGTTGCATATTTTTTCATGTCGATGCCGTCTATGTACTCCATCACAATATATGCCGTTGCATTCCCATAAAAGAAATCCCTTATGGAAACAATACCAGGCATCAGATAATAGCGCGACAGATTGGACGCTTCCTGGATATAAGCTTCCAGTCCCTTCATATATGCAGACTGGATCTTATCCAGATGCTGTGTGTACGTCTCGGTATTGCAGCAGAGCGAAACCGATAACTGCTCCGAATAGCTGTGTCCGCTGAAATTGCGCATCGCAATCTCCCGCGGAAAATATTCTTTGACGCAAACCCGCTTTGCCTGATAAAAATCCCATGCAATGTAGGTGATTCCAAAGCCGCCTATTCCAAGCACTTTTCCCAGCAGATATTTGCCGTTCAAAATCTCATACAACGGAAGGCTGTTTTTCGGTTTTTTATAGCGTTTTACGTCAAACCCACATTTCGGGCATGGCATCCCCGGCCATTGCAGTTCGGTCATACAGCCCATACAGAGCTTGTTCGGATCGACTAATCTCTTTCCCACTTTGATTCTCACCCCTTTGCATGTTGGTTTTTATAAAAGCTAGAAATCAAATCCTTTTCCTGCATTATGTGAAGATCCGCCACCGGAACTTCCTCCGGATGATGGGGCACTGTAACCGCCTCCGCCGTCATTACTCGGTGCCGGAGTCGGTGCTGGTGCCGGTGCTTCGGTTGCCGGATAATCTACCACAACCTCAAAGAACAGATTTCCATTGACTGGATCATTTGCATCTTTTTTGAAGTAATCCAATGGATTCTCTTTATTTGGATCATTGCTGAGGTCATACACCTTTACCGACTGCACTGTTGAGCTTCCGGATGCTGCTTTTCCGTTTGGATACATAAGTCCATAACTTCCAAATCCCTGTTCATCCAGCAGATTTCCAAACTCTTTTCCGGTCTTTTTCTGGTACTCCAGAACCGTTCCGACCACCTGAATTTTCAGATCGGTATCACCCGGATTACTCTGGTCATATTCCGTATCTGGTGCTACGGTCTGACCTACGATATCACCCACTTCATGGCTGCCTTCGACTGCAAAATAACTGTCATCAATCATACCAGAGTTTTTCATGGATTTCTTTCCGGTGCGTTCTTTTGTATTTTCATCACTATAACGATACACCATCTGTTTTGGTATTTTGTTTTCAGTCTGGAACTGTGTAAAATCCGGGAGCTTCTGCCAGTAGAAGAAATCCGTCGCATAATAATGAATTTTCAGATTGTCACTGTAAGCAAACGTTTTGTCCCGATTCTTCTCATTGCCCAGCATTTCTTCTGTGATGTTTTCACTTCCGGTATCCAGGCTGACCAGATCATAGTAGTTTTCTCCGCCCTTCTCTTCTTCAATGAAGCGGGTTTTATCACTGGTGTCGATACCCAGTTTTTTGGCGATCACAAAGGCATTCATGCCCTGCAGCTCGCTGTAGCGGACCTGCGTATTGTCACAGATCGTAAGGCTGATCGTACCGGTCACTTCTGTATTCAGACCATTTTTCGTATAAGTCAGTCCTGCCGGTGCTGCACTTGCATTTGTATCTGCTTCCGTATCTGCACTGGTATTCGTATCTGCATTCGTCTCGTCACTGCTTCCGGTGGACGCATCATACAGCACCGTACCTGCCGGAATCGACTGTTCACACACCGTACCGCTTTCCTTTGACGCATCAAACACGGTGTTATCCATATTTAAGGTAATATCCCAGCCTGCTCTGCGGTTCAGCTCTTTGACATACCGTTCTGCTTCTTCCTTTGTCTTGCCGCGAAGATCCACCATGACCACCTGTGCATCCTCGGACAATCCGGTCTGCTCTTTGTTGTTTACGGCAGTCATCACACCGATGCCCGTTCCGCCGACCAGTGCGATACACAGCAGACACAGTGCCACTTTTGCTCCCATCGGCAGTGCACCAATCCTTGCTTTCAGACCTTTCGGTGCTTCCTTTGGCAGGATCCAGGTCGGTTCGTACACTGGAATAAAAAACTTGCCATCCAGTGCTTCCATGAATTCTTCCGCACTTTGCAGACGGTATTCCGGCATCATATTCAGACAAACCATGATCGCCATTTCTGCCTGCTGCGGAATCGCAATTCCCATATCCGACGGCGGGATCAGTGCATCATCCTCCAGACGCTGGATCGCCGGGATCGGCTTCTGTCCGGTCAGCATCCGGTAGAAAAGTGCCGCCACCGCATAAAGATCGGTATACGGTCCCTGTTCAAATGTATTTTTGTACTGCTCGATCGGTGCATAGCCGGCTTTCAGCCACACATCGGTGCTGTTCTCCACCGCAGAAACATTTTTCGCCGCACCAAAATCGATCAGTTTTACGATACCTTCGTTTGTAACAAAAATATTGTCGGGTGCAATGTCTCGATGAAGCACCCCTCGTTTGTGGATCTCCTTCAATGTATAAAGAACGGTCAGGATAACTCGCCGGCTCCATTCATAATCTTTCTTGTCACCGGACTTTTTGAGGATGGTTTTTACATCCATGCCTTCCAGATATTCCATGACTATGTAACCGGTTCCATTCTCTTCGAAGAAATTGGAGATTTCCACAACACCCTGCACATCATGCAGAGCCGCAACGCTCCTCGCTTCTGCGAGGAACTGCTGCAGACCGCGCTGGAAACGCGGCAGCAGTCTTTCATCCGTGACCATGACCGTCAGACCATCCTGCCCGCGGCCACAGTACTGCTCCGGATAAAACTCTTTGATCGCAACCTTCCTCTGTAACATCTGATCCCATCCGATGTAGGTATTGCCGAAGCCTCCGGCTCCCAGCGGATAGCCTGCAAGAAACTTTCCACCAAGAACCGTACCCGCTTTCAGAAACCGCGGCTTCTGCTGCTCAGGCTCCAGACTCTTCCCACACTCCGGACAGAAACTCGCTTTGTCATTGGAGATCTGCGACATACAATGATAACAAAGTTTCATCTATTTCCTCCGGTATATTTATTTAATTGTCAAATCCACGTCCCGGATTGTGACTGCTTCCTCCACCTGAACTTCCTCCGGATGACGGTGCACTGTAACTTCCTCCACCGTCATAGCTTGGTGTCGGTGCTGGTGCCTGCGTTTCAGGAGCTTTTACAGTTATTACAAAATAAACATTTTTGTCATTATTTGGGTCAACCTGAAATTCTTTTAATTCTTCACTGGTATCCCAGCTCGTACCATCTTCTGTTGCTTTGTATACTTTTACACTAATGATAGTTCTGTTTCCTACACTGGAACTCTGTTCCATACTTGTTCCATTGGTATCTTCTACTGCTTGTCCACCAAATCCTAAATTTGATAATTCTTCGCAAAATTGTTTACCAGTTTTTCCTTTATAGTCTAATATTGTACCAATCGCATTGATCTTTAATTCTGTATCATTTGGAGGGTTTGTCTGGTCATACTCTGTATCAGCCGGTACTGTCTGACCTACGATATCTCCTACTTCATGCGTTCCTTCAATTGCAAAATAACTTTCATCAATGATTCCCTGATCTTTCAGAGATTTTTCACCCGCTTTTTCTCTGTTATTTTCATTTGAATATTTATAAGTAACCTGTTTCTGTTTTTCCAGCTTATCTACAGTTCCATATTCTTTAGCAAAATCCGGAAGTTTACTCCAGTAGAAGAAATCCGTTGCATAGTAATAGATTTTCAAATCATCACTATAAGCGAATGTATCATTCTGATGATCCTCTGCTTCCAGTTGCTCCTTTGTAATCTCCTGACCGCCTGCTTCCAGCCTGATCAGATCATAGTAATGATGTTCTCCATCCGTCTTCTCTGAGATAAACTGTTTGGAATCTTCTTTTGTTTCAATTCCCAGTTTCTGAGCTATCGCATAAGCACTAAGACCACTGATTTCAGAGTAGCTGACTTCTTTATTCGTATAGACACTGAGTTTGATTTCTCCTGTCAGTTTGCCATCCTCATCTTTTGTCCAACCATCCGGCAAATCTTCACTTTCTGCCATTTTCAGTTCTACTTCTGTATCTGCGGTGGATTCCGTCTCATCTATTTCTTCTTTTTGCAATACCTGTCCAGCAGCTACACTCTGGTAGAAAATATAACCTTCTTTGTCTCCCTCTTTGTTAAATGTATGACCCACATCGTCACTGATAGTCAGATTCCAGCCATTCTCTTTATTTAACTTATCAATGGCTTCCTGTGCTTCTTCCATGGTTTTATTTCTCAAATCCAGCATAACTACTTCGCCGCTGTTATCCAGGCTTCCATTGCCGCCTTTGGTCATTTTGATCATGTATACACCACCGACAACAACTACGCAGGCAAGTCCGGCTACCAGTGCTTTCGCCCAGATTGGGAATTTTCCGGTTTTATTTTTCTGCTGTTTTACTTTGCGGCGTTTTACTTCACTGCTGTTCAGTTCCTGCAAAAATGCTTCCGCAGACTGTGTTCTGTCCTGCTGATATACATTCAGAGCATTCATGAGGGCATTTTCTATATTCTTTGGAATATCAATGCCCATCTTGGACGGCTCTTTGAGGTCATCTGACAGGGCACGTTCTACCGATTCCTGAGGAACTTCGCCTGTGATCATAAGATACATCACCGCACCCAGGGCATATACGTCTGTCCACGGTCCACGCACCCCTTTGCTGCGATACTGCTCTTCCGGTGCATATCCTCTTTTCAGAATAATGGAAAGACTCTTGGAATTTGCCGTTGTAACATAACGTGTTGCACCAAAATCTGTCAATTTGATCTCACCAGAATCTGTCACCATGATCGTTTCCGGTGAAATATCACAATGTACGATATCCATACGATGTACATCTGCCAGACCAGCCAGAATCTGGCGGATAAAATCCGCCGCTTCTTCTGCGCTGTATCGTTTTCCGCCATCCAGAATCTCTTTTAAAGTTCTTCCTTCGACGTATTCCGAAATCACATATCCCGTTTCATTTTCTGCCAGACAGTCATATACTTTTGCAATTCCTTTGGCATTCTGTAACTGCTGAATCCGGTTTGCTTCGTTCAGGAAGTTGGTCAGTCCCTGTTCGAACTGTTCCTGACCATCTCCTGAATAAATCGTTACATCCTTTTCTCCTTCTGAACGAGTAGAAAAATCACTTGGCAGGTACTCTTTTACAATAACCTTCCGGTTCATTTCTGCATCCATACCCATGTAAGATACGGTATGTCCACCATAGCTTAAGACACGCCCAACGATGTATTTTCCGCCAACGATCGTTCCCGGATCTAGGTAGTAGGATTCCTGGCGAAGCGTTGTCTCATTAAATCCACAATACGGGCAGGTGGAAAGATGATCTTCTATCTCATTCATGCAACCCATGCATAACTTCATATCTCTTTCGATCCTTTCTGATAAAAATATTTTTATCTCTTAATTATCTTTGCTTCAGAAGTATTTTTTCCATAATAAGCTACGATTTCAAAAATAAGTTTTTTACCTTTTACGGTACTCTTTCTTACATTTAAGAAACTCTGGCTATTATTCTTAGGTTTTGTCAAATACTTGTTACATGCAGCATTAAGAGTTTTCATATTTTTAACTCTTACTCTGATTTTTTTTGCACCTTTGATATTATATTTAAATTTATAACGATATCCTTCTATGCCACCAATTTTCATAGATGATCTCTTAATCGTAATCTTCGGTGCTGCAATTTTCAGTTTCACATTCACGTTGTATGCTTTACCGTCTACTGTTACTTTTACAGGAATTGTTTTCTTAATCTTTACCTTAGACAGTTTCTTGGTTGAAGTTTTGATCTTTCCTGTTTTCGTATCTAGTGTGAAATATTTTTTGTATTTCTTCGCATTTGCAAGTGTAATACTGCAATTAGAAGTAGAAGCATCGCTGATGAGGTTTGCTGTTTTACCCATGTAAACAGAAATTTCTGTTTGCGGTAAAACAAATGTTTTCTCTACATGATTTTTGCAAACGTCACAGGAATACTCGATTTTACCTTCCCTGTCTGCTGTAGCTGGTGTTTCCTTTTTAGTGATTGTGTGACCTTTGGCTTTGATTACCCAACTGTCTTTTGCAATCTCGTTCTTTCCGGCTGCGTCTGAGAAATACTTTTTACAGTCACTACATGTGTAATATTCGCTGTTTCCTGCTTCCGTACAGGTTGCCGCTTTGGTGGCTGTTTTTGTCAGTTTATGTGCTTTTTTGGCGATTACAAGATCTTCCTTTGAAAGTTCCTCCGTTCCGGCTTCATCTGCAAAATACTTTCCGCATTCACTACAGGTATAATATTCTCTGTTTCCTTCCTCTGTACACGTTGCTTCTTTCGCGGCTGTTTTCGTCAGTGTATGCTTATGAACCTCTACAAGTTCTGCAATCGCTTTTTGCAGTGCTTTTGCTGCTGCCTGCACTTCTTCATCTGTTGATTCCTCTGTAATTGCGTTTACTGCTGCAAGAGCCTTCTCATATGCGTCATAAGACTCCTCTGTATAATTTTCTTTTGCTTTTACATCTTTTGCAGCTTCCAGTGCCGCTGCCAGTACTTCTTGTGTTGTATTTTCTTTACCAATTACACCAAATTCAGCTGCATTGATGAACTGATTCGGCTGTGGTCCTGCCGTTTTGATCGCTTCTATTTTTACTTTCGTAACACCTGTATATGCCTGAGCAAAGGTTATTGTTTTTTCCACAAAGTTCTGATCTGCCCCGGCAACGCCCTGGTTTACATAACTCCATGCATTATTCTCACCAATCGTACCTGCCAACGTCCAGTTTGTATCATCGGTTGTTACATAAACGTTACACTGCTCGATCGCACCATTGTTTACTTTTCCGCTGCTGCTTTCATATCCATTTCTTGGAACATAAGTAACAGCAGTTACCGTAGAAGGTTTTGCCAGTGTAACGATATAATTGTTATTGCCTGTCAGTTTCGTTCCATCTGTTTCTGCTTTTGGTGCAGTGTCATCTTTCCAGTTTGTGTGCCAGTAAGTATCTGTTTTTCCATCCAGAGCTTTTGCAATTGGACCATTTCCATTTTTCTCACCTGTCAGTTCTTCACTGTCTGCTGTTCCGGTCAGTCCGGTCAGTTTTGCATACTGTACTTCATCTGCCGCTACCGTTGTAACTTCTCCATTTCCAGTATCCGTTCCCTCTTCATACAACACGATTCCTGCGTTATCCTCTGCTGCCTGTACCATCGGCATTGGCACTGTGGAAACTGCCATTGCCATACACAGCAGGCACGCTACTATTTTTTTCTTCATATCCATTCCCCTTTCATTTTGTTATGGTTCTTGTTTCTGAAACATTTTTTCCATAATAAGCATTGATGGTAAATTTAATTTTTTTCACTTTTTCTTTTGGAAATTCTACATAGGAATCTGAATTACTCTTTGGCTTCTTCAGATAACGGTCAAGTACTTTTGTATTTGCTTTTACGTTTTTCGTGCGGACTTTGATTTTCGTTGCGCCCTTGATATTGTACTTGAAGCTGTATCTGTAACTGTCCCCTGTAGTCTGTTTTTTGATTGATATCTTCGGTGCTGCAATTTTCAGTTTTACGTCTACCGTGTAGGTTTTTCCGGCAGTTGTCACTTTAACCGGAATTGTTTTTGCAATCTTCACTTTCGAAAGATTCTTCGTTGTTGTCGTAATTTTTCCGGTTTGCGTATCCAGTTTAAAATACTTCTGATACTTTTTCGCATTTGGAAGTGATATGCTGCACTGTGACGCATCGCTTATGATATTTGCAGATTTGCCAAGGTACAATGAAAGCGTTTTTTTCGGAAGAATCCATGCACCCTGTACCTGTCCACATGCCCCACATCTTTTAAGCTTTATCCCCTCATGACTCCCGGTTGGAGGATTTGTTTCAATCAGTGTACCATCTTCATGACCGGTTGCCGGTATATACCAACTGTCTTTTGCTATTTCATATGCTCCTTCCGCATCCAGGAAATAACTTCCGCAGTTAAGGCAGGTATAATATTCGCTGTTTCCTGACTCGGTGCAGGTTGCCTGCTTTTCATTCGTCTTTGTGAGTATATGACCTGTTGGTGCTTTCCATTCATCGTAGTCATCTGTGTATATGTCACCGTTAAAGAAAACGACTGCACAGTAGGTTGTAAAACCAGAATCTGTACAGGTCGGACTTTCCATACCTGCTTTTGTCACTTCTGCTTCAACATATAATGTGTCATCGCAGTAACGACATTCAAAAACAGCGTATGCTTCACAGGTTTCTTCTGCTCCTGTTCCTTCCTCCCAGTCCCAGTAAAACAGCTCATAATCGTGCTCTTCCGCCTTCACCTGCTTCCCCGGCAGCACGATCATCACTGCCAGCATCATGCAGATAAATGTTGCAAATATTCTTTTTTTCATCCTCACACCACGGAATAGATCGGA
>OKTW01000614.1_pt1 | contig 16785 bp, 14 predicted proteins | sample 1606371 | NCBI WGS metagenome assembly OKTW01 (sample SAMEA3879568, study PRJEB24766) | human gut metagenome | biome: human-associated habitat; feature: feces | place: USA | collected 1985/1987
CAATATCGTTTTCTCCCACCAGTCGGCGTTGGCGCTCCACAGTATGATGGAACGCGAGCCGCACTACATCTACGTTACGGTCAAGCAGGGTTACAACGCCACACACCTGCGCAAGCAGGGCGTGATTGTGCATACAGTTTCCCCAGAGATTTTCACACTGGGGCTGACCACTGCCACGACCGCTTTTGGCAATACTGTTCCCACCTATGACCGTGAACGCACACTCTGCGATGTCATTCGCCAGCGGGGTGCTATGGATGTGCAAACCTACCAAACTGCCATCCGCGAGTATATGCTGCACGGTCACAAAAACCTGCGTCATCTCATTCAGTGCAGCCGCGCACTGAAAGTTGAGGATGATGTAAGACGATACTTGGAGGTATTTTTACTGTGATCAAGACCTCACGACAGTTGAAGGATAAAATCAAAAATCTGACGCACGGCGATAGTCTGAAGTCGCAGACTCTGCTGCGTACCTACATGATGGAACGCTTTTTAGAGCGTCTCGCCGTTTCCCAGTACAACAGCCATTTTGTACTGAAAGGCGGGATGCTGGTGTCCTCAATGGTCGGCATCCACCAACGTGCCACAATGGATATTGATGCCACCGTAGTCGCCCTGCCGCTGACATTGGAGGACGCTACACGGACGATTCAAGAAATCGTCAATATCGACCTGCAGGACGGCGTGGTTTTCAGCATTACCAATGCAGAAAGCATTATGGAAGAACATGACTATCCCGGCTTGCGTTTCACGCTGATTGGTACGCTTGACGGTCTGCGGCAGAAAGTGAAAATTGACATATCCACCGGCGATGCCATCACTCCGCAAGCCATTGAATATCGGTATCCGCTTATGTTTGAGGACCGCAGTTTGCAGATTATGAGCTACAATCTCGAAACGCTGCTTGCCGAGAAACTGGAAACCATCATGTACCGTGGCACAAGCAATACACGGATGCGCGATTTTTACGACATTTATATGCTAGCTGGGAAACCCGGCATTGCAATCAACGACGCGACCTTGTATCGTGCATTCCTCGCAACCAGCAACACACGCCGCACGACTGGATTTATCCCGCAATTTGCAGCCATCCTTGAATCCGTAGAATCCAATGGCGAAATACAGAAAATTTGGAACAAGTTCTGCAAGGACAACGATTATGTCCTCGAACACGACTGGCACAAAATCATGGCATCCGTAAAAATCATGGAAAACCGGCTAGAGCAGCAGCGAGAACGAGCAAAGCGTTCACACACACTGGAACGCTGACCGCTCCTATATTTACCTGCCAACTCCGCAAAATTTATCCACAAAAAGCGCCCGGACGGTTGAAAATCTCAACCGTCCGGGCGCAGTCGTTTTGCCGTTTTGGGGTCATTTTGGGGTCAAAGTTACCAGCTTGTTACCACTTTTGCCATAAGGCAGAAAAAAGCTCGTTGAAACTTGTCGTTTCAACGAGCTTTTGTTGGTTGCGGAGACAGGACTTGAACCTGCGCCCTCCGGGTTATGAGAAATTCAAAATTTGTGCGTTAGGGTGCTGTTTTGTTGGGTTTGGTGGTATTGTGTACCAAGGCTCAGAATGGGTTTTGTCCCATGTGTACAAAAGGGTGCTATACGGTGCCAACCCGTCCCAACCCCTTTTGGGGGCAGTTTTGGGGGCAAATCTGCAAGACGAATTCTGACTTGCGCCGCTCAAATAAATGCGCAGCTTTGGTTCCATTGAGAAAAGTAGATACTCATATCACAGGGTTCACGCAAGTGAAAAGCCCAACGAACTGGTAATGAAATTTTACTCTCTAGCAAGAAGTTGTACGCAAGCCAACTCCACGCAATCCCCGCACACCGCCCCTGTCGCCGCGAGAAACGCCCCTGTTTGGGCGAGTTCGCAGACTATCGGCGCAGTAGCCGTCCAGTCAAATACAGCCCTAAAACCCCCGCTTTTCGGGAATTTTTTCTTACCCAAGAACGGCTTTTCCTGCGCAGGCTTTGCCCGGACGGGTTTCACCTGTACAGGAAAATCCTGCACAAATAAATACTAAAATAAATAAAATACTAAGATACTATCGTATCCTATCCGTAAAACCTCAAAAAATCGGATTTTACCACTTTGGTTTTGCGGCAACGCGTACAACTTAACACTAGAGAGTACAACTTACGATTGCCTTGGCGCATTCGGCGTAGTATAATTTAATCACTGACAAACCTCAACTTCACAACAAAACCATATCGGCAGGTGATACCGTGAATTTGAACGACTTACTCTTGGAGGGCTCCTCCGTTGACTACAAAGAGGCTTTGGAAACCAAGAAACCCCGCAGCTGGCTGAAATCCGTTTCTGCATTTGCCAACAGCTTTGGCGGGCATATCGTGTTTGGCGTCCGCGATAACCCGCGTGAAGTATGCGGTCTGGATAATCCGCAGGAAGTCATCAGCAAAATCACGGAGCTAATCAAGGCGCGCGTCGACCCGACGCCCCGGTATCAGCTTCACGCCTTTGCCGAAGACGATAAAATCTGCATCGACTTGGAAATTCAAAACGGCCCTGCCTATCCGTATTATTACCGTTTCGAGGGTGTCTGTGTCGCCTACATCCGCAATGGTGATCAGTCTGAGGAAGCATCCCGTCAGCAGCTAAGCGCCTTGATTTTAAAGGGCATGAATAAAACCTTCGATGCCCTGCCGTCGCCTTATCACATGGGAGATGTCAGCTTTACGTTGTTGGCTGCCACCTTCAAGAACGCTCTTAAAGAAGATTTCCAACCCGACAAGGATTTGCTTTCTACCACCCTTGCCACCGAGGACGGTCAAATCACAAACGGCGGCTTGCTATTATGTGATCAGGGCGTGCTGTCGCAGTCGCGTATATTTTGTACCCGCTGGAAAGGCACACACAAAGGCAACATCGATGCTGATGCGCTGGACGACAAGGAATATCAGGGAGCCAGCCTAATCTCTCTGCTGCAAAACGCGGAGGACTTCATCCGCAACAACAGCAAAAATCCGTGGAGCATCCGCGGCATGACCCGCGAAGAACGCAGCGACTACCCCTACAAGGCTGTCCGCGAGGTACTGGTAAATGCGTTAATCCATCGCGATTATCAGGTGCTTGGCTCGGAAATCCACATCGAAATGTTCGATGACCGCATGGAGATTTCCTCACCGGGCGGCATGGCTAATGGACGCCGCATCCAAGACATGGATCTGCGGCACATTCCCTCCATGCGGCGCAATCAGGTCATTTCAGATGTATTTTCCCGCCTGCACTACATGGAACGGCGCGGCAGCGGCATTGACCGCATTATGACCTCCTACGCAGAGTGTGCGCAAAAGCCGATATTTTACTCCGACAGCACGTTTTTCCTTGTAACGCTGCCCAATCGAAGCGTCGCAGCGCCAGCGCAGCTTTCTATGGATTCCGAAAACGTGGAAACCTCCGCGCAAAACATGGAAACCACCATCAAAAACGTGGAAACTTCTACACACAATGTGGAAACTTCTGCATTCTCCACCCCTATTGAAAAGCTGGAGCATGACTTATCCAAGCTGCGGATGCAGGCATCCACAAAGGAAAAGATACTGGAATTGTTCCGCCGCTATGGATATGAATACGAATTCCGCACCAGTCATGTTGCGGATGTATTCCACGTCAAAAACAGCCGCGCCAATCTGGTGATTCGGGAGCTGACTGCCGCCGGGATTCTGGAATCGCCCAGTTATGGCACCTATCGCTTTTACAAAACAGAATAAATACCAAAGAGCATCACCCTCGTTCAAAATTGAGTGTGATGCTCTCATCATGTTATTCGGTGGTCGTTCTTTGCTCTATAAGGGCTTTTCTCTTGCGCCTATTATCCATTACTGGCACCCCAATTTGGTCTGTCAATCGCCTGATCTCAGGAAATTTTCCCTTTTCAATATTGCGGGCCGCTTGTATCTGCCCTTTTAATGAAAGAATTCGTTTCACATCCTCATCTGAATGTACCTCTGTTCCAACGAGAGGCTTTACTTCCTGAAACGCTGTGTAGATGGTCTTTTGGAGACCGTTTGGTACGGCAAGAGTCTGTTCGGGAGTAACAATCGTTCCGGTGATTGGTTTGTAGTCAGAAAAACCATAGTACTTTACTTTAGAATACTTGGGCTTGTGTCCGTATTTTCTAAGTATACAGTCAATCATTTGACGCAGCCTGTCAGGGGAGAACTGTTCCTTGCTGGAAAAGGTCATATCATCCACATACAAAGTGAATTTGCAGCCACATTGCTTTGCCGCATCCGCGATTTCCGAAAACATATCGGAATACGCATAGAATGCCATAATCTGGCTGGTCGGACATCCTGTGGGAATTCCACCGTTGTATGTTATAATATTGGTCAGGATTTCGGCTACATCCGGGGACGTCTTTAGCTTCAGTACAAGAAATTGATAGACCGATTCACGGGTACAGTTATCGTAGAACTTTTTGATGTCTACTGTCAGAACATATTTCCCGTTCAGATGAGCTTTTCCATTGTCTATATAGCATTTCCGCTTTTCACCAGATATGAGCCATTCCGGTCGAATAACCGGCTGAAGCAGGTGGAGAATTCTCTTCTGAATATCCTTAAGTTTTTTATCCGGGGCTGTTATCGCTCTCTTTTCATCTGAGTGCTTCTTATTGATTTCAAATTTGTGATATACAATGATGTCATCGACTGCTTTTAGTCCGCCTGGTTCTAGGCGCAAAAGCTTTTCAAGACGTTTCTTAGTTCGACATTTATAAAGTGCGCATTGTGTGATATCATATTTTTTTAGCGGAGTTCTATTCTTCATCCGGATCACTCGTCGTTTCGGACATACTCTGTATCAGATGCATCATCATATTTCTGATAAAGACCGTTCCCTTACCAGACTTTTCTGCTTCATCCATATTTTCTGAAAGCAATATAAGAGAAGATAGTCGGATTCCATAAAAATCCGCATATTTTTGAAGTAGTTCTAAAGAAGGCGGCTTCTTGTTGTTTTCAATTTCTGAAAGGTAGCTTGCAGAAATGCCAAGCTTCGCGCTCATTTCACTGGCCTTATATCCATAAATAACACGCGTTCGCTTCAGCACTTCTCCAATCACGCCTGTCGCCTCCCAATTACTCTGATTTATATATTATAACAAGCCATTAGGTCTAATAAACGAAATTAGATGGGTTCCCTGTTTGCTGCACCATCTCGCCTTACTTCTTAAACATCTCACAAAGGCACTGGATAATCTGTAAAATCACCAGCGCTACCTCGAGCACTTTAAACGCAATCTGGAATACCATCCTGCGCCACTTGCACCCAAGCTTAGAACGGTGAGATGTCCGGGGGTTCGACGATTTGCGGGGAGTGTCCTGCATGGACAGCGATTTTTTGCATTTTCGCATAATATGCCTCTTTCGAGAGCCACGAAATATAGTTGATGCGGCTCTCTCCCTGGAAAGAGTTGGTGCATACAGGACAACCCATCTAACTTTGCGCATGGCCCAAGCTCCCTGCTTGGGCCATGCCGGGCGGCGGCGCATCGGACGGTCAATCCGTATGCCGCCCCCGTGGGGTAGAACACCATTGCGATGTTCCGCGAGCACATTTGTACTCCAGTTTGGGGGAGATGACCAGTAGGGCGTTTGCCGCTACTTTTCGCTGCAAGATTATAATAGCAAATTTTATTCCTATTGTCAATATACATTTTCGCTATTTGCGAAAATATATATTGACAATCCCTTGTATCCTTCCCGTCGTTCAGTAACAGACAGGAAACCTCACGGTCGATAAAGTTGCTGATGACCAAAATCTGCTTGGTGTTCCGTGTACGAGTGCAGGTGCAGACTTCTTCGTTATCTGGCAGCAGAGCATAGTGACTCTAGGCAAAAGTCTTATTCAACTTGCACAGTACACGCGGACGGCGGTAGAAACATTGTGTCCTGCCGGTATTGGTCTTATTGGCGACTTATAAAACGTAGGTACTACACAACTCACTAAGCTCCGAAACCTGTGATGCTCTACATTACTAATCAAATTGCTCTACGGATTCACAGTCCTGATGAAAATCTTCTGCAATAATAGTACATAGATCTTTGCGGGTTGGCTTTTCCAAATGAACGACCCGCCTTGCATGGTTCATCACCAAATCATCATATATGTTCCGTGCAAATCTTCCGTTAGAAAAGTTTGCGTTCTTTTTGGCGATGCTTTGCTCGAAAAACTCACTCGTAATGTGTTGTGCACTTTCGTCAAGCAAATAGTCATTCTTTTGACAAATAGAAAGTAAGATTTTCTCTAATTCTTCTGCACTATAATCGGGAAACTCAATAAATGTATTGAAGCGCGACTTCAAGCCTGGGTTCGCATTGAAGAAGTCTTTCATTGGCGCGGTATAGCCTGCAACAATGACAACTAAGTCATCGCGATAATCTTCCAGCGCTTTTGTCAGCTCTGTGAGACATTCTCTGCCGTAAGAGTCGCTGTGATCGTTTTCGGTAATACTATAGGCCTCGTCAATAAAGAGAACCCCTCCCTTTGCTCTTTCAATCACATTTTTTACTTTCAATGCCGTTTGTCCCTGATACCCAGCAATTAAATCGGTTCTAGAAACCTCAATGAAATGCCCACTTGAAAGCAGCCCAAGCTGCTTATAAATACGACCAACAATGCGGGCAACCGTAGTTTTTCCTGTGCCGGGATTTCCGGTAAATGCCATGTGTAATGTGTTTTTTGAGGAATGGAGATTTTTCTCCCGACGCATTTTTTGAACCTTTTGATACACAATTAGGTCTTGAACTTTATTCCTTACTTTTTCCAAACCTACAAGTGCATTCAGTTCATCCAATAAATCTTGGAGTGTTCTTGTGTCCTCATCCACTTCATCGGTTGGCTTACAAATCCCTTGGAGTGTAGAATAGCCATAAAATTCAATCAAACTGGAGTTAACCAATTGCGCCAGCTTTTTTGTCTCAATCCTATACACAGGATTACCAACCGTTTCGGAAATTTTTCTGAGAAGAGCAATTGTAGCAGCCTTACTACTATCTTCTACAATCATGGTAGCTAGTTTTGTCATTTCCCCACAAGCATCAGTGACTGCATCTAACTTAGACGCATTATTGATTAGTGTCTGTCCGTACTTGTCCATTATAGCACCTTCATAAGAAGTAAAATTAGTTCAACAATTGCAAGTCCTGCTGAACCTCCAGCAATCCAATACGCATATCTGACTTTTTTTGCTAAGATTTCAATAGCTACATTGGTTGCCTGTTCCGCTTCTGCAATATTCTCATTTACTTCTTCCTTGTTCTTCTGAATAGTATCAGTAAGTTCCGAATCTCTTTTTTCACATTCAATAAGTTTAGACATATGGTCTTCGATATTGTTCCACATACCATCAACATCATCCAAATGAGAGATTCCACTCAATTCGTCCTTGTACGTCTTTAAGAGGCTGATTTCATGTGTATTTAAAGTGATGCTCTCACGCATTTTACTATCGTTCTGCTCCAAATCGTTCAATTCGTCAGTGTGAACTTTACTTTCTTGTTCCACACGTTTGATACGAATTTGATGTTCTTCGGTTTGCTTCCAAATCTCATCAACTTCCATCAAGTGATTAAGTGCAGATACTTCTTCCCGGAAAGCCTCCAATTTAATAATTAGATTCCTGCTGTCCGCTGCGTATTTTTCTGCATCCACCAGATTTTTAGACAGGGTCGCAATAGACTCTGTGTGGTTCTCACTTGTTGCAGCAAGATTATCTAATACCATTTGCTGAGCCTGAATATTTCCATTTATTTTTTCGATATTTTTCTTACAAATATCTATATCATCCCACATATTATCGATGTCTTGCAGATGATTATAGCCCTCCATAACAGCAACGAAAGAATCTATTTCCTCTAAATGCTTTCCCATTTGCAAAATATCCGCCTCAATACTTTGCAAACTGTTTTCGACTGTTACTAAGTTCCCCTTTGTTTGGCTTATATCCTCCCACATAGAATCCACATCATCAAGATGTTCTATGTTTTTTAATTGTTCTGCAAAAGAAGCCAGTTCCTTTATTACCGGAATCTGGCTATCTAGCAAATTTGCAGTAGATTCAAGTTTTTCAGACAACTCGGAGAAAAACTCCTTAAATGATTTCACTTCATTGTGCAGAGTAAGAATATCCTTGTTTACCCGATCTGACAAAGCCTTGTTTTTATTATTGGTCGTTGCAATATCTTCTGCTGCTTTCTTTGAAAACTTTGTAATGTTCTCCGACACTACTCTTATTTCGTTTTGTATGCTCTTGCAATCATTCCATACTTTATCAATATCAGTTAGGTGCTTGTAGCCATCCAGCTTTTCTTTGAAAACTTTTAAGGCAGCGACAATCTTTGAAATATTTGCTACGCTCTTTTCTATTTCCACCTGATGTGCATCCAATTTGTTTTGCTGATTTGTAAGCTTTTCAGTATGCTGTTTCAACGTTCTTTGCTGCACTCTGATATCATTGCTGGTTTTCTCTATAGCTTTAACATTGGCGATAATGCTTGTGATATAGTCCTTATCAAGTACATCAAGCACATTATAAACTTCTCGGAACTCTTTAATTACCTTGTTGTTTGTCGTATTAACAGCAATAAAGTGTTCCTGAATCGTTTCGAGTCTTCTGTTTAACTCATATCCGGTTACTTTATGGTCACCAAGACCTAAAAAGCCACCATCTGTTCTGACTTTATCAATTTCGAGTTCGGCTTCTGTTTTCTCTGAAAATTCCTTCAAACGATTGTTTGCCACATCAAAGCTATGTCTTTTAACAGCTATCTCGTTCATAATCTGCACTCCTACCTTAACAGATCATCCAATTCATCAGAAAGCGAAGCAATTTCTTTCATGACCGAAGCAGATTCGCAATCGATAACAATCTCTTTGTTTTCGTCTTTTGAATTCGTATTACTTTTGTCTGAAAAGTCTTCCACAAAATTTTCCATTATATTGCTGTATGCATCCTTCATTATAGAACTGGCTTCGGTGTGTCTTTCATAAACAGTCTGTACACTCTCATTCTTAGTCCGATACATTTTCTCTGCTGCATCGGTATTCTGAGATTTATCTTCCCCTAGAGAGGTGGCTTCACAATTAACCTTTTTATCTGTCATTTGGAAAGTAGAAGTGCTTGACTTACCTTTTTTGCACAACCAGTAAATAACACCTGCTGCTAATCCGACTACTGAAGCATAAATGAACCATTTTTTCATTATCATTTTCTTCCTTACTTTAACCTACCAAGTAGATCGTTTAAATCATTACTCGTTTTATCAATTTCTGTGTTGGTGATTACATCCTCTTCATCTATTACTGCAGAGGATTCATTTTCGGAAAAATCCTCCACGAAATCCTCCATGATGTTTTTATATGCATCCTTCATAATAGACGATGCGGCTTGATGCCTTTCCCCAATATTGGATTGAGCATTTTCTTTATCTCTATCGAGTAAAACGTTGTTTACAATTTGAATTTGGTGCTGTTTAGAGATAATCTGATTTCCCGTTTCTATTGCGGCAGCTTGTGCGTCGGATTTTTGCTTTTTAGCAATGAACTTGTCAATAAGATTAATGATAATGGCGCCCACAAGTCCACTTACCAAACTTGCCAAAAACATACCTATTACATTTGCTAAAGTACCTAACAACGGTAATTCTATCTGCATCCCCGGAACTGATAACAAAAGTTTCTCAAACAATTCCCCAAGGAAAATTGCACCACCCGCAACTAACCCTGCGGTGATTATCTTGCCGACTTGAGCTACCTTAACGCCAAAAGGTTTATTTTTGTTTTCTTTATCATTAAGATACCTTACAGCTTCCATTACCGATGAAATGCCTTGTTTAATGAGACTTGCCAGTTTCTTGAATGTACTTACTATAGGTCCAAAAATTTCTGTCACAATGGTACCTACTATACTAGATGCCCCGGTTTGCAAAACATTCGTTATCTTTTCAAAAAACAACTTAATTGTTTTTTTCATCTCTTCCAAAAAAGTCTGAAATGATTTTTCCTGACTTTTTAAGAATCTTATAAAACCATTCATCACTTCTTTAAGTAACGAAAATAGGGCTGATACCGCCATTTGCTTCATGGCGTCTTTACCGGCTTTCTTTGCTGTTTCCTTAGCTACACCTTTCGCGATATCCCTATTTATAGCCTTCCTTGCTTCTTTGTCGGCTTTTTTCATCAACTCATCATTAGCATCAAGCTTATCCTGTAACCGTTTGTTATTCTTTTCCTTCGCCGTCTGCTTTTCCACATCTGACATATTTGATTTATCGATTTTTTTGTTGGCGCGTTCGTTGTGTTCTCTGAGGTCTTTTTCTCGTTGTTCTCTACCACTAATATACTCGTCAACACTCTTGGCACCTTTGCTTTTATTTAAGGATTCATTTGTAGGTTTAAGATTTTCATCTTTATTAGCAAGGTCTTCCGTATTTATACCAGCTTGTTTTCTACGTGCATTTTCATATAACTCTTTTCTAGCAACCACATGGTCTAAATTTGCATTATCGTTTTGATTGATATTTTTGCCTGTGTATTCATCTTTTAAATTACCAGATTGCTGTTGTTCTTTCATAGCCTTATTGGCTTCTTTGTACTTAGTATCCTGCATGACCTTTTTACCAACATCGTTATAGGTTTCACCCTGATGCTCTCTGTCATACTTTTGATTTAAAGTCTCATTTGTCATATCCAACCCAATCTGATTACCGAACTGTTTCCAAACTTCATCAAGTATTACCTTGCCCAATGCATCCGGATTTTCTATTTTATCCTTTTCATCTTTCAGAAATTCCAAATTCGAAAATTCCTCTTCTATTTGACTCTGAAATTTTTCCTCCAATTCATCAAGATCAAACGATTCAGTAACCTCATCGTTTGAAATATCCTCATCATTAAGAATAGCGTTTTCCTTTGCCATAGTAAAACCCCGATTTTCCAATTTATAGTACAGCAAGTACAAACTTGCGCGATTTACTTTTTATACGGTTTCGATAGAAATCGTTTGTGATAATTTTTGAATTTCAGCTCCCCACTTTTCCCGCACTTCCTGCGGGCCAATCACATTTACATAACTGCCTTGGCTCAGCAACCACATCAAAATACCTTTGCCGAAGGTTTCTGCCTTTACTGTATAGCTGCCATCCTCGTTCTGCTTGACCTCCGCAGTAGGCAGCCTGTCAAGCACCGATTCAATCGCCGGGCCGGAATAGGTAAACTCTACGGTCTGCAGCACACCGCCATACATAAAGATGTTGCGGTTCTTGTATTCGCCCTCTTTGAAGCGGTCCTTGTAGGGAATATCAAATTTTTCATCCAATACGACAGCCGATTGGATGCGGTCAAGGCGATATACGGTGGGGTAGGCATCGTTTGGCTTTTCAAATGTTTCCCGTTTAGCCTTGTCTGCGATGAACGCCATAACATAAAAATAGTATTCCGAGAACAACAGTCCAACGGGTTCGATCTTGCGCTTGACCTCGGTATCATCCTTGCGCAGATAGGTGATCTCCAGCATATTCTGTGTCTGGATTGCCTGCGCTGCCTGCCACAGCACCGACATATTCGGTGGGCGATGTGCAGGCTCACGGTAGTTGAACAACTCGTTGGAGATAAACGGCTCGATGGATTTTACTTTTTTGGGCGAAACACAGTGGTTCATGACCTTATTCACCAGCGATTCCAGTTCAGTCTTGTCAAATGCGCGGCTCTCCAGCAAAATTTTGCAGATTGCCAGCATTTCACCCTCGCTGATGTGGATCATTTCCTCTGTCACCAGCCGATACCCATTGGCGGTGCGGTCAAATTCCACGCTCTGAATCAGCCCCTGCCGGGTCGTCTGCTCGGAAAGGAAATCCCGGATGCTGTCCAGATCGCGCTGGATGGATTTTTCATTGACACCGTAGGCTTCTGCCGCTGCTTTTTTGTTTATGACCTGCCCATTTTGCAGTGCCTGATACAGGTCAAGAACGCGGTTGCTCTTTGACATTTCATCACCCATAATTCGACAGATTGTTACTAGATGTAGTATAACACATCATGACTATAAGCGCCACACTTTTTTGTCTGTTTTATACAGAACACTTCCTTAACGCATCTATAAAATTGTATCCATGCACAGTGCAGGCGATAAAAGCCATAATGCCAAACACTACACACAACACAATGATAATCACAAGCGCTGTCACAATAACGTACGCAGTAAATCGGAGCGATGCGGTTAAATCCTTACAGTGCAGCCATGCTCCCGACAGAATCAGCAGCACCATAATAATGTAGGCGATAGCCACTGCGTCAAACACAATAGATTACCTCCACTGATAGAACCCCGCGTCAAACGACCGCGAGGCTTTAAGGTTATGGTATGCCAAACTGAAAATCAGGACCTTTCATTTTTGCTTTCTGCTTCAAGTGCAGTCTCAAACTGAAGGTGAACGGCGGTGCCAAGCACTGCCTCGAATGCTTCTTCCAGCATTTTCCCATAGCGGTCAGACACGACTGCTAAGGTAAATTTACTGCGGACTACCAGGGTAATTGTCATGTATCTGGTCACGCCAGTTACTTTGAGGTCTTTGATGTAGAAGTCATAGACCGCCTCAGTCATACGTTCTCGACAATACTCTTTTACTCGTTCCAAAATAGCATCGCTATTTTCTGCCACATACTCTTCCGTTTTCATTCCGAAAGTCGATGCGTTTCCTGCGTTCTGCTTTTCATTGTAGTCCATCACAATTTGCCTCCGTTTTGCGCTGTTTGGTTTGTTTGTACTTAAAGCATATCATACCGAGTGGACACCGATTGTCCACCTTAAAATCTTTTTGGGTTTATGAGCAGATTCCGACTTGATTTTTTCTTTAAGCAGCCCTCTCCGTGCCGCGCATTTTGCTTTGTCGTATGTGTCATACTGTGTTTTTGGCGTGTTGTCCAGAACTGTATCACTGTCAATGCTACAATTCGTCAGAATGAATTTTGTGCGTTCCCGATAAAATGTATATATCTGATAGCTCTGTGCCTTACCATAGAAATTTCTTGTGCTAACCTTTTGCCCAATAAAATTTCCGCTTTCCCCGGCAGAACAACCATTGAAACGGCAGGTGGAAATAACCGCAACATAGCCGGGTGTTATCTCGTTTTGGTAGCCGATCAAATTGCCTTTTTCGGCACGGCAGTTCTCAAATGTGCAGTTTTCCATTTTGTTGATTTTCCCGGTGATTACACTGCAATCCCGATCCAATTCGATGCAGGCTGATCCACGTGCATTTACAACGCAATCGAAAAATTTACAATCTGCAATATGTACATGACCGAGTTTGCTCGCAGAACGAATCAGCGTGCCTGTACAGGCTGTAAATGTGCTGCGCAGGATTTCGGTATCTGCCCCAGCCTGTATACATTCAGAGCATTGTATAAAACGGCACCTTTCAATCAAGGACGGGTACAAGGCCGATACCACAGAATTTGTGACAAGTGCATTTCTGCAATGCCTAAATATACAGCCTATCACTGCTACTGCATGGATGGGAAATATGCTACCATCAAAGCTGCAGTTTAAAAAGCATAGACTGTTCTGTGGGGCTGTAATAAGGCTGTAAGAGCTATCTGTCCCTACGTACTGTATACAGCAGTTTTCAAAAACAAACAATCGGTTTTCACCTAATAGGGTAAATGCACTCGCTTTCTGGTGCGCCGGAGAGGTAGTTACACACCAGGTATTGTCATGGAAAGCAAACTGTGCTTCCGGTTGAACGGAGGCTTTTACCACCGCATCAACGCAGTCTTGAAATTTGCATCGGGTGAATGCGACTCTTGTGCAGGCATCTAACTGTACAAAATTATTACATTCGACAAAAGTGCAATCAATAAAAGATACAAGACATCCTTTGTTTCCACTGAGAAACAGCCCCGAATTTGAATGCAACCTCTTGAAAGTGCAGCTCTTAAAAACGGCTTCTCCACATGGAAGAATGGTAATACATTCACCATTCTGTGATATGTCACAGTTAAATGTACAATTATAGAATGAAACTTTTCCGGCGCAAGAGATATTGCTGTCGCAAACAAACAGCCTCTTTTCGAAATGCTTATGACCGTGCTTTGGGATTGTTGTGGTGCGATACTTACGATAAATCTCACCGAATAGAGATTCAGAATGAAAAGCGAATGGCTTAAACATAATTTTTCACCTGTTAAATATAAATACGGAGTGCATCTGGTTATGTCAGTTTAAGCATAGCAGTCGTGCTGGACAATTTGTGTCCATGTTATATATTTTTGTGCCGCAGCATTAGGATTTCTTTAAATTGCTGCGTGAATCAGAACTGATTCATTTTTTCGAGTTAAGATTTTTGGATGAATCTAGACTGATTCACTCTGGAGCATATACGAATTTATACGTGTGTCCAGTTTGATTGCCCCCGCTTTGGGCGGGGACATGTTTTGCTAGCATAGCGTTTGGATATCCACAAACGCATTTCTGGGGTGTACCCCAGACCCCCTCGCTGCTCTTGTGTGACGATAGTGACGCAGATGACGCTAATGACGCTGTTTTGGGGATATCCCTATACCATATCCCAGATTCAGCGTCATTAGCGTCATCTGCGTCATTCCGATTTTGTGTTTCTCGTAATATCATTATTTTTGTTTCGAGCAGTAGTAAACTGCAAGCGTCATTTCACTATAAGCGTGACGGTGGTGACGGTGTTCGTGGGATAGGGTAAAGGGGTATATCAAAAACATCGTCATCACCGTCAGTATCGTCATTCTACAGGCAAGCCGTTTTAATCTGCGGCTTGCCTGTTTTGTTTTTGAGTTATGTGGCAAAGCTTTTGTTCCAATGTTTAGCAAACTGGATTTAGATATTTTGTAAAGGTGCAAGCTTTTTAGCACAATGGGTGGATATGCTGGCTATTTATTTTTTGTCAAGCGTTACCTTTTGCCGCTTCTCGGTGGCTATATAGTAGAGGTGCTTTTTCAAAAATTTTGAGGACAGTTGCAAAAGTTGCGACTGCCGGTCTGTATGATATGATTTGGTATCTTTCTAAAAATTTGAACTTTTTCTAAACAGTTTAAAAAACCTCGTAATTTTCGCCGTTCTCAGCGGCTATATAGTAAAGACCTTTTTATAAATTATTTACATAGGAGGAACTCATGAACACGGAATTTCAAGATTTACCCAATGTTGTCAGCCCCAAGGAAGTGCAAACTTACTTCGGTATCTCGCGCTCAACCACCTATCGGATATTTCATGACGCGAGTTTCCCGGCGTTCCACATTGGAAACCGACTGCTGGTGCGGCGGGATGAGTTACTGGACTGGCTGGAACGGCAAAAGGTCAATAAAGCCCAAAACGAGAACCCGAAGATTGTCGGGTCTGATGAATAGCTTTGTGGTCGTACCTGTGGTAGTCTTTGTGTCACGAAAGGAGACGATGCACCGTGAAAGACACATCTAAAAAAGCCCTGCGCCGCGGGCATAACGAGGGCAACATCCGTCAGCGTACAGACGGACGGTGGGAGGTGCGGCTATCCGCCGGAATCGACTACAAGACCGGCAAACCTAGGCGCACATCCACCTGCTGTAACACGCGGCAGGAAGCCATTGCCATTTTACAGCAGCAAGCCCACGAAGTCCGCACACAGGGCTGGCGCGATCCGATGTCGGTGACCCTTGGCGAGTGGTATGAATACTGGCTGAATACCTACATGAAGGATACCATCAAGCAATCCACCTATGCCAGCTACCGCAGTTATCTCAACAAGCACTTTTGTGTACTGGGAAAAATCCTGCTTAAAAAGCTGGAACCACACACCTTGCAGGAGTTTTACAACTACAAATTCCGCGAGGAAGGGCTGTCGCCCAAGACGCTCCGCAACTACCATATGGCATTGCATAAGTGCTTACAGCAAGCTGTAAAAGAGCATCTACTGGTCTATAATCCCTGCGATGCCGTGACCCTGCCCAGCGGAGAAAAGCCCGAAATTGTAGTCTTTACCAACGATCAGCAGCGTGCGCTGGTGCAGGCCAGCTACCGCCACCGCTATGGCGTGTTTATCCGCTTAGACCTGTGTACCGGATTACGCATGGGGGAATTGCTGGCACTGAAGTGGGAGGACATCGACTTTTCCACCGCCCAGCTTCATGTCCGCCGTACCATCAACCGCCTTGCCAAGTACGAAGCCCACGACGGCGAGAACAAAACCGAAATCGTATTCGGCACACCCAAAACGAAAAACTCCCGCCGCACGATTCCGCTGACCCGCACAATGGCAGACGAGCTTGCCCGTTGGAAACAGCAGCAGGCGCAGGACAAGCAGCGGGCAGGGGATAAGTACACCGACGATGGCTTCATTGTCACCAACGAATTCGGTCACTACTTTGAGCAGAAAACTTTCAAGGATTACTACGACCGCCTGTTGAAAGATGCTGACATCGGACACTTTACCTTCCACGCCCTGCGACATACCTTTGCCACCCGCGCACTGGAACGCGGCATGGATTATAAAACGCTTTCCGCAATTCTCGGTCACTACTCGGTAGCGTTCACAATGGATACTTACGTCCACAGCATGGACGAACACAAACGCCATGAGATGGACAAGATGAACGATATGTTCGGGATGCAGTACAGTATCTCTGTGGAGAACCAGCCCTACCCTGTACTCTGCACCTTATCCCCGGACGGCTGCACTGCCCATGTTCCTGACTTCCCCAAGGTTACCGCACAAGCCCCCACGCTGGATGCCGCC
>OKTW01000632.1_pt1 | contig 16460 bp, 13 predicted proteins | sample 1606371 | NCBI WGS metagenome assembly OKTW01 (sample SAMEA3879568, study PRJEB24766) | human gut metagenome | biome: human-associated habitat; feature: feces | place: USA | collected 1985/1987
GCTGCCATCCCCACTGCGCTGTGCGCAGAAAGCAAAAAAAGAGGGCCGTGCTTTCGCACAGCCCCCTTCTTATGCAGGTTTAGCAGCCGCAGCCGTTATTGCAGCCACAGCCGTTATTGCAGCCACAGCCATTGTTGTAGCCGCAGCCACCGCCGCAGCCGCCGCAGGCGAAGATCAGGATGATGAGGATCAGGATCCACAGGCAGCAGCCGCCGCCAAAACCACAGTTATTATTGCACATAAAACGAACCCCCTATGAAGATTGAAACCGCCCGCGCGGCGGTCTCAATCCATAGTATGGTGGGAACGCAAAAAGGTGTCAGCCGATGCGCGCAGAATTTACCATCGCGCGGGAAGCGCGGTAGGCCGCGTCGGAGAAGACACCACGCGCGATGAGCGTGTCGCTCAGCTTGCTGCTGCCGCTGACGTTCGTTTCGAGTGCGTAGTAAGAGAGGTATACGACGTCGGCGCGCAGGAATGCGGAGGCGCGCAAAGCGCTCACCTCGCCCGCGGTCAGAACGCCCGCAAAGTACGCGCGCTCGGGCGCGTTGGAGATATCGGCCTGTGCGGTGGAGCTGTAGCGCAGCGCGCGCAGCAGAAACTCTGTGTACATCTCCGCCGATGCACTCATCGCCGTGCCAAACGTCGTTGGGCCGACGCCGTTGGTGTAGCCTTTGGAGTAGGCGTAGGCCGCGTAGGGCAGCGCCCAGTCGGGCACATCGGTAAAGGGCTGGTAGGCCGTGCAGGTCAGAGCCTCGCTCTCCTCGCCGAGAAGACGAATGAGCATAATGAGCGCCTCCATGCGCGTGGGGGCCTTTTCGAGGTCAAAGCCCTCGCCGTAGCCCGTGTCCGACCCGCGGAAGAGCGTGAGCGTTTTGAGCGAGGCAGCCATGGCCGGATAGTCGACCGAGGAAGAGCTTGCGATGGAATAGAAGCCGCAGTAATTCACGACCGCGGTCTTGCCGGTGACGGTGAAAAGCGCTGTCGTGTCCTCGGCGACGAGATAGCGGTGATTTTCCGCGAGCGCCGCGCCGCTTTTGACCTCGCTGCCGGTCGTCACGTCGACGACCGCGCCAGAGGAAAACTGCACATTGACGCTGCCCGCCAGCACGATGACCTGAAGCCCTGTCGTGCCGGAGAGAATGTCACCCTGCTTGAGGCGCGACTCGGTGAAGACGTCGGCGCGCTGCGCGCCCACGTTGGCCTCTGCCGCGGCGATGGTCGAGCGGAGTGCGGCCTCAGCCTTTGCATACGCCGCCTGATCGGACTTGTCGAGGGCGGCGTCGATGGACGAAGTCGCCTTGGTGGTAAACGTTGTTTGCAGATAGTTGAGCGAGATCAGCGGGTCGCTGCTGTCTCCCCCTGCGGCCGTGGCCGCGGTGACGAGCACCGTCACTGCGAGGAGCGATGCGAGCAGGGCAATGGGCCTTTTCACGGTTTGGCTCCTTCCTCCTCCGCCTCGGCGGAGGTCTTGGAGATACGGTAGCTCAGCGTGAGCAGACTGTCGGCAAAGTGGACGTCCTCGGTGAAGACCTCGCTGCCGACGTGCAGCTCTGTGTTGGTGAAATTCCAGATCCCGCGCACGCCGAGCGCAACGAGCTGCTCGGCGACCTCCTGCGCGATGTGCTTGGGCACGGTCAGTACCGCGACGTCGGGATGGCACACGGCGAAATAGTCGCCGATCTCGTCGAACGAGCGGATAAGCACGTTGTTGACGCGCGTGCCGATGAGCGTGGGGGAGACGTCGAACGCGGTGTCAAGCAGAAAACCGGTCTGCATGAAGTCAAAGTTGCGCAGCAGCGCGTGGCCCAGGTGGCCGGCGCCGACGACGACGAGGCGGTGCTGCTCGTCCACGCCGAGAATGTGACCGATCTCGGTGCGCAGCTCCAAAATGTTGTAGCCGTAGCCCTGCTGGCCGAACTCGCCGAAGCAACTCAAGTCCTGACGGATTTGTGAAGCGGTGATGCCCATGCGCTCGCCGAGCAAGCTCGACGAGATGCGCACGATGCCCTTGGAGTGCAGATCGTCGAGATAGCGGTAGTAACGGGGAAGACGCCGGACGACAGCGTCGGAAATTTTGCGTTTTTTCATAAGGAACGATCCTTTATTTTAGGATACTGTAATTATACGAGCGAGAGAAGAAGTTGTCAATTTTTTTAACGATCTTTGACGAAAATTTTAGCTTTACAGAAGTGGGAAAAGTTGCTATACTTACTTTGTTAACCCCTGCGACCCAATTCAATATGCGCCCGTAGCTCAGTTGGATAGAGTGACAGACTCCGACTCTGTAGGCCGCTGGTTCGAATCCAGTCGGGCGTACCAAAATGTGTTGATGAAAGATGCAGCACAGAAAACACCGCACGAAAGTGCGGTGTTTTCATATATTTATCATCTTTTTCACCGCAAAAAGTTTTAAAAACAGTTTTTTCAAAAAGCAATTTTTCCCCGCGACAGGCGACATTTTCGAGATGCAGCCGGTTGATTTTATGAACTGATGCGACTCGAACGCCGAAGCATGGGTGCTTCACTCTTGCTGCTACCTGGCGCATCTCACTTCTCTCTCACATTTGGGCAAAGAAAAACCAGAGGAAGCGAATGCACGCCTCTGGCGTGCGTCCGCTTCCTCTGGCACCGTGGCCCCGCTGGGCTGCGTGGTCTTATTATTCGTCTGCCAACATTGCGCTCCCTTGGCATTGTTCGTCGCTTTGGCAGGGTATCAGTCCCTTTCACCAACGAACAATGCCGTATTCAGGAAAGAAAGGTGGAGAATCGCAAGAGTCCCTATCTTGAAGTGATCAGCAGCTTACAATGACACTTTATAAATTCAGGGAATATTTAAAAATCAATTCAGCGCTGGATGCGGCCGGAACCATCGCCGTCGGCCAACTTTTCCACCTCGGCCGCTGTAACCATGTTATAATCGCCCTCGACGGTATGCTTGAGCGCGGAGGCCGCCACGGCAAATTCCACAGCCCGCTGATTGCCCTTACCGGCGAGCAGTGCGTAAATCAGACCGCCGCCGAAGCTGTCGCCGCCACCCACGCGGTCAACGATATGCAAGTCATATTTTTTGGAGAAATGGTATTCATTGCCGACAGCGTCAAACAGCATGGCGCTCCAACCGTTGTCAGACGCCGAGCGGGACTCGCGCAGCGTGATAGCGACCTTTTCAAAGCCAAACCGATCAGCAAGCTGTCTTGCAACGGACTTGTAGCCCTCGCGGTTGATCTCGCCGACATAGATATCGGTCGCCTCCGCCTCAATGCCGAACACATCCTTGGCATCCTCCTCGTTGGAAATGCATACGTCCACGTACTGACACAGATCAGTCATGGCCTCCCGTGCCTGCTGACGGCTCCACAGCTTGCCGCGGTAGTTGAGATCGCAGCTGATCCTGACCCCATGTGCCTTCGCCGCCTTGCAGGCGTCACGGCAGGCATCCACCATGTTGGGGCCGAGCGCAGGCGTGATGCCGGTAAAGTGGAACCAGTCCGCGCCTTTAAAAATCACATCCCAGTCGAAGTCGGAGGGAGTGGACTCCTGAATGGCAGAATGCGCCCGGTCATAAATGCAAACGGAACCGCGCTGAGACGCGCCTTTCTCATTATAGTAGATACCGATACGGTCGCCTCCACGCACGATCATAGAGGTATCCACGCTGTAGCGGCGCAGAGAGTTGACCGCAGCCTGTCCGATGGCATGCGCGGGCAGTTTGGTGACGTAGACGGCGTCAAGGCCGTAGTTAGCCAGCGAAACAGCTACGTTAGCTTCCCCGCCACCGAAAGAAAACTCCAAGTGGTCCGCCTGAACAAAGCGCTCGTAATTGTATGGCTGGAGACGAACCATTCAACCGCGCAATATCCGACCGCCATATAGCTTTCCACCTTGATAAAAAGGGCCTGAGGAAATCTTCCTCAGGCCCCAAAACAGGCGCTTACAGCTTATCCTCACGCATAAAATGAGCATTGGTCCCATCAATGGAGAAGAACTCATCTGCTGCACGCCGACCGATGTCATCTGGGTACTTAGATATCTCATTTAAGTACTCTTTTTCATCTACATAGGTAAACGCGCCGTCTCGCATTATGACCTTGCCGTCCACTGCAACCAGCGAAACCTCGGATCCCCTGGCACTGTAAACCAGATTAGGTACCATGTTGCGCATTGGGTAGGTGTACACCGGCAACATGGAGGGACAACTGAGATCTATAGCAATATAGTCCGCGCGTTTTCCAGGCTCAAGAGAGCCTACGGTATCGCCCAAGCCAATCGCTTGGGCACCCTCAATGGTGGCCATACGCAGGGCCTTCCAGGCGGGCATAACTTCCGGATTCTGATACTTGATCTTGTTGAAGAGGCAAACATTTTTCATCTCATTGATGATGTTATGGCAGTTGTTGCCCGGAGCCTGATCGGAACCCAAGGCCACCACACCGCCCGCCTGCTGGAAAACAACACTTGGGCAGACAATGCCATCAATGATGCCGATCGAACCCGGATTAACGATCATTGAGGCACCTCGTTTGGCAATAAGGGCAGCTTCCTCATCTGTGCAGTCAGTAAGATGGACTGCAATAAGAGATTCATCCAGATAGCCCAACTCATCCAGAAAAGCTGTAGGACGCTTGCCGTAGCGCTGGACGATCTGATAGGTCTCTCGATCTCCTTGCTGCACATGCATATGGATTTTGGTACCCCGCTCCTTGACCGCCTTTTGGATACGCAGCAGCATCTCCGGGCTGACAAAGTCAGCGCCTTGCGGGCCAAACAGGATCTTAATCCGTCCCCCTGCCTTGTTGTTCCATTTATTATACAGATCAATGTTTCGATTCAGGCTCTCCTCTCCCATGGCATCATCAAACTCATAGAGTTCGCCCGGTTGATAAACCCGTCGTTTAGCCGCTCGAATCGTCTGTGCAATATTCCCTCGGGCGCCCACCTTATCGATGAAAGCACACACATTTTCCATTTTGGAATCATAGTCGCCCAGTGTGGTAGTGCCTGCCCGGACGGCCTCCAGAATGGCCACTCGGCTGCCCGCATCCCGTTCCTCGTCATTGACCGCGTTGTCAAAGGGCTGGAGGCCGAACATCATCCAACTGTTGGTGTCTTGGGCCAATCCGCGCATAATATTGCATGCAGTATGCATATGGCCGTCGATAAAACCAGGCAGCACCATATGATGATCCAAGGTGATCATTTCCTCAGCTGTATATTCCGCTAAAATCTCAGGCCGGTTGCCCACCTTCAAGATTTTGCCTCCGTCTACAGCCATAGCGGCATCACTATGATAGCCCACGCCGGCTCCCTCCATCGTATAGAAATGCGGGGCCACCACAATGGTATCAATCTTTTTCATAAATGTCTCCTATTCCAACGGCAAAGCAGTTAGTGTACCTTCTCAGGGTAACGCCGTTTGGTAAGCTGAGTCAGAGTAATCAGGCTCACTGTCAGAATAGCAGCAGTAACCGCAATACTCAAGACATACTGTCCGGTCAGTCCGCCAAAAAGGAATCCCACGAAAGCCGAAATACCAACCGTAATTCCGTAGGGCAGCTGCGTCATAACATGGACGATATGGTTGCAGGAAGCACCGGTAGAAGAGAGCACAGTCGTATCGGAGATAGGGGAGCACTGGTCGCCGAACAGGCCACCGCCAATCACGGCGCCAACAACAAACGGAATGGAAATATCAAAGGCGATGGCCATCGGGAAAGCAATGGGCATCATAATAGACCACACGCCCCAAGAGGAACCGGTCGAGAACGAAATGAGTGCGCCAAACAGGAATACCAAAGCCGGAACCATGCCGGGAGTCAGGTAATTCTCCACAATATGGATCAGAAACTCGCTGGTCCCCATACCCTTGACGATAGAGCCCAAGGACCATGCGCACACCAGAATAAAGGGAACCGAGATCAGTTCGGCCATACCGTTGACAAAGGTATCGAACGCCTTGGTCACGCTGAAGAGCTTGGTGCTTACACCCATGATGCCCGCACCCAGCGCGCCACCCATAAAGGCGATGCAAATAGCAAGTGTAATGTTGGCACTGCGGAAGCATCCCACCAACCCGTTGTTAACCAGATCGCCGGACCAGAAAATGGTGGCAAAGAGAGAACCAAACAGGCAAACAATAGGGATAATAAAGTTCCACATAGTAAGCTTATAATCTGCGGGCAGCTCATTTTTCACCTCTGGAACCAAGGGCTGAACCCCGTCGTCCAGCAGCTTTCCGGTCTCTCTGGCCCGCTTTTCTTCCTTGTACATAGGGCCAAAGTTCAAGCCGAAAGCAGCAACGATCAAAACAGAAATCATGGCAAATACGCCGTACAGATTGAACGGAAGCATATTCAACCAGATGCCCCATTCGTTGCCCTCAACGCCGCTTGCCAACAGCTCTGCGGCAATCAGTCCCGTGATAAAGGGACCATAGCTGCTAATGGGAGAAAGCGCAGCTAAATTGCATCCCATGGAATCCAGGATATAAGCCAATTTTGCTCGAGAGATGCGCACCATGTCAGTAACGGGCCGCATGATAGTACCAAGCATGAGGCAGGGCTCCGTATAGCTGAAAATGAAGGCGCTCAGGCAAGTAACGATCTGCCCCTTCTTGGCAGTATTGATAACCTTTGTCACCTTGGTAGCAAAGGCCTCTGCAGCACCAGTGTTACGGAGCATGGCGATCATACCGCCGGAGAGTGTAACCAAAATAATCAAAGATGCATTTCCGCTGAGAGAGGGGATCATATAGTCCGAGATAATTTTGACAAAACCAACCAAAGGGTTAAAGCCGTTCATCATTGTGGACCCCAACCAAACCGCGATGAATAAAGAGAAAATCGTCTGTTTGGTCCACAGGGCCAATCCGATTGCCACGATGGGGGGAATGAGACACAACACTCCATATGTAGTATCCATATAACAAGCCTCCTGTTATAAATTATCTATGGTTTTTTTTCATGGAATCTCTGCTTCCGCAACTACAGGCCCTATCCGAATCTGCAAATCACACCTCCTCACTTTCTCGGTCCAGGGATGCGCAAAACGTAAGTCTTGCAAAATCAAGACACGGCATATCAGCTTTGAACGAGACTGATCATACTATATACCGTATATTTTCATGAACAGACCAAACGTTTTGCGCACTCCGGTTTCCAGCCTCCCACCGCTCCCAACATCTTCGGTTTTGGCAGCGCGAGTAACTACGGATTACACTTGGTTAATTTCGGTTTTCGTAACCGGATGCGTACATATTTGCAGGGATGAATTTTCCCTGGCCGTAGCGGCCCACAAACTTGGCGTTCTCCACTACAACCTGGCCTCGCAGCAGAACCGTCTCCACCCGACCAGACTGACGACGGCCCTCATAGAGGTTGTAGTCCACGCCGTTAGGGTTATCTGCCAGATGAACTGTCCCCTCATAATTGGGATCGAAAATGACAATATCTGCGTCAGAACCTACCGCCAGCGTTCCCTTTCTCGGATAGATACCGTTGATTTTTGCCGGCTGAGTGGCAATAACATCTACAAATTTCTGGCGGGTCAGCTTTCCCGTGCATACACCTTCGGTCCACACCATATGCAGTCGATCGCCGGCGCCGGGGGAACCGTTTGGAATCTGAGTAAAATCATTCCTGCCGGCCTGCTTGAGCTCTGCCACATCTATACCGCAGTGGTCGGATGAGACCGCCGTCAGCAGTCCGTCGGATAATGCCTGCCAAAGAGCCTCGCAGTCCTCACGATCCCGCAAAGCGGGGGAGCAAACGAACTTAGCCGCTTCATTGAAATCCGGATTATCCAGAACTTCCTTAGTGGTGGTCAGATAGTGAGTGCAAGTCTCGCCGGAAACCCGCTGGCCAGTTCCCTTGGCCTTTTGTAATTCGGCAATGGCTTCCCGACAGGTCATATGAGCAATATAAAGAGGCGTATCGGTCTGACCAGCCAGATAAATAGCCCGGCGCACCGCCTCCGCCTCAGTAAAAGGCGGACGGGAAACATAATGGTAATGCGGCGTCAGTTGGCCCTTCTTTACACACTCGCTGCGGAGGAAATTCAGGATCTCTCCATTCTCTGCGTGCACAAATACCGTAGCGCCAACCTGTCGGCTCTTCTCCAGAATACGGAAGAAAGTACCGTCATCTACATGAAGCGGAGAGCCGTTGTAGGCCATAAAAATCTTGATGCTGGAAATGCCTCTCCGAGGAAATTCTTCGATCTCATCAAAGATACTGTCCATAATATATGTTACCATGGAATGCAGTGCAAAATCAACACAAGACTTATCCTTCGCCCGCACATTGATTCGATAATCAATGGAATCCAGCAGTCCGCGATCCGGATCCTGCGGAGCAAAGTCCACAATGGTGGTCGTGCCGCCTACAATAGCAGAGTCGGTCGTCTCATATCCGGCGGTGTCACGGTTGCCGACATTACACAGGGCGGAAAAGTGAGTGTGCTGGTCTACGCCTCCCGGAAACACATATTTACCTTTGGCGTCTATCACACGATCTGCAGCTTCGTCCAAATGTGTCCCCATTGCGCGGATCACATCGCCCTCCACCAGGATATCCCCCACATACTCTTGTTCTGCGGTTACGATTGTGCCTCCTTTAATCAAGGTACGCATACTGTCATCTCCTAAAATATCAATTCTTGTTTGGTAAACATGGGAAAACCTACGATATTCTTCTGCTCTGGGAAGCCCCAAGTAGACACCTTGCTGGTACGCAGCCCCATATCTACCATGGCTTCCGCAAATTTAACTGCTGGCATTACCCCATCCAACACGGGAACGCCCAGCTGGGCGGACAGGTCCTCAACAAAGTCCACGAAACCAGCGCACCCCAGCAAAATACATTCGGCGCCGTCCTGCTGCACGGCTAACTTTCCCTGATAGGCTAACGCTTCCAATCCCTTCTTGGGGTCCCTGCCAAATTCCAGCACGCTCAAACCTGTGGATCGGATAGAACGGCAAAACTTTTCCGCTCCATAGTTGGACACCACATCCTCTGTGACCTTGCGAGACCGATCCAGCACCGATACGATAGAAAAGTACGGCGCTATAAATTTGGCAGCAGCAATGGCCGACTCACAGATACCCAGCACAGGCTTGGAGGTGACCTCTCTGGCTGCCTGAAGCCCAGGGTCACCAAAGCAGGCGATGATAAATGCATCGGCGCCTTCCTCTCGGTCTCCCCGGATCACTTCTTTCAGGACCCCCGGAACAGCCAAATACTCATCCACATAACATTCGATGCTGTCCGGCCCGGATGCCGGAGTGACCGCCCATACCTGAGTGTCGCTGCGTGCCACTCGACGTGCTAAATTTTCTATACTTTCAGTCATGGATTGCGTCGTATTGGGATTGATGATTTTGATTTTCACAATTTTCCCTCCTCTTGGTCCAAAGCCTGAACCATCTCCATCAGCAGATCAGCTCCCTGGTACAAGTCCTCAGGAGCGCTGTATTCTCGGATAGAGTGGCTAATCCCGTCTTTGCTGGGAATGAACAGAAGCATGGAGGGGACCGCTTTTCCCCAATTCATCAGATCGTGTCCTGCACCGCTGAACATTCTGCGAAAACGGATACCGCGGTTGCGGCACAGTGTCTCGCTCAGCTTTATCAGCTTAGAACTGCACTGGGTAGGCGACTGGCGAATATATTCTTCGCCTACCAGCTCCGGGTGCTCTTTCAGCACGGAGTCAATGACCTGATCCATGGGCTCCATCGTTGGATTGCGCAGTTCCACAATAAACTCCACCTTGCCCGGAATCACATTGACCGCTCCTGGGAACACCTGAAGGGTTCCTACCGTGCAGACCATATCCGGCGAAGCGGCCTCAGTCCGTTCCATAAGCTGGGTAATGATCCGGCAGGCTTTCACCAGCGCGTCATCCCGCAGATGCATGGGTGTGCTGCCTGCATGATTGGCACAGCCGGAAACCGTCATGCGATAGCGCACGATGCCCACAATACCATCAACCACGCCTATTTGCATCCTTTCAGCTTCTAATACCCCGCCCTGCTCAATATGTAACTCCAAGTAACACTGGTATTGGGTCAGATCTCTTCGGCAGGCGCCGACCTGCTCCATTGTAAGTCCGTGGAGGGCCAGATTCGGCCGCATAGCTTCATCAATCTCTCCGCCGGTAAATGCCTTACTTCCAAAAGTTCCGCCAATGACATTGCCCTCCTCCTCGGTAAATGCAATCACCTGGATGGGATGCCGATTTTGATATCCCAACTCCTTAAGGCGCTGCACACACTCGATTCCGGACAACACACCATAGGTTCCGTCGTAAATCCCGCCCCCCGGCACCGTATCGATGTGGGATCCAATGCAAATGATCTCTCCCTGACCAGGAAGCGTACCGATCAGATTCCCTACAGGATCGACGGATGTTTGAAGTCCTGCCTGTTCCATGCACTGTTGAACATAGATTCGTCCTTCGTCATAGGCAGGGGTATACGGCAATCGTGTGGTTCCTTCTTTCGGCACAAAACCGATTCGCCCAAGTCGGGTCAAATGATCATATAAGCGGGTACCGTTGATCATATTCATGCGGGGTCCCCCTCAGTCTTATGGGATCTGACAAACTCCTCCAGCTCCTGCAGCCCCTGCTCCAGGCACTGCATGGATGTCGCATAGGACAGACGGATATATCCCTCGCCAAATTCGCCAAAGGCCGTACCGGGTACCACTACCACCTGTCGTTCTTCCAGCAGCTTCATGGCAAATTCTTCACAAGGCATACCCAGTTGACTGATGTCAATAAATGCGTAGAAAGTCCCAGCCGGAGCATGGCAGGACAAACCAGGGATCTCAGATATCCGCCTCATCACATAGTCACGGCGCAGGCGATACTGCTCCACCATATACTTCAAGTGGTCTTGTGGACCTTCCAAAGCTTCAATAGCCGCGACCTGGCAGGGAGTGGCCGCACAAGCACTGACATTTTCCTGCAGCTTGACCATATTCCGGATCACATTTTCCGGTCCGGCAGCATAACCGATACGCCAACCGGTCATCGCATAGGTTTTGGAAAGGCTATCAATAACCAGGGTCCGTTCTTTCATTCCAGGCAGAGAAGCAAAGCTTGTATAAGTCCTTCCATCAAAGAGGATGTGCTTATACACCTCATCAGCCAAGATCACCAAGTCCTGCTTCTGGGCCAATTCGGCCAGTTGGAGCAGCGTTTCAGTGCTGGCTACAGCTCCTGTGGGGTTGCATGGGCTGTTTAGAATAATGGCCTTTGTCTTATCGGTAACAGCTTCGGCAATAGCGGATACATCCAAATCAAATCCCCGCTGTGCGTTGGTTTTCACCGACACCGGCACGCCGCCGCACATCCGAATCTGTTGGACATAATTAGTCCAGCAGGGTTCGTTGACGATAACCTCATCCCCAGGATTCAGCAGCACTTTCAGCGCCAAAAACAAGGCTCCCATGGCTCCAGGCGTCACCACAATTTGGCTTGCAGGATCGTAAGAGAGTCCCTCTGTGCGATGGAGATACGCTGCAATCGCCTGGCGCAGAGCCAGCAGCCCTGCATTTTCTGAATACTTGGTCTTTCCTTCACGAATGGCCCTGCACCCAGCCTCCACTACGTTCGGCGAGGCAGTAAAATCCGGCTCTCCCAGTGTAAAACTAATGACATGATCATACTCCAGTGCCTTATTGAACATTTTTCGAATCTTGGAGGGTTGGATCTGCTGAGTGTTATCCGAAATTTGAATCATATAGGTAACTCCTTTCTACTCTGATTCTTCCGTTCCCTTAATTTGAGAACAGTCATCAATATTCCAAATGCCAAGGAAAGCACCGCTGCAAATACGATACGATATTCTTGCGGAAGGAGAAATCCCACGGTATTGACGGGGATCCAAAAGAGAGGAATCGTTTTAAACAGAGTAAAATCGATCAATTCTCCCCAATCTACAGAGTCCACCGCTTGGCGTGGAGTGATATGCTGTCCCGCCAAAAAGCGGATTTCAGCATAATTTCCACATACTCGCATCAGAGCGGAATGAATAGGAGCAAAAAACAGATTATTGGTAACGCTGGTAAAAAAGGCCTGTGCCAGAGCATTTCCATATCCCGGAAGAAGACCTGCTGCCATGGCTTGCCGGGTACCTTGGCTGAACACGGTAAAGGCCAGCGTGACAAGGACGCCTCCTATTCCCCAACTCAGGCTTTTGAACCAAGTCGCCCGGTTGATCTGCCAAGTTCCCTCTAACAGACGTCCGGAGAGCAACTCACCCGCCGTAGCATAGACAGCGAATTGCGCAAAACCTGCCAGATAAGGATACGCTATATTGACCTTGGCAAAGCCTCCTGTGACGCAAAAGAGTACCGTAAACACAGCCAACAACCCATAAGCAACTGCCCACCAAATATCGCTTCGTTTCATATGCATCCCCCAACTTTTGTACCCCAAATATAGCAAAATGGAACCGGCGTTAAAATTCAGCGCCAGTTCCATTTTATGTAGTCTGTATATTATTTAGACAAGCCTTCTGTGCCTCGATGTGAGACCAAAGAATCTTTATATACTACCAAAGGATAATGCAGTTTAGCCAATGCAGGCGGTACATTTTTCCCAAGTTTTATTTATAGCGCATCAAAATCGATCTTGTTGGTTGATACAGGAAGACTCTGGATCATCTGTATCCGGTTACGCACATTCATTTTGGTATATATGCTGTGGAAATGTTTTTTTACCGTATGGATACTGATATTCATTTTTTGAGCGATATCTTCATTGGACAGCCCGTGTACGGCCAGATCTAACATTTCCCCTTCTCGACTGGTCAAGCCGTACTGGCTGCACAACTTTTCATGATATCCTTTTGCGTAAAAATAGCGGGTGTCTCCCTTTTTTGCTTCATATACTAAACGGTATGCAAAGTGCTTGTGTAACTGCTCCAATACAAACATATCCCGTTCGCTAAACGGAGGCTTATCAGCTTGCCGGTACAATTTCAATAAGCCGACCGGTTCTTCTCGAAAGGAGATGGAAAGGCCGACGGAATATGCCAAGTGATTGGGCAGATAGAAGTTCTGGTAGATTCCGCTGCTATTCACCTGTTCATCCGAAGATGCCATAGATTCCCGAAAAGCACCGCCTTCACAGGTATACAGCGCCCAGCGAAAAGCATCTGAATTCAGGCTTTCCTGCATCCAGACATCGACAGCCTGCTGAGGCAGATGAAAAGCCGCTGGGGCCTGAAACTGATAGGATCCATTCTCCGCAGTAGAGATTCGGGCAAAAATTGCGCTATCATACGAAATCAAAAAAGGAAGCCATCGGTTGAGAATTTCATGCTGCATTTCCTCTACTGTATAGATAAATGAAATATTGTATGCGATCTCATTGAGGCGTATCCATTCGTTTTCATTTAAAAATGCCATATCAATATCTCCCTTAACATTTGTATCCAGCCATAAGCAAAGCTCAAAAAGATAACAGTATCAATGAATTCCGACCACAATCGCAATTAAAGCGTTCCCATCGTAGAAAGCATTCTAACTCGGTCACGGGTGTAGATGCTCGAAATGCAGATGTGCCACATTATCTCTGACATAACATTCTCCCCACCCTTTCTTTGTCCGATCAGGTCTTGGCGTTCACATAAATACACCCGATCCTATCGATAAGCTTCTCGCGTTATGCTACCATTATTATATCAGGTAGAAGGCTGAAAAGCAATTCCAAACAGAAAGCTGAAAAGCAAAGTAATAGGGCTGCATCTCCACGATCACGATGTCGGGACATTAAAAATCTCAATTTTGAAACCATTCTTGACAGCAGGCATTTTCTTCACCTTTTCAGAGGCGAACGAAGCATGAACCTCCGTGTGCAATCTACCTCTGCGCGGGCGGTATCATCGCGTTTTCGCCGCTGCTCATCCGCCTGCTTGCAGCGGAGAACTATCGTGTGATTGTATCCATACCGCCGATAAGATTTCAAATTTCATATTGCTGAATGCTCCTTGTATCTCTTTTACTATGTCCTTTGCAGTTGTGAAATAGATGTTTTTTACAAGTGCAGGGTCATCATACAACTGCCTTCTTACTAGTGTAGCTGCGATTCCAGAAGTGGCGAAGCCATATATCTGATTGTCTATTATGTGTTGCCTTCTCTTCTGTTCTTCTGGAAATGCCTGTACCATTAGTTGGCTTTCCATTAGCCGTTTGTAAATCTCTGCAAGAAATCTACCACTCTTGACTGCTGGGTCAAAAACTTTGCCTCTTTGTTAAATACATTAGCAGGGAGTAAATCAACCATGTCTTTTACTATGTTTTGTGGCGTGATAACTTCCGAGTTGGAATATTTTGAAATGCCTGTTATGGCTTGGAACCTGTCAAATAAATCTTCCATAGGAACACCATCCTCAAAATCTCATTTTCTTCTGAATATCAGTAAGCCTGGTTTTAAGACAGCAGGCAAAGGAAAGAGGATACCCTAAAAATAGGTATCCTCTCGGAAATTAGGTATCTGGGGCACGCTTTTGGTGAAATCGACGGAGTTTTTACCATCAACACAAAAGGTAAAAGGGACGCCGCGCTTTCCTCATTGACAATTCGACGGGGAATGCTATAATCTGCTATGTCTGAAAAAATGTAAAATTGTATCGCAGAGGTGCCGCCGCGAGGCGGAGAATAGAGAATCCGGTGCGAATCCGGAACGATGCAGTCACTGTGTACGGGAACGGCCTGCGTAGCCACTGGGAAACTGGGAAGGGCAGCGCCGCGATGAACGAAGTCAGGAGACCTGCCTCTGTGGGGAATCTCGAGCCCGCTGCACACAGGCTGATATTTCTGCGAGTTTACCCGCGGCGCGATTTTTTCGCGGCGCGGTGTTGCTGGTTGGAATCGTGAGAGCGGCTGTGGGTCACCATGGCCGCTTTTATATTTCTTTCAGAACGATTTTTGAAGAAGAAGGTAAAGAGAAACATGAAAAAAGCACTTGCAATCCTGCTCACAGCCGTGATGCTGCTGGGCGTGCTGACCGCCTGCGGCAGCAAGAAGGACGACGCTGCCGACGACACGCAGAACACGGAGGACGCCGACAAGGCCGCAGCCGACAATGTCGCCGCGCTCATTGACGCGATCTATGTTCAGGAGCGCACCGATGAGACCGACGCGCAGTGCGAGGCCGCCAAGGCTGCCTGGGACGCGCTGACCGACGAGCAGAAGGCCATGGTCGAGGGTGAGGAAGCGAGCCCCGAGTATTTCGGCCTTGACACGGGCGATGCGTCCAAGGACGATCCCCGCAACCAGGATGACATCGGCGAGAACGAGCTTCTGGTCGTTTCCTTCGGCACGTCCTACAACGACAGCCGCGTGAACGACATCAAGAGCATTGAGGACGCCCTGCAGGAGGCCTATCCCGACTGGTCCGTCCGCCGCGCCTTCACGGCTCAGATCATCATCAACCACATTCAGGCCCGCGACGGCGAGAAGATCGACAACATGACCCAGGCGCTCGACCGCGCTGTGGCCAACGGCGTCAAGAACCTCGTCGTGCAGCCGACGCACCTGATGCACGGCGCGGAGTATGACGAAATGTGTGCTACCATCGACGAGTACCGCGACCGGTTCGAATCTGTCTCCATCGCAGAGCCCCTGCTCGGCGAGGTCGGCAGCGACGCGACCGTCATCAACGCCGACAAGGAAGTTGTCGCCAAGGCCATCACCGCCGCCGCGGTCGAGGCAAGCGGCTTTGACTCTCTCGAGGCTGCCAAGGAAGCCGGCGCCGCGTTCGTCTTCATGGGCCACGGCACCGCACACGTCGCCAAGGTCAGCTACAGCCAGATGAGCGCCCAGATGCAGAACCTTGGCTATGAGAACGTCTTCATCGGCACGGTCGAGGGCGAGCCGGAGGAGACCTCCTGCGAGTCCGTCATCGAGGCCGTCAAGGCCGCGGGCTACACCAACGTCATCCTGCGCCCGCTGATGGTCGTTGCGGGTGACCACGCCAACAACGACATGGCCGGTGCCGATGACGATTCCTGGCTGAGCCAGTTCAACGCCGCCGACTGCTTTGAGAGCGTCGACACCCAGATCGCAGGTCTGGGCGAGATCGGTGACATCCAGCAGCTCTACGTTGACCATGCCGGGGCCGCCATCGATTCCCTGAACGGCTGAGAAAGACCCATTCTGCCCGGAGGGTAAGCTCCGGGCAGTTTTTTGGTTTTTGGGAAAGCACGGCAGGGACCGGGCATGTCCGGCCTGCGTCCGATGTGATGCCCTGCCACGCCGTAGGGGCGGATTCCATATCCGCCCGCGCTGTCTCCCGCTAATGCCTGATAAATATATAGAATGAGGTAAGGAAAGCATGAAAAAGCTCCAACTCGCATCCCTGACTCTCGCTGCCCTGCTGCTGGCGGGCTGCGGTGCGTCCGCAGCGTCCACCGCCGAGAGCACGTCCGAGGCTGTCTCCACGGAAGAAAC
>OKTW01000639.1_pt1 | contig 16337 bp, 10 predicted proteins | sample 1606371 | NCBI WGS metagenome assembly OKTW01 (sample SAMEA3879568, study PRJEB24766) | human gut metagenome | biome: human-associated habitat; feature: feces | place: USA | collected 1985/1987
TTAACAGAATACTTCCTTTGTATTCCAGGAGGGCACGTTTCAGTTCTGCTTTGGCATCGACGTCGAGGTGGTTGGTCGGCTCGTCCAGAAGTAAAATGTTGGTTTCGCGGTTCAGAATCTTACATAAACGTACTTTGGCCTGTTCACCTCCGCTGAGGACGCGCACCTGGCTTTCGATGTGTTTGGTGGTCAGTCCGCATTTAGCCAGCATGGATCGGATTTCATACTGGGAAAGTGCCGGAAATTCATTCCAAATTTCCTCGATACAGGTTGAAGTGTTCTGTGTATCAGATTCCTGCTCAAAGTAACCGATATACTGATAATCACCAAGCTGCACTTCTCCGGAGTAAGGCCTGATCAACTGGAGGATGCTTTTTAAGAGTGTAGTCTTACCGATACCGTTTGCACCGGTCAGGGCAATGCGTTCGCCGCGTTCCATGCGGATGTTCAGTGCTTTGGTCAGCGGCTCATCGTAACCGATCACAAGGTCGTTTGTTTCAAAAATCATTTTTCCGGAAGCACGGGCGGTTTTAAAATGAAATTCTGGTTTTGGTTTTTCACGGTCAAGTTCGATGATGTCCATTTTGTCCAGCTTTTTCTGTCGCGCCATCGCCATATTTCGTGTGGCAACACGCGCCTTGTTGCGGGCGACAAAATCTTTGAGGCTGCTGATCTCCTGTTGCTGACGGTTGTAAGCAGCTTCAAGCTGAGCTTTTTTCATGGCATAAACTTCCTGAAATTTATCATAATCACCCGGATAGCGGTCCAGACGGCAGTTTTCCATATGGTAGATCAGGTTGATGACGCTGTTCAGAAACGGAATATCATGGGAAATCAGGATAAATGCATTTTCATAATCCTGTAAATAGCGCTTCAGCCACTCAATATGCTGTTCATCCAGATAGTTGGTCGGCTCATCCAGAAGCAGAATATCTGGTTTTTCCAGCAGAAGTTTTGCCATCAGGACACGGGTACGCTGACCGCCGGAAAGATCGGTCACATCACGGTCAAGCCCAAGTTCTTCCAGACCAAGGGCACGTGCAATTTCATCGACTTTCGTATCGATCATATAAAAATCATGCTGTTCTAAAAGCTCCTGGTAAGTACCGGTTTCGGCAAGCAGACGTTCCATCTCTTCCGGACTGGCATCTCCCATCTGTTCATACATCTGATTCATCTCTTTTTCCATTTCAAACAGAAACTGAAAAGCAGAGCGCAGAACATCACCGATCGTCATGCCTTTTTCCAGAACGGAATGCTGATCCAGATAGCCGACACGGGCATTTTTTGCCCATTCAACCGTTCCTTCATCCGGAGTCAGCTTTCCGGTAATAATATTCATAAAAGTAGATTTTCCTTCGCCATTTGCACCGATCAGTCCGATATGCTCACCTTTAAGAAGGCGAAAAGAAACATTGTCAAAAATAGCACGGTCACCAAAACCATGCGTCAGATTTTTTACATTTAAAATCATAAGTACTCCTCTCAGATATTGTGGGGTGTCCATAAGATATTAACACAAAATGATGCCAGGGTCAAAAGATCTCCGGGAACTGAAAAAAAGGAATATCTTTGTATGGAATCTTGTGTTAAAATAGCGATGCATGAAAAAGTAAGGAGGTACATATGACAAAAAAACAGCTTGCGCTGGAAGTGATCGAGCGTTTAAAAAAAGAATATCCGCTGGCAGACTGTACACTGGATTATGACGAAGCATGGAAACTGCTGGTCAGTGTCCGGCTTGCTGCCCAGTGTACCGATGCCAGGGTAAATGTTGTGGTTCAGGATCTCTATAAGAAGTTTCCGGATGTGGATGCACTTGCAGAAGCATCACCGGAGGAAATTGAGGAAATCGTAAGACCGTGTGGACTTGGAAAAAGCAAGGCACGGGATATCAGCGCATGTATGAAAATGCTGCGTGACGAATATAATGGAAAAGTGCCGTGTGATTTTGATGCAATCTTAAGACTACCGGGTGTGGGAAGAAAAAGTGCAAATCTGATCATGGGAGATGTTTTTGGAAAGCCTGCAATCGTTACGGATACGCACTGCATCCGCCTTACGAACCGTATCGGCCTGGTAGATGGGATCAAAGATCCGAAAAAGGTCGAAATGGCACTCTGGAAGATCATTCCGCCGGAAGAAGGAAGTGATTTCTGTCACAGACTTGTTTATCATGGCAGAGAGGTCTGTACAGCAAGAACGAAACCATACTGCGACAGATGTTGTCTGTCTGACATTTGTGCAGAAAATGGAATATGAATGAGAAATACAGGATTTGATAAAAAAATTAAAGCAGAGGGTTACACAAAATATGTAGAAAATGTTAAGAATTATTAAGGAAAGTTGACATAACAGGCAACTCATTGTACAATGAGGGCAGGGAGTCAACACTATAAAACCAGCGGAAAACCGCAGAAAAGGGGGATATTATGTGGGATAAAAAGAAACTTGCATCTATGATGGTAATTGGTATGGCAGCGATGTGTATGCTAAATGGATGCCAGAAAAAGAAAGCACAGCCGGAGAGTGCACAGACAGAAACTGCACAGTCCGAGACACAGGCAGCACAGACAGAGGCAGTTGAGCTTTATACGTCTGAGAGCAATTCATTTTCCATGCAGCTTCCGGATTCTAAGTGGGCAGCAACTAAGCAGGGGATTGAAAATAAATGGGCCTTTATGAAGGAAGGCGTGGGCACGATTCAGATCACACATAAGCGTTCAAAGATCAAAGCGAAAAATCTTCCACAGTCACAGGAAGATGCAGTAGCACTTTTAAATAAAATCAAAGAAAATGCATTTGCAGAGGTAGAGTATAAAAAAGACAGTACAGACAGTGCGCAGCTTTATTATTATGCAGCTTCCGTACAGGATACAGAGCTGGGATATGTGTATATTGTACGATATCTGATCAACACGGATACGGAAAGTTACAATATTACAGCAAAACTTACGTCAAGTGACAGTGCACAGATCCAGGCGGTGAAGAAGGCAGTTACCAGTTTTCAGGTGTTGAATGATGACAGTAAGGCTTCATCGGCAGAAACAGAGAACTCCAAAGATAACAGTACATCAGATGGCACAAGTACAGGAAATAGCGCTTCTGAGCAGAATAACAGCCAGAGTGATGCCTCCGGCAATGCAGACGGTGCGGAAGGAACTTCCAGGGATTCCGGCACAGATGAAGAATACCGTTATTTCTTCGATGCAAACGGCAATACAATCTACACGTATCCATCCGATGACGGCACATGGCGTGATGAAAATGGCAATGCTTATACATTTCTGGAAAATGGGGTGAAAGATGCCAATGGTACACAGTATTACTATGATCCGCCGCAGGGACAGGCATCAGGAAATACTGCATCTTCAGGAAGTTCGGGTTCTTCTGACGGCATGACAATCGATTTTTATGACAGCAACGGAAATTACATTACAGCAACACAGGATGCCAATGGCAACTGGGTAGGAAGTGATGGAAAGACATATACATTTGATGAAAACGGTGCAACTGACAGCGATGGCAATTTCAGCAAATGGTAATCGGAGGTGTTTAATATGAAATACAGAAATATAACTTTGGCAGCGGCTGTTGCACTGACAGCAGCAATGCTGGTGACAGGCTGTGGCGCAAAGGAAGACAACACGCAGCAGACACAGACTTCAAAGACACAGCAGACACAGGCTTCTGCCACAGAAGCACCAGTGCAGGAGACACAGAAAGTGCAGGAAACACAGGCAGAGAATACGCAGCAGACGCAGGCACAGCAGCCGGATACGGAAGCAAGTGACAGTGAGCAGTATGTGGATAATCCGTCTGCAGGTGGCGGCGAAGGGGATACCAATGGTTTTTATGATGATGCCGGTACCTGGATAACCGTTCATAAAAACAGCAGCGGACAATGGGTGGATGAAAGTGGTATGATTTATCAGTTTGGTGATGATGGAGTAACCGATGCAAATGGAAACTTCTATCCATATTAAAGGGTACGGATGTGATTGACATTATATCGGCAAAAGCGTAGAATATGGAAAGCCGAAACATGCGGAACAGTAGAATGGAGGAGTATCTATGAAAATCAGAACAAAGATCGTAACGGGTCTGCTTCTTGCATTGTCAATCTCCTGTCTGGCTACCGGGTGTAAGAAAAAGACCCAGGAGACGGAAACCAATACGGAGACAACACGCATCACAGAGAAGCAGACAGAAAGTGAAACGACTAAGAAAAATACATCAGCAACGTTTAAATCCAAAGATGGAAGTCTTTCTATCAAGCTTCCGGATGATACCTGGGAAGCCAAAAAAGAAGGCACAAAAGAATGGACATTTGAATCTGCAGATCAGGGAATCATTACGATCGTTCATTATTCCGGAGCAGAGATGGATGGACTGGTATTTCCGGCTTCAGAGGAAGAAGTTCTGGACAACCTGGAAAAGGCAGGAAAGTCCAAATCGGACTATGCAGTTGTAGAGTATAAGAAAAATACGCTTGGTTCTTATGAGGCATACCATACCACGATCAAATGTAAAAGTGCGAGCAGCAAATATGCATATTCCGTTGCCTACAATCTGGTTGGTGATGATGACATTTATTCTGTAAACGGTCAGGTAAAACAGGACGATGCAAAAGCAATGGAAGCGATCCGTACTTCCGTGGAGAGCCTGAAGCTTTTGAAATCATCCGGAACAACGACATCCGGATCAAAAAAAGATAACACAAAATCTTCAGAAACATCCAAAACAGGTCAGTCAGAGTCGAACAGCACAAATGAATCAAATGGAAACAGCCAGTATATTTATGACAGCAATGGAAATGCTGTTTATGTATATCAGGACAGCAATGGAAACTGGGTAGACAGCAGCGGTGCCATTTACTATTTTAATTCTTATGGCATCACAAACAGCAATGGTGTAAGTTTTACGTATGACAAACCAGATGGAACAAACAGCAGTGATAATAACAGCGGCGATAATAATGGCGGGAATGTTCAGACAAACAGCTTTTATGATAATCAGGGCAATCTGATCAGTGTCTACAAAAACAGCAGCGGAAACTGGGTAGACAGCAATGGTATTGTTTATACGTTTGGTCAGTATGGAGTAACGGATAATTACGGCAATTATTATCCATACAGCAACAACAACAGCGGAAACGGCAATAACAGCAATAATAATAACAATAATAACAGTAATAATAATAACAGTAATAATAATAGTAACAATAATAACAACAATAATAATAACAACAATAGCAATGGCAACACCGGAAGTACCAACGGTTTCTATGATGACCAGGGAAATTACATTTCCGTGACACAGGACGCGAACGGCAACTGGATCGACAGCGGTGGAATGAAGTATACATTCGGTAATGACGGTGTAACCGATGCAAACGGAAACTTTTATCCATACTAAAAGGTCAAAGCAGGCAAAAGATAAGAATGTTTAAACAAAGAGACAACAGAGAAATCTGTTGTCTCTTTCTGTTTTTTGAAAAACTATACAGGAATTTTACATGACTATGCAGCAGTGTCAAAAAATATGTGACATCAGCTATCATGTTCCTGTCGGATCTCTTTTGCTGCTTCTACCAGATTTTTAAGGCTTGCAACGGTTTCCGGTACGCCTCTTGTTTTCAGTCCGCAGTCGGGATTGACCCATAATTTTCCAGGGGCAATTTTATCCAGCATTTTATCCAGTGCGGATTTGATTTCACGGACGGAAGGTACTCTTGGAGAGTGGATATCATAAACACCAGGTCCGACCTCGGTTTTAAAGTTATTATCCTTTAAAGAGTCCAGGATCTGCAAATCGGAGCGGGAGGCCTCAAAGGTAATAACATCTGCATCCATATCGTCGATTGCTTTGATGATATCGGTAAATTCGCTGTAACACATATGAGTGTGGATTTGTGTTTCTGCTTTTACTTTGCTGTGGACAAGGCGGAATGCAGGAACAGCAAAATCGAGATAACCGTTGTACCAGTCAGATTTTCTCAGCGGCAGTTTTTCACGCAGTGCAGCCTCGTCAACCTGAATAATCCGGATACCGTTCTTTTCCAGATCCAGAACTTCATCGCGGATAGCCAGTGCGATCTGATAAGTACTTTCTTTGACCGATATATCCTCTCGTGGGAATGACCAGTTAAGGATTGTCACCGGACCGGTCAGCATAGCCTTCATTGGCTTTCCGGTAAGACTTTGTGCATAGATCGACCAATCCACGGTCATCGGTCTGTTTCTTGATACATCGCCCCAGATGATCGGCGGCTTGACGCAGCGTGTGCCATAGGACTGTACCCATGCCTTTTCGGTAAACAGGTAGCCATTTAGCTGTTCGCCGAAGTATTCAACCATATCGGCTCTTTCAAATTCTCCGTGAACAAGCACGTCCAGACCGATTTCTTCCTGCATCTTAACACATTCAGCAATTTTTTTACGGTTGAATTCTATATATTCCTGTTCTGTGATGCTGCCTTTTCTGAAAGCAGTGCGGTTTGCCTTCACATCCGCTGTCTGTGGAAAAGAGCCAATCGTTGTTGTTGGGAACAGCGGGAGAGAAAATTCCTTTTTCTGGATTTTTTCTCTTTCATCAAATGCAGGGAGTCTTGTAAAATCACTCTCCTTTATAGCTGCCACACTTTTTTTAACAGCCGGGTCATTGCAGTCAGGTCTGTTTTGGTGTAATGCAATATTAGCTTTATACAGGTTTTCGTTTGTATAATCTGTTTCTGATAATAATTTAAGTTCAGCAAGTTCCAGGAGTTTTTCTTCTGCGAAAGCGAAATGTGCAAGGTATTTTTGAGGCAGCTTCGTTTCATTTTTCAGTGTATATGGAACATGGAGCAATGAGCAGGAAGTACTAAGTACTGTCTCAATGCCTTTGGCTTTTAAACGGGCAGTCAAATCCAGGGTTCTCTCATAATTGTTTTTCCAGATGTTCTTGCCATTTACTGCTCCTGCGAAAAGAATTTTGCCGTCTGCAAATCCATTTTCGGATATCAGCTCAAAAGTCTTTTTGCCTTCAACAAAATCAAGTCCGATACCATCAAAATCAAGTTCGGAAACATTTTTATAGCAGTCACGAATATCTCCAAAATATGTTTGAAGCAATACTTTTACTTTATTTTTTGTGGAGAGAATGCCGCTGTAAAGCTTTTCAAAAAGTGCAATATCGGATTCTGTTAAATCATATACCAGATACGGCTCGTCAAACTGCACCCACTCTGCACCGATATGATTCAATTTTATAAGCAGTTCGGAGTATGCAGTGATAACATCGCCGGCATATTCTTCAGCAGTTTTTGAACCGGTATATCTTAAAAGCTTTAACAGTGTGAATGCTCCTGTAATGACAGGCCTGGTAGCGATATTCAGGGCTTTTGCTTCTTCAAATTCATCAAACGGTTTTGTGCCTGCAAGCCGGATTTCAGTATGGTCATCAATTTCAGGAACCATGTAGTGATAATTGGTATTAAACCATTTTTTCATGGCAAGTGCTTTTACATCGCCCTTTTCTCCCTGATATCCCCTTGCCATTGCAAAATAAGTATCAAGTGGTGACAGATTCAGAGAAGAATAGCGGGACGGAACAATGTTGAAAAGAACAGCACTGTCCAGCATATTATCATAAAATGAAAAATCGTTTGACGGGATAAAATCAAGACCGGAAGCTTTCAGTGTCAGCCAGTTTGCTTTTCTGATTTCTTTTGCTGTGTTTTGCAGTTTATCAGATGAAATCTCTTTTCTGAAATATTTTTCTGTGGCAAATTTAAGTTCTCTTAAAGATCCTACTCTCGGATAACCAATAATGGATGTACGCATAATATATCTCCTGACATAAGTTTATTAAAAGACAAACAGCCTTTTTGTGCTTGATGTAGCCTAAGATAGCACAAAAAGACTGCCATGCGTTAATACCTGTTTTTGATGCTGTGCCATAGTTAAAAGCTATGACATATAATCATCAATATATTTTTTCAGATGCTCCAGATAACATTCGCTGACCGGGTTCAAAGGTCGATCAGTCGGCGCGATATACCCGATCTCCATTCTCTCTTTGCTGTCAAGCGGAATGGCTATAACGTTTGTTCCATTCAGATCACTGCTCAAAATGCCGGAGGAAATGGTATATCCATTTAGCCCGATCAACAGGTTAAAAAGTGTTGCACGGTCGGTGACGATAATATTTTTCGGGCTTTCTGCCATACTGTGCAATTCTTCGGAATAGTAAAAAGAATTGTTGACACCCTGCTCGTAGGTAAGTCTCGGAAATGCTTTTAAATCATCAAGCGTAACCAAGTTTTTACTGGCAAGTGGATTGTTGCGGCTGATAAACACATGAGGGGCAGCAGAAAAAAGAGAAGTGAATTTTAAATCGGCATTTTGAATAATCCTCAGCATCACTTCACGGTTAAAATTGCTCAGGAACAGTACTCCGAGTTCACTTCGCGAAGTACGGACATCTTCAATAATATCATGAGTCCTTGATTCACGCAGGGTAAATTCATATTTGTTTTCATCGTATTCTTTTACCAGAGCCACGAAAGCATTTACCACAAATGCGTAATGCTGGGCGGAAATGGAAAATACACGGCGAATCGTTTCTTTTTTCTTATATTGCTGCTCCAGCAGTTCTGCCTGTTCTACAACCTGTCTTGCATAGGAAAGAAATTTGGAACCTTCTTCCGAGAGATACACACCTCTGTTATTGCGGAAAAATATTGTGATACCCATTTCTTTTTCAAGTTCTGATACCGATTTTGAAAGGCTTGGCTGTGCTATCAGTAGTTTCTGTGCCGCAGATGTAATGGAGCCACATTCTGCAATTGTAATAATGTATTTTAACTGCTGCAAGGTCATATCAGCTTCATTCCTTGTTTTAAGATCTAAGATAATTTAAAACGGCGGCACAGTCTTTTGACTGTGCCGCCATCTTGCATCGAATCGTATTATTTCTGAGGACCAGCGGAAACCAGAGCTTTACCGGCAGCATTTCCTTCGTATTTTGCGAAGTTTTTGATAAATCTGTCAGCAAGATCTTTTGCTTTTGTTTCCCATTCGGAAGCATCAGCGTATGTGTCACGTGGATCCAGGATAGCTGGGTCAACGCCCGGCAGTTCTGTAGGAACTTCGAAGTTGAAGTATGGAATAGTCTTTGTAGGAGCAGTTTTGATATCTCCGTTCAGGATAGCATCGATGATACCACGAGTATCTTTGATGGAGATACGTTTGCCTGTTCCGTTCCATCCTGTATTTACCAGGTATGCTTTTGCACCGCTCTTCTCCATTTTCTTAACCAGTTCTTCTGCATATTTTGTAGGATGCAGTTCCAGGAATGCCTGACCGAAGCAAGCTGAGAAGGTCGGAGTCGGCTCTGTGATACCACGTTCTGTACCAGCCAGTTTAGCTGTGAAACCAGACAGGAAGTAGTACTGTGTCTGAGCTTCTGTCAGGATAGATACTGGAGGCAGTACACCGAATGCATCTGCGGACAGGAAGATTACGTTTTTAGCTGCCGGTGCAGAAGAGATCGGACGAACGATGTTCTGGATATGGTCGATCGGGTAAGATACACGGGTATTTTCTGTTACGCTCTTGTCAGCGAAGTCAATCTTGCCGTTCTCGTCCAGAGTAACGTTCTCAAGCAGAGCGTTACGTTTGATCGCATTGTAGATATCCGGTTCGGATTCTTTGTCCAGGTTGATAACTTTTGCGTAGCATCCGCCTTCGAAGTTGAATACGCCGTTGTCATCCCAGCCGTGCTCGTCATCACCGATCAGCAGACGCTTCGGATCTGTAGACAGAGTTGTTTTACCTGTTCCGGACAGACCAAAGAAGATTGCTGTGTTTTCACCATTCATGTCAGTGTTTGCGGAGCAGTGCATGGAAGCCATGCCCTTCAGCGGCAGGAAGTAGTTCATCATAGAGAACATACCTTTTTTCATTTCTCCGCCGTACCATGTATTTACGATAACCTGTTCTTTGCTTGTGATATTGAACATAACGGCTGTTTCAGAGTTCAGGCCCAACTCTTTGTAGTTTTCAACTTTTGCTTTGGAAGCGTTGTATACAACGAAATCCGGCTCGAAGTTTTCCAGTTCTTCAGCAGTCGGTTTGATGAACATGTTTGTTACAAAGTGAGCCTGCCAAGCAACCTCAACGATGAAACGGATTGCCATACGAGTATCTTTGTTGGCACCGCAGAAAGCATCTACTACGAACAGTCTCTTGTTGGACAGCTCTTTGATAGCCAGATCTTTTACAGCATCCCATGCTTCCTGAGTAGCCGGATGGTTGTCGTTTTTATATTCGTCTGTTGTCCACCATACAGTGTCTTTGGAATTTTCGTCTTTTACGATAAATTTGTCTTTTGGAGAACGACCTGTATAAATACCAGTCATAACATTGACAGCACCCAGTTCACTTTCCTGACCTTTTTCAAAGCCTTCCAGAGCAGGATTTGTCTCTTCCTCGAACAACATCTCATAAGATGGATTGTACACGATCTCAGTAGTTCCAGTGATGCCATACTTGCTTAAATCAATTTTTGCCATCTGATTAACCTCTTTTCTTTTATACTTAAAGTTAAAGAAATGATGCCCACTTCTCTATCATCATTATACATATTTACCCGCCAAAATCAATAAAAACTTTCTGAACTTTTTGCTGAAAATGTATGAAATCTGTAGATTTTGAATGATTTTGAACGAATGACGGAAAAAAAACGGAAGGGTACACCAGATAGTGCGTCCGAGCTGCGTAGTTTTGACTGTTTAACGAAACCAATATATAAATAGAGTATTTTTCCCATGTGAAAATTGTATAATACTTTTTAATGTAATGATGCCAGGGTCAAAAGGTCTAAATCCACATGAGCTTGCTCATAGGTGGATGAAAGACCTTGGGACCCGCCCCGATATGAGCATAAAAGTGGGATGATAATCCCACGATATGCGAATACTGGGGAGGATTGTGGGAGTGCAACGCACGGAACAATCCGTAGGCATCATAGTTGGGGACTTTTGACACCCACATCATGTAATTACGTCTTGCACAGATGTGAAAAGTATTTTACACTTAGCAGATATAAAAATTATAGTCAAGGAGGCAAAATAAATGGCACTGAATAATATAGGAAATATGATGAAGATCATGAATGTATGGAATACGTTTAAAAGGAACCATCCGAAATTTCCGGCATTCTGCAATGCGGTTTCAAAACGTGCTCTGAAAGAAGGGAGCATTATGGAAATTACAGTCACCACACCGGACGGCGAAAAGATTGAGACAAATCTGAAAATAAAGGCAGAGGATCTGGAGCTTTTGAGGGAACTGTCCAACTGACGTTCAGACTTTCTGACAAAAGGAGTGAAAAGAAATAAAATATGAATGATATAAGGCGACTGGCAGGATATATCGGGTCATATAAAAAAGATATGATGCTTGGTGCTTTGATGGTGACGATCGAGACGGCATTTGAGCTTTTCATACCGATCATGATCGCAGACCTGATCGATATCGGGGTGGCAAATCATGATCTTGCCTACATTTATTCGAAAGGATTTCAAATGGGGATCTGTGCACTGCTGGCTCTGGTGACAGGGCTTTTGTATGCACGTTTTTCGGCGAGAGCTTCGTATGGCTGGGGAGCGAAGATCAGGGAGGCGGAATATGCAAAAGTGATGCAGTATTCTTTCTCAAATCTGGATCATTTTGATACCTCATCCCTGATTACACGAATGACCACGGATGTCACGGTTCTGCAGAATCTGCTTAATTCCGGTTTCCGCCCGGTGACAAGGGGACCGTCTCTGCTGATCCTGGGTATCGGCCTTTCTTTCTGGATGAATCCGAAGCTTGCCGTTGTTTTTCTGGTCTGCACGCCGCTTCTTGGAATTGTATTATTTCTGATCGTCCGGAAAGTAGCACCTATGTATACAAAGCTGCAGGGGATCGTAGACCGTCTGAACCATGTGGTTCAGGAAGGCGTGACGGCAATCCGGGCGGTCAAGGCATTTGTCCGTGGAGAATACGAAGAAGAAAAGTTTGATGCGGTAAATACGGACCTGAGCAGGTCAAGTGAGCAGACATTTCGCTATGCGGTGCTGAACCTTCCGGCATTTCAGGTTGTGATGTACAGTGCGATCGTACTGATCATGTGGTTTGGCGGAAACATGATCTTAAATGGCAATCTTAAAGTCGGTGACCTGACCGGATTTTTAAGTTATGTCATGCAGGTTGTCAATGCCCTTATGATGCTCGCAAACGTTTTTCTGCTGCTGACAAGATCGCTTGCCAGTGCACACCGTATCGCAGAAGTACTGGATGAGAGGATTGTTCTGGATTCTTTGGAAAATGGCATACAGAAGGTCAGAGACGGCAGTATAGATTTTGAACAGGTTTCTTTTAAATATCATAAAGATGCAAAAGCATATGCACTGTCTGATGTGGATCTGCACATCAAGGCCGGACAGACGATCGGTGTGATCGGTGGAACCGGAGCCTCTAAAACGACGCTCGTACAGATGATTCCACGGCTTTATGATGCAACCTGCGGTGTTGTGAAAGTTGGCGGTGTGGATGTAAAAGCATATGATCTCCATGCACTGAGGGCAGCGGTGGGGATTATTCTTCAGAAGAATGAGCTTTTCTCCGGAACGATACGTGACAACCTGAAATGGGGCGATCCGGATGCAGATGATGAAAAAATCTGGCAGGCATGCCGTGCGGCGTGTGCGGATGAGTTCCTGGAGCGTTTGCCGGAGGGATTGGACACTATGCTTGTGCAGGGCGGAAATAACCTGTCCGGAGGGCAGAAACAGAGACTCTGTATCGCAAGAGCACTGCTTGCCAATGCGAAAATTCTGATTTTTGATGATTCGACCAGTGCCGTTGATACGGCAACGGAAAAGAAGATCCGCAAAGAGCTGGCACGACTTGGCGATGTGACGAAGATCATCATTGCACAGAGGATTTCTTCTGTGATCCATACAGATCAGATCGTGATCCTGGAGGATGGCAAAATCCATAATATCGGAACACATGAACAGCTTCTTGGGGAGGATGCGATTTATCAGGAAATTTATGCTTCCCAGATGAAAGGGGGAAACAGCGATGGCATTGAAAACGAAGAATGTTAAACGGCCGGAAAATATGCAGCATACACTGCGGATTTTTGTTTCTTATCTTGGACGGCATAAATTTATGCTTCTGACCGTCAGTATACTGGTCACGATAAGCGCCCTTGCAAATCTTCTTGGAACTTACATGATACGTCCGGTTGTCAATAATCTTGCAAACGGGGATATGCACTTACTTGCCATCGGAGTGCTTGTGGCAGCCGGCATTTTTGTCACCGGGGCACTGGCAGCCTGGGGCTATTCCCAGACGATGGTAAAAGCTGCCCAGCAGGTTGTTTTTGATATTCGAAGAGATTTATTTGCACATATGCAGACGCTGCCGCTTCGATTTTTTGACGAAAAGCGGCATGGCGATATCATGAGTCTGTTCACAAACGATATCGATACGATCGCAGATGCCCTCAACAACAGTTTTGCGATGGCGATCCAGAGTTTTATCCAGATGATCGGCACGCTTGTGATCTTGTATATTCTGAACTGGAAACTGTCGCTGATCGTGACGGTCTGCTATGGAATCATGTTCTGGTACATGAAATTCAGCGGAGCAAAAAGTAAGGTTTTTTATGCAAAACAGCAGCAGAGCCTTGGTGAACTGGATGGCTATATCGAAGAAATGGTCAGCGGCCAGAAAGTGGTTAAAGTTTTCAACCATGAACAGGCAAGCTTTCAGGATTTTCTGGAAAAGAATGAAAAACTGCGAAAAGAAGGAACTGGTGCACAGTCTTATGCGGCGACGATGGTTCCAGTAGTCGTAAGCATATCTTATATTAACTATGCGATCGTAGCGGTTCTCGGAGGGATCCTGGCGATGCGTGGACTGGCGGATGTCGGAAGCCTTGCAAGTTATCTGGTGTTTGTGCGTCAGGCGGCACTGCCGATCAATCAGTTTACACAGCAGAGCAATTTCCTGCTCTCTGCCCTTGCCGGAGCGGAGCGGGTGTTTGATGTGATGAATCTGGAGCAGGAAGTGGATGAAGGCGATGTGACGCTGGTCAATGTAAAGGAAGAAAATGGAGACCTCAGAGAATGTAAAGAGAAAACCGGAAAATGGGCATGGCGATCAAAAGACGGAGCACTGACAATGCTTCGCGGGGATGTCCGTTTTGAAAATGTTGATTTTGGTTATACGAAAGAGCATATGATTTTGAAAAACATCAGCCTGTATGCAAAACCGGGACAGAAAATCGCCTTTGTCGGATCGACAGGAGCTGGAAAGACCACGATCACCAACCTGATCAACCGCTTCTATGATGTGCAGGGAGGGGCAGTAGTCTACGATGGAATTGATGTGCGAAAGATCCGGAAAAATGCACTGCGTCATTCCCTTGGCATTGTGCTTCAGGATACCCACCTGTTTACAGGAAGCGTAGCTGATAACATCCGTTTTGGAAAGCTGGATGCGACGCAGGAAGAGATTGAGAAGGCGGCACGCATCGCAAATGCACACTCTTTTATCCGACGACTGCCAAACGGTTACGATACCATGGTGACAGCAGATGGGGCAAATCTTTCCCAGGGACAGCGGCAGCTTCTGGCGATCGCAAGGGCAGCGGTAGCCGATCCGCCGGTACTGATCCTCGACGAAGCGACCTCTTCTGTCGATACACGAACCGAAGAACTGATTGAAAAAGGCATGGATCAGCTTATGGAAGGCAGGACCGTATTTGTCATCGCACATCGCCTGAGTACGGTGCGAAATGCCAATGCGATCATGGTACTGGAGCAGGGGAAGATCGTCGAGAGAGGAGACCATGCAGAACTGCTGGAACAGAAAGGGAAATATTATCAGCTTTATCATGGGATGTTTGAACTGAGCTGATGTAAATAAGAAGTTGTCGGAGGTTTCCGGGCAGGTGTAGAACGGAAAGGCTGAATGTTTTATTAAGATGCTGGCAGGAAACAGCCTTCCGCTCCACCTGCACCGTCCCGAAGACCTCTGGCAAGGGAAGTGATCATTCTTCCGATAGTTCAGTCACTTAAATCGTTGCTTCTTCTGTTTTTATTCAGGTAAAAACAGTTTTGTTGAATTATTTCCGGAAGAACCGGAATTATCGCTGCCACCACTGCTGTTTCCGTCTGAACTTGTCTCAGAGGAGGTTTCACTCTCGGAAGAAGTCTCACTTTCTGAAGAAACGGTTGTATTTTTCTCTGAACCGGAAGCATCAGAGCCGGATGTGCTGTTTGAATCCGCTGTATTTGCGGAGCCAGTGGTGCTGTTTGGGTCAGAGCTGCTGTCAGAACCGGAAATACTGTTTCCGATCTGGCTGCTTAGATCTTTGATTTTCTGTTCAATTCGTGTCTTTTCGGAATCTTCTGCAGGTGTTGGCTGATAGTTGTTGAACGTGCTGTCAGAAGATATTGTGCAAGGAACGATGGAATTGGTCGTGCTGGTCAGTTCTTTACTGGTGTTGAACGTAAAGGTAGGCTGGAAAATGACAGTATCCATATCATCAGGATACATATCTGCGCCGTCACAGAAACTTCCAAGACTATAGAAGATCGTGCGATTGTTATAAACTTCCATGCCCTGGAGTACATGTGGATGATGTCCGACTACCAGATCGGCGCCTGCATCGACTGCAGCATGTGCCAGTGTGGTCTGGTCACTGTTTGGTGTTGTCTCACCTTTGGTTCCCCAGTGGAAATTTACGATGACCAGGTTTGCACCCTGTTCCTTTACAGCGTTGACAGCGGTTGTCAACTGAGTCTGACATTCGCTTACCTGCTTATCTACAGCAGAGATACCGACAAGTCCGACTTTGATACCTTTGAGTTCGAGAACTGCTGTCTCATCATTTCCAAAAGCAGTGATCCCTGCATCTTTCAGTGTAGTCTGCGTTTCGGTCAGACCGGCAGTCCCATAATCTTCCGTATGATTGTTAGCAAGGCTGGCAGCTTCGATCGAACTGTCAGAGAGTGCGGAAACATAGGAAGGATCGCCCTTATAAACATCACTTTTGCTGGCTGAATTTTCAGCAGTAGTCAGTGTGCCTTCCAGATTGATAATGGAGAGATCATCACTTTCCAGGTATGATTTCACATTCTGGAAGAAATAATCAATGCCGTATACGGTTTTATAGGCATCGAAATTATTATACTGATCGGAATCCGGAGCAGAGCCGAGTGTACAGTCACCCATCAGACTGATGGTAATGCTGGTTTCTGCTGCAAGTGTTTCTTTTGGCACGGCGGG
>OKTW01000656.1_pt1 | contig 15865 bp, 6 predicted proteins | sample 1606371 | NCBI WGS metagenome assembly OKTW01 (sample SAMEA3879568, study PRJEB24766) | human gut metagenome | biome: human-associated habitat; feature: feces | place: USA | collected 1985/1987
TGGTGTTGCTCGTGTTGTCGGTGACCTGAATGCTCTGTTCCCGACCTCTTACGGCGTGACCGATTATACCGGTTACAAAGTTGTTGTTCATGGCTCCGATGGCGTTGACTATAACTGTGTTGTAAACAGCGATAGCAAATACGTTATCTCGAACCTGCCGACCACTGGTATGATGCGTGCCGATGTCATCGATAAGAGCGGCAACAAGGTCACTCAGTTTGGCATGATTACAGTTGACGTACCGAACCATTTCTGGAACGACACTGAGACCCATCCGTTGCAGCTGATGACTCCGACTGCCGACCCGATTGATGACTATAAGGACTGGGAAGGTCCGGTCAACAAGACGGTTGACAGTAAGCTGTATTACAATGAACAGCTGAAAGCCTCCGATGTTACCTGGTATTACCGCATTATCTCCGTTGACAACCAGGTTGGCGATTGGGTGAAAATCGGTAATCCTGGCACTTCCTTCGATACCTCTGACGGCACTGTGAGCGGCAAGATTAACAGCCTGACGTTCACTGCAGCAACGGACAGCGACTTGCCTTATACGACAAGCTCTGTAAGTTACTCCAAGTTGGATTACACCACGAACCGTATTCAGTTTAAGTGCGAATACAACGTGAGTGGTACTGTATATTCCAGTATGGATAAGGCTGAGGATGGCCGTAACGGTTATGTTGACGTTGAAATCCGCCCGATGTATATTGAGCAGGCTTTTGACCGCCGCATTTCCGTTGGTGGCAGCACTTCCTTCTCCTTCGATGCGTTCTACTGGAAGGGTGTTGAGGATGGCCTGACCTACGAGGTCCAGTACCGTGATGCAAGCGGTAACTGGGTTGCCGTTGGCAGTGATTCTACTCTGTTCCCGTCCTCTAAGTACAAAATCAGTTATGTAACCAAGACTGATGATAATGATGCTTTGGGCGGCGGTGTCTGGTATCCGTCCGATTTCTGGGTTCCTGATTCCTTCACTGGCAGCGATGCGAAGATGAATGCAGGTAAATCTACATTCAATAAGCACACCACCGTCACACTGGAACTCTCGAATGCAGCGATGGATTGGGATGGCACGGATTTCCGCTGTGTCTTCACCTATAAGTCTATCGGGCATACCATGAGCACCGATACTACCACGGCAAACGATATTGCACAGGCTCGTACCGGTCACCTTATCATCTATGCACCGCCCATTGAGATGACGCCATTGAAGGCTCAGTCTCTGCTGCTGAATAACTACGATTCCAGCAACGGCAACCTTGCATGGACAACCCCGGCTTCCAACCCGAATAATGGCCGTAGCCCGAAGGAAATTCCTTTGGATGCTATCAATCCTGATAAACTGGGCCAGAATGGCAAAGCCTACGGCGCAGCAAACGATAACAAGGCCATTTATACTACAAAGATTACCTATTACGGTAATAAAGACAGTGCTCCCACCATTAAATGGTTGTACAGTGATGTGGCAGGCGGCGGCAGCCTCTCTCAGTTCAAGGATGTCGGTGATGCCGTCACATTGAAGTACAGCGATGTTGGCAAGAAGATTGGCAACATCAGCAAGCTGAACAGCCGAGTGGCTGAACTTGAAAAGAGTTTCATGTCCAGCGGCAAAGCATTCAATAAGTTCAGCGGCTACATTAAGCTGGAAGCAATGTACCCGACTGAATCCAAGGACCTGAACAACAGTTCTTATGCGGAATGGAACGCTATCGTGTCTTTGTACATTGATAACGCTACCAACCCGATGGATTACGGTAATACGCACTTCTATTTCCGTTGCCAGGCTGAAGCTCAGTACATGCAGAACTGGGATAGCGCCGATATGAAGCCCTATACCACTGCTGCAACTGATGCCTACAACTTTAATCGTGACGTGAACTCCAGCAATCCGGAAGACCATCTGTATAAGGATATCAGCCAGTCCTCTTACGGCGCTGAACTGGTTCTGGATTACAACATTTCCATTAAGGCCAATGTTCCGAACAAAGCTACGAAGAAGCGTAATACTATTACGACTGCAAATGGCAGCGCAAAGGACATTTCGACCCTGCGGAATGAAATTTCCGAAATCAACACAGCTCTGAATAACGGCGGTGCGGTTTACAACTACAAAGACCTGGCAATTATCGCTCCGAATGGTCTGCGTTACATGGAAACCTACTTTATCGCAGGTAACGGTGTAAACAACCGCTCTGGCATCGATTCCCGCGACACTGTGGTTATCGATAACAAGATTCGCAACTCTGACGGTAAGTGCTTTACGGACCTCTTCGAAAAGGTTACGGATGATGAATTCGTCAACAAGCGTCAAGGCTTCGCTTACCGTTCTAAGAGCGGCAACACGATTCCGAAGGAAACTTGGGAATGGTTCTGGCGCAATGCTATCTACTACATCTGCTATGATGCTCCGACCACAAAGGCCAACATGGACCAGGTGTATTTCTACATTGATGAACAGAACAGCGGTGCATCCTCTTCTCAGGTCTACTCCGAACCCAACAGCACTTCGAAACCCTATTCTATGTACACTGCTCCGTATACCGGTGAGTATATCATCACTCTGAACGGTGCAGGCGGCGGCGTCGATAACCAGTTTGGTCTGTCTCCCGAACGCACTTCGCTTGGCGGCAAGACCACGATTCGCGTCAAGGCGGAAAAGGGCGCGACGCTCTATTTCGTCAACGGCGGTGCTGGTTCTCATGACCCGACCCACTATGTCAACGGCGCATCGAGCCCCGATGCCAACGCTAAAGTCGTCGTTCAGGGCGGCTATAACGGCGGCGGTAACGGCGGTATCATGATGAAGGAGCGCTACACTCACTGGAGCTTGAAGGGTGCTTCTGGCGGCGGTGCTACTACCGTGGCTGTCGGCATCATCGGCACAGGTCGTTTGGCCGAGTACGGTGACGAGAATAATGCTAAGAAGTATGTTCTGGCTGTTGCAGGCGGTGGCGGTGCAAACCAGCACGGTGCTTGTGATGCTACAGGTGGCTCCGACAATAACGGCGTCCTGCATGTCTGGGGCGGCCAGCTTGGCGGCGGTGGTCCGTTTGGCCAAGGTATGTCTGGCGGCGACTTCTCTATGTTCCTCGGTGGTATTACTGATGGTTCTTCTGAGGTTGGTGTTGAAGGCCCTGGCGGTGGCGGCGGCGGCTGGTACGGCGGCTACGCTAACGAGTCCTCTAAGCTCGCCAATGCAGATGGCTGGGGCAGCTGTAAGCGCGACGGCAATGGCGGTTTGAGCTGGGCTGCAGGCGTTGGTACTACTCTAACTGATGCAGGTGGACACAAGGTTCAGGTCTTGGAAGTCAACATCAGCAATGATGGCGGCGGTTCCGGTTCTGAACAGGCTGGTAATTCCAGCATTGAGCTGGTCAAATCCTCTGTTTCTCGTTTCTCTCGTAACGGCAAGAATGCTTTCGATACCGCATACGAAGATACCGACCCCGATTCCGGTATTGAGGAACAGCATGTAACCATTACTATCACTGCAGCCAATAAGCTGTATGATGGCAACCCCGATGAAGCTTCCATCAGCGTTTCCGGCAACCTGTCTTCTACCGATATGGACAATATCGTGAAGAACACCACTATCGTCTATGCTAACCGTAAAGGTACATTGACGAAGGCTCCAAGCGATGCGTCTACGGACAAGAACCAGTATCCGCGCTCCGATTGCGGTTCCTATACCGCAACAGCAAAATGTACGGTGTCGGGTTACATCATCACATATCGCTACGAGAACACGAACCCCGGTCATACTTATGACGGCAGCAGTCCGAGCGGTATTGGTGATACCGTCAAGTTCGATATCTATCCTCGCGGATTGACGATTATCGGTACTGGCGATAAACCCTACGACCGCACCAGCAAGGCAACTCTGGAAAATGTTCATATTGCTTCTGGCGGCTTGATTGCGAAGGACGAGAACACTGTGAAGCTGAGCACCACTACGGTGACTGGTAACTACACGGTTGATGGCAAGAATGTCAGCGATGCTGGCGGTCCCTATGTCGTCATCCGAACCAGTGAACTCTCTCTCGTTGGCAACAGCGCAGGCAACTACTACATTGAGAAGGAAGACTTGTCTGGCTCTATCACTCCTCTGGATTTGTACGTTCACAGTATTTATCTGGAAGACCCGACCTATCCTCGCAACGTCAAACACTATGACGGCACGACCAAAGCCACCATTAAGGATATCCTGATTGATGGCGTGCTTGAAGGTGATGACGTTAAGATTAAGGAAGAAACCCTTCCCGGCAACTATAAGACCAAGGATGCTGGCCAGAAGCTGAATGCAGATGGCACGGTAAGCTCCAACTGGCCTTATGAGTTGGACGAGAATCCGATTACGGCAGATGCTCATCCGACACTGACTGGTAAGGATGCCAAGAACTACCGTATCACAAAGGAGAAGTATTCCGGCGCTATCGCACGCGCCAACCTGACCGCACAGGTTGCAAGCTGGCGTGGGTTGTATGGCGATGGCGTAGGGGAAAAGCCCTGGCACGACAAAAAGGCTTATGGTTACGGCACTGCAGCTTCTGCAGGCTGCTGGCTGGAAATCGATGGTCTGGTGCAGGGTGATACCTTGACTTTGGACCAGAGCTACAAGAAGTCTTATTTCAAGACTCTGGTAAGTGGTCATGAAAGTCTTGTTCCTGATGAATCGACTCCTGTTGGCACTTATCCGTTAACTTATGTTGGCTTGACTGAAGCCAATTACCCCGTTCTGAAGAACTATATTGTCATGGTTCTGAATGGCCGCTTTGTCGTTGACCCGCGTCCGCTGCATGTGACGGTTCTTGACAGCGATAAGATTATCTACAACGAGAACCCGAACTTCCATGTGAACATTCAGATGGAAGATGATGATGCAAATCTGATTGATGTCGTGAGCGACGTTGACGCCACTCCGATTCTGGATGCAAAGCTCAAGGCGAAAGATACAGTCAGCAGCGTCTTGTACGTTGCGGGCGGTAATCCCTCCAACCTGACTCAAGAATTTGTGGATGCCTACGATTATCGTAAGCAGGAAAATGTCAAGGAAAGCAAGACCAATATCCCGTTTGTGACCGATTGCACCATCAGCTCCCTGCCTCTGTACGCAGATGGTACGAGCACCGATGATGATTTTGAGTGGAACTACGAGGATAAGACCTGCGATTTCTGCCATTATAACCACAAGCTTCTGGCTCCGTATCTGGTAACTATCAACACCGACACCAAGAGTGGTCCTGCATTGGATGTTCATACGGTCGTTAACCCGAATGGTGAAACGGTTCGCAACTACGAGCTGATTATCCATGATGGCGGCCTGTATGTGCATCCGGCTCTGCTGAAGGCTACGGTTCCTCTGTACGTCTGTATGTATGGCAACACCACAAGTGGTGAGGTCAAAGAGCCTACCAACTATCGCATCACGAACTACTCTACTGTGGCTATCCAAATCAAGAATATCAAGGCCAATGGTCCTTGGCTGATGCGTGATATGCCTGGCATGGAGTACTACCCTGACGGCGAGTATGGCAACTCGGTATACGACATGACAAAGAACCGTCTGCGCCGTGGCGAGCTGTACATGCGTCTGCGCGATACCGTCCTGACTCAGGGTGATAACGCAATTGACCATAGCGATACGGCTTGGGTCATTCCGAAAGCTACCGGCGATTTCATCAACAACAACATCACTGGCCGCGCAATGCAGGTGCCTATGGCAGTCTACATTGCAACCGGTAATGTGAATGAATCCGGTGTCTGCACTCCGGTCACGAAAGTGACCTACACGATTGCTCCGTACGGTGGCGTGATGCCGAACGATGCGGACTTCGAGAAAGTGCAGTCTCAGCCGTGGCTCAAAGACGCAAAATGACCTTCCCAGTGTGACCTGATGGTCGCTTCTGTACAACAATTGAGGGCAGTCGAGAAATCGGCTGCCCTCTCTTTTTTTGTTTGTGCTTGCTGCTCTCAGCCGTGGCTCAAAGACGCAAACTGACCTACCCCCGGGCGAGCCCGGGAGGTTCTGGAAGCGGCTGTACAAAAAGCGTTACTTCGATTGCTCGTTTCAGGCTTTAAGCATCGGCATCGCTGGAGCCAGAACCGTGAATCAAGCTCCCCTTTGGGAACATTAGCGATTCACTTCGTCTGTTAAGACGGGACCGTGGTCAACAGGCCCATAAAAAATTTAGATACCAGAATTGCAGACTTTATGTCCGCTGGCTTTTATATCAGAAACACACTTATCATGTGCTTTTTTGAAAGTTTCGTATTTCGAAATACAAATATCTTGATTGATGGTCTTAAAATCGTCATTATGGCAAAGAAGCAGAAAGGCAGAATAAATATCGCGCTGCACTTTTGTACCATCTTCGAATTTGTGCCAACGCTGGCTCAATTTCTTTTTGTTATAGCTGTTGCTTTTATGGTCGTATTGGCTTGCGCGATACACATTATCAACTACATGGAAGTGACTCTCGCTGAACTTTGAATGGAGTTGTGCGTAAAGATGCCCCGGACAACGGTGAAGAATCGAATGCCCAAAACGCTTTCTGCGCTTTTGTTTCTTTCCTTGTTCAGGAATAGAAGGCTTGGCTCTCTTTTGAAGCGCTTTTGCATTGCTTCTTTCGATAGTTATATCATCGCCCATGGCTCGAATCCGGTTTGCCAATTCGTTGTTGGCATACTTTCGACTCAAAGCGTTTTTCCGGCGAAGCTCTTTTAGGTAAGCTTCCTTCTTCCTATATTGCTTTGACTTCTTCCAAGGTTTGCGAACGCCCTTTTTGACTGTACCGTCTTCATTGTAGCGGTCTTTGTTGTTTGCTCTTCTGCTGCGGTCAAGCGCTCTTAAAAGAAGCCGTTCTTTGCGCTCATGTCTTTTTGTTGATTTTCCGTTCCGCTCAGCAAGGTTCTCCAGGATTGCAGAAGTTTCCGATACAGCTGCCACACTTTGAGGCCCAAGGTCTACGCCAACAAGTCCCTTACCACAAGGGTGCTTTAAGCTGCCCGATTTCGTATATTTAGGAACCGGGTCCCCTTCAACGGTGATGTGAGCATAAACTCTCAACCTACCGCGAATCGTCACGCATTTGAGAGCAACGAAACAAGGTCTATATGTATTTTGCGGGATGCCGGTCTTCGAAAAAATGGCAACAGCCTTTTTCTCAGCTTCAGGGTCAGAAACAAACGCCTCAATGCAAGCTAACTCGTTTTTTACAAACGAATCATTTTTCTTTACTGCCAATGTGAATGCATCAACACCGCCCATTTTGCACCGTGGAACGCCGTCAACAAATGATAGTGTAAGTCCACGCTCAATTTGTTTAGCTCGAATCAGGGGAAGTTCTCCGTGCTTTGCGTAGTTGAGATGCTTACCGCTTCGATACAAAACTGATTGAACGGCTGCCCAAATGTTTTCTGTTTCAGATAGCAAAAATATAGTGTTGATTTTGCTGCCCTTCGAAATTTTCGCCATATCGCGGCGCAAATCTTCCATTGTCAGCTTATATTTGGCTTGAAGCTTTTCGAGCGCATCAGCAGCATCTTTAACCTTTTCCTTAGCTTCGTGGTATTTCTGAGTTCCTTTATCCAAAGAAGAAAGCACAGAACTTGCATCGTGATACTGCTTTAGAGCTTCTCGGTATGCTTTTGTACGAAACAATTGAGATACGCGCTTTTGTGCAATGTTCGTAAGGTGGTTTCCGTAAATTCTTAAATCGTTCGCAATATGAAACAACTTGCGCTTATCATCTTCCTTGATTTGTACTTCCAGAACTAAAACATGCCGACTTGCTGCGGCACGATGCTTCTTGCGTTCGTCCTCATAAGGAGTTCTGATATGCTTATTGCGAGTCGCCATGTTTTCACCACCTAGTTTTTTTGCTCTTCTATATATTTTTTCACTGTTTCGGCACTAATACGTCCCTTCGTGACTGGTTTGTATCGTTGTCCGCCAACCGACAGGCCCTTAAGTCCTGCATCTCTTTCGAGTTTTATCGTTGCTCGCCAACCGACAGGTCTTTGTACCCTGCATCTCACTCGGATTATAGGTGCCAGTCCACCAGCAGAATGACGTCTGCTTTCCTGCTACCATTATACCTCACTCGCACTCGAAATTTGACACCTCCCACGATTGAAATCGTGGGATTCCTGGGTGGCGATGGCAAGGCTTATCACCATGCCGCATACAAGGCAGCGAGTTATGCGGTTTCTCACCAACAGCTACGGGTGTAGTTGTCAATGAGCGTCCAGCCATGAAGGCTGACCAACATACTTTTCTGCGTTCCCAGCTTTTTGAGTGCATCCTCCTGTGGAGTTTCACCCCTTACGGGGCAGCTCTCTTACGAGGGACGTGTCGAGACCCCCGGAAAACTATTATTTTTAGAATCCAACGCTTGCAGGAAGATAGCTTTCAGCTTCCTGCAGGCGCTTTTTTGTATTTTCATGCATCTTCAAAAATGCAGGAAAAGCAGCTTTAAGAGCTTCGATATCGTATTTCAGGATTTCTGTATCTATATGTTCAAGCAGAAAAGCGGAATACAGGTCACGCTGAACCACTTCTCCGCTGCTGAGATGTGCCATCCGTTCAGATAGTTTCTTCTTGGTATAGCTTTCATCTGTATGGTCAAATTGCGAGGCTTTTGTTTCAAAGGTGCTGACTTTGATAACGCTGCCGCCATAACGATTAGCCTTATTACTCAGAATGGAGATAAACATTGCAGGTGCGCAACGACTTAACGATTTTCCAAATCGTTTTTTTGTATGTGCTCTACCAGTTTTTGGATTGATTTTTGTTTCTTTACTGCGCTTCTGCAGGGCTTTATAGTTCATATCTTCAACGACGAATTTGTTACCGTGGGCAAGCAATTCGTTTGCGAGAATGTTGTGCTCCATTTTACGGATGTCAGCCAACTTACGGTACAGGTTACGAAGCTTCGCACGCAAGCGATAATACCTTTTGCTGTATTTCCATTCGCGCTTTTGCTTTTGTCCATGTTGCCGCTTCAACCTTTTGATTGTGCCATCCGGATTATAATATTTCGGATTTGTAGCGCGGCGCGAACGGTTCATTGCGCGAAGCGTAGTAGCAATTTCATTTACGAGGCTTTTTGCCTGCGCTCTCGCAGACGGAGCAAGTACACGAAGGTCGCAAACATCCTTACAGCTAAAAGCAATGGTTTGTGTACCAATGTCTATACCGACACGTCCCTTCTTAACAGAACGTTTTGCAACACCGTTACTGTCACACTTGATGGGAGGATAACCTTCCAAGACGATTTGGGCATAATACTTCCACTTGATGCCGACCCATTTGCGAATTATGCGACAGTATTTAACGCCGCATTTGAGCGCTTCCTGTTGATACCATCCAGCTTGAGTATCGGGATTGCGCAATGTCAACGGGAATGTATAATCCCCATAAACAAGACGTAGTTCACCTTTGCCGATGGAAGTTTTGACTTTTGCCGTAGCAGCAGCAATTTCTTTTTCCATTTGCGTTTTTACTTCATCAGGGAGAACTACTTCTTCGCCTTCTTTGGCATCTGGCTTTCTGTACGCAGCGAAGTATTTTTCTTCAATGGAGCCTTTAATCTTCTTCTTGGCGGAGTTAATGACACTTGTTGTATGATTTGCTGGGCGAAGCATTATCCCGGTAGTATTATTCTTTCCGGATATCGAGAACACCTGCTCCAATTTCTTATAGTGGACTTCTTTTCCGTTGTCAAAGAAGAAAGATGACCACGCTGCCCAAACTGCAGTGGCGACCATCTGTGCCACATGAGAATGTAGGGCATAGTGCTTGGCATAGGGCACAACCATCGCGTGAAAGGCATTTTCAGAAAAGCGGTACTCTTTAAGCATCTTCTCTCGCTGTTTAAGAAGCGCCTTCTGTTCATCACTATCGGGAGCAGCTTTGGCGATATCCGCCATCAGCTCACGATATTTGCGTGTCTTACGCAATTGATGCCACATTTTTGTGGTTATACATACAAGCTGATTATAGATAATGCCGCACTTCTTGAATTCTTTGTACAAGAGGTCTTGTTCATTGAGACTTATAACCATCGGCAATGTCAATACAAATGACGGCGTACTATTTTTGCTCCCAAACGCCATGATTACCCTCCTCTCGTTTTTTGTTCTTCTACATAGCGTTGAATTGTAGCATTGGAAACATCGCCAGCTGTACTTACAAAATAGCTGCGAGTCCACATTCCCATAGTGTGCTTCTCCGATTTCAGTGCCGTTTTCGTTCTGAACGCTATTATCCGGGGTGCAGTCCCCCGCAACCCGCCGCATGTCATGTGGGGAGTGTCGTCTCAAAGAGCGGCAAAGCTTGCAAAATAGCCAAAAGAAAAACCGTGACCACGAACACGCAGCCACGGTATAAAAACTGCCAGCCAAAGGCGGTGACCGGCAGGTTAGGATGTACAAGCGGGCAGACATGATGGCATATGCAAAAAATCGCACTTAGAAAGGAAGGTTTTCTGTTCGGCGGGAAAGAGAAAGAGGTTCGAGAACCCGCCAGACCCATTTCCGCTTGTACAATTCTTATTCTATGCAATTCGCACAAACACGCAAGCAAAAAAAGCAAAAAGAAATCCCCTCGCACCGAATGACCGGTACAAGGGGTTCTCACTTTGATAGAAAGAAGGAAGCTGCATCTCTGCAGCGCAGCACATTCAAGTGCCGCAACCGTCATTGACGGGTCGAAGGTTTTGGTGTTTACTCCGCACCGGCTTACAAGGTCATCATCGATGACACCGTCGAGTCTATACCTCCTGCCTTCTATAATGTATTATACCACAAATCGCACTTTTTTGCAAGGTTTTTCTCAAAATCAGGCTCATTTTGTACGCGGCTACGCATCAGCAGCTACGCTTCGACCTTCCCCCGCGCCCCTGAGTTCCGGCAGCTACGCAATTTTCGGAGGAGATGCAGTTTTTGTCCGTACTTTCTGTAACTCAATTCCTAAAAGTGTCCGTATTTCCAACTTTTTGGGAATGAGATGCACCAAATCCCTCAACTCATTTGCAGTTTGCCCTTTGCCTTTCCTGTATGGAAAAAGCACCCGCAATGTGGTATAATTAAAGCAAATAAATTCGTCCAGAGCGGAGATACACACGTCAATAACCCACGACTAAAGTCGCGGGCTTGCTCCGGCAAGTCCGTGCTTTAAATGTTGCTGGAAGCAGCGACAAATTATATCACGGAAAGGAGCTAAGGGCGCATTCCTCCCACGACTAAAGTCGCGGGTTTCCTGCGCCAAACTTATGACTATCGGAGACATTCTCGTTAATACCAACCGGGCAAACCTCAATAATCTGCTACCGTTATCGGAAGTGAAAACCAAAAAGGATTTCGCCAAATTCAAGAAGAAGGGCTATACCGTTGGCATGACTGCCGGGGAATTTCAGGAGAAATACCCGCTTCTTCCCATTGAGAACATTTATGCCTCCTACAACATCCTGTCCTCGCTCTATTATTGCGAGCCTCAAAATCCTACCATCCCGATTGTTTTGAATCTTCAGATTTACGGCGACAAGCGCCTATCTGTTGCAAACGAATCGGATGAAGCATTTCAAAATCGGATTCTCTCGATAGCAAAAGCAATTTCTGAGGGGAATGTCAAGCGGATTCGGTCGTATCTCTTTTCTCTCGAAGACAGTTTCAGGGTTTCGGTGCTCTCGCAGTATATCAAGAACGCAGAGCCCTCAACGGAACTGTACGACCTCTTTATGGATTATTACAAATTGACCGATTATGGGTTCAAGAATCTAAACGAAGCCGATATACGCAAAGTCCTGTCCGGTAAATCTGAGGAGCAGAAGAAGAAAACTGCTGAAAAGCTTCGGAAGTTCCCGGATACAATTACCGTTTATCGCGGAGAGGGCAGCAAATCAACGCCGTATACGCAGTCTTTCTCGTGGACGGTCAGCTACAAAGCAGCTTGTTTCTTTGCCTGCAGGTTGCCGAGCGCTGAAGACAGCACTATCGTATCGGCAGAGGTATCGAAGGATGATATCATTGAGTTCTTCCCCGAAAGAAATGAGGCTGAAGTTGTCATTTTGCCGTCTGCCGTGAAATCTGTAAAAGTCGATACTCTGTATGGCTTAGAATCTGTCGAAGAAGAAATTCTCGAAATCATGCCCCTGTACCAAGCCGGCCGCGAAGAGATTCGGCATCTGTATGCAGTTCATGGCAAACTCGATGCAAATGAGTCCGGGCACGATGCCCTACACACGCTGCGTGTACTATTCAACGCGCTGCTTCTCGTTGAGATGGATGGTTTCGGCGTCAATGAGGGCATCATCGTGATGGCAGCGACGAACCGTGTCGATATCCTGGATCCGGCGATTCTCCGTCCGGGCCGTTTTGACCGCCGCGTGGTTGTAGGACCGCCGGATGTCATGGGCCGTGAGGAAATCCTGAAAGTCCATGCAAAGAACAAACCGCTGGCCGAGGATGTGGATCTGAAACAGATCGCGCAGACGACCGCAGGCTTCACCGGCGCAGAGCTGGAGAACCTGCTGAACGAGGCAGCAATCATGGCGGCAAAGGACCGCAGAAGATTTGTGCGCCAGGCCGATATCAAGTCTGCTTTCATCAAAGTGGGCATCGGTGCGGAGAAGCGCAGTAAAGTCATTTCGGATAAAGAAAAACGGATCACCGCATACCATGAGACAGGCCATGCGATCCTGTTCCATATGCTGCCGGATATGGAGGCGGTTTACACGATCTCCATTATCCCGACAGGTCCTGGCGCAGCGGGCTACACGATGCCGCAGCCGGAGAATGACGATATGTTCCAGACGAGAGGCAAAATGATGCAGTACATCACCGTATGCCTCGGCGGCCGTGTGGCAGAGGAGTTGATCTTCGACGATATCACAACGGGCGCATCCCAGGATATCAAACAGGCGACGGCTACCGCGCGTTCCATGATTACGAAGTACGGTATGTCTGAGAACCTTGGTCTTGTCGCTTACGATTCCGACTCGGATGAGGTCTTCATCGGCCGCGACTGGGGCCATACGAAGAGCTACAGCGAGAATGTAGCCGCAGCCATCGATGAGGAAGTCCGCCAGATGATCGAGAAATGCCACGATCAGGCGAAACAGATTATTCTGGAGCATTCCTATGTGCTGCATGAGTGTGCAAAGCAGCTGATGGAAAAAGAGAAGCTGAGCCGTGCTGAATTCGAAGCCATTTTTGAGCAGGAAGCACAGATGACAGGAACAGCACCGGAAGTTTCTGGAGAAATCTGATATCTTTTTATTTGCAATAGAAAACCTGCAGAGAACAAAAAAGTTTTTTGCAGGTTTTTTCTGTGATTTTACGGGCGTTTGTGCAAATTAAAACAGAAAATCCGAAACGCCGGAAAAATTCATCGTTATTTTGAATAAGAATCAAATGAAAAAAAATCGCGATTTGTGCAGACTTTTCGAGGGACGTATGGTACTATAATAACTGTAAAAACCCCCCAATACATTATATAGTTTTTGCTACACCCCATAAGAGAAATACCTTCTCCAAAAGAGCCAGCGTACCCCGCTGGCTCTTTTACTATATAAAAATCCAATAAACACAATCGTTACATGTGTTCAGAAAAAGGTTGTATTACATGGCGGTGTGGGGTAAAATATAAGGAATGAATGATTGAGAAAGACAGAGGCGTTAGTTCATGGATAAAACAAGAATGCAGCAGTATATGTCACAGATGCGGGCGATGTTCAACAAGCATGCGCTCTACAGCGATGAATCCCCGCAGTATCAGATTCCGTTTGAGCCGAACCCGGGCGACACGGTGAAGATCCGGTTCCGTACCCTGAAAAATAATGTAGATGCGGTTTATTTCATCAGCGGTTCCACCCGTGCACAGATGCAGGTCGGTTTGGTCCGGAACGGTTTTGATTATTACGAGATCGAGATTCCGGTCGGAAATGAGCCGATCCGCTATTTTTTTGAGATTCAGGCAGGCCACGTGGTCTGTTATTACAACAAGCTCGGTGTCACAAGAGAGCTGCAGGAGATGTACTCTTTCGGCATTATCCCGGGCTTCCATACGCCGGACTGGGCGAAGGGCGCTGTCATGTATCAGATTTTTGTGGACCGCTTCTGCAACGGAGATCCGTCCAACGATGTGCTGACGGGAGAGTACAGCTACATCGGTGAGCAGGTCAACAAGGTGGATGACTGGAACCGCTTCCCGGAGCAGATGGATGTCCGCAATTTCTACGGCGGCGATCTGCAGGGCGTCATTGACAAGATGGATTATCTGCAGGATCTCGGTGTGCAGGTCATTTATCTGAATCCGGTGTTTGTTTCGCCGTCGAACCATAAGTATGATATTCAGGATTATGACTATATTGATCCGCATTTCGGAAAGATTGTCTCCGACGAAGGCGATCTGCTCTGGCCGGGCGACAAGGACAATACGCGGGCAACGCGGTATATTGACCGTGTGACGAACAAGGCGAACCTGGAGGCGAGCAATGAACTGTTTATCCACCTGGTGGAGGAGGCGCACAAGCGCGGCATGAAGGTGATTCTGGACGGCGTTTTCAACCACTGTGGTTCGTTTAACAAGTGGCTGGACCGCGAGCGGATTTATGAGGCCGGAAAGGGCTATGAGCCGGGCGCGTATGTGGCGCAGGACAGTCCGTATCACACGTTTTTTAAGTTTTATAATGAGCATAACTGGCCGTACAATGAGTTTTATGACGGCTGGTGGGGCCATGATACGCTGCCGAAGCTGAACTACGAGGGTTCGGAGAAGCTGATGGAGGATATTATGCGCATCGGCGCGAAGTGGGTTTCTCCGCCGTTTAATGCGGACGGCTGGCGGCTGGATGTGGCCGCTGACTTAGGACACAGCCCGGAGTTTAACCACAAGTTCTGGAAGGAGTTCCGGCGCGTTGTGAAGGAGGCGAATCCGGAGGCAATTATTCTGGCTGAGCACTACGGCGATGCGATGAGCTGGCTGCAGGGCGACGAGTGGGATACGGTGATGAACTATGATGCGTTTATGGAGCCGGTTTCCTGGTTCCTCACGGGTATGGAGAAGCACAGTGATGAGTTTAACCAGGGACTTCTCGGAAACAGTGAGAGTTTTATCGGGGCGATGACGTATCATATGCCGGCGTTTTATGCGCCTTCGCTGTATACGGCGATGAATGAGCTGGATAATCATGATCATTCGCGGTTCCTCACGAGAACGAATCATCGTGTGGGGCGTGTGGCGAATGTTGGGCCGTATGCGGCTGCGGAGAATACGAATAAGGCGGTGCTGCGCGAGGCGGTTGTGATTCAGATGACGTGGCCGGGGGCGCCGACGCTGTATTATGGGGATGAGGCCGGCCAGGTTGGGTTTACGGATCCGGATAACCGGAGGACGTATCCCTGGGGACAGGAGGATCAGGAGCTGATCCGATTCTATAAAGAAATGATTGCGGTGCATCGGAGATTTCCGGTGCTGGCGATGGGATCGCTGAAATTTTTGTGCCATGATTATAATGTGCTTTCTTATGGACGGTTTAATCAGGAGGAGCAGGTGATTGTGATAATTAATAACCGGAATGAGAGGGTGCATGTGGAGATTCCGGTGTGGCTTACCGGGATTAACCGGAGTTCGGTGGCGAAGCTGACGCAGGTGTTTGCGACGGATGCGGTGGGATTTTCTTCGGAGGAGAAAGAAATCGAGGCACCGGCGGGCATACTGGAGATGGATTTGCTGCCGTTATCGGGAGTGGTACTGCATAGATGCGAGGAGTGACGGACGCCTCGCCGCCGCATCACGCAAGACCGAACGGGCGGCGGCGAGGCTGGTAGTGGGGACGGGAGATTGAAAAATAGAAATGGA
>OKTW01000663.1_pt1 | contig 15731 bp, 16 predicted proteins | sample 1606371 | NCBI WGS metagenome assembly OKTW01 (sample SAMEA3879568, study PRJEB24766) | human gut metagenome | biome: human-associated habitat; feature: feces | place: USA | collected 1985/1987
CCTGCCGCACGGAGGCGTCGCTGGAGGGCATCCTCGCGGCCGCAAAATCGAAGCGCTATCCGCGCACCCGGCTGATGCGGATGCTCCTGTGCGGCTTTCTGGGCCTGACGGAGCAGCAGCTGGCCGAGCCTGCGCCCTATGTGCGCGTGCTGGCGCTCGATGCGGACGGCCGGGCCATCCTGCGGGCGGCGCAGGGCGGGCTCCCGCTCCTGCATGCGGGAGAGCGCGCACAGGACTGCGCGTTTGCGGAAACGGAGCGGCGCTGCCGCGCACTTTACGGCCTGTTCCGGGAGAACGGGCCCGCGGAGCCTGTACCGAAATCGCGCGTCTATGTGCAAAGGGATTGACATCGGGCAGCATTTCCCATACAATCATTTCCAGATGCGCACGGCGCACGGAAAAGGAGAGAGAAAAATGGCAATTATGCTTCGGCTCAAATGCCCGTCCTGCGGCGAAGTCATGAACGCGGCAGGCTTCTGCAATTGCACCAAATGCGGCACACCGATCCGCTACAACGGCTGGGGAATGCTGCAGATCTACCGCATGGGCTCCCCGGTCAGCATCGCGGCAGGCTACGGCATTTATCTGGACGGCCAGCCCTACGGCCATCTGGCCAACAAGGAGAGCATCCGCATTCCGCTCCCGATGGGGACGCACACGCTGCACATGACCTGCGGCATGACGCGCCGCTGCGAGGACCTGACGTTCACACTGACGCCGGAGGCCCCTGCCGCCTATGTCAAGGCGTCCATCCGCATGGGCTTCTGGTCGAACACGATCCACCTGACTCCGGCCGATCCGTCCGAAATGCCGCAGGCGTAAACCGGTTTTTCCAAGAAAAAAAGCAAAAATAATGCTTGCAATTCTGCGAAAACTGTGGTAAGATAGTCGGGCATTGAAAATAAGAGGGGCATCATGCCCTTTTACGAAACGAGAAAGAGGTGAAAGCAATGAAGGAAGGAATCCATCCGAAGTACGAACAGACGACGATTCGATGCGCGTGCGGTGAGATCATTGAGACCGGTTCCACGAAGAAGGACATCAAGGTCGAAATTTGCTCCAAGTGCCACCCTTTCTATACCGGCAAGCAGAAGCTGGTTGATACCGGCGGACGCGTTGACCGCTTTAACAAGAAGTTTGGCCTGAAGTAAAGAATGAACGAAAAGTCTGCATCGTATCGGTGCGGACTTTTTTCATACTTTTTTCGGGAAAATACGCAGCTCCTGCCGCCGGCCGCTCCGGGCGGCGGCTGTGGGGAGCCCAGTCAGAATTTTGGAGGTAGTCATGCAGCAGAATGATCGAGTCAAAGCAGAGAAGGCCATCCTGGTCGGCCTGAGCGCGGACTGCTTCCGGCCGGAGGAGAACGCCACGGACGAGTCGCTGGACGAGCTGGAGGCTCTCCTCGAGACGGCGGGCGGCATCTGTGAGGCAAAGGTGCTGCAGAACCGCCACACGCCGGACCCGCACAGCTTCATCGGCGAGGGAAAGGCACAGGAGGTGCGCACGCTGCTTGAGAGCACGGGGGCAACGCTCGTTGTGTTTGACAACGACCTCTCGCCGTCCCAGATCCGCGCGCTGGAGGAGCTGACGGATGCGACCGTCCTGGACCGCAGCGCCCTGATCCTGGATATCTTTGCCCAGCGCGCCAAAACGGCCGAGGGCCGCCTGCAGGTCGAGCTGGCGCAGTATCAGTACCTGCTGCCGAAGCTTTCCGGCATGGGCACTTCGATGTCCCGCCTGGGCGGCGGCATCGGCACGCGCGGCCCCGGTGAGACGAAGCTCGAAACGGACCGCCGCCACATCCGCGAGCGCATCACCCGCCTGCAGGCGGAGCTGGACGAGGTGCGCCGCGTGCGCGCCACGCAGCGTGAGCGCCGCGTGAAGAACTCCATTCCCGTCGTGGCGCTGGTCGGCTACACAAATGCAGGCAAGTCCACCCTGCTCAACGCTCTCACGGGCGCGGGCATCCCGGCCAACGACCGGCTGTTTGACACGCTGGACACGACGACCCGCCGCCTGAAGGTGTCGGATCATCTGGAGATCCTGCTGTCCGATACCGTCGGCTTCATTGCCAAGCTGCCGCATCATCTCATCGAGGCCTTTCAGGCCACGCTGGAGGAGCTGCAGTATGCGGACCTGCTGCTGCATGTCATCGATGCGTCCGACCCGCACCGTGAGGCGCACATCGAGGTTGTTGACCGGCTGATCGAAAAGCTGGCCAAGCCCGGCGTGCCCGTGCTGCGCTGCTATAACAAGGCCGACCTCGTCGGCGACGTCTCGAATCTCCCCATCGGCGAGAAGAACATCCCCATGTGTGCGCGCAGCGGCATCGGCATGGACGAGCTGCTCACGCGCATCGAGGAGACGCTGACGGGCCGGCTCCACCGGGCCGTGTTCCTGCTGCCGTATTCCGACGCGGGGGCGCTGGCCCAGCTGCACGAGCAGGCGCAGGTGCTCCGTGTGGATTACCTGCCGGAGGGCGTCGAGGTCGAGGCTGTCTGCCGCGAGGAGCTGTTCGGCCGCCTGAAGCGCTTTGTAAAGGAGCCGGAGGCATGAAGGAGTATCTCGTTCCCACCGGCGACGGCGAGGCACAGTTCATCGAGCGCCGCTCCCGCTTCATCGGACACATCTTCCTGACGGAGACGGAGGAGGAGGCGCTCGCGCGGCTGAAGCAGATGCGCGAGCAGTACTGGGATGCGACCCACAACGTCTACGCCTACATCATCCGCGACGGCGCAACGCGCTTTTCCGATGACGGCGAGCCGGGCGGCACGGCAGGTATGCCGGTGCTGCAGGTGCTGCAGCGGGAGGAACTTTACAATGTAACGTGCGTCGTGACGCGCTATTTCGGCGGCATCCTGCTCGGCGCGGGCGGCCTTGTGCGCGCCTATGCTCACGGAGCCAAGATCGCCGTGGACGCCGCAGGGCGCTCCATCAAGCGCATCTGGACGAATGTCTATCTGCCGTGCCCCTACAGCTGGTATGAGCGCATCCGGCTCGAGGTCGCCGCATTCGGCGGCATGATCCGCGAGACGCAGTTCGGCGCGGATGTCGAGCTGGATCTGCTGCTGCCGGAGGAGCAGACGCAGGGCTTCCTCGAGCGGGTGACCGACCTTTCGGCCGGGACGATCGAGGGGCTGATCGGAAAACAGGAATACCGCGCGTTCCCGCTTCCCTGAGCGGACGCGCCGAGCGACAGACGGGAGGAAATGCCGATGACGATCCGGGAAGAACTGGAATGGACCGAGCACCTTTGCCTCAGTGAGCGTGCGCAGTTTTCCGATGCCACGCGCGGCCGCCCGCGGCCGGAGGAGGCGCAGGAAAACGACGTGCGGACCTGCTATCAGCGGGACTCCGACCGCATTCTGCACAGTAAGTCCTTCCGCCGCCTTATGCACAAGACGCAGGTCTTCCTGCAGCCGGAGGGCGATCACTACCGCACGCGTATGACGCACACGCTGGAGGTCGCGCGCATCGCGCGCACCATCACGCGCGCCCTGCGTCTGAATGAGGACCTGGCCGAAGCCATTGCCTTCGGCCACGATCTCGGTCACACGCCGTTCGGCCACGCGGGCGAGGTTGCGCTGACGGAGGTCATGGGCGAGCCGTTCCGCCACAACGAGCAGTCTCTGCGCGTTGTGGACGTGCTGGAGAAGGACGGGCAGGGCCTGAACCTGACCTATGAGGTCCGCATGGGCATCCTCGGCCATTCGAGCCACAGCCGCATGCCGGAGACGCTCGAGGGCCAGATCATCCGCAAATCCGACCAGATCGCCTATATCAACCACGACATCGACGACGCCATGCGCGCCGGGATCCTGACGAATGACGACATTCCGCGCGAGATCTCCGACGTGCTCGGCGAGACCCACCGCGAGCGCATCAATACGCTCGTGACGGATATGATCTTCCACTCACGCGGCACGGGAGAGCTGGGCATGACGCCCGAGATCGAGCAGACCATGCAGGCCCTGCGCCAGTTCATGTTTGAGCGCGTCTACAAGAATCCGGTCGCCAAAGGCGAGGAATCCAAGGCCCGCCGCATCCTGCAGGAGCTTTATACCTATTACATCGCCCATCCCGAGGCGCTGCCGCAGGATTTCCAGCCGCAGCTCACGTTCGAGGGGCTTCCGCGCGTCGTGTGCGATTATATCGCGGGCATGACGGACAAATATGCCATGTACAAGTATGACGAGCTGTTCATTCCGACCGGCTGGCAGGTGCGTGGCTGAAAGGAGGCAGAGCCGTGGCTTTTCCCCCGGCATTTCTGGATGAACTCAACGCCCGGAATCCCATTGAGGACGTCGTCGGGCAATATGTCGCGCTGACGCGCCGGGGCAGCAATCTGTTTGGCCTCTGCCCCTTCCATGGCGAAAAGACGCCATCGTTCTCCGTCGCGCCGGAGAAGGGCATTTTCTACTGCTTCGGCTGCCACAAGGGCGGCGGCGTGGTGAATTTCATCATGGAGATCGAGAATCTCACCTACGGCGACGCCGTGCGCTTTCTGGCAAAGCGCGCGGGCCTTGAGGTCCCGGACGATGGCGCTTATCAGTCGCAGTATAAGAAAAAAGAACGGCTTTGGGCACTGTGCCGCGCGGCGGCACAGTTCTATCACGCCCAGCTCAAGACCCCGGCGGGAGAGGAGGCGCGGGCCTATCTGCAGAAGCGCGGTGTCTCCGGCCAGACGGTCACACGCTTCGGCCTCGGTTATTCGCCGAATCGCTGGACGGCTCTGCTCGACGTCATGACGGCAAAGGGCTACACGAAGGAGGAACTGCTTGAGGCGGGCCTTCTCAGCCAGAACCGCGACAAGGGGACGCTCTATGACCGCTTTCGCAACCGCCTGATGTTCCCCATCATCGACGTGCGCGGCAATGTCATCGGTTTCGGCGGCCGCGTCATGGACGATTCGACGCCGAAGTACCTGAACTCGCCGGAAACGATTATTTTTAACAAGCGGCGGAACCTTTTCGCCATGAATGTCGTCAAGAAAAGCAAGCGGGAATTCATCATCCTCACGGAGGGCTATATGGATGCCATCGCGCTGCATCAATATGGCTTCGACTGTGCGGTGGCCTCGCTCGGCACCTCGCTGACGCAGGAGCACGCGGACATGCTGTCCAAATATACCGATGAGCTTGTGCTGACCTACGACGGCGACGAGGCCGGGCAGAACGCTACCCAGCGCGCCATCCCCATGCTGGAGCGGACGGGCCTGCGGGTGCGCATCCTGCGGATGCGCGGCGCGAAGGATCCGGATGAATTCCTGAAGAAATACGGCGCGGACCGCTTCCGCCTGCTGCTGGAGCATCTGGGGGAACGGCCGGAGGTCCGCCTGACCCGGTTCCGGCCGGATGAACGGAAATCCGGCGGAGTCTATGAGACCGTCAGCGGGATCGTGAAGCAGATCGATCTCATTGCACGCCGCATCCGCCTTCTGGACGGAACGGACATCCCTATGGACGATGTGCTGACGCTGGACGGCGCGCTGTTTGACGCATTGGAACATGAGCTCGGAACAATATGAATTGGAGGCTACAGCATGGAACTGAAGAGAGCGGTTGACTTAGTTACAACTCTGGCTGACGGTGTCAATCCGATCACCGGGGAAATTCTTGCAGAAAATGACAGCTGCAATCAGCTGGAGGTCGTTCGAGCTTTGAATCTGCTGCTGCGTGCGGTACAAAGCACACTGAAAAGCACACAAAGCACACCGAACAGCACACAGAATAGTACACCAAAATGCACACCGAACAGGAAAGACGGCAAGGAAGGAAAGCCGTGGTCCCGAGAGGAGGAGCTGCTCCTATGCCGCATGTTTGATGACGGTCGTCAAGGCCAGGACATCTGTACCACGCTCGGCCGGTCGCACGTTGCCGTCGCCGCGCGGTTGGTCAGGCTTGGGCGGATCGAGCAGCGCGCAGACTTCTCCGAGCGCACGGCAGGCCGCCCCAATCGTTAGGAACTCAGACAATTCACATTATATCACGCAATAAAACGAGGGAGCCATATGAAAGAGCTGATGAAAACAAATGTCTATGACGTCGGGGAATCGGTGCTCATTGTCGGCAGCTGCCTGCCGGACATGGAGCCGGAGGGCTTTGCGCAGCTGTGCGCATCGTCCGGCCATGTGTTTGAGCTGTGTCTCGAACAGACGCATATCAACATGGCCATCACGAAGATCAGCGCCATGCTCTACACCGGCAAGATCCGCACGCTGCGCTTTGCGACGGTCGACCGCTCGCCGCACTGCGTGCAGATGCACTACATCCAGAACGAGCTGCGGCGGATGATGGACCTCTCCGCCGTGACGATCGAAAATTACGTCGTGGAGAACGGGAAGCTGACGAAGCTCTCGCCGGAGCTCATCTATCTTTCCAAGCACCTCGGTGAGCTGTCCCGCCGGATGAACGAAAATGTAGATGGGCGAAAATGTATAAGAAATCCGCAGGATGGGATTTTTCCCATCCTGCGGAGCGAGATTGTCAAAAACCTGCCTAGCCGAAAGTCTCGGAGGGAAGGATAGTGTGAAAGGAAACCGTCAGGGTTTCCTTTCGCGTTAAATAACCCGCCGCGCGGCAGAATTGCAAAATAAAGATACAAAAATTCATTTTGCAATTCTGAAAGCAGCTTGTCAAAAAAGCCCAAAGGGACTTTTTTGACAAGCTGACTCCGCAGGATGGGATTTTTTCCATCCTGCGGAGCTTTTTTGCTTAATCGGCGTCCATGGCGACGACGCAGGCGCTGAGCACCTGGCTGAGGATCGGCGTGCAGACGGACGCGCCGCCGCCGCCCTCCTCGACCACGACGATGAAGGCGAGGGGATAGTCGCTGTCCTGCAGGAAGCCTGCAAAGACAGCGTTGGCAGCCTTCCCGCCGCCGTTTTCCGCCGTGCCGGACTTTCCGCCTGCGTATAGTCCGGCAAAGTTCCACTCACCGTAGACGTTGACGACGGCATTGTGCATCATGTCCGCAAGGCGACCGGCCGTCGTGCTGTCGAGCAGCCGCCCGGTGGAGCTTGTGGAAGCCTTGTACTTGACCGAGTCGCCGTATGTGACCTCCTTTACGAGGAATGGCTCCGCGGCGGAGCCGCCGTTTGCGATCGCGCCCATATAGGTCATATACTGACAGGGGTTGATCTGGTCCGTATACTGGCCGATGCCGGCCCATGCCAGCTCGGATTCCGCCGCATTGGAGACATCAAAGCTTCCGGCGGCCGTCGTCGTGCCGTCAAAGCTGTAGCGGCGCGTGACGCCGACCTGCTCGGCATAGCGCATCAGCGTCTTTGGGCCGAGCTCCGCTGCGATCTCGCCGAAAACGACGTTGCAGGAATGGGCCAGCGCCTCTTCAAAGTTCAGCGTGCCGTGCACGCCGTTGCACTGGATGGTCTCGCCGCCGATGACGGCGCTGCCCTCGCAGGTGAACGTCCGGGATCCGATATCCGGGATCTCATCCAGCGCGGCCGCAGCCGTGACGAGCTTGAAGACGGAGCCAGGCGTATAGGTAGCATGCAGGAAGCGGTTGACATACACGCCCTCATAGGTCTCGGGGTTGCCCTCCACGTCCGGCACATCGTCCGGGTCGTAGGTTGGGGAGGAGACGGCGCAGAGGATCTCGCCCGTCTTGTAATTATAGACGCCGACGGTTCCCTTGCGCCCGTCGAGCGCGGCCAGCGCCGTACGCTGCACGTCTGCGCTTACGGTCAGCGTCATCCGGCCCTCGCGCTTACCGGTGGAATAGGTGCCGTTGAGGCGGTCGAAGCCGACAAGCTCCGAACCGTATTCCTGCAGCAGGAATGGCGTGATATTGCCCTCGCGGTCGCCAAGCAGGTGCAGCATGCTGCGGCGCAGCGAGGCACTGTCGGCATAGGACTTGCCGTTCGTGGCATCGAGCACGACGGTGCCGCTACGGTCGACGATCTTGCCGCTGTTCATAACGCCGTCCGTATAGACATGGGGGCTGTTCTGGAACGTGACCCAGTCCGGCGAATCGATGAAGTAACGCACCACGATCACGCCCATGCCGAGCAAAAGCACACCCGCCAGCGCAAGTGCGAACCACGCGCGTTTTGCAAGCTTATTCAAGCGGCTCCACCTCCTCTGCCTTTGCGGTGCGGACCGCGAAGCTGGCGTTCTGGCGCGTGTCCGCCGCCTTGAGGAAGGCGATCAGGCCCCACGAGGCCAGCATGCTCGAGCCACCGTTCGAAAGGAAGGGGAACGTCACGCCGGTCAGCGGGAGCAGGTCCATCGTGCCGAACACGTTCAGAATGGTCTGGATCGTCAGGATCGCCACGGCGGCGCAGGCAGCAATGGTATAGAAGCTGCTGCGGCCGACCTTGGCCGAGCGGACGGTAAACACCGCAAGGATCACGATGACCGCAACGGCGCATAGGCCGATGATCAGGCCCCATTCCTCACAGAGGAAAGCAAAAACGAGGTCTGTATCCGCCGCAAACACATATTTGAGCCAGCCGTTGCCCGCGCCGAGGCCGAACAGGCCGCCGGAGGCGATGCACATCATCGCGCGCGTCTGCTGGTAGCCGCCCGCAGAGGCATATTCCCACGCATGGCCCCATGTTGCAAAGCGGCGCAGGATATGCGGCCGGAAGCGAACGGCCAGAACGCCTGCAAAGCCCGTGGCCGCGCAGGCCAGCGTGACCGTGGCAAAGCTGCCGGAACGCAGGAAGGCGATGACGAGGAACGCGACGAAGAAGATGAGCGCCGTGCCGAAGTCGTTCATCAGGGCAAGGCAGCCGCAGATGGCGGCGGAATAGACAATGAACAGGAACAGGTTCCGCTTCGTTACGATGCGGTCCATCGTAGATGCGCCGACATAGAGGAAGCAGAGCTTGACCAGCTCGGACGGCTGGAACGAGATGCCGCCAAGCGAGATCCAGTTGCGCGCGCCGTTGTTCTCCTGCCCGAACACCAGATTGACGAGCAGCAGGAGCATGCCGCCGACGGCGGCCAGATAGCGAAATTTCTTCGCGCGGGACAGGTCGCGCAGCGACCAGCCGATGATCAGATAGATCACGATGCCGCCGAGCAGGCAGATGAGCTGCTTTGTAAGATTGGCTGGGTTATCCGAGGCGATGACGGCAAAGCCGAGCGTACTGAGGAAAAAGGCCAGCGTTTCCACCTCGTAGCCGCTGCGGTGCATCATGCGCAGCACGGCAAACAGCAGCCAGCCCGCTGCCAGCAGGCCGAGGAAGCTCAGCACGACCGTTTGGGCCGTTTCGGCCTCCGCGCCCATCCAGAGCTGCAGCGTCGTCAGGAGCTGGAAGACCGTCAGCAGAAACAGGGTCAGCGCAGGGGAGGACTGATGGGCCGGGCGCGTGCGGCTGGCAAGCTGCTCCTCGAGCTCGGACTGCGTGACGGGTGCAAGCACCATGTCCACGCCGCCGAGCGAGATGGTATCGCCGTAGTTTACGGCAGCCATCTGGACCGGCTCGCCGTTGAGCGTGACTGCGCCGCGTGAGCCGATGTCCGTGACGGACCAGCTGCCGTCATCATAGCGCGTGAGGACGGCGTGCGTGCGCGAAACGGTCGGGAAGTCCACGACGATGTCGCAGCCCTTCGCGCGGCCGAGGATATTCTCCCAGTGTGTCAGAGGGAGCTGATTGCCGTCCGGCATGACGAGCCATGCCCACGTCTCCGGCTCCCGCCGGAATTTCAGCAGCGGCCGGGCACAGCGCCACAGCAGCAGCACGGCCAGCACCGGCGCAAGGTAGCGCCACACGGTGCAGAACACCGAGACAAAGCCGGAGCCGCTTCCCTGAAAGTATTCGGCGGCAGAGGCAAAAAATGCGTCCATGGATTCCTCCTTTCCGGCTCAGCCGGGGATATCGTCATAATCCGGATCGTCGATCTCCATATCGTCGTCCGGGTCGATCTGTGTTTCGTAGGCAGGCTCCTCGGCAGCGCTCGTGTAGCTCGGCTCCGTCACAGGCGGCAGGTCGTCCACGGTGCGGATCGTGTAATACAGACTCGTCTGCTGGGGATGGCGCTTACGGGCAAGGCGCTTGTTGACGCGGTCACCGATGACGGTGTAGAGCACGGCAAAGACCGGCACGCCAAGAAGCATCCCGGCAAAGCCGAAGATACCGCCGAAGACCAGAATGGCAACGAGCACCCAGAAGTCCGAGATGCTGAGCTTTTCGCCCAGAATGCGGTTTTCGATGATGTTGCCGTCGACCTGCTGCAGAATGAGAATGAAAATGCAGAAATACAGGGCGTTGACGGGCTTGTCGATCATCAGGAGCAGGGCCGAGGGCACCGCGCCGAGGAAGGGGCCAAAGAAGGGAATGATGTTCGTCACGCCGACGATCGTGCCGATGAGCGCCGCATAGGGCATGCCCATGAACAGCACGCCGAAGTAGGTGATGACGCCGACGAGCACGGCGTCGATGATCTTGCCCATAACGTAGCCGCCGAAGATACTGTTCGTCCGGCGGGCCAGCTCCAGCAGGCGATCGGCATGCTGGCGGCTGAAGACCGCCACGGTGACCTTCTTGGCCTGCGCACAGAGCTCTTCCTTAAAGATCAGGATATATACGGCCGCGACGATGCCAAGCAGGATATTGAAGATGACCATCACAACGCTGTAGACCGAGCTCGTCAGGCTCGTGACGATCACGCTGTAATCGAGCTTCTTCAGCCAGCCGATGACCATCTCCAGTGGGTCGCCGACGGTCTTTTCCAGGAAGGACTGGATGTCACTGTTCGTGAAAATGCCGCGGAACCACTTACTGATGGTCGCATAATAGCTTTCGAGCTTTTCGGGCTGCAGCAGCTCCTCGATGCTTGCAATCAGGTTCGGCACGATAAGAGCGATGAGTGCATAGACCGCGAGGCAGAACACCAGCACGGCAGCGCAGATCCCCGTGATCTTGCTGATGCGCGCGGCCATCCGATCGCTGAGGTTCCGTTTGGCAAGCAGCTTGTCCATGATCCGCTGCGTGACCTTCATAACGGGATTCATCAGATAGGCAAACAGGCAGCCGTAGAGCAGAGCGGCGATGATGTTGAGGAATTCGACGATCAGATCATAAAAGCCGCGCAGGTTGGAGAAAACGAGCCAGAACAGTCCGGCGGCGACAATCACAAGAAAGGCCGTGAGACCCCATTTGACATATTTTTCATTGCGATTCAGCTTCATAGCGTATCCTCGTGTCATGATATTCTATTCTAGGATACCACGAAGCGGCGGAATCGTCAAGCAGAGAAGTCCTGCGGGAAATTTTTTTCCATTTCCCAAAACGGGGCTTGCAATTTATGGCGCCGGTGTGGTATGTTGACAGCAGAGGTGAGAGTACCATGGCAAAATCGGAACGGCAGAAGCTGAAGCTCCTCATCCTTCGCGATTATCTGCGCAGCCACACGGACGAGCAGCACCCGGTGTCCATGCAGCAGATTCTTGCCGCGCTGGAGGGCGAGGGCATCCGTGCGGAGCGCAAAAGCGTCTATGATGATCTGGACACCCTGCGCGATTACGGCATGGAAATTCGCAAGGTCAGCGGCAAAAACGGCGGCTATTATGTGCCGGAGCGTGATTTCGCCCTTTCAGAGCTGAAGCTGCTCGTCGACGCCGTGCAGGCGGCGCGGTTCCTCTCCGAAAAGGAGTCCATGGCCCTGATCCGCAAGCTCGCCGCCCTCTCGAGTACGCACGAAGCGGAGCTGCTGCGGCGCGAGGTCGTCGTTACCGGCCGCGCCAAAAGCGGCAGCGAGGACGTCTGCCGCAATGTCGATACGCTGCATGCGGCCATCGCCGGGAACAGCCGCATCACGTTCCGCTATTTTGACTGGGATCTGCAGGGCCGGCGCCGCTTCCGGCCGAAGACCTATGAGGCAAGCCCCATCGCGCTGTGCTGGGAGGACGAGAACTATTATCTCGTGGCCTACGGCGCGCCGCACGGCCTGACGCACTACCGCGTGGACAAGATGACGGAGATCACGGCGACGGGCGTCCCGCGCGAGAGCAACGACGAGACGCGCTCCTTTGACCCGGCCGTCTATTCCCAGCAGGTGTTCGGCATGTTCCGCGGGGAGCAGTGCCGCATGAAGCTGCGGTTTGAAAACTCGCTGGCAGGCGTTGTGCTCGACCGCTTCGGCCGTGACCGCCTGCTCGTGCCGGACGGGCCGGACCACTTTGTCTTTCAGGCGGATATCTCCGTTTCACCGACGTTCCTCGGCTGGCTTGCAGGCTTCGGCGGCCGGGCGGAGATCGTGTTCCCGGCGTCGGCGGCGGAAGCCTACCGCGATTTTCTGCGCCGTGCGCTTTCCGCAGCAGAGTAAGGCAGAACGGAAATGATTTGTTCTCAAAGTATTCATAATTTCGTGGTATACTGGCAAAAAAGAGACAGGAGGACTCTTGTATGGAAAAGCAGCCCCCCAACATCGACAGCCGCCTGCGCCACATTCTGCGTATGCCGCAGGAGATCTATCAAGCAAGCGGCATCATCGTCAACGGCCGAAGGCTGAAGAGCTTCGTATTCACGACCGATCTGGCCATCATCCGCAACTGCGACGCAGACGCCGTATTTGCCGTCTATCCATTCACACCGCAGCAGGCCATCAGCGACGCGATCATCAAATATTCCTATGTCCCCGTATTCTGCGGCGTCGGCGGCGGCACGACGCGCGGCCTGCGCACGGTGCAGCTTGCGCGCGACGTCGAATCGCAGGGCGCGATGGGCGTTGTGCTCAATGCGCCGATCAACAATCTGAATCTCCGCGCGGTCTCCGGCGTAATCGATATCCCGACCGTCATCACCGTGACGAAATTCGGCACGGACTTCGAGGCGCGCATCGAGGCCGGAGCCTCCATTCTGAACATCGCAGCCGCTGCGCAGACGCCGGAGCTGGTGCGGGAGGCCCGCAAGGCCCTGCCGGACGTGCCCATCATCGCAACGGGCGGCAAGACCGGCGAGAGTATCCTGCGCACCATCGAGGCAGGTGCAAACGCCATCACCTATACGCCGCCATCGACGTATGAGCTGTTTCAGGAAATGATGAAGGGCTATCGCGAATAAACAAGCCAGGACCGCTGCGGCGGGTCATTGAACGCGAAAGGACGCCCTGACGGTTTCCTTTCACACGATCCTTCCCTCCGAAACTTTTGGCTGGGCAGGTTTTTTGACAGTCTGTGAGGACCGCTGCGCGACGCAGCGGTCCTTTCCATATTTGTATTTTGATACTTCTGCAGCAGCGTTTCCTGAGCGCCGCTGAGCGGGTATCAGGCGCGCTTTCTGCGCTCGAGCGCGTCAAGACGATTGAGGATATTGCATTCCAGACTAATATTCTTGCTTTGAACGCAGCCGTAGAAGCAGCCCGTGCAGGAGCAGCAGCGCACAGTACAGCAGCAGCGCCGCGCAGAACACAAAGACAAAATCATGCGGCAGAGAATAGGTCGTGGCAGTGAGCCCCAGAAGAGTGACGTGCGCCAGCAGATAGGCGACCGGCAGCAGGATCACGCGCTCCGTCCAGACGCAGGCTCGCGGCTTCTTCCGGACAAAAATACGGATGAGCACAGCGGCTGCCAGAACGATCAGGGCTACAAAGGCATAGTAATTGAGCGTCAGGGACGGCAGGGCGATCATGCCGCCGGAGGCCATCGGCTTTCCCGCGAGATAAACGGCCTCCGTGCCGTCGTTTTCGCTATAGAGAACGGTGAGCGGCTTACCCCCCTCCGCCTTGAGCCGGGCGGCCTGTGTATGCGGGCCGGAGAACCAGCGCTCCCAGAGCGTCGACCAGGCCTCCACAAGGCAGATCTCGCGCAACGGATCGTCCGGATCGACAAAGCGCTCCGTCGAGACGTTGGCGACATCAGCACGGAACGTAAGCTCCAGCGCTCCCGCATCCTCCGTCACCTGCACAAGATCGTCCGTATAGGGGAAATAGATCGGAGCATTCAAAATGCCGGCTGCGGATATCACGGCCGTCAGGACAAACAGAGCCGTCATCACGATGATTTGCAGGCGCTTGCGCGCCAGCCTTTTCTGCAAATGCTGCAGGGGCGCGGCGTCCGGAGCGGGCTGCAGGGCAGGCGGGGCCTGTGTCTCCTGCAGGGCGGCGCGGCAGTCCGCGCAGGTGCGCAGGTGCTTTTCTACAAAGGCAGCGGTCTCCGGACTCGTAAGCCGCTCGGCATACAGCGGGAGAAGGTCCCGCACAATGCTGCATTCCTGATTCATGTTGATCCCTCCATGTTTTTTCGGATGATGGTTTTGGCGCGATGATAGGTCACGCACGCCCAGTTTTCCGATTTGCCGAAAAGCTGCCCAATGGTCCTGAAGCTCAGACCGCCGAGCGCCCGCCAGAGGAAGACCTCCTTATACGGCTCCGGCGCGCTGTGGAGCGCGGCCCGGATGCGTGCGGCATCGTCCCGGTCCGTGAGCTGCTCCTCCAGACTCGGGGCGGAAGCGGGAAGTGCTTCCATTTTCCCGTCATCCAGCAGCTCGATGCGACCCATGCGCTTCTGCTCGGTATAGAAGCAGTTCTTCGCGATCTGGCAGAGCCAGACGCGGATATCGCAGGCCCCGCGGAAGCCGGGAAGCGCGCGCATGGCGCGGCAGAATGTTTCGCTCGTCAGCTCTTCGGCAAGCTGGGCATCGTGAGAAAGGGCAAGCAGATAGCGGTAGACATCATCAAAATAAATGCGGTAGATCTCCGCAAGCTCTGACACGGCGCCACCTCCTTTCTGCCAATAAGACCGCGCCGGAGAGAAAATCTTACAGGAATGCGAAAAATTTTTTCGATGCGAATGGTGCCAGCCCCGTTCAGGCTGCAAAAAGGTCCGCTGTCAGGCATAACAGCGGACCTTTACATGCATTTGCGTTCTATCCCGTTTTCAGAAATCAGAAGCGGATGCGACCACCGATGAGGCGACCGGTAGCGGCAAGACGCTCGGCATCACGGCCACGCGGCTCCAGAACGCCATGAGCGCCCAGGACCATGAGGATAGCCAGATAGGTGTCCCAACCGAGGGGAGCAGAGCCGCGCTCCATCTCGGAGATCTTCTGACGGCTCTTGCCGACGGCATCACCGAGCTCTGCCTGAGACATCCGCATCTTCTTGCGGTAGGCGGGAAGCTCCTGGACGAGAGAACTGATCAGTTCACGCTGCTGTTCGGACTGTACAAACTGAGGCATAACTTTCCCAACTTTCTTTTTAAATTTCAGCCGCCTGCCAACGGCCGATTCCTGTAACAGGAAATTCAGCTCTGTGTGGAAGAATCCATGATTCCTGCTTACATGCTCAATATATCATACTATGTTCCGTTTGTAAACAGGATTTTGCAAAATATTTTGAAATAATTCCATGTAGCCTGCCCAAAACCGAACTGCATGAAACGTTTCAAATTTTACATACGCCGCATTGACGTCATTTGTACAAAAGCATGTCAGTTTGTTATAAATTGACTGCGCTCAAACACCGTTCTTGAAGAACGCGACCGCTACGACACCCGGCCCCGTATGTGTACCGATCACACTGCACAGCAGCGTCTGCTCCAGACTGCCGCAGTGATCGCGCCAGAGCGCCGCGCTGTCCGCCACATATTTCTGCAGCAGAGCATCGCTCAGGCCGGTGTAGCCGAGCAGGATCGGCAGGGAAAAGTCGATGCCGCCGCTCTCGCGTACCTTCTGCACAAGCAGGTTATTGCCCTGCTTCGAGCCGCGCGCCTTGCCGATCATGGTCACGGCCCCGTTTTCCAGCGTAACGACCGGCTTGATGCCG
>OKTW01000664.1_pt1 | contig 15696 bp, 9 predicted proteins | sample 1606371 | NCBI WGS metagenome assembly OKTW01 (sample SAMEA3879568, study PRJEB24766) | human gut metagenome | biome: human-associated habitat; feature: feces | place: USA | collected 1985/1987
ACTTCCATTTTTTTTATAAAACTTTTTATCTTTATAATCTTCTAACATATCCTTAACAAGCTTATTTCCCTTTTGTGCTCCAAATCCTAATCCTGTTGCTATAAATAAATTTGACTCCCAATTAAACCAGCCATCATAACCCAAAAAATTATCAAGTGAATCCTTTAACTCAATATCAGTATCTAAATATATACCACCATAATTATATACAACATACAATCTGGCTACATCAGAAACAAATGCATATTTTTTTTCTTTATATGCTTGCCTTGTGTAATCAAACATATTTACATCAAAATTAGATTCATTCCATTCTATGATCTGATAATCTGGACAATATTTTTTCCAACTTTCAATACACCTATTAATTAAATCACTCTTTTGATTACCACCAAACCAACAATAATGAATTACTTTATCAATCATATGAATCTCACCTCTTAATCTACAAACCCCATTTTATTTTCTAATTCATCATACATCTTTTTCTTTTTAGCTTCATCCACATTAGCTCTAAGAGTATATTCCTCTCCATAAACAGAGCTATCTTCCATTTTTCTTTTATTCTTCTCTATATATTCATCAATTGTACATATAAATTTAGCAGGATTTCCAGCATATACTGAATTTGATGGAATATCTTTTGTAACAGTACTATTAGCCCCAATAACCACATTATCACCTATCGTTACATTAGGAAGAACCACACTTTCAGCACCAATAAAAACATTATTTCCTATATTAACTCTTCCTATTTTTGTGTAATTCAAAAATTCCTTAGTACTAGCATCATGTGCTAAAATATGTACTCTTGGTGCCATTGTAACATTATCTCCAATTGTAATTTTACATGGATAATCCGCAGAATTATACAATCTTCCACTATATTGTTTATCATATAATTGCAATTCTCTATTTTTTACTGGTTGTTCCAAGAGTGATAAAAACTTACTAAAATAATGTTCAACTCTTGCTAAATTCATCTCATCAAAACACACTTTGTGAAGATAACGCTTACGAAACGGAGAATTTATTATGGAATTTCAGAAGATCAGTTCCCCTTCCCTGAGGGATCTGTTTATTGAACAATTAGAACATCTGATTCTTTCCGGCAAAGTTCTTCTTTTTCTTTTACCGGCACATCTGCTCAGTAATACCATGGGGAAACGCCTGCGAAGCGGCAGAAATCATAGATTACATAAAGAGTTCCGCGCCGGTTTCTTCTTTTAAAACCGCCTTGGCCTGTAATATCTTCTGCAAATCATCCGCCAGATTCCGTGCTGCAATCTGAACCTTCAAAAAAACCTCCAAACCGAATCACTCTGTATGATTTCAGTTTGAAGGTTCTGGTCATTCTTTATTCCAGGTTCATGCACAATCCCCAATCCTGGTCATTGGCATACGGATCGGCAAAATCGGTTTTCTGGCCGTTGACGGAATACGGATACAGGTACGCACAGGTCGCTGTTCCATCCTCAAAGAACATGGACAGCACGCCGCGCAGGGAATGCTCACCGCGAATATTATATTCTTCGTTTCCGGTCAGGCGAGCGTAGCGCTTGAAGGTTCGACCGTTTTCTGCACTCCAGTAGTGCGGGAAAGTATCTCCGAAGACTCTGCGTTTTCCGAACCAGTAGCCGTCCCAGTGGCGGATTGCAGTTTCATGCAGATGGTAGTCCGGCTGCTGGCCGTCGAAGAGTTCGAGGACGGCGATCTGCTGCTCGGCTCCGCGCAGGTATTTTTCTTCCCCGGTCACTTCGTAAACCTGAAGAATGACTTCGGCCGCCGGCTGTACGATCGATTGTTCGTAATTTACTTCCGAAGCCGGATAAGCCGTTCCAATCTCAATCAGTTGATCAGCATGACATCGAAACAGATCTTTTACTGTTTTCAGATCCTTCTGTTCTCCTGCTTTTTCCAACTCATGACAGAGCATCACAATCGGCATTTCAATCGGATAAAAACGGAATCCATCCTGTTCATAAAATTTCTCTGTGATATGAACTGCTGTCTTCAGATCTTCTTTTTCTCCCCACAGCTTCCAGCATTCAAGAAAGAATGTCACTGCCCATGGGTAGTTGTAAAGCCGAAAATAGCTGTTGTCTTTTCCTGAGCAGTTGCATACAAGTCCAGTTGATGCATTTACCAGCTCGCGAAGATAGAATGCATGATACTCACGAAGACTCTGCTCCGCTTTTTCCCGGTCTTTTAAAAGATTCTGCTGCAGTGCCCGTGCAATCAGCACGCCCATTCCCGTACGCTCTCTTCCGGCATTGAAATCATTCTCCGGCGTGCAGACGAGAATTTTTTCTTCGTTATCATACGGCAGATATGCGCCCTGCAGTTCTTTGATCTTTCCATGATACTGCTGGTGATCAACAATAAACGCACACCGTTTTGCAGCCAGTTCTTCCGGCCGCTCCTGCACGAGAAGACGGCAGGTGGTTTTCACCTCGTCGGCACAGATCGAAAGTACATACTCCCCTGTTTTTTCATTTTCAAACAGATATTCATAAACACCATTTTCCGTCTTTTCCAGCGACGCTCCGTTTATCGTCACTTTTTCCGCTGGAAATGTCGGCTCAATGGTTACCTTACTCGTCTCTCCCGGATAAATCACATACTGCTCAGCATCCACCAGAATCACCCGGGGAAATGCTCTTAATTTCTCCCGGAAATCTTCGCGTCCCCGATGCGGAAATACCTTCCACTCCAGCTTCATTGTATCTCCCGGCGCAAATTCCTGTGCGGACGGGTGCAGCCAGAAGCAGCCTCTGTCATTGCTCTGCAGTTTCAGATCGCGCTCAATACTGTAAGTAGAAAGACTGCCTTTTGTGAGCACCATTCCCAGATGCGGAGCCGCACCGCCCATGCGGAGTGCCATGATATAACTGGTATTCTCCCCACAGAAAACATGTGCATGGCACCGATAGTCACGGCAGGTCACACTGTCCGTGTAGCGGTCCTGCAACGGAAATGAAACCCCAATACTTCCGGCATTTGTAAAATACGGATGCGCACCGTTGTAAGAAACCACAATCTTCGTTGTCAGCACATCTCCGTCTTTCTCATTCTGCACCTCAGCCGAAAACTCCGGTGGGCATTTTACCTCGGCGTATGGGAACTCCTCCCGCAGCCAGTTCATCTGTTTTGGATCTTTGGAAAATACAATTTCTTTCACGTTCCCAACTCTCATTTTTTATTTCCCCTTTCGTTTTTTCTTTGATCCCGCTTTTTGAACTCCATGTAAAATTTATTTGCTGCTTTGATCATACTATATCTACATGCTCTTTTCTATATCTCTTTTTCCATTACCGTTCACTGCTCTGAATCTGACAATAATCCTCACAATCCTCTTTTCCAGTTTTGTTTTACAAAAGAACGGTTCCATACGCCTGCATCATTTTTCCGTTTTACTTTATTTTTTCTTTCTTGCCGATAGTATTTTTTCTCAATTTTTGCTATACTGAAAATGTATGCGTATCAAACTCCGGCATTGCTCTTTCAAGCTGCCGACACATACATAAAATTCATAAAAGGGGGTATCTTTTTCATGGATACGTATGTCATTTTAAAAGACCTGGCAATCATTATCGTATTCGCAAAATTGTTTGGTATTCTTGCCAGAAAATGCAAGGCTCCGCAGGTTGTGGGCGAGCTGATTGCCGGTATTGTCCTTGGACCCAGTGTGCTGGGACTCGTTCAGCAGTCTGACTTTCTTGCACAGATGGCTGAGATCGGTGTCATTTTGCTGATGTTCTCCGCAGGTCTTGGCACCAGCCTGAAGGATCTGCTCCGCACCGGAGTGAAATCCCTGCTGATCGCCTGTGCCGGTGTTTTTGTTCCTCTCGTTCTTGGAGCCATCTTATACATGAGCTTTTATGGCTTCTCTGCTGTCGGAACGGAAGAATTTTACCACGCTGTTTTTATCGGTGTTATTCTGACTGCGACATCGGTCAGCATCACCGTACAGGCCTTGAAAGAACTCGGCAAGCTGAAAACAGAGGTTGGAACAACCATCTTAAATGCAGCCATCATCGACGATGTCATTGGTATCATTGTGCTGACTGTTGTCATCGGTTTTAAAGATCCGACATCCAATCCGCTGAAAGTAGCAGCCTCCACCATTCTGTTTTTTGCCCTTGCGATTGTGCTCGGTTTTCTCTGCTTTAAGCTGTTCAACCGCATGAACTCCGTATTTCCGCACACCCGCCGTCTCCCGATTCTGGGTCTTGCACTCTGCTTCGGACTGTCCTACATTTCCGAAAAATATTTCGGCATCGCCGATATTACCGGTGCATACGTTGCGGGCGTTATCCTGTGTTCCCTCGATTCTTCCGATTACATCGAAGAAAAAATGGATATCAGCTCCTATATGATTTTCGGACCGATTTTCTTTGCAAGTATCGGACTCAAAACAACGCTCAGCGGCATGAACGAGAAATTCGTACTCTTTGCCATCTGTTTCGTCATCGTCGGCCTTGCCGCAAAAATTATCGGCTGTGGCCTGATGTCAAAGGGATGCGGCTTTACCTGGGGCGACAGCCTGAAAATCGGTGTCGGTATGATGACCCGTGGTGAAGTCTGTCTGATCGTTGCGCAAAAGGGTCTGAATGCAGGCTTTTTATCCGGCGATTTCTTCAGTGCCGTGATTCTGCTGATTCTTTTCTCGAGTATTGCAACACCGATTATGCTGAAAATCTTATACGAGAAAATGCCGACGGCAAAAGATTCTGCAAAGGCATCCTGACTTTCCTTTTACCAAAACAGGGCGCTGTGCCATTTCCTGCACAGCGCCCTGTTTTTTTCGTATCAACCGGTAAGTTCTGATTTCTTCTACCACAGAATCTTCTCTGCCTCAGCTCCATCCGCAAACGGTCCCGGCATTGCTGCCACGCCGCGGTGCTCGCCAAGATAGTCCTGATCGAAGATAATCGTGCTTCCGTCCGGATCTTCGAATCTCTGCTCCGGCTCGAAGGCGTATCCTAAAATATCACTGTTGATAATTCCCGTCCGGAAATCCTTCAGGAACTCATACACGTTCGTCTTGATGGAATAGTGGCCGTCTTTTTCCACAAGTTCCACCTTAACCTGGTTCTCGTTATCCATAAGATTCTCTTTTTCATTCACACACGCCTTTGCTCCGTTAAAGTAAGCGTTTCCGTTTACCCAAACCGGCAGATGGCACTTGTTGTGATACGGCTCCAGCTTGCTCATGTCGGCCGGTTTGTCCAGCTCAAAGTGGCTGATCCACTCGTCATAGGTCGGATACTCGTCGAACACATGCGTTCCGACCTCCTGGTTATCCTCCATCTTGAAGCCCATGTCCTCAACCGTTTCTGTTTCCTCAACCGGGTAATTCTGGATAAAGATGTTGTTGTAGAACCGGTCATCGCCATGCAGGAATGTCATGAATCCGGCAACCTCGGTACGGTGACGGATGTGATACGGCGTGTAACGGTCTCCTGTTCCGCCGCCAACTGCAGTTAATGAGCCAAGCATCAGATTGTGTACGCAGGCAATACCATCGGTCGCCATACGAACGCTGACCGGTGAGAGCATAATGTTGTTATCGATCAGTGTCGGACCATGGCCAACCTCGATGAAAATATCCTGACTCATCATTGCGCCCTCTGCCTTTGGTGTTCCCTCCGGCGGGCAGTTGTCGTGCAGCAGGTTCTGGGTCAGGCGTGTTCCCTGTGCCTCCCAGTCGCACCAGATGCCCATCGTACAATGATGAATGTGATTTCTTCTCATCACAACATCGATCGCTGCATGCATCTTGATACCGGAAATCTCGGCTCCGCCAAGCTGCTGCATATTGTTGATGTTGTGAATGTGGTTGTCCTCAATGATACTGAACACACCGCCCATCCGTCCGACAATACCGGTCTGCTCACAGTGATGGATGTGGCAGCGGCGGATGATATGGCTTCCGATGTTCTCCTTCGTCCAGCCGTGATACTGGCCGCGGCACACAGCATCACGCTCCATCTGGGTCGGGCTTTTTACGTGTTTTCTGGTAAAGTAATGGTCGTTCTCCGGATCGTAATATTTTCCGAGCGAAATACCGCAGCACTTGCTGTTGCTGACCTCACAGTCCTCAATAATCCATCCCTTCGACCAGTGCGGACCGATCATACCATCCTGATAAGCAGCCGGCGGCGCCCATGTCGTTGCTGCCTTGCTGACATCAAATCCACTGAACGTAATGTAATTTACGCCTGTTTTCGACGGCATAAAGCAGTTCCGGCGCACGTTGATTTCTACTTTTTCCTCCGTCGGGTTTTTACCCTGGAAGTTTGCGTAGATGACCGTCTGATTTTTCTCTTTGTCCTGCTCGGTATACCATTTGTAAACCGACCACTCCGGCTCCCAGGACGGCGCATAAACCTCGCCCTTGATACACTCCTCGAGCGTCTCTGCCTCGTATAACTGGCGGTCATTCAGATAAACCGCGCCGGTATGGCGTACCACCGGTGCAAAATACCAGTCACCGCCGACCATTGTCGTGTATGGGTTATAATTGCCAAAAACTCCGTTGTCTACACGGCATACCCACACATTATCTTTGTAATGCTCCCAGTCATTCATCGTTTCCGCACCGGTGATCTTTGCGCCGAGCGGCTTTTCACTCTTATAGACGATTCTTGCATTCTCGGTTCCGCCGTTGACCGGATCGACATATTCATGGTAGATACCAGGTGCAACCAGAACTTCATCTCCTGCCTTTGCAATTTTTGCCGCATCGTTGATGAACTTGAACGGCATCTCTTTTGTTCCGTTTCCATTCTTCGGAGCGGAATTATTAACATAGTAAATCATTTCTCTATACTCCTTTTTGTTATAGTAAAACCCGAAAACACTGCAAAAAAGGCTGTGACGCAATCATTCACTCTCTGCGGCGCTGAATTTTTTACGCTATTTTTTTGCGGGTCTATAGAATTTCTTTACGATAATGCTTCTTCCGCAGCCTCTTTTGATGCAAACGGGCCCGGCAGCGGATGAATGCCCTGACGGTTTCCGAAGTAGTCATATCGGAACACGATCGGCGTTCCATCCGGATTCTCATATTTCTGTTCCGGCTCAAATGCCATGCCAAGCGTCTCCGTTGAGATCACTGCACAGGCATTCTGCGGCAGATAATCGTAAACATTGGTCTCCAGTTTCCATTTTCCGTTCTCTTCTTTTACACCGATGGTGATTTCATGCTCGGTATCCACTACAGCGTCCTGTTCCTGCTCTGCCGGCTTCGCCCCATTGAAGTAAACGTTTCCGCCAAGCCATACCGGCAGCTTCTCGTAATACAGATCCGGCGACTTTCCGGAGCCCATTCCGCAGTAGCCCTCAAATCTTGCCACGTACTCCTCCAGCGTCGGATATCCGCTGTACGGTGCGGTTCCTGCTGTCAGATTTCCGTCATCCCACTCATTATCTCCGGTCAGTTTACGGATTTCTTCCATTCCCGCACGAACCGGCTTCTGGATGAAGATATTATTGTAGAACCGGCAGTCACCGTGAAGAACCGTCATAAATCCGTTGATCTCCGTGCGATGCGGCACATGGTACGGTGTGTAGCGTGGCGACGGCAGCTTTTCGGAGCCATTGTTGACACCGCGGCCGACAGCAGTAAACGATCCCGCGATCAGGTTATGTACTACCGCAACACCCTGCGTTGCCAGCTTCATCGCGCGGTCCGAAAGCAGTACGTTATTGTCCACCAGTGTCGGTCCGTGGGAAATTTCAATAAAGATATCCTCGCCGATGCCGTCCATACCTTCTGGATTTGCATTTTCCTCGTTCGGCAGCGTATTGTCATGGAACAGGTTCTGCGTAACACGTGTGCCCTGTGCCTGCCAGTCGAGCCAGAGGCCTCTCGTACAGTGATGGAAATGGTTTCTTCGAATGATCACATCGATTGCTGCATGCATCTTGATGCCGCCGATCTCCGCACCCGCAAGGTTCTGTTTATTATTGATATGGTGAATGTGGTTATCCTCAATAATCGAGAACACACCACCTAAGTGGCCTACAATACCCGTCTGTCCACAGTCGTGGATGTTGCACCGGCGGATGATGTGGCTTCCGATGTTTTCCTTTGTCCATCCCTCCCGCTGCGCCTGGCAGATACAGTCACGCTCCGTCTGTGTACCATCTTTGAATTTCCATTTGAGCCATTTATTGTCATTGTTCGGCTGTCTGTATTTTCCAAGTGAAATGCCCGAGCACTTCGAATCTGAAATCTCACAATCCTCGATGATCCATCCCTTTGACCAGTGCGGGCCGACCATTCCTTCCTGATATGCCGTCGGCGGAGCCCACTGGGTTGCCGCCTGTTTTACAACAAAGCCGGACAGCGTGATATAACCAATGCCCTCCTTCGATGGATAAAAGCAATTCTCACGTACATTGATTTCTACGGTTTCTTCGTTCGGATTTTTTCCCTGAAAATTCACATAGAAAACGGTCTCATTTTTTTCTTCGTCCTGCTCCACATACCAGGTGTAAACCGTGAATGCCTGATCCCAGGATTTTTTATAGATCTCCGGCTTTTTCACCTGATCCAGACTTGTCACCTCATACATGGATTTTCCATTCAGATACACTTCTCCGGTGTGTGCCGTGTAGGATGCGATAAACCAGTCACCGCTGACCAGTGTCGTATATGGATTGTAATCCCCAAACAATCCGTTCGAAACGCGCGCTGTCCACACATCACCTTCCAAATGCTCCCAGTTATCCACAATTTCCGCACCGGTAATCACAGCTTTTCCCGGTTCCACAGAACGGTACACAATTCTTGCATCCTCACATCCCGCATTCGCCGGATCTACATATTCCCGATATACGCCAGGCGCTACAAGCACCTCGTCGCCGGGCCTTGCAATTTTTGCCGCCTCGGAAATCGTCCGAAATGGATATTCCTTCTGCCCATTTCCGCTTCGCACAGCATTTCCATCTACATAAATCTGCATTTTTCGCTTACCTCTCACTTCTTCACTTTTCATAAACTTTTATTGTGAATTTTCGCCAAAATCACATCACTCTTTTTCCGATTTCTGCCGTTCTTCACAATTTTCATATCTTAACCATAATACAGATCCTCGTAAAACACTACTTATATATTGCCGATCATTGCCCAGATGTTTCGATTTTTTCTATATTTTTTCTCTCTTCTGTTGTATAATACCGTTTATCAGATACGGAGGATTCTTTTGCCATGAAAAACGATTCGACTTCTTTTTTCGAAAACAATCATTTTGCTAACAGCTATGTTTACGATATCTCTATTTCGCATGTCCCCGCCTATTTCGGTCTGCACTGGCATCACTATATTGAAATTGTGCTTGCACAGGATGACGGCATTATCTATGAAGTAAATGGAGAAACCTTTCCGCTAAAGCCCGGTGATCTTCTTTTTATCTGGCCCGGCGAGCTGCACGCTGTTTCCACAACCAACAGAGAACATCGCCTGATCATGCTTCAGCTCGATGCAGATTTTCTGGAAAAACGCGTGGATTTCCAGTCTGTTGCTTATCTTTTTTATCAGATCCGTCTTCTAAATCAGAACAACTTCCCGGAAATCGAAAAACTCCGCGGATTTCTGACAGAGCTGCGCAGGCTCTCCCTCTCCGGTATCAGTTTTTCCGAGTTGCGCGGATGCGTTCTGCTGTATCAGTTTTTTATTCTGCTCGGCGAAAATCTCTCCGTGCCGACCGAAACTGCCGCACCGCAAAAAACAGGCCATTCCGCACAGGTACACCGCCAGATGATTGCTGCATGTACCTGGATCTCGAGTCACTGCACCGAACCGGTTTCCCTGGAAGAAGCATCAAAGGTCGCCGGATTCTCCCGCTGCCATTTTTCCAAGCTGTTCCGCGCATACACCGGCCTCTCCTTCACGGATTTCGTCACCAGGGAACGGCTCCATATCGCCGAAAACCTGTTAAAAAAACCGGATCTCACGATCACCGAAGTGTCGCTCGAATCCGGTTTTAACAGTATTTCTACGTTTAACAGAGTCTTTTTGAAATCAAAAAATGTAAGCCCTACCGACTTCCGTCAGATGTACCTGCAATCCTATCAGAAATAGGCTATGAATTCGGCATGGCCTCCGGTCTTTCGCAGGTGGATGGAACCTTCTCAAATGCACCCGTTTCCGCACTCTTCATAATCTGATCGATCGTATCGAGTACGTGATATGCCATTTTGGCATTCGCACGGTTTAGTCTGCCCTCTGCAATTGCTTCTGCCATCTCGGACGGACCGAGGCCGCGGCTGTTTTCGCTGTAGGCAAAGCCATAATCCAGCACTTCCGGAACTGCCTGCTGTGTCCAGTCCTTCACGCCCGGAATGTAGACGATATCGCCGCCGAAATTGTTCGGGTCCACCAGCTTTAAAATACCTTTTTTGCCGTAAATTGTGAATACCGCCTGATCGTTGATGGTGCTGTCGCCATTGACACAGAATGTGCCGGTCACGCCGTTTTTCATTTCCAGAATCGTGAAAGCCTGGCTCTCGTTGCTGTAGTCAAATTCCTGGCCGTATTCCGGGCTGTCCGGGACGACATTGACGCGCTTCGGCGCAAGGTTGCGCACGGAGGAAACGACACGGTCCACCGGGCCGAAAAGGCTGACGATGGCGGTCAGATAATAAACACCGAAATCGTAGCAGATACCGCCGCCCGGCATCCGCAGAAAACGGAAGATGCTCGCCAGCAAATCAAGATCGCGGTTTGCGCATGCTTCGAAAGATGTCACCTCGCCGATCAGCCCGTCGTCGATCGCTTTTCTTGCGGTCTGCAGTGCCGATCCAAGGAAGGTGTCCGGTGCGGAACCGAGATAGAGATGTTTCTCCTCTGCCAGCTCGATCAGTTTCGCTGCCGTTTCCGGTGCGAGGGTCATTGTTTTTTCAGTGTAAACGTGTTTTCCGGCTTCCAGTGCCTGACGGATCAGCCCCTCGTGGGTCGGTGCCGGTGTCAGAATGACTACCATTTCAATCGACGGATCTGCCAGAATTTCCTCGTAGGTACAGCCCTTGATGCCATACTGCTCTGCTTTCTTTTTCGCATGTTCAAGATGGCCTGCGCAGCATGCTGCTACCTCAAGATTCTCAAAGTTATGAATCATGTTCGTCAGATAAATATCACTGATCGCTCCGCAGCCGACAACGCCGACTCTCATTTTTTTCGTTTCTGTTGTTCCCATTTGTAAAAATCCCCTTTACTCTTTGTTTTTTGATTCTGTTCTAATAAAAACCCTTATTTTTTTTATACAACGAAATGTCTGAAAAAACAAGCATTCCGGCTCATATTTCACTTTCAAAATGAAAAAACCACCCACGGTTTCTGCAGATTCTCTGCATCACCGCGGACGGCCTTTTTCTGTTGTTTACTCCACGCTTTTCAGCGATTCAATCATATCAATTTTTCTTAACCGGTAGAACATCATAAAGTTGACGAACAGGGCAAACGCCAGGGTAATCAGGGCGCTCCAGCCGTAGCTCCGCGGGAACACGTTTCGTCCGAACATCATCATATCGACCTCGACGGTCTGAATTACGCAATGATGTAAAAACGTTCCAATTCCCATGCCCGCGATAACGCCGAACAGTGTCAGCACCATGTTTTCCCGGTACACGTACGATGCCACCTCGCCGTCGAAGAAGCCGAGCACTTTCAGCGTTGCCAGCTCTCTCTGTCGTTCGGTGATGTTAATGTTGTTCAGGTTGTACAGCACCACAAACGCCAGCAGGCCCGCCGATACGATCAGCACCACGATGACGATGTCGAGGGAACGAAGCATGTTGTCAATCTGATCAATCAGGTCGGATGTGAACGAGATTGCCGCTACACCGTCGTACGTCATGATTTTTTCTCCGAGTGCTGTCTCATAATTGCCCGACATGTCCTGATATTTCATCAGAAGCTGGTTGTAGTCCGGCGCTCCGCCGAACAGCTCCTCGTAGAGATCCGGGGCCAGATACAGGTAATGGCGCACGTAGTTTTCGACGATGATCGAAATCTTTACGTCCACAATATCATCGCCTTTTTTCAGCTGAACCGTGTCGCCTGCTTTTACGCCGAGCATCGTTGCTGTCTTTTCGCTGATGGCTGCGCCGCCGTCGGTCGGGAATTCGTAAACTTCTCCGCTTTTCCGGTCTCGGAAGGCATAGAAGTCATTGAAATTCGTCAGTTCTTTCGGCACTTCAAGCACTGCATCCACGGTCTTTTTGTCGGTCTGCAGTTCGATGTTCTGGCAGTACATTTCCAGCAGCTCATCGATGCCGCTGTAGTTTTCCAGATCGGTCTGCAATGCTTCTTTTTCGGATTCATCCACATCTGAATTCAGCACAGCATTCGCCTGATAGGTGAAGAGGCTGACGAACTGGTTTTTCGCAATCGCGGTGATGGAATCCTGAAGGCCGAAACCGACGAGGATCAGACCCATGCATCCGCCGATTCCGATAACGGTCATGAAGAATCGTTTTTTATACCGTACCAGATTCCGCACGGTTGATTTCTGCGTAAAGTTCAGATGTTTCCAGAGTACGCCGATACGTTCCAGGAAAATCCGTTTGCCGTTTTTCGGTGCTTCCGGCCGCATCAGCTCTGCCGGACCTGCGGCGAGTTCTTTGTAGCATGCCGCGATCGTCGCCACGCCGGTGCAGGCTGCACTCGCCAGAATCGCAAGGCCTCCCTGCTCCCAATTCAGCGGGGTCATGTAATACGGGAGTCCGGTATACAGCATGCCGTAGGCATTCATAATAACCCAGGGCAGGATTTTTTCTCCAACCACCACGCCCGCGAGAGCGCCGGATACGGTGGAGAGCATCGCGTATGCGAAATATTTAAAGGCGATCACGCCGTCGGAATAGCCGAGGGCTTTTAACGTTCCGATCTGCTGACGCTGTTCCTCGATCATTCGTGTCATCGTCGTCAGGCTGACGAGAGCAGCCACGAGGAAGAAGATAACCGGGAAGAATTTTCCGATATTCGAGATACGGCCGGCATCCTGACCGAAGCTCTCAGTTGACGTTACCTTATTCCGTCCCCAGACGTACCACGTTGGTTTTTTCAGGTCTGCGAGTGTTTTCTCACCGTCCGCAATTTCCTGCTTCGCATCCGCGATTTCTGGTTCGGCGTCGGCTTTTGCTTTTTCATATTCGGCTTTGCCGTCCTCAAGTTCCTTTTCTTTATCGGCAATTTCCTGTTTCGCATCCGCAAGGGAGATTTTTCCGTTGGCGATTTCCTGTTTCGCGTCGGCAAGCTGGGTTTCTCCGTCGGCAATCGTCTGCTTGGCTTCGGCGAGCTGACTTTCTCCATCGGCGATCGTCTGCTTTGCTTCTGCTAACTGGGTTTCGCCGTCGGCGATCGTCTGTTTCGCGTCGGCGAGCTGACTTTCTCCACTGGAAATTGTCTGCTTTGCAGCGGCAAGCTGGGCCTCACCCGACTGAATCGTCTGTCGGTACGATGCAATCTGCTGTTCCCCATCAGCAAGCTGGGCTCTGGCAGCCGCAAGCTGAGTTTCTCCGTCTTTTAATTTACTGCGGTTCGTCTCAATCTGAGCTTCTCCGTCGGCAATCGCTGCTTTGGCGGATGCAAGCTGGGCTTCGCCATCCTCAATCTGTTTCTGATAAGCTTCTGCCTGTGCTTCTCCATCCTGAAGCTGGGCAAGAGCCTCTGTAATCTGAGCTTCGCCGCTTTCCAGTTCTTCTTTTGCAGAAGCAATCTGTGCCTCGCCTGCGGCGCATTCCTGCTCTTTTTCTGTTAATTGTGCATCTGCAGCGGCAAGCTGACTTTCTGCATCGGTAATCTGAGCTTCTGCAGCCGCAAGCCGGGCTTCCGCATCAGCGCTTGCTGCTTCAAACGCTGCGATGTTTTGTTCCAGAAATGTTTTCTGCTCCTGCATCGTGAAAAGCTGCTGTGCTAACTCTGTCTGCTTTGCTTCCAGCGCAGTTTTCTGTTCCAACAGGGATACATATGCTTCATCTTCCTCCGTCAGTCCGTCAAGCTGAGCCTCAATCACCTCGATCTGACCAGTCACTTCTGTCTGCGCAGCCTCCACCATCGGAAGCTGCCTGGAAATCTGGGCTAACTGATCCCTGGCTGTCTCATACTGACTCTTCTGTTCTTCATACGCTGCCTTCTGCGCTTCATACTGTGTGCGTCCTGCAGCGGTTTCTGCTTTCTTGTTGTCCAGTTCCTCGCGTGCAGCGGAAAGCTGTTCCTTTGCAATATTCAATTCCGTTTCTTTTTTGGAAAGCTGCTCTTTTGCAGTATTCAGCTCCGTCTGCTTCCGAGTCAGTTCGGTTTTTGCCACCGAAAGCTGCGTCATTTTTTCCTCTAACTCTTTTTTGCCGGATGCCAGTTCTGTTTCTTTCTCTGCAAGCTGTGCTTTTCCGTCGGAAAGTTCTTTCGCTTTTGCCTCAAGTGTGGTTTTTCCACTTGCAAGTTCATCGGCTTTCTGATTCAGCTCCGCTTTTCCGCTTTCCAGCTCTGCCGCCTTTGCTTCCAGCGTCGCTTTTCCGCTCGCAAGTTCCGCCTCTTTATCTTTCAGCGTTGCCTTGCCGGATGCCAGTTCCTGCTCTTTGTCGGCGATGGTTGCTTTCGCACTGAGAAGTTCCTGCTCTTTGTCTGCAATGGTCTGTTTTCCGTCAAGGAGTTCCTGTTCTTTCTCAGCAATCGTCTGCTTTCCGTCAAGAAGCTCCTGTTCTTTGTCCTTTAACGTCTGTTCGCCGTCGAGAAGTTCCTGCTCTTTGTCCGCAATCGTCACTTTCGCGTCGGCAAGCTGCTGTGCACCGTCATCCAGCTCTGTTTTTGCGTCCGCTAATTTCTGCTCTGCATCAGCGACCTGCTGTTTTGCATCATCAATCTTTTCCTGTCCTTCGGTTTTGACTGCCGTATACCGCCGGTCGCACGCCGCATCCTCGAGCGCTTCAATCTTCGTCTGTACAGCTTTCACCGTCTCATCATACGCATCGCTGTAGCTCGCCTCTTCCTGTGCGCCGTCCGCCTGGACGTAAATCTCTGTATAGAGATCCGAGGTAAATGTCTCCGGAAGCAGCAGTGCAAAACTGTTGATGCTTCCATTTCCAATCGAGCCCGTTCCGCGGTTCAGATCCATATAATAAGGGAGCGTCGCCGAACCAACAATCGTAAACGTGTCCCCGGTCAGCGAATCTGAGAGCGGATCCTCCGTTCCGGAAGTGAACGTTACCTGATCTCCGATCTCACAGCCGGAACTTTTCAGAAACTGCGTATCAACAAGAATTTCATCCTCTTTCTCCGGCATCCGTCCCTCGACCACGCGCGGCTCATTCACACCGTCCGTCAGCGCAATCAGCTTCACAACCTGCTCGCTCTCGCCGATGTCATGCAGCACTTCCACCGTTTTTCCGCCGTAGACCGCTTTCACGCCATCCGTCTTCGCGATATCCGCCAGATCATCGTCCGTCAGCCCCAGCGTTCCAAGGACTTTCAAATCCATATAATTTACTTCATCATAATACCGGTCCGCCGAAACCTTCATATCTCCTTCCGCCGACCGAATGCCCGAGAAAAACGCCGCGCCAAGAAGCACGATGAAAAAGACTGACAGAAACCGCCCCTTGTTCTTTGTGATTTCCCGGATAAAGTCTTTTCGAAATGCTCTCATCGTCCACCTACCATTCTATCTCTTCCACCGGCGTCGGGTT
>OKTW01000683.1_pt1 | contig 15341 bp, 9 predicted proteins | sample 1606371 | NCBI WGS metagenome assembly OKTW01 (sample SAMEA3879568, study PRJEB24766) | human gut metagenome | biome: human-associated habitat; feature: feces | place: USA | collected 1985/1987
ATGATTACCCGGTACGAGAACGGCATTTCCTTTCCGCGCACCAAAGACGCTTACAGAAAAATCGCGGATTTGAAAAGATGCTCAATGATCTCAAGGCACAAGCCGCTTACGAGGCGGATGAGATGGAACGCCTCAAAGCCGAAGGTCGAGAGAAGTCCGCGACGTATCGGCAGTTTTTCGGCAACCGGCTCTTTTATAAGCAGCTGCTGAACACCTATAAGAAATACGGCTTAATGGACTAAGCGCATCCGGAAGAGAATGGAGAAAGACAGGTGATGTTATGAACTGGATCAATGAATTGTCGTGGTTATGGGAAACACTTGGCATTGCGCTTATTGCTGCGGCTGTCTGCGTAGCTTGCGCCGCTCTGATCTGCAAAGCAGTGAAGAAGAAAACCAACAAAAAAGTGTTGGCTGTCATCGGTGCTGCAGCGTTTGTGGGCGCGATTCTGGCGGTCATTCTGATTGCCCGGACACCGATGCCGATTTGATTAGACAGGAGGCTTTTACTATGGATAAGGAAAACTATTCGATCATATTCAGCAGCTTGACCGGCAACACAAAAAAACTTGCTGATACAATTCGCGCGGTGCTTCCGGCAGAAGACTGTGACTATTTCGGTGCGCCGAAAGCGGAAGAACTGCACTCCGAAATACTCTATATCGGGTTCTGGACGGATAAGGGCAACGCGGACAGTGCAACCTTGGAACTACTGTCAAAGCTGAGAGACAAAAAGGTTTTTCTATTCGGGACGGCGGGCTTTGGCGGCAGCGAGGCATATTTTCAGAAGATCCTTGAGCATGTTAAGCAGTCTGTTGGCCCAAGCAACTCCGTGTTCGGAGAGTATATGTGCCAGGGCAAAATGCCGCAGTCGGTACGGGATCGTTATATGAAAATGAAGACACAGCCGGAGCATCCGGCAAACATTGACGCTCTGATTGAGAACTTTGACCGTGCCCTCTCCCATCCGGATGAGGACGATTTGGAGAGACTGAGGAAAATCGTTTTGGATCGACAATAGAACAGGGGGATTCCTTAGGCAATACCGCACAATTCCCGCCTTACGGCTTAAGCACCGAACCGCGGTGCAGGTGCGCCGCTCAAAAATTGGTGCGCTATCGAAAAATGCAGGCGGCAACCTTTTATCATCAAGTACCATAAAAGAACTGCTGCAAGCAGTTTTTATTCAGTCCTGCATTTTGCAAATCATTCTACTGAAAATTCTACTATTTCATCATAAAAACTTTCTAAAATTCTGTCGGACGCTGTGGTACAATAAACCCATCATAAAATAACATTCCGCACCACAAACCACAACAAGACAGGAGATTTGCCATGCGTAACGTAATTTCCCTGAACGAAAACTGGACCCTGACCTTCCCCAAGGGCGAACGCCCGGCTGAAGCGGTTACCCTGCCCCACACCTGGAACGCGGTGGATGGCATGGACGGCAACGGCAGCTATCTGCGCACCACCGGTGTTTACACCCGCACCTTTACTGCGCCCAAGCAGCCTTTGGCCGGCGGCCGCACCTATATTGAAGTTCTGGCCGCAGCCCTTTCCGCTACCGTCAAGGTCAACGGAACGGTTGCCACCACCCACGAGGGCGGTTACTCCATTTTCCGCGCTGATGTGACGGATTTGTGCCATGACGGCGAGAACGAGCTGACCATTGAAGTCAGCAACGAAGATACGCCGTCCATGTATCCCTCTTCCGCCGACTTCACGTTCTATGGCGGCTTGTACCGCGGCGTCAACCTGATCAGCGTGCCCAACACCCACTTTGACCTGGATTATTTCGGCGGCCCCGGCATTAAAGTTACCCCCAAACCGGCAGCGGACGGCGGCGCCACGTTCGAAATCAAAAGCTATGTGACCAACCCGGACGAAAACTTTACCGTGCAGTACAGCATTGAAGATCCCTATGGATTTGAGGTTGCTTCCGCCACCCGCCCGGCTGATAACACCGCCGTTACCCTGTATGTGCCTGATGCGGAGCTGTGGAGCATGGACGAGCCCAACCTGTACACCGTAATTGCCCGCCTGCAGCGCTGCAATGAATCCTATGATGATCTGTACGTCAATGTTGGTGTGCGCAGCTACACCGTCACCCCGGACGGCGGCTTTTCCATCAATGGCGTTCCCACCCCGCTGCGCGGTGTTTCCCGCCATCAGGACCGCTTGTACAAAGGCAACGCTCTGAGCATTGACGACCATTACGAGGATGCCCAGATGATCAAGGAAGTCGGTGCCAACACCATTCGTCTGGCCCACTACCAGCACAGTCAGGATTTCTATAACGCCTGCGACTCCATCGGTTTTGCCGTTTGGGCCGAGATTCCGTTCATCAGCGTGTTCAAACCCGGCGAGGATGCCCACGCACACTGCCGCCGCGAGATGACCGAGCTGATCATCCAGAACTACAACCACCCGTCCATCATGTTCTGGGGCATTTCCAACGAAATTTTGATTGGCGGCATCAGCCAGGAGCTGGTGGAACGCCACCACGACCTGCAGAAGCTGTGCAAAGAGCTGGATCCCACCCGTTCCACCACCATTGCCCATGTTTCGCACACCCCGACCGACGGCCCCATGCACCACATCACCGACCTGGAAAGCTACAACCACTACTTTGGCTGGTATGGCGGCAAGATTGAGGACAATGGTCCCTGGCTGGACAAGTTCCACGCCGAGCACCCCGATATCTGCCTTGGCGTTTCGGAATACGGCTGCGAAGGCATCATCAACTGGCACAGCAGCACCCCCCAGTGCAAGGATTATACCGAGGAATACCAGGCCGTATACCATGAATATATGGCACAGGCCTTTGAGGATCGTCCCTGGATCTGGGCCAGCCATGTATGGAACATGTTCGACTTTGGCTGCGCAGCCCGCAACGAGGGCGGCGTGGCAGGCCGCAACAATAAGGGCCTTGTTACCATTGACCGCAAAACCCGCAAGGACAGCTTCTACCTGTACCAGGCATACTGGACCAAGGACCCGATGGTGCACATCAACGGCCGCCGCTATGCCCAGCGCGCCGGGGAAACCACCGAAGTCAAGGTTTACTCCAATCAGGACTGCGTGACCCTGTACCTGAACGGCAAGGAAGTTGGCACCCAGCAGGCCCACCGCGTGTTCCACTTTACCGTGGCGCTGGCCGAGGGCTTTAACACCCTGCTGGCCGTGGCCGGTTCCGCCAAGGATTCCATCACGCTGGAAAAGGTAGAGAAAGAGCCCGCCTGCTACACCCTGCCGGAGTTCAATGAGCGCCAGGAGGGCGTTGCCAACTGGTTTAAGCAGATGGGCAGCCTGGATCTGGAATCCCCGATGGAATTCCCCGAAGGGTACTATACTATCAAGGACTCTATGGCAGAGCTGGCCAAGAACGAGGAAGCTTTTGCCATTGTTGCCAAGGCCGTAAAGCTGGTCACCAACTTTGACCTGAAACCCGGCCAAGGGATGTGGAGCATGATGAGCGGCATGAGCCCCGAACACATGAGCGGCATGATCTCCACCGACCTGCTGGGGGATAAATTCCTGCCCAGCCTGAACGCCCAGCTGATCAAGATTAAAAAGTAATCCCCTGCCTTTTTAACCCCATAAAGGCAGACGGAACAGCAAGCAAAAACGCCAGAGCAGCACCCGGTAAGGGTTGCTGCTCTGGCGTTTTTATTCGCGTATTATTGTTATTTTTGTTGTTGTTAATTCTTTTTCTTCCTGTGCCTCCGGTTTTGCGGTAAAAAAGTGTTTCACCTTTTCTGCCCCGGCTGCATCCATAGGGTACTGGGCTTTGATGCGCCCATCCTCAGAACGCAAAATTACCGTGCAGCAGGTCAGCAGCAAATCGCACTGGCCTTGGCGCATCCGGTAGAACGCTTTTATGCTTTTCCCTCTCGCCCGCTTATTTGGCGCAGGTCAAATCGCTTGCCTTGGCCGCATAATCAAACAGGCCATCGTTCTTTTCTTCCAGTGCCTTGATCATGTGATAGGTATACTCGTTATACGGCGTGGGAATGCCAAGTTCCTGCCCCATCCGCATCAGCGCACCGGAGAACATGTCAATTTCGGTGTGCCGCCCGGCATCCAGATCCTGTAACGTGGAATAGCGCGTTGCAGGTGGGACCAGGCTGCCATGGCGGGAACTTGCATCCACCTTGCTCAAATCAATGCCCTTTGCCACGGCAATGGCCTCCAGCTCATGGCACAAACCATCGCTGATGGCTTTCATGTGGGCACTGCTCTGGTAACAGCCAACGCCCGCGCCCAAAATGGCCTGCGGCAGATTGTTGCAGACATTCAGGCGGAACTTGCTCCAGATTTCTTCCTTAATATACGGGGTAACGCGGGAATGAATGCCCGTACCGGCAAGCAATGCTTCCACCGCCTGCACGCGCTCGCTTTTCAGCGGTGCGGCAAGCTCGCCATAGATAATGCCGATGGTGGTTTCGGGGTTGAAGTGGTAGCCGTCGGCTTCCTTGTGGGAGGCCACCTTGATGAGGGAGGGCAGAACATGTTCCGCACCGATTTTGGCGGCGATGATTTCCTCACTGTCCACACCGTTCATCAGGCTCATCACGGTGGTGTTGGGGCCAACGGCGGCGGCAATGCTGTCCAGTGCACCGGGCAGCGCACCGTATTTCAGCGCAACCACCAATAGATCCACGCCGTTTGCTTCCTGCGGGGTCCAAACCTGCGGGCGGTAGGTGGTGCCGTTGATGGTGATTCCCTGTTGTTTCAGCCGTTCGGCACGCGGGCCTTCGGCAATTACAGCAAGGCGAATATCCTTGCGGGAGCTGAGTCCCCAGATGACATAAGAGCCGACTGCACGGGCCCCCAGAACAGCAACAGATTTGATTTGCATGTTTCCCTTTCCCCTTTCTCCTTTCGCCTGCAGTACTTTTTCTATTCCCGCGGGTAATCGTTGTATTTCTTTGGGGCTATTGTACCATACAGGAACGCTTTGGTTCAATTACTGCTCCATCGTATAGCTGACCTGATACTGGCCGGAGCCCACTTGGGCGGTAGGGTATCCGTTTTGTTCCGCAAAGGTCAGACCGTCCGTTTCCAGCAGCTTGGCACCGGGTTCCAGGCAGATTTTTGCCGCTGCATTGGGTGGAATTGCCGCCGTAACGGTGATTTTCCCGTCATCAACTTGCCACTGCAGGGCATAGCGGCCAAAGGGAGTCTGGTGCCAGGCCTGGGCCCAGCGCAGCCCGCCACCGGGGCGCGGGGCCAGCCGTGCGGCGCAAAAACCTGCCGTGCCCGGCTGCTGGCCAATACCGGCGCACTCGCCGTACAGCCATGCCCCCACCGCACCGTATGCGTAATGGTTGAAAGAGTTCATCCCCGCGGACCACATCGTGCCGTCCGGGCGGCGGCCATCCCAGTGTTCCCACACAGTGGTGGCCCCCTGCAGCACCTGATACAGCCAGCCGGGGTAATCTTTTTTCAACATCAGGTCATACGCCTGCTGCCAGCAGCCATTCTGGCTGAGCGCCGCGCAGAAATACGGTGTGCCCAAAAAGCCGGTAACCAAATGCCCGTTTTGTTGTTCCAACAGTTCCAGCAGGCGCTGGATCGTTTTCTGCTTCCACTTTTGCGGGGTCAGGCCAAAGCGCAGGGCCAGAATATGGGCTGTCTGGGTCTGGGCGGTCATTGCACCATCCAGAGTAAAAAAGTTTGCGGCAAAATCTTGGGCTGCCTGGCGGTGAACCCCCGCGTAAAGCTCTGCATCCTGCCGGTTGCCCAGTACCTCCGCCGCCAGCGCCAGCAGCTGGGCCGAAAGCGCATAGTACGCCTGGCTGGTCAGCGCCGTGGGGGTTGCGCCAAAATAACTGCCCGGTTCGGCGTCCAGCGCCACCCAGTCGCCCAGCTGCATCTTGAAATCAAACAGACCGTTTTGGGTGTTGGCGCGCATAAAATCCACCCAGCGCTTCATGCTGGGGTACTGGCTGCGCAGAATGGTATCGTCGCCATACATCTGGTACAGCACCCAGGGGATCACAGTCGCGGCATCGCCCCAGCCGGAAGCGCCATATGGGCAGTTTTTCATCAGCCAGTGGGCCTCGGTGTGGGTTTCCTCAATATTGGGCACCACATTGGCCACGCCGCCGTCCGGCAGCTGGTCCACGGCAAGGTCTTTCAGCCACTTGCTGTAAAAAGTCCAGGTATCGGCCAGCCAGCAGGCGGTCTCGCAAAAAATCTGTGCATCGCCGGTCCAGCCAAGGCGTTCATCGCGTTGGGGGCAATCGGTGGGCACATCCAAAAAGTTGCTTTTCAGCCCCCACAAAATGTTATGGTTCAACTGGTTCACCAGCGGTTCGGAACAGGTAAACTCCCCCGCCGGCCGCATGGCGCTGTGCAGCACACAGGCGGTAAAATTGGCCGGTTCCGGTTTTCCCGGCCACTGCACCACCAGCGCATAGCGGAATCCCATATAGGTAAACTGCGGCTGCCAGGTCACCGTTTGGCTGCGGGCAAAGGTATATTGCATGGTGGTGCGGGCTTTGCGCAGGTTGGCCAGGTAGGGGTTGCCATCGGCGTCCAGCTCCTCAAAGCAGCGCAGTTCAGCCGCCTGCCCGGCTGTACCCTGCACGGTAATTTCCACCCGGCCCGCCATGTTCTGGCCAAAATCCACCACTGTGCTGCCATCCGGCGCGGTAAACACCCGCTGCGCCGGGATGCGCTGCTGCACGCATACCTTGCCTGCGGCCTGGGCGGCCAGTTTGGCGGCAGGGTACGCCACGGTGTGCACGGCGTGCCAGCGGCCTGCGGGGGTGTTTTCCGGCGTTTCGCATTCGGCCCAGTGGGGCAGTTCCAGCGCGGCATCGTATGCTTCTCCGTGGTAAATCTCTGAGAATATCACGGGTGCCTTCGTTCCCTGCCATGCTGGGCCGGTGTTCACGGTTTCACGGGTGCCATCGGCATACACAAGGGTCAACTGCATGGCAAAGGCGGTGGTATCGCCATAGTTGTTGCGGGAGCGGGTCAGGCCCATCACACCCTTGTACCACCCGGCCCCCAGCATTGCCCCGGCCATGTTGAGGCCAGGGTGCAGCATGGCAGTGACCTCATAGGTCTGGTAGAGCAGGCGGCGGTTATAGCTTGTCCAGCCGGGGGTCATCTCATCGGTGCTGACCTTTTGGCCGTTGAGATAAACATTATACAGCCCAAGCGCCGTGGTGCAGGCATACGCGGCCCGCAGCCCCGGCTTTACGGTGAACGCCGCGCGCACCATTGTACCGGCGGAGGATTTCCTGCAGGTTTCGGGGGATTCCGCGCTCACAAACTCGGCTTTCCACTCGGCTGCCGGGTCCAGCAGGGCGGTGATGAACACCGCCGGTTCGCTCCACAGGGTCTGCTGGGGGCCAGCAGCGGTATCGGCCCAAACCTGCACACGGGCGTAATATTTTTGCAGCGATTGCAGCGTCAGGCCCGCCGCGTGCACCGCGGTGGAGTTTCCGGTTTCACAGGTTTCATCGTACAGCAACGCGGCAAAATCCGGGGTCAGGGCAACTTGCAGGCGGTACTGCGTCTGGCGGATGTTCCGGCAGTTCCCTTCCAGCTGCCAGCCGAACACGGGGGTATGGTCCAGCCCAACGGGGGCCCGCTCATGGTCAAACCAGAGGCCGGTCACAGTCAGCATGGTTCACTCCCCCTTTTGCGCCATATACTGGGCAAACAACGCCAGCTTGGCGTACAGATCATCCAGGATCAGACGGCTGTCGATCCCCTTATACACTCGGATGGGCCGATTGCGGCCGATGGCGGCATAAGTCTGGTCCGCCGTTACATAGGGCGCGGGCACCCAGTCAAACTGGAAGCGGTGTTCATACAGCAGCAGGCCGGGGGCGGGGTTATCGCCCAAAACCCAGCTTTCGCCCGTGCGGAACGCGCTGGCGCGGGATTCCGGCGTTTGGCTGTAAGCCACCAGCTGGTCAAACAGGTAGCGGCCCACGGCTCCCTGGGGGCGCACACGGTATTCCAGTTCCGCCATACTGACCGGCATCATCTCGTACACATTTTTGGGCACCTGCCACACCGGCATGGTGCTGCCAAACACCACGTTGACGGCGTTGACATCATTGCCCAGGTTGAACTCCGGCCCGCCCACAGGGTACGGTGCGCCGCCGATCCAGATTGCGGTCAGCCGGCCCGCAATGCGGGGTTCCTGCAAATAGGCGCTGGCCAAATCGGTCAGTGGGCCAAGCAGCAGCACAAACAGCGGGCGGGTATCCTCTTTCATCGCTTCACGGATGATCAGCTTCGCGCCTTCGCTGGGCACCGGGGTAGCGGCATCCGGCAAAGCGTGGGGCGCACCGTGCAGCACCGGAACCGTCAGCTGCATCAGGACCGTCAAATCTTTCAGACCCTGCCAGCTTTTCTGCATTCCGTTGGGGTCGCGGGTGCCAAAGTGGGCGGCCACCACGCCGACATTATCAAACTTGGGGCTCAACAGTGCCTGCACAACAGCAAACGGATCGTCCGCTTCGTTGCAAAGGTCGGTATCGGTAATTACACGCACCATTTTTTCTTCCGGCACGGGGAAGTTGTAGTGGGTACAGGTCATGCTTTCCTCCTATTTTATGTTCCGGGTGCTGCGGCTTGCAGTGGGGGGGCAGCAGCCCTTTTTCCATTAAAGTGTCGCGCATCTTCTACACAAAAACAGGGCGGCTCTGTGTGAACCGCCCTGTTTTATGTTAGGGTGTATCTGAAACGTCGAAAATATCGTCTATTTCTACAAACACAGCCGGATTTTACATTAAAAAGCCCTGGAATCCACAAAGGATTCCTGCGGTTCTTTGCCTTACATCCTGCTTGTGTTTGCGAAGTATCCGTCATTTTCTTGGTTTTCAGATACGCCTTAGCCCGCCAAAAAGGCCGCAAACTTTTTGTGCAGTTCTTCCTCGCTCAGGGTTGGGCTGTCCACCGTCAGTTCGCGCGCCAGGTTCAGGGCAAAAATACCCATGATGGATTTTGCATCCACGCAGTAGCGCCCGGAATGCAGGTCCACATCTCCAGGCACAGTGGCCGCAATGCGGTTAAACTCTTTCACTTCACCAATGCTGTTCAGCCGGATGGTAACACTTGCCATTGCCAGTTTGCTCTCCTTTTTGCCGCGGGCATCTGCGGTGTTCTGCCGCCAAAAGCCCGGCTAAAATGTAATGTTCAGCTGCTTGATGCAGGCAGTATCCTCTTTGGTGCCGCCGCGGGCGTACAGGGCCAGGCGCGCGCCGGTCCAGGTTGCCTTGGCAACGGGTTGGGCTCCCCCCAGCGGCACTGCGGTGCCATCCGCTGCCAGCAGGGCATACTGCACCTGCTTGGCAGCCGTTATTTTCATTGTAACGGCTATTTCATCCGTGTCAACCATTTTTTCGGCAAGGATCGTTTCTTCTGCATCGCCGGTGGGGGCAAGGTCTTTCACCATGCCCTGTACCAACTGCACGGTGCAGCCCTGCGCGGTGCGGCAGAGCTCAATGGCGGAATATTTCTGCCCCATCACGCTAAGCCCTACTTTAGCTCCGGCGCCGCACCCGGCCAGGCCAAGGGTAACGTTTGCGGTAAAATCCGCTGCAGGCAGCATCTGACTGAGCACATTGGGCTGCCGCCACAAACTTCCGCTGGCCCCGCAGACCAGATGCAGTGCATCCCCCGCCACCGGGCGCAGCCAGGCTTCGGGCTGGGGGTTGGCCTGCCATTGCCATTGCAGGCCGGGCTTGCCGTTTGTAAAGCTGTCCCCTATTTGCAGGCCGGGACCAGCTTCGCCTTTGGGGCAGTCCCACTCGGTCACCGGCTCGCCGATGCCATCGCCGTTTTGTTCCAGGCCGATGAACGGCCAATCGCTGTGCCAGCACATAGGCTGCAGGTGTACCACGCGGCCCAGTTCAAACCGGTCCTGGAAATGCAGGAACCAATCGCTGCCGTCCGGCGCTGTGACCCACGCGCCCTGGTGGGGGCCGTTGATGGAGCTGGCCCCCTGGTGCATGACGATTTTTTCCTCATACGGGCCGTACACATTGCGGGCGCGCAGCACGGTCTGCCAGCCGTATTCCACACCGCCTGCCGGGATAAAGATGTAATACCAGCCGTTGCGCTTGTACATTTTGGGGCCTTCGGCGGTGGGCTGGCTCAGGGTGCCATCAAACACGATGGGGCCGTTCTCCACCACTTCCAGCGTTTCGGGATCCAGGCGGGAAAGCTGGATCTTGTGCTTAATGCCGCAGCGGCTTTTGGCAAAGGCGTGGGCCATATACACGCTGCCGTCATCGTCCCACAGGGGGCAGGGATCGATCCACCCGCTGGCGGATTTTACGCAGTGCAGCGCACTCCAGGGGCCGGCGGGGTCGGTGGCTTCGGTGTAAAAAATGCCCTCGTCCGGCAGGGGAATGAATGCATAGAACCTGCCCGCATGGTAGCGCAGCGCCGGGGCCCAGGTGCCGCAGCCATGGGCGGGCTGGGCATAGCGGTCAAACGGCAGACGCTCCACGCAGTTGCCGATGCGCTCCCAGTGGACAAGATCCTTGCTGTGCAGCACCGGCACGCCGGGCAGGTAGGTAAAGCTGGAAGAGATCAGGTAATAGTCCTCCCCCACGCGGATGGCATCGGGGTCACTGAAATCCATGGGCAGCACCGGGTTCTGGTAGCAGCCATTTTTGATATCGGTCACATAACGGTCCATTGCTTTTATCCTTTCTTGTGTTCGATTTCCAGCAGCAGCTCACATGCAGCTTCCAGCACGCAGGCGGAAGCCCACAGATTGTGGCTGAACCAGCTGCTGAACGGTCTGCCATCACTGAAGCGCTCCACATCCAGCCCATCGCTGGGGCACCAGCGTTCCGACAAAATGCCGTAACGGCCATAGCCGGTGGCTGCGGGGTACAGTTCCAGGCATTGCAGCATCCAGTCGGCAGAATCCGCCGCGCGGCTGGCGTAATAGCCGTCACCCGTCACCCGTGCCAGATAGCGCAGGTCAGTGTCAATAATAACCCCCATGGGGTGGATATGCGGGTTGGAAACCGAGGTAACGGCGCCGCCGCAGGCCGACCACCCCTGGTTCAGCGGGGTGTGCTCCGGGTAGGTCTTGTAGCCATAGCGCCACAGGAACTCGTACCCGGCGCTGTCTTTCATATATTGCAGGAATTCGGCCTTGCCGGTCTGCTCATACAGCAGGCGGCTGCCGCGCATGAAGGCCAGGTTGCCCTCCTCATCCACGGCTTTCCAGGTGTCCATGGGGGTACCGTAACAGTTCAGGTCCTTGACAAAGGTATGGTAGTAATCCAGCGCTTTTTCGGCGGAGTGCAGGCAGCGTTCTTCGCCGGTCAGGCGGTAGAGGTAAACCAGCGCCGGGGCAAACCAGCAGCCCGCAAAGCCGCTCCAATCCAGCACTTTGCGTTCCTGGGTGGAGTAAGTATAGCCGAAAGCGCCGTCTGCGCGCTGCAGATCCATGACGGTATGCAGCACCTTTTGGGCTGCATCCATCCATTTGGTCGGGCAGGGTTTGCCGTTTTGGTGCAGATAATCCATCGTTTTGGTCAGGTAGTGGACGGCGCTGCCCACTGTATAGGCACAGTGGCAGTCTTTGACCAGGCCGTACCCGGTCCACCAGCCGTTCACCTGGCTGCCCGCGGCATTGGGGGCCATCAGGTCGTTCAGCAGGCCGGAATTTTCGTTATACGCATCGGCAATGCGGTCAAACAGCTGTTCGCCACTCATGGCCGCGGCCAGCGGCGCTTCGGCATCCGCGCCAAGGGCATCGCGGCAGAGCACCAGCGGATAGGCCAGCACGCCGCCACCCGTCCAGCCGATCTCCGTCACCAGCCGCCAGGGGCGCATCTCGGTCTCCCTGGGCGGGCGGCAGCAGCGGTTGGTATACTCCCCCGCCGCCGCGTCAAAGTTCTGGTAGGCAAAGGTGTCCAGCATACCCTGCACGGCCTGGCGCAGGGTATTGCGGGGGACGGCGCGGTCCTGGTGGCGGGCGTATTCCTGCCGGATGATCTCATGCAGCTCGGTTCGCGGGCCGCTGTGCAGGTAGATCCTGCCGCTGGTCTGCGCCTTGCAGGCCATGCTGCGGGTGGACGGCGCCGGGGTGGAGCGGTTTTTGAAGGTGGTGGGGTCGTTGGTGTACCCCAGGCTGATGCCGAACGCATCCGGCAAAGCGGCAAACACACCGTTGCGGATGATCCCGGCCTCGCTTTCGCTGTAGGGTTCCACCGCAGCGGCGGCCACTCCGCCGTCCCAGCAGAGGGCGGCGAGCGGCATGGCGGCGCGGTCCGCACGGAATTCCCACAGCGGCGCACAGAACGCCACCTCGTGGTGGTCCTTCGTCAGCAATGGAAATTCGCCGGGTTTGGCTTCCGCGGCGTGGTTATCGCCGTAAATATTGCAGGGGATCACATGGAAATAATCGCTCTGCCCCGGCACAGCCAGCCACATGCGCAGCTGGGTGGGGTTGGGTGCATCCATTTGCAGGGTGTAGCACAGCGTATCGCCAGCGGGGGTGAACTGCGCACTGTAATGCGCACCGTTCAGCGTCCAGTCAAAGCCGGACTGTGTGCAGGCAGTTTCCGGCACCGGCACCCAGGCATCCTCGATCCGGCAGGCAAAGCTGACGTTTAATGTTTGGGAATTCAGATCCAGTTTCATTATGATACCTCAACAAAAAATGCGGGCCGGGCAGCAACGGGTCAATGATTTTTAGGAGGGACAAACAAAAAGGAGGAAAACGAAAATCAGCCTTTCAGGCCGGAGGTTGCAATGCCTTCCACAAAATATTTCTGTGCGGCAAAGAAGAGGAGAACCAGCGGCAGAACCGCCACGCAGGCCATGGCCATAACGCGGCCCCACACCACAACACTTTCCGCGTCAACGGAAAGGCGCAGCGCCAGCGAGATGGTGTATTTTTTGACCGAGTTGATGAAGATCAAGGAGTTGAAGTAATCGTTATAGGTCCACAGGAACTGGAACAGGCCAGCGGAGAAGAGGGCCGGCCTCATCAACGGCAGCAGGATCTGCCAGAAGATGCGGAAGGTGCCACAGCCATCAATGCAGGCGGATTCGTCCAGATCGCGGGGGATGCCGCGCATGAACTGGATGAGCTGATAGATGAAGAATGGGTAGCAGGCCAGCAGGGCGGGCACCCAGAATGGCATGTAGGAATCGACCCAGCCGAACTTGTTGAACAGAACGTAACGCGGGATGATGATGACCGAGTTGGGAAGCATCAGGGTGGCGATCAGGATGGCAAACAGCTGCTTTTTGAACGGGAAGTTGAACCGTGCAAAGCCATAGGCAACCAGCGCACTGGAAGCGATGGTCAGCAGCGTGGTGGGGATGACCATGATAAAGGAGTTGATGAAATAGGTTGCATAGGTATAAATACCGGCGCTTTTCCAGCCGTCAATAAAGTTCTGGAAGCTGAAGCTTTTGGGCAGCAGTGCAATGGAGCCAAAAATTTCATCGTTGGTTTTGAACGCGGCCGAAATCATCCATGCAATGGGGAACAGCAGCACGCAGCCAATCAGGATGATGACCAGATAGGTCAGCACCAGGTTCAGGGTCTTTTTTTGTTGTTTTGTCATAATGCTCACGCGCCCTTTCTCAGCTTTCGTCGCCATAGAAGACCCACCACTTGGAGGTTGCGAACAGCACCAGAGTGATCAGCATAATCACAATAAAGATGATCCAGGAAATGGCGCTGGCGTAACCCATCTTGAAGTAGGAGAAGCCTTCCTTATACAGTTTCATGCCCAGCACATAGGTAGCCTTCATGGGGCCGCCATCGGTGATGACAAAGGCAGAGGTGAAGTTCTGCAAAGCCTGAATGGTCTGCATGATAAGGTTGAAGAAGATGATGGGGGTGATTTGCGGAACGGTGATGCTGAAGAACATCTTGACCTTGCTTGCGCCGTCAATCTCGGCAGCTTCGTACAAATCTGCCGGAACGTTTTTCAGCGCGGCCAGGAACATGACCATGGAAGAACCAAACTGCCAGATCTCCATCATGCAGATGGTGCGCAGGGCCTGGTTGGGGTCGCCCAGCCACTGTACGTTGGGCAGGTGCAGGGTGGTCAGGATGGCGTTGATAACGCCGTTATCCATGAACATGATCTTCCACAGCAGAGCAACAGCAACGCTGCCGCCGAACAGGGACGGAATGTAGTACAAAGTACGGATGAGGTTGATGCCTTTGATGTCACGGTTGAGGAACACCGCAACAGCCAATGCCATAACCAGCTTGCCGGGCACGGTGTACAGCGTGTAGGCCAGGGTAACTTTCAAGGAGTTCCAAAACTCATTATCCATGGTGAACAACTGGATGTAGTTGCTCAGGCCGGTGAACGAGGGGGTGCCGGTGATTTTGTAGTTGCAGAACGAGTAAACCAGCGAGCTTAAAAACGGGTACAGCTGCAGGACCAGCATACCGATGATCCACGGGGCCAGATAAGCAAACGCCGCGTAATCGCGCTTGGTATAGTGCTTGATTTTGGTTTGTTTTGTCATAGGATCACACCTCTTTGGAAAAAATCCGCCTTTTTACTGGTGTAGCTGAAAACAAAGAAAATGACGGATATTTCGCAAACACAAGCAGGATTTAAGGCAAAGAGCCGCAGGAATCCTTTGTGGATTCCAAGGCTTTTTAACGCCAAATCCGGCTGTGTTTGTAGAAATAGACTATATTTTCGACTTTTCAGGTACACTTTAATAAAACGGATGCCTCGGTGGGAGACACCCGTTTTTGATGTTCGCTGAGGTTTACTGGGCGCTGATGTAGCTGGAGAGCTGCTTGTACATATCGGATGCAGCGCTTGCGGGGTCGGTGGTGCCGTAACCGACAGCCTCGATGGTATCAGCAATGATTTGCTTGGATTCCGGTGCGGAGGAGTACTTGTCGTTGGTCAGGCCGCTGTAGCCGCTGGCAATGTTGGCGGCGGTCATCATGTTCGGGTCCAGGGTACCGTCTTTTTCGCAGATTTCACGGGCCTTTTCCGTCGGGGGAACACTGCGCACGCAGGCCAGGGTGCTTTCGGCGTCATCGCTGTTAAAGAAGTAATCCAGGAACTTCATGGCTGCTTCCGGAGCCTTGCAGGTGGAGGTAACTGCCAGGACCTGCGGGCAGTTGCAAGCCCAGCCGTTGTCCTTAGCGCCGTCCAACAGGGGCAGGTAGCCGGTGCCATAGGTTGCGCCCTCATTGGCGGCGGTCATAACATTGATGGTGGAGATGTAAGCGAAGGTGCAGACGTACTTGCCAGCGATCCAGTTGGGGTCAGACTGCAGGTCGTCGTTGCTGTAAGCGGAAGAGTAGGAAGCCGGTGCGCAGACATTGTTGTCGTACAGGCTCTT
>OKTW01000686.1_pt1 | contig 15307 bp, 10 predicted proteins | sample 1606371 | NCBI WGS metagenome assembly OKTW01 (sample SAMEA3879568, study PRJEB24766) | human gut metagenome | biome: human-associated habitat; feature: feces | place: USA | collected 1985/1987
GTTGCAGTTTGAATAATGGATGAATACACAAGGCTCCACATCACCATTTGCATTAATATGCAGATAATGTCTTCCACCTGCAATACATCCATGTACAAATTCAGCATCATTCTGGAAATCCAGTGTAAAGATTGCTTTTGTGCTTCTGAATTTACGGATTGCACGATACATTTCTTCTCGCTGATCCGGTGTAAGAAGAAGCTCCGGTGAAGCGTCATTTCCAACTGGCATATAATGGAAGAACCATGCAAATAATGCACCACAGTCAATAATGTGATCAAAAAATTCCTCGCTGCTTACACTGTCCACATTTGCAGAAGTATAACAGGTAGATACACCAAACGGAAGTTTATGAGCTTTCAGAAGTTCCATTGCATGCATAACTTTCTGATATACACCTTCTCCACGACGTCCGTCGTTTGCTTCCTCAGAACCTTCCAGGCTGATTGCCGGAACAAAGTTCTTAACACGAAGCATTTCCTGGCAGAATTCTTCGTCGATCAGTGTACCATTTGTAAAGGAAAGGAACTCGCAGTCCGGATATTTCTCGCAGATACGCATCAGGTCTTTCTTACGTACCAGCGGTTCACCACCTGTATATATGTACATATAAGTTCCCATTTTTCTGCCCTGCTCTACAATAGAACAGATGGTGTCAAAATCAAGATTCAGTTTGTGACCATACTCTGCTGCCCAGCATCCTGTACAGTGCAGATTACAGGCACTTGTAGGATCAAGAAGGATTGCCCATGGAACATTACAGTTGTTCTCTTCTGCTGTTTCTTCCTGAAGTGCACTTCCCTTTAAGCTGGCATTGATAATAAAGTTTGTAAAGAATGCTTCACGTACTCCCGGATCCAGCTCATAAATCCTCAGGATCAGTTTATACCAGTTGCTGTCCTTATCCTGAATCGCATTACGGATTGCATTTCTCTGTGACTCATACCAGCCATCCGGTACAAATTTATCTACAAGTTCCATCAGTTTCGGTATATTTACTTCCGGGTCCTTCTCCAGATAACTCAGACCTGTTTTAACTGCTGCTGCAAGTGCAGCCTGTTTTGCTTTGTCCATTAATTTCATGTGATTGCTCCTCCTTGTTGTAATGTGATATATATAAACACCTGTGTATCAGGTATATTTTTATTATTTTATCAATATTCATCCATATCTATGATATCCTGTTTCTGGTTTTTAATAATTTTTACAGTGTAAATCGCCACACAAAGATTCAGAATTCCCTCAAACAGAACCGAAACACCAACCAGGATCATCATGATCTCTGCTGCCTCAAACGGCCTTATCAAAAGTAAAAATCCCAGAACACCTGTCAGAATCGCTACCAGGAGAATCCTCCACCAGAGATTCAGCCCGAATTTCTTTGCATCTATCGACATCTGAATTTTAAATAATGCATCCGCAAGGATCAGAAGTCCAAAGATTCCAAAGATCAGATTCACCACTACATTCCTGCGTACTATAATAATAATTCCTACTGCTGCCAGCAGCACTCCAAAGGCAAGATCAAACTGAAATGCCAGACAATAGATATCTCTGGAAAAATATCCCAGAATCTTTATCAATCCGTATACAATAAGCATAATCCCTACTGCTGTACAGAAAACTGCCATCGAACAATCCGGCCAGATAATCAGACAGGCACCCAGAACCATAAATAATACAGACATAATAATATAACCATTCTTGGCTAATTTTAACTGCTTCAGTGCATCCATCCTATTGCTCCTCCCTTCTGAAATATACCCGAACCTGTGACTGTCAGGCTCTTGTTTTCATCTCTTTATGGCTGCTATTATAGCTGTGATTTTTTTAACAATAAATAGACAAAAAAAAGCCCATGTCCAAAAAACAGACATAAGCTTAATTTTGTATAATATGAAAATTAAAGGAATTACCTATAACGCTTCTCTCAGATAATACATTTAAGAGAATTGCTATAATAAATATCAGGAACAACAGGTATTTTCACTCTATTCTGATCTGTTCAATACCGCATGTAGCTCCGGGTGCTTTTCAAAAAGCCGGGAAGCCTGACGCATTTCTTCTCCAAAATCAGATTTCAGATTATTATCCAGCCACTCCATCAGAAATCCCATAAACAGACACTTATAATATTGAATCAGAATCCGGATTTCTCCCTCATCAAGATCAAACTGATCTGCATTTTTCCGAAAATATTCCATAATAATATAGTTAGAAATCTCATTCATATAAAAAAGGAACGTATCTTTTTTCACTGATCTGTAAACATTAAGCATAACCTTTCTGTTATTTCTCACCAGATCTGCCATTTCTTCCATACATTCCAGAATAGAGGCTCTGTCCTGTGGGTGTTCCAGAATCTCATCCCACTTCTTTTTCAAAATAAACTCCACTACATCCGGAATATCCTTAAAATGATAATAAAAAGTATTTCTGTTTACACCACATCGTTCCACGATATCCTTCACCGTAATCTTAGACATGGGCTTTTCATCCAGCAATTCTGTAAAAGTCTTTGCAATAATTTCCTTTGTAAAACCTGACATATTATCTTTTCCTCATCACTCTTAACACTGTTCTAATCATCAGTAACACTTTTCCTCTGAACAGCCCGCTCCGCATTAAAAAAGTCCACAGATAACCACTTTTATAAAGCAATTATCACTCATCTTTCGCAGGTTCTGAGTATTTTCATAATTATGCCATAAAGGATATAGTTTTGCAAGCGTTCCTAAAATTGGTCTTACCTATTCGGAATCAGCACAATTTCTTTAATTTCAAGATTATCCGCACCATAATAAAATTTGATATAGTGATTATGACCAAATCCCGTATTCAGGATGCGGCTTTCTTCTACCCATTTTCCATTGGTTCCCTGTACTGAAACAGTCATCTTATGAATATTGTCCAAAAATACAGAAACCGGAAGCTGAGCCAGCTCACCAAGATCAGATTTCAAAGTAAACTTCATTGTGAAATCACCCATGAACTCGTTAGTCACAGCAATCACATCTGCCTTTCCCTTTGCAGGATGTAATAATGCACCGTCAATTACAATTTTCTGTGTCACCGAATCACTTTCAATACTTACCAGACTTCCGGCATCCACATCGTCCTCTTCCTTTGTATTCATAGCCTCCAGTTCTTCTTTACATATTCTGTCTGTCAACAATAAAACAGAAGGACTTTTTAACAGAAATCCCAGGATATTGGCTGCATTCCTCTGCAATTCTCCCACAGTAATTTTTCCTGCATGAAGCATTTCCTCCACATCGTCATTCTCCGGATTGGACTTCGCATCACTCACTACCATATAAATATCATTCTGGGCAGCTACCATAGGAGCTTTCGCAGTTACCTCTGCCTGATGACCCTCATAATTGGACTTCGCCCACCAGTCAGTCATGACAATACCCTGAAATCCCCACTCTTTTCTCAGAATGGTTGTACACAGATCATAGCTACCTGCAGTCCAGAGCCCATTTACACTTCCATAAGTAGTCATTACAGAACGTGCACCCCCCTCCTTTACTGCAATCTCAAATCCCTTCAGATAGATTTCTCTCAGACATCTCTCAGACATAACAGAATCAGAAGTACTTCGTCCCACTTCCTGATTATTTCCACAGAAATGCTTAATCGTACTTCCAATTTCGGATTTAGCCATTGCCTTCACCTGAGCCGCACAAATTCTTCCTGTGAGAAGCGGATCCTCAGAAATATATTCAAAATTTCGACCATTCAGTGGATTCCTGTGAATATTCATACCTGGTCCCAGCAGGGAATCAATCTTATTTAGTCGAAGTTCCCTCCCTGTCATTTCATACAGCTCACCCACAAGCTCCGTATTAAAAGTACAGCCCAGCAAAGTTCCATTTGGCAGAGAAAACGCTTTCGTACCGCAATCCATACGAATCCCTGACGGCCCATCCGCGCAGCATCCCACCGGGATTCCAAGAGCCTTCAAAGACTCTGTCACACCGCCAAATGCAGCTGCAGTTCCAGCAGTGACCTTTGGACTGCACATTCCTTCACCGCGGAACATGGCAATCAGATCCGCCTCACTGATCTGTGCCACAAACTCATCCATAGAAACTTTTTTATCCAGTACATCTGCCAGCTTATAGCCTTTATCTCCCGTATACTCCAGAGTCTTCGGCATTCTTTCCTCTCTGCGTTTATGTGGATCTGCTGTGCGGACAGGAACCTCTTCTGTTACTGCCTGATAAGTTCCATCCGCTCTCAGAACGGCTTTCATTCTCCGGAATTTCTCAATCGGTGCATATGCCTCCTGTAACTGTTCTATTACACGTAATTCTTCTTCGTAAATTCCTGCTGATTTCGCACTTCTTACATCACTGCCTGCAAAAATTTCATAAGTTCCCTCTTCCAGAACATAACAGGATTTGTGTCCTGTCACTCCACTGTCATCATAAGAGGCCATATCATATTTGGGAATGATGATAACAAGTTCTTCTTTTTCACCCGGTGCCAGTTCCCGGGTTTTTGCAAATCCGATCAGCTTTCTTGCCGGATTTCCAAGTTTACCCTGCGGTGCTTTTACATAAACCTGTACAACCTCTTTGCCCCTCACATCACCGATATTGGTAACCGTCGCAGCCACTGTGAGTTCATCCTCAGTATTCTTAAAAATCTCCGCCTTTGTCTCAAAATTCGTATAGGACAAACCATATCCAAACGGATACAGCACCTTATCCTTCGCAAATGTCTCAAAATAACGATAACCCACATAAATATCTTCCTTATAATAATTCTTATATGGATCACCAAAATTCTCCGTAGACGGATAATACTCAATCCTCTCAGCAATGGTATCTGTCAGCTTCCCACATGCACACACTTTACCGGTCAGCACATCAGCCACACCATTGCCACCTTCCTGACCACCCTGCCATGCATACAGCACAGCCTGAGGATGATATTTCTCCACCCAACTCATATCAATAATATTTCCAACATTCAGCACCACAACTGTGCACTTACTCACCTCACAGACCCGGCAGATCAAATCCTCCTCCGTCTCCGTCAGACAATAGCTTCCCGGATTCGTATTATTATCCTGATCTTCACCTGCAGTTCTTCCTATAATAATAAGCGAAACATCGTTGCTACGTGCGCAGTCCAGCATTTCCTCTGTAACTTCCATCTCTTTCTGAGACCATGGAACACGACCCCATCCCTGACCTTCATCATAAGGATTCTCTTTAATCCAGTTTGCATAAATACCCAGCAGTTTCTCATCCAGTTGAATCTCTTTACACTCCTTCAGCGCATCCAGAATTCCCACTACATATCTCGTATTCACCAGACCGCCGGAACCAAGTCCGCTTTTATAATAATGAAATGCCATGCGGCCAAAAACAGCCACACTCTCTCCCTCTCTCAAAGGAAGTGCCTGCTTCTCATTCTCCAGAAGTACACATCCCTCTGCGGCTGCCTGTCTCGCCAGTGTTGCATATTTCTCTAAATCCAATTTATAATCGTTCATGTTTTATCCTTTCTTTCTGAGAACAACATCTCTCAAGCGATGCAATGATCGTTCCGACCGTTTTTCCCCAATACTTTCTATTCCCCATCTTATCAGAAAAAATCTTTGCTGAAAACACTAAATATTTACAGGAAAATAATCCACCTTTCCTTCAAAACATCTTCAGCCTTTTACGGCACCAAGCGCGATACCTTTGGTAAAATATCTCTGTAAAAACGGATACAGGCATAAAATCGGTAGCATTGCAACAAACGCTATTGCCATTCTGACAGATGCAGATGGAATATCTGCAATTGCAACAGTTGACGCACCAGAAGCATTCTGTGTCAGTGCTGTCAAATCTGAAATCATCTTATTCAGAAGGTTCTGAATGCCATATAACTTCGTATCTCTAATATAGTACAGACCATTTGTCCAGTCATTCCAGTATCCTAATCCGGAAAGCAGACCCATGGCAATAAGAATGGGTTTACCCAGTGGCAATACAATTTTGAAAAAAATCTGGAATTGACTTGCACCGTCAATCTGAGCTGCTTCAAAAAGTGCATCCGGAATACTGGTTGCAAAGAATGTACGAATCAGCATAACATTCATGGCACTCATCAGAAGTCCCGGCACAATATATGCAAGCAGTGTGTTATTGATATGGAAAATTCCTGTATACATGAGATATGTAGGAACCAGTCCACCATTAAATAACATTGTAAAAAATATGTAGAAATTCAGGATTCTTTTTCCTGGAAGATTTTTCAGGGAAAGCGGATACGCCAACAATGCAGACATTGCCACATTAATACTGGTTCCTATTACAGTGACCAGTATTGTAATTCCATATGCCCTGAATACATTTGCAGCATTATCCCAGATAAACTTATAGGCATGAATACTGAACTCTTTTGGAAAAAAGGAATATCCATCTCTAACCAGAGCACTTTCAGAGGTAATAGATGACATAAATAACAAGATAAACGGCAATACAATACAGATTGTAACCAGTATCATGACCGTATGTGCCAATCGTTCAAATCTTTTTGCACTTTTGCTTCTAACCATTTTTTACCTCCTAGAACATTGCATTTTCAGGGCTTAATTTGCGCACAACCACATTTGCCAGCAGTACACAGGCAAATCCGACAATGGACTGATAAAAGCCTGCCGCTGAAGCCATTCCGATATTTCCGGACTGAAGCAGTGCCCTGTATACATAAGTATCGATTACATTGGTGGTATCATAAAGCTGACCGGAATTTTGTGTAACCTGATAGAATAATCCAAAATCAGAATAGAAAATTCTTCCAATGTTTAACAGTGTCAAAGTGATTACAGACGGCATGATCGATGGAAGTGTAATGTATCGGATCTGTTTCCACTTTGAAGCTCCATCCAGTTCTGCAGCCTCATAAAAAGAAGGATCAATTCCGGAAATACTGGAAATATAAATCAGGCATCCATATCCTACACCTTTCCATGTATTTACGATAACCAGGATCACAGGCCAATATTTGGATTCTGAATACCAATTAATTGCTTCTTTCCCGAAAAACGGAAGAATTGTCTTATTCAGCATTCCATTGTCCCCACTGAAAAAGGCAAAAGTGATATAACTTACAATTACAATAGACATAAGAAACGGCAGTAAAATTGCACTTTGATAAATTGTTTTGCATGCCTTGCTCCGAATATCACAGATAAAGATGGCAAATGCAATTCCCAGAATCAGGTTGATGATAATAAATACAATATTATAAAGCAACGTATTTCTTGTAATCGTCCACGCATCATTAAACAGATAAGTAAAATTGCTGAGACCGGCCCATGGGCTGCCAAAGATTCCATCTACCACGTTGTAATTTTTGAAAGCAACCACAAGTCCTGCCATCGGCATATAATTATTGATAAAAAGATAAATCAGCCCCGGTGCCATCATCAGATAAAGCGGTGCCCATCTTTTAAATTTTGCTTTTTTCATAAATTTTCCTTTCAATTATCTGGAATATAACAGGGGATGCATAGCGGCATCCCCTGTCTGTGTTATTTATTCTCTTCCAGCCACTTGTCCAGCTGTTCCTGTTTGGTGCTGATCACTTTCTCAATTCCTGCTTTCTTCAGTTCCTCAATAAATTTCGGAAGTGTTTCTTCAGGATCTACTGTACCAGAACCAAGAGCAGCTGCATATTTTGCTTTTACATTACTCAGTGCAGCCAGTTCGTTTGCAACACTTGTAGAATCATAGGTAAATCCGAATGCTTTTGATTTGATTGCACTCTCATTCAGTGCCTTTGTTTCATCCCAGATATCTGGTGAATCACCCTCCCAGATATGCATTTTAAACTGGTCAAATAACTGCCATCCTTCTGCCAGATGATACGTGTTGCTGTCATCTTTTCCATCCGGATAGTTAATGATATTATTTTCAGCATCTACAACTTCGTAATCAACACCTTCTTCCCCCCAGTTCAACAGGTTCAGAATATCTGCATTTCCATATAAATAATCCAGACACTGCATTGTTTTATCTTTATCAGCAGAACTTGAACTGATGCCATAAGTCAGGTAAGAAATTTGTGCAGTGCCAGCCCATGGTTCGGAAATCGGAGCAATCTCCATCTCTGTTCCGCAAAGTAAAGCGGCACGGGTATCATATCCTGGTTTGTTTGGTGCAAGGTAAGAAAAAGCGGCACCTGCTTTTACCTGATTCTCCGCACTCTCTGTTGTGGTTGCAGCATCTTTGGACAAATAACCTTTTTGCTGCCAGTCATACATTGTTTCTACAAACTCTTTATATTCATCTGTCTCATAATAATCTACAACTGTCGTGTCCTGACCATGATCCATCAATACACCAAATCCATCAGTAAGTGTATCATTCATTTCATATTTGGTATCCGGTGTTGCACTGTTATTGCTTGCCATCATGACCATATCTGGATATTTTTCTTTCACAGTTGCATAAACGTCAGTCAAATCTTTATAATCTGTGATAGAAGATACATCAATTCCACACTCATCCAGAATATCTTTTCGCATAATAACAGATGACTGGCAGAACCATTCGCGTCCTGTTGTCACACCGTATACATAATTTCCGATATTTGCTGCTTTCGCAGTATCACCAAGCAGTTCTTTAATATTATTGCCATATTTGTCGATATATTCAGACATGTCAATAACCTGCTTCGCATTCACCATGGAATTAACCTGTTCCACCAGGATTGGTACAATGTCCATCTTTTCTCCACCGGATAGAATCAGCTTCATTGTTTCCGCATAGGCACCCCAGCTGATCGGTTCGATATCGAGTTCCATATTGATATCTTTCTTCATAATCTCATTGATTTTCTTCTCGATGCGATCTGTATCTTCCTCCTTATCTCCAATATAAGCCATTGTAACTGTATAAGTCTCATCAGAAGAATCTTTAGCCTCTTTTGAACCGGAATCACCACAGGCAGTCAGCCCCATAGAAGCCAGTACCATAGCCATTCCCGCTGCAATCACTTTCTTATTCATCCTTTTACCTCAATTCTTTTCCTTTTTAATTTTTTTTGATGTATACATCTCTCTGTCTGATGTTTCTCATTATACAGATTTTCCAGTATTTTAATAGTAAAATAACGACCTCACACTTTCCGAAATCCGATTTCTTTTTTCATAGCTTGTCTCTTTTGTTGTATCAAAAGGTCGGAATATTGTTATCTTTTTATCGGATTTTTGTTATAATTGTTTTCATCATAATGATTTTATAATATTTCAGGAGGTATTTATATGTATTCCAGACATCGTGTTGCCGGATACTCCATTGATCATGTCATAAAATTTTTGTTTTTTCTGCTGGTTCCGGTTGTAATCCTGGATATCATGATCAGCTGTTTTGTCATTTTTTCCATGCGTTCCCAAAGTATTCAGTCCCTGCAAGATACAACATCCCTTTATGCTTCGCAAATCGACACCGCACATATTTCCATCAATCGCTATTTAATCCGGCTCCTGACTGAAAATGACGATGCAGATACTCTGTTGGAAACACAGGACAAACTGGAATTCATTTCATCCGCAGAACGAGTTCATAATAATATTGATATTTTTCTGGAATCTTTTGAAAAAGGATATCAGATTTTTCTATATAATTCAGAGAATGAACGGATGTATCGTCCTACAGAAATTTTTCAGACACTTACTCAGAATCAGCTCGTACTGCTGAACAAGCATCTGATCCAAAAAATAACTGCGCCCAAAACAAGTTTCTACACGGATGCCTGGGAAGTACTAATGCTCGGAAAGAACGTATATTTTTACAAATCCTTTCATACAGGCTCCCACTACGCCTGCTGTTTTATTCCTGCTGACAATATCATTCAGCCACTAAAAAACATAATTAAAGAAAAAGACGGTTTCATTTCTCTTACCTCGCAAAACGGAACCGTACTTACTAATAAAGAACTTCTGAAGCAACACCATATTGAATTTTCAAGAAAAAGCAATTCCGATTCTTACGAGACCTATAATAAGGGAAATAATCTGATTATCAGCGGTGCTCTGATTATGGGTGCTTTTTATCCTCAGATTATTCTCAGCAAATTCAGGGCTTATGAAAAAATAATCCTGCTTCAGTTTATTCTTGCACTGGCAGTCCTTCTGGTCGCAGTTATCCTGTTTACTTCCATTTTCTATATGAAGAAACACGTTCTGACTCCAATCAAACTCTTTTTAGAAAATCTGGCACATCTGGATGATTCTGCAGAAACCATCAATTTAAAAGACACCAATCTTCTCGAACTTGAGCAGGCGAACTCCCAGTTCAAAAATCTGATGCGCCAGATCAAAAAACTGAAAATTGACATTTACGAAAAAGAACTGGAAAAACAAAAAACAATGATGAATTATCTTCAGCTACAGATACGTCCTCACTTTTTTCTGAACTGTCTGAATACCATTTACAGTATGGCACAGACGCAGCTTTACGAAGAGATCATGAAAATGTCTATGATTACTTCCAACTATTTTCGATATATTTTCCAGAACACCCAGGATCTTGTTCCTGTAAAAAATGAACTGGAACATATAAAAAATTATATGGAAATCCAAAAGATGCGTTACGGAGATACGTTCTCCTATGAAATTCACGCAGAAGAAGGTACAGAAAACATACGAATCCCACCAATTCTGATCCAGACCTTTATAGAAAACGCCATCAAACACTCCAATACTTTTGATGAACCCATAATCATACGCACAGACATCGCCTGGATGACTGCCGGCGGAAATTCACATGAAAATATTCAGATTCAGGTCATGGACACTGGATGCGGATTCTCGGAAGACATCCTGCAATCCCTAAATTCTGCTATTCCTCTGGAACCTCAAAATGGTCACCGTATTGGAATTACCAATGCCATCCAACGTCTGAATCTGCTGTACGGTCAGGGAGAAGCGGTCATTACTTTCTCAAACCTCCCATCTGGGGGTGCCTGCGTAACCATCCTTCTCCCTGCAGTCTGATCCAATTCTCTGCCTAATTTATGAAAGGAAAGTTTTATGAACGTATTATTAGTTGATGATGACCGCTTTGTTGTAGCGGCCCTTGAGAAAAAAATAAACTGGGAGCAACTAACAGTCACAGAAGTACTCACTGCTTTCAATATCCGTCAAGCTCAGAAAATCATAGAAAAAAACTCCATCGATATCTGTGTTTGCGATATCGAAATGCCCGGCGGTTCTGGTCTTGATCTTCTTTCCTGGGTCCGGGAATCAGGAAAAGAAATACAATTTATTTTCCTGACCAGCTATGCGGATTTTGATTACGCAAAAAAAGCTATCGAACTGTCCTCCCTCGATTACCAGCTAAAACCTATAGACTTTGATACTTTATCCCATATTCTGGAAAAAGCAGTTTCTAAAGTCAGAAAGAATGCTGCGCTCACCCAGACAAAAGCAGACAGTCAGAAATGGAAAGATAATTACCGCTATATTGTAGATTTATTCTGGAAAGAACTTTTTGCCACCACTCTGTTTCGTGAACCTTCTCTTCTTGAAACAGAATTAAGAAAAAAAGATCTTTCCTATACAGCAGATGACCTCTTCATTCCTGTTTTGTTCCGGCTTTATCCACTCTCCGGCCAGATAATGCCCATGGAGTCTTCCATGGTAGATTTTTCTTTCCAGAATATTACAGCCGAAACCTTTCAGAAATCCTGCATTCTCTATGAGTCTATAGTGATACTGAACACCTTTGAATACGTTGTCATACTTTCTGGATTGCAACTGGAACAAATCCGTCAGCCATTTACAGAAAATCTACTAACACTGTTCAAAAATCTTCAGAGTTTTCTGCACTGTGAAATTGCATGCGGCATTGCACCAGAGGTTTCCCTGACAGAACTGCCTGAAACTCTTACCAGACTACGTGAAATGAGAGAATCCAACCTTAACTCCGTAAATAAACCACTTTTTCTGCAAGATTTTGTTCCCAGCACAACTTCCTACATCCCTCCATCACTGGAAGTAATCAATACTTTTCTGGAACAAAAACAGGCAGACGCAGCTTTACAGAATATCGAAAATTACCTGTCCAAATACATTCAGGCCAGTGGTATCACCAAAAATTTTCTTCTGCATCTGAGACTTGATATCGAACAAATTGTTTTTTCCTATCTACATAAAAACGGAATCGAAGCACACACTCTATTTTCTTCAGAAGAAAGAGACGAACTGATCACAAAATCTCTGGACGCTGTACCATATATGTTTAATTATCTGCGCTATCTGATACAACGCGCCGTAGAATACAATAGCTTCGTCAACGAAAAAGACTCCGTCGTTGATATTGTACTCAACTATATCCATCAGCACTACTCCGAAGATATCTCACGTACCATGCTGGCTGATATGGTTTATCTCAATCCAGATTATCTGGCACGACTTTTCAAAAAACAAACGCAGACCTCTATCATCAATTACATCACCACCTATCGGTTAGAAAAAGCAAAAGAGCTTCTGCTCAACCCTGACATCCCGGTTGGAACAGTTGCTTTGAAAGTCGGCTATGGAAATTATTCCTACTTTTCCAAACTGTTTAAAGATGTGGTCGGCTGCACCCCCAATGAATATCGAAAAAAATAAAAAGGTTCTTTCTACGGTATAATTTAGAGGGGCTGTCAAACTGACATCCCCTCTGTATCTATTCTATTTTATTCCTTATGCACTTTCAGAAATTTCATAGTAATTTCCGTTCCACTTCCTTCTTCACTTCTCAGCACAATACTTCCATTCAAAGTGCTGACCGCATGCTTCACAATAGAAAGTCCCAGTCCGGTACCTCCAATCTCTTTGGAATGACTTTTATCCACTCTGTAAAATCTCTCAAAAACTCTATCCTGATCTTCCTTTGGAATTCCCACACCTGTATCCTTGACTACAATCTGTATCTCATGTGCAGTCTGAGTCAGAAAAATGCTTACACTTCCATCATTTCGGTTATACTTAATGGCATTATCGCAGACATTATAAACTGCCTCTTCTAGAAGTGTCCGAACTGCTTCCATCTTCATACTGTCCCCACAGATATAAAGATGCACATTCATGCTCTGTGCTTTCTCCTTCAGACTTTCAAAGGCATTCTTACAAACCTGATAAACATCCACCAGTTCCCAGGTGTAGGATGTTTTTTCCTCGTCAAGCTGGGAAATCTGGATCACATCCTCAACCAGCTGAAGCAGTCTCTGGGATTCCTTATAAATACGCCCTGCAAACTTGGGAATATCCTCACATTTCACCAGACCGCCCTGCATGATCTCCGCAAATCCTGAAATAGAAGTCAGAGGAGTCTTCAGCTCATGAGAGACATTTGCCGAAAACTCTCTCCGCAGATTCTCCCTCTCAAGCTTCTCTGTCACATTCACAAGCAGGATCACAGCACCTTCTGTTTTTTGTCCACGTACCACAGGATTGGCAATCAACTGGATATCGCTTCCATTTAATTTCAATATCAGTTCCGCATGTTCTCCGCTGAGAACCTGCTCGATCGCATGTCTGAAATCTTCCGCACGATCCAGACAGTAAACACTTTCTCCCTGACATACTTTATCTACCCGGAACAGATTCCATGCACTGGAATTGGCAGAAAGAATCATGGTATACCTATCAATCACGATCAGACCTTCCTGCATATTTTCTGTAATAAGAGAGAATTCTTCCTGCTGCTGTTTTGCCAGTTCCAGCTGCTTCTGGATTTGCCGGTTCTGTTTATGGATTTTACCTAAAAGCGGAGAAAGCTCCTCGTAAATCTTATTCTCCTCCGGATGCTCCAGATCCAGCTCATTCACAGGTTTTACGATCCTTTTTGATATCACAGATGCCATGATTCCTGATAGAATCAGCATCAGAAATAAGAGTCCACATAAGGGAAGAAGAAGATTTTCAACCAGTGCCAGCACAGAATCCTGAGTGCCTGAAACTCTCAGCACAGTTCCATCCTTCAGACGCAGTGCATAATAAATTGTTTTCTCATAAAGTGTATCCGAATACCTGGAACATTCTCCTGCACCATATTTCTCTGCTTTCTGAAATTCAGTTCTGTTCTTATGATTTTGCATTTCATCTGCATCAGCCTTATTATCAAAAAGCACAGTTCCATCCTTATTAATATAAGTAATCCTTGAGCTCTTATCCTTTACATTCTTCAGATAATCTGTTCCCTGCTGCTCCACACCATATGCCAGATAAGCAGCTTCCTTAGACAGCTCTTTGCGCATCTGTCCGTCAAAATTGCTGTAAAGGATTCCCATTACAGCAGCCAGTCCCACAGTCAGAACCAATGCACATACAAACATTATAGATTTAAAGATTTTTTTTGTCACTTCTCTTCACTTCCCCTTTTTATTTAATACCTCAGGCAGATATCGGTCTCCGATTGAGATATATAATAACTCAAATATCCGCAAACGGTTCCCGCCTGCGGATATAAAAAGCCCTGCTTCCAAATAATTATATTCAAAATCAGAAACTTTCTCTGTTCAATTAATTATTCAGATAATCCTGATGCTCATTATTTCTGTGCTGTCCTGTGATGGAATATTCTACCCATTCAGCAATATTCACTGCGTGATCACCAATACGTTCAAAGTACTTTGCAGTCATAAGAAGATCCAGCCCTGTCTTGGCATCCAAATTTCCTCCGTAAATCATATCTGCAAGCTTCTCTTTGATCTCGTTAAACGCATCATCCACCACATCATCTCTGTCAATGACATTTCTGCACAGCTCCAGATCACTCTTTACAAAAGCATCCACGCTCTCAGTTACCATACGCACAGTGTCTTCCGCCATCTGTGTGATAGTCTCCGGGATCGCAGTGGTATTCTTTGCAACATATAAAGACAGATCTGCAATATCTGCTGCCTGGTCACCGATACGTTCCATATCAGAAACCATCTTCAATGCTGCAGATATCTCTCTTAAATCTCTTGCAACCGGGTGCTGATGGAGCAGAAGACTCAGGCACAGATTCTCAATCTCTCTCTCCTGATGGTCGATGGCGTCATCCGCCTCGATCGCCTTCTTTGCGAGCTCTGTGTCCTGGGCCACGAGAGCCTTGATCGCTGTCTCGATCGCCTGCTCAATCATAGTTCCCATCTCTATCATCTCTGCGTGAAGCTTTCTAAGCTGCATCTCATATTTGTCTCTCATCGTGTCCCTCCTAACCAAATCTACCGGTGATGTAATCCTCTGTACGCTTGTCAGCCGGCTTGCTGAACATCTTTTCTGTCTCTGCGTACTCAACGACCTCTCCGAGAAGGA
>OKTW01000704.1_pt1 | contig 15066 bp, 9 predicted proteins | sample 1606371 | NCBI WGS metagenome assembly OKTW01 (sample SAMEA3879568, study PRJEB24766) | human gut metagenome | biome: human-associated habitat; feature: feces | place: USA | collected 1985/1987
TTGTTGCGGGGGCAAGGTATTTTTCTTATGCCTGTTCACTGTCTGAATCAGTCAAAACAGCGTCCTTTGCATCCTGTGGAATCTGAATGTCCTTGATTTCATTATACTTATCATAGTCGACCGTAATTTCAAAAGTATCAATGGTCAGTTTTGCATCGGCATCTGTTGCTCCTGACATCAAAGATGAAAGAAAGTCATTCAGCCCGGTAATCTCACCGACACCTTTGACATAACGGTTTGTTTCTTTATCAATATAAACCTTGCAGTTGATCTTGATGCTTTTTCCCATGGAAGTCAGCAGTGCCTTGGAAGCAGTATCCAGCTCTTCGCTTTTCAATAGCTCCAGCAGTTCCTCCATGCCCTCTGTAAACTGTACACACCAAACATCTTTGTCATTGATTTTATCCGAACCTGTTATTTTCGGATCAAGATCACTCATCAGACCATAGTCGAAAAGATCCTTGAATCCCGCGATGTTCTGTAATTCTGACGAGTCTTCAAAACGGGTCCATCCGCTTCCATCATTACTGACGGCTATTAATTGGTCACTCTGTGTAAACTGGTAGGTTTCCATATTGTATTCCTGTTGCTGTCCAAACACATCCATCTTCAGATTTGTCTGCAGATGAGCAGTGCTCGGTTCCAGGATCATATCCATCATAACTGTACCGTCAATGTTCATTTCCATTTTTTTGCCGCCTGATTCAGATCCCATATCCATAACAAGGTTGATGGTTGATGCATAGGAATCAAGCTTTTTCATCTCCTCATCCGCTTTTTCCATCAATGTTTTTGCATCCGGCATCTGAGCGCATCCCGCAAACGGCAGAAGCGCAAAACTCAGACAGATTGCAGCAGCCGCCTTAAAAAAACGTTTCTTTTTCATTCTTTCCTCTCCTTTCTCTATTCAAAGATATCCCTAAATCGATACAAGTATCTCTACTTCGATTATAGCATAAAGAAGTGAAAAGAATATCCCGGCCAACGATCACTTCTGTAACAATAGCAGCTTTTCCATATGTCGGGCAACACTGTATTCCTCATACGGGCCGATGACGGCCGAAGCTGCTTTTTTGGCACGCTCCTGTGCCGCAGCAGGCGCATAGGAATGAGGGAACATCGCCAGCATGTCGAGATCATTGCCGCCGTCACCGTAAACGGCAACTTCGTCTTTTGTCACATTTAAATATTCGGCCAGCCAGCGTACCGCTGTTGCCTTATTCGTCTTTGCGTCTGTAATTTCGAACAATCCCTTGCCGCTGGGTGCATTCACGAAAACATCTTTATGTTCTTCTAGATAGGCAACAAGGTCATGTGTGTCTTCATTCTCCATCATGCGGCAGTTGATCTTACAAATATCCTGACGCAGGATATCTTCTATTTTCTGCGAATACGTTATGCTACTGCGCATCGACCGCATGAACCGGTCAATCCATTGAGAAGGATTGGCAAGCATGCGGCTGTGTTCCTGCATATCTTTTACATATTCTTCTTCCGGCTGCAGCACATAAGTCTTGTCGGGCGACAGATATTCGATATGCAGGTGCGAAAAACGTTCCATGAAGTCACGAAGGGCTTCTTTTGATATTGTGGAAAAATGCAAAAGCTCCCGGTTTTGTCCCAAGATCACAGATCCGTTCATACAGATGATATAGACTTTGTCTGTCAGATCATGAAAATTGACCATCGCGGCACTGCGCCCTGTTGCTGCCGCAAAAGTTCGTCCGCTCTCTATGATGTTTTGAATTGTCTGTTCGATCACTTCATCCGATTCATGTTTCTCATTCAGCAGTGTTCCGTCCAGATCACTTGCAAACAGTTTTATCATTCTATCCCTTCTTTCTTTATTTGCATCAATTATAGCATTCTTTTTTATCTGCTGCCCTTTTTATGAACATGAAAAAAGACGGATCAATCTCCGTCTTTCTCCTGCTCATCTTTTGTATGCTGCGGGAAAGTTTCTTCAATGATGACTTCCTGAATCCGATGATTTTTCACACCGATCACATGAAGGATATAATTCCCGCATTCCAGTCGAAAACGCGCACCGTCCTTTGGAATGCTGCCAAGCAGGTATAAAACAAGACCTCCCAGTGTATCATAGGAATCATTTATGTCCACCGGCAGAGGAATTTCCTCCAAAAGATCTTCAATGTCGATATTGCCGCTGACTTTCCATTTATGCGGCGATATTTTCATGATTTCAGGAAGCTCCTGATGATCATACTCATCATAGATGTTTCCAACGATTTCCTCCAGCAAATCTTCCATCGTTACGATACCGCTGACTTCACCAAACTCATTGATGACGATCGCAAATCGTATCTTGCGGCTCTGCATATCTTTAAACAAAACATCCGCTGTAATCTGTTCCGGCACAAAATACGGATCACGCAGAATATTACGCAGCACAAACGGCCGCTTTTTCTGCAGTTCGATCAGAAAGTCTTTTGAATAAAGAACACCGATGATATCATCCAGGTCTTTGCCGTACACCGGAATTCGGGAGACGCCCTCTTCACTGATCAGTTTCAGGATATCTTCCTGCGTCGCATTTAAGATCTGGTCACGTTCTTTCTGGATCACTTCTTCCGTCACCTCACCAAAATATGCCGCATCGGATCTGGCGCCCTGTGCCCTCGCCGTGAGCGGTGCATCCAGTTCGCTGACCGTTCCGATAATATATTTTGTCATATCGCGGTCCTCTGCCTCAAAATGCTCCACATACTCCGGAATGCCTTCGTAAACTTCATCCGTTCTTCTCAGATTCGGATCACGGTAGGAGGCAAAATAAGAATTTCCATTTCTGCCAAATCCGCTCATACAGCCATAGGCCCCGCCTTCTACACGGACTTTTTCCCAAAGATATCCATAGCTCATGATCACTTTCAGGATACGCAGTACTCCTGTGTATTCATATCCTGCCATACGGTAATTCCCGGCACGTGTTACATACTGGATCTTCGCAGAGGTCTGGAAGCCTTCATTCTGTTTTCCATAGGCAAGCGTTTCACCGGCGGACTCTGTTTCTTTTTTTGAAAGTTTTTCGTATAAATGTTTTACTTTTTCTTCGAGACCATCCATTCCGCTTTTCTCTGCAGTAACACTGACCGTTATAGCCGACTGACGGAAAATCTTCGTCATCAGTTCTTTCAGTTTTGCCTTTAAAGTTTCTTTCTGTTCTTCAAAATCTCTGTCCAGTTTGTTCAGCAGGTCATAGTATGCAATTCCTCCTGTCAGATCACAGAACGCTGCACTTTCGGAAAAATATGCCATTGCACGCGTTGCCGCTGCTGAATGGCCGGCTGTGCTGATCCGCATCTGCGTCCTGGATTTCTGTTCTGCAAGGATCTCCTTCAAACGCTTTTCATCTTCCAGTTTGGAGGAAAAGAGGATCTCTTCGATCATTTCAAACACAAAATCCATCTTATTGTATAACGTTCTTGCACTTACAGTAAACATCGTGCGCAGCTTCTTTCCCTCTTTATCCGGAAATGCCGTAATACCGGTTCCGATACCACCGCTCTGGACATTGATCTCATTGAACAACTCCCCATACGCATAGTGCCCGGTATCGATCATGCCAAGCACATTTTTCAGAAGTCCCACATAAGGAAGATCCTCTTTTCCAATGCCATCCAGATCAAAATACAGCGTCAGATATGCAATGCCGTTTGTCAGGATTTCATGCCACAGAACCGGAACTTCTCCATAAGAACGCACCTCATTGGAAAATGACCGGCACTCCTTTTTAATATCGTCTCTTGTCAGCATCGGGATCTTTTCCAGCTCCTCCCGGGCAGATGGTGTCTGCTGAAATTTCTGCAGTTTCTGCGTTTTTTCAATCAGTTCCTGAATCTCCTCTTCGCTCAGTCCTGCTTTAAACTCTGCCAGTTTTGCCGCCACAGCTTCTTCTGTTTCTGCTGTCAGACCTTTCTTAGGCTCTATGACAACCATGGCCGCGTGTGGATTATCCAGAAGATATTTCTGTATCAGTTCTTCATAATAACCACTTCCGACCGCTTTTTTCAGTTCATCATAGATATCGAGCTGTCTGACATAGGCGAACGGCTCATTTTCATCGTACAGCCAACTGTCCATAATATCAATGCCATACATCAGTCCCTTTGGATAGGATCCATAATCTGCCTCGCGGAAACGGAATTCCGAAGAGTTGATGCCTGCAAGCAGGGCTTTCTCATCCAGACCATTTTTCACGCTGTCCGTCAGCGTCTGGCGGATGATGCAGAGAAATTTCTCTTTGTCTTCCGGATTGGCATTTTTGGCGATAACGGAAAAAGACGGCTGCAAAATGCCGCTTTCAAAAGAACCCAGGATGTCTTTGCCGATGCCGGCATCGATCAGTGCCTGTTTCAGCGGCGCACCAGGTGCCGACAAAAGTGCGTATTCCAAAATGGAAAATGCGGTCACAAGCTTCACATCCAGACTGCTTCCCACGGATACATTCCAGGAAAGATACGTATTGTCTTTCTCGGATTCCGAAGTGGAAATGGAATATTTGCGGTAAACTTCATGCATTTTTTCAAATGGTTTCTGCATCGGCAAAGCAGAGTCTGTTTCTTTTCTGTCATACTGTGAGAGATATTCCTGATCGATCCACTGCAGCCTTTCACCGATATCCATTTTTCCGTAAAGATAAATATAAGCATTGGATGGATGATAATATCTGCTGTGAAATGCCAGAAAATCTTCGTATTTCAGATCTGGAATGCACTTTGGATCTCCGCCGGACTCAAATCCATATGGTGTATCCGGATAAAGCGCATTTAAGATTTCACGTTCCAGGACATCCTCCGGCGAGGAATATGCTCCTTTCATTTCATTGTAGACAACTCCATTATAGGTAATCGCATCTTCTGGTTTCTCAATCTGATAATTCCATCCTTCCTGACGGAAGATCTCTTCTTTCTGGTAAATATTGGTTTTAAAAACTGCATCCAGGTAAACATGCATCAGATTTGCAAAATCTTTGTCGTTGCAGCTTGCAACCGGGTACATGGTCTTGTCCGGATAAGTCATGGCATTGAGAAAGGTATTCAGTGAGCCTTTCACCAGTTCCACAAACGGATCTTTGGATGGAAATTTTTCGCTGCCGCAAAGAGAGCAGTGTTCCAGAATATGTGCCACGCCGGTATTGTCTGTCGGCGGAGTACGGAAAGTAATATGAAACACTTTATTATCGTCTTCATTTTCAATATACAAAACCCTTGCACCACTTTTTCTGTGACGCAGCAGATATCCTTTTGACCGGATATCGTCAAGCATCTCTTCTTTTATCAGTTCATATGCCTGCAAATCTTTGATTGTCATAAAAAACCTCTTTTCTCATCATGTCTTTACTCTGCCGATTTTGGCATTAAACAACCCTCTGGAGCCGTAATTGACACGCTTGATGCAAATGCCCCCGTTCGGGTAATGCTGTCCGTAATGTCCGGATGCGCTGATCATAAACCCATTTCCCATATAAATCGCCACATGCCCAAGCGTACCGCCATCATAATAAAAAATAATGTCTCCCGGACGCATCTCTGACTGTCTGACGCGTTTGCATGCGGCAAGGATCGCACTCATAAACGACGGCGGCATACTTTTTCCGGCTGCCCGGTAGCAGCGGTTCACAAAATAAGAGCATGCAACTCCGCCCCGCATATTGGTTCCATACTGCACGCCATTGCGGATCCCTCCGTTTTCATGGTAAGCACCCAGATATTTCAGTCCATAGCGGATCGCTTTTGCGCTGTATTTGTTGTATTTGTTGACCATTTTTGTCATATCCAGCACGGACAGCCTGATATCTGTTGCCTTGATATAAGCAGTTTTCCACATGCCATATTTTTTATTACCGGTATTTTTCTTATGGTGCAGATATACCGGAACCCATGCTGTCTTTTTCCCTTTTCGGATACGGTTTGGATTGACCACCATGGCATCCCCATACTGAAGGCTGTGCAGCTTTTTCCCTTTGGAAGAAGCTGTGCTGCGCACAGAAACACGTTTTCCTTTTGTTCCCACATAAGCCATCACAAGATATCTGGATTCTTCTTTTTTGTATCGGTCCAGCAGGATTTTGGATCCATCACTCTTTTTCGCTGTTTTTTTCTTTGTCGTTTTCTTCGTTTTTTTAGCAGTACTGGTCTTTGCCTGTACCTGCACCGGCTGAAGCGGTGCCATGCTGCCTGCTGCCAGTGCAAATGCCAGCACCGCCGCACAGATTCCGTTTTTTGTCCGTTTATATCCCATTTCTTACCTTGCCCTTCGCGGGCTCTCCCTTCTCCCTTTTTGTCTTGATCATAGAGCGATCACAGAAAACTTCCACTTCTGTAAACAGATGATGCCAGGGGCAAAAACAAAGAGCTGCAGATCAGTAAAAGCTGCACCCATGGCGGCCATGCTCTTTTACATAGTAAAGTGCCTGATCTGCATCTTTGAAAATGCTCTCCCCTTTGTTTTCCCGGTCTGAAAATGCCACTCCCACGCTCAAAGAAACGGCCGGGGCATCCTGCGCTTCTTTGGCCAGTTCCTCATTGATCACATCGATCTTATCCTGTATCGTATCCTTCAGGTCACTTGTCATCTCGACCATGATCACGGAAAATTCATCTCCGCCGATCCTGAAAATAAAATCAATGCTTCGGAACGTCGTTTTCAGCAGATTTGCCACTCTTTTCAGGCTCGCGTCGCCGGCTGCATGTCCGTAGGTATCATTGACTGATTTGAAAATATCCACATCGATCAGGAGCAGTGCGAAAGACATCGCACCTTCTTCGTAAATATGTAAAATTTTTTCAAATGACCCGCGGTTCAGTGTGCCTGTCAGTGCATCATGCTCTGCCTGATGGCGGATCAGATTCTGTGTCTCCTGATTCTCCTGATAGATCTTATTATAAGTCTCTGCCAGTTTCTGCAGTTCACTGGCCCCGACCACCGGAAAGATTTCACCTTTTTTAATGTTTTCATTGTAACTGAGCAGCGGTCTTACGACCAGTTTGCGTACGATCAGGCAGATTACAAGCGTCAGGATCAGCTGAAGTACAATACTGATCTCAAGTTTACGATATATATCAGAAAAAACTGACATTGCCCTTCCCTGCCGGTTTTTCGTCTGTTCCATCAGGCTGTCCATACAGGAAATGATGTCTTCATTTATCTCTGTTCTCGCTTCCTGATAAGTATTATCACAGACCATCTGCTGTGCTCTTTTCATTTTCCCCTCTGCGCCAAGCGCACTGTCCGTTTCGGAAAGCAGCACTTCCGTAACTTCCTGCGGCCATGTATTTTTATCCATGCCGGTCGCCTCTGCCACCAGACGCATGGCATAATATTCGCTGTTCATCAGTTCCTGCGAACAACTTAATGCTGCCTTTAAGGAACTAAACGTTTCTGTTTTATCAAAATATCGTCTCAGGGTATCCAGTGCCTTTTCTCTTCGTTTTGTAATCGTCGCCTCTTCAAAATAGAGATCCATGTACTGAACTTCTCCCGTCATCACATAAAGCCGTACCTGCTCCGTAAGATAGTCAGAGCCATCCTGCAGCTTTCTGGCCGCATTCTCGCAGGCAATATACTGATCAGTCGCTGTTTCCAATACCTGAAATTCTTTCTGCCCCACAGTCGAAATAAATGCAAACAAAACAGCCAGAATACAGGTAACTCCAATACTCCATGTACTTACCTTCTGCATCTTTATCTTCTTTTCCACAGGCGGCTCCCCTTCTCCCTTTTTCTCTTCACAGGCGGAAAAAGTGCGATCCCATTTGGGTACCGCACTTCCCACTTTGGACATACTTATTTTTTACCTACGCATGCTTTACGCACTATATCCACAGGTATCATGGTAAATGCCAGCAGGATCACCGCAATCCAGCCCCTGATTCCAAACGGAACACAACTGAACATTTCTCCGATCCACTGGAACGGAGCCAGCGGAACGATTGCCGCATTTACGAGCAATGCCTGCACGATTATAATAATCAGAAATACTTTCAGAAAATCTTTATTCTCATTCAGACCTGAAAAAATTGCAAATCCATCGTCACGCACATTAAAGCCGTTGAACAAAGCTGCCACAATAAACAGTACAAAATAACCCGTCAGGTGCTGTTCCTCATTTGCAAACAGATTTACAAAGAACGGCACTTTCAGATAGATAAAACTTACCACGGTAAGCCAGATTCCCATTGTGAGGATCTGTCCCATCATTTTTTTGCTTACAATACTTTCATCACGTTTTCGCGGTGCTTCTGCCATATATTCTTCTTTTGCCGGCTCATTGCCAAGCATCATGGCTCCCAGTCCATCCATAACCAGGTTTACGAAGAGAAGATGTGTTACTTTCAGCGGTTCGTCCACACCGAAAAACGGTGCGATCGCACTGACCACGACGGCTGCCACGTTGATCACCAGCTGGAATTTACAGAATTTGAGGATGTTATGGTAGATGGTTCTTCCATAAAGGATGGCATCTTTGATGGATTTGAAATTGTCATCCAGGATAACGATCTTACCTGCCTCTTTTGCTGCCTCAGTTCCGCTTCCCATAGCAAAACCAACATCTGCACGTTTCAGTGCCGGTGAGTCGTTGACGCCGTCACCGGTCATGCCGACTACCAGGTTCATCTCCTGACACAGGCGTACCATACGGGACTTATCGGTCGGCAGTGCTCTTGCGATCACACGGATATTCGGTATGATCTTCTTCACTTCTTCATCGCTCATCTCATTGAGCTGTGCGGAGGAAAGTGCACGGTCGCTGCCTCCTTTTAACAGTCCGGCATCTTTTGCGATCGCTACGGCTGTCTCCAGACGGTCACCTGTGATCATAACAACCTGGATACCTGCACCCTGTACTTCACGGATCGCTTCTTTTGCTTCCGGACGTACATCATCACGGATGCCCACCAGACCGATGATCACGATATCATCGTTGATACTGTTCTCCACCATGTCTTTTTCCGAATAGCCAAATGCCAGCACACGCATGGCTTTTGCTGCCAGTTCATCGATCTTGCGGTCCAGAACTGCCTTGTCCATGGTACAGATATTGCCGTCTGCATCCAGATATTTCACTGCATTTGCCAGAAGTTTTTCCGGTGCGCCTTTATAGAACGTTTTACCGGTGCTGTCGATGCGTGCCTGACTGAATTTATTTGCAGAGTTGAAAGACTGCTGTTTGGTTATTTTATATTCGCTGCTGTTCTCCAGCGTCCTGAATGTCTCCTCACCCAAAAACTTCATCAGTGCCTGATCGGTCGCATTTCCGCCGATGACTTTATGGGATGCATCAAACATGGACTGTGTATTCTTACCGATGGCAAGATCCACAAGACCTTTTACCTTGCTGTGTTTACTCAACTGTGCAATATCTATGGAATTGCCGTCTCCGGTAAAGAAATCGACCACTTCAAGCATACCTTTTGTGATCGTTCCTGTCTTATCACTGAAAAGAATGTTTAAAGAACCTGCTGTCTCGATACCTTCTGCTTTTCTTACCAGGACGTTGTGGTCAAGCATCTTGCTGGTATTCTGCATCAGTACCAGGGAGATCATCAGCGGAAGTCCTTCCGGAACTGCACAGACGATGATGACAATTGCCAGAGAAAGAGCCCTTACAACATCTTTGACAACCGGTTCAATCCCCATTGCCAGGTACTGGGAAATTCCGCCCGCCTGCATAACAAAGTAAGCCAGGTAAAGTACGGCAATCAGAACCGCACCGATATAACCAAACGTGGAAATCTGTTTTGCAAGTTTGGAAAGTTTTACTTTCAAAGGAGAATCCGGCTCGTCTTCCTGCATCTCTTCTGCCATTTTTCCCATCATGGTCTTCAGTCCGACCTTGCGTACATCAAGAATACCTTCGCCGTCAAATACAACAGCTCCGCGGAACAGAGAATGTGCATCGACAAACGTATCACCTGTGATATCATCAGCCAGTTGGAAATCCTCTGCTGCTGCCGTTTTCTTACATTCTTCCGCTTCACCATTGAGTGCAGAGTTGTCTACACGCAGTGCACCGTCAATCAGCACACCATCTGCCGGGATCTTGTCCCCGGACTGAAGCAGGATCTTATCTCCTACTACAACATCGTCCACATCAATTACGGTGATCATCCCGTTTCTGTGTACTTTACATTTGTCTTTTTCTGTATTCTCTTTTAATTCACGATACTTGGTATCACTTGCAACGCCCGTCTTTGCAGACACAGTTGCTACGATCAGTACTGCTACAATCGTTCCAAGCGGCTCATAAATCTCTGCATATCCAAAGAAAAACATCACGATCATCAGTGCGGCAATTGCCAGCAGGATCTTGATCATTGGATCGCTGAACGTCTCTTTAAACTCATCCCAGAACGTGGTAGGTTCAGAATCTGGAATCTCATTGGAACCAAACTTGCTTCTGGATTCCTCTACCTGTTTGTCTGTCAATCCATTATACTTCATCTCTTTGTCTCCTATTTTATTTTTTCTGTACACCTCTGTAATCCAGCAGGGGCTATATCAGATGGGAGAAACTATCCGATGTCACCTCACATCTGATTATAGTCTCTCCCATTTCTTATTACATCATACCAAGTGACTTTTATCTCTGAAATCTTGCTGCCATTTCACCGATACCGCCATCTCTTGTTCCCTGTCCGATTGCTCCGAACTTCCATTCGCCGTTATAACGGTAAATCTCTCCAAAGATCATGGCTGTCATGCCAGAATAATCTTCTGACAGGTCGTATTTCAGGATTTCCTGATCATTTCTTCCATCCACCAGACGGATAAAAGCATTCTCGATCAGTCCGAAATGCTGTTTTCTCTGTTCTGCCTGGTAAATGGTTACAACAATCACAATCTTGTCATACTCAGCCGGAACACGGTCCAGATCGATCACGATCTGTTCGTCATCTCCTTCTCCTGCGCCGGTCAGGTTATCGCCCATATGGCGTACCGTTCCGGAACTATGTGTCAGATGATTGTAAAAGACCAGATCATCTTTTCCTTCCAGTCTGCCGTTCTTCAGCAGAAGTGCGGATGCGTCACAGTCGATCGGTGCCGGTTTTGGTGCAAAAAATCCGCCTTTTCGTTTTACTTCATCCCATCCAAGTCCTACGATTACTTTGGATAAGCCCTGTTTTTCTTTGGACAGGCTCACTTTCTGTCCTTTTTTCAAACTGATTGACATAGGTGAATACCCCCTTTCGACTCTTTCGAATCTTCTGTAATTATTCTGCGTCGATGCCGTAATGACCGCAAAGTGCTGCCAGGCCGCCCTGGAAACCACTTCCGATCGCATTGAACTTCCACTCACCGTTATGCTTGTACAGCTCACCTACTACAACGGCTGTCTCGATAGAGAAATCTTCTCCAAGATCGTAACGGATCAGTTCCTGTCCATTTGACTGGTCTACGATACGGATAAATGCATTGGATACCTGTCCGAAATTCTGTCGTCTGGCTTCTGCTTCATAAATCGTAACCGTGAACGCGATCTTTTCGATGTTTGCCGGAACTTTGGTCAGATCGATCATGATCTGCTCATCATCACCTTCGCCGCCTCCTGTTAAGTTGTCTCCCATATGCTCCACACTCTCAGAAGGATGTTTTAAGTTTCCGTAGAAAATAAATTCTTTTTCTGTCGGGCATTTTCCGTTTGCTCCGCACAAAAATACCGAAGCATCCAGATCAAAATCTGCTCCTGTATCAAATGCATTGACATCCCATCCAAGTCCTACCATAATGTTTTTCAGTCCCGGATTTCCTTTTGTCAGACTTACTTTCTGTCCTTTTGATAAATTGATTGGCATAATATGTTCCTCCTTTAATGGATTTATATTTAAGATGAGTTATATCACCTTATGGTACGCTTTTCAAGACTAATATTTCTTTTCCGGCATATGATATCTCTGGTTAAATTCCTGTTTGATATTTTCCAGCCTTGCCTGATCTTCTGTTCTCTGCTTTCTGGCATTTTCCTGGATCTGTCTCGTCTCATCGATTCCATTGACGATCGTTCTCCAGGTTGTCTCCAGCGTCTCTATCTTGATGGAGCTTCCTGATGCAAGCTGTGCTGTCATTTTCGACTGCTGCACGGTATTCTGCGCATTTTTGATCAGCATCTCATTGGTCTTTTTATCCAGTGCAGAGATTGCTTCCGCCTGGATTTTCTGTCTCTTAAGCATGATCGCCTGCGCAAGTGCCTGTTTAAAGACCGGAAGCGTAATGATAAATGCTGAATTGATCTTGCGGACCAGGTTCATATTGCTGAATTCCATGGTCTTGATCATCGGGATGGACTGCATCGCCACATTTTCTGCGGTACGAAGATCCTGTGTTCTCTGTTCCAGCATCAGAAGTGCCTGATTGAGGCTGGTCAGTTCAAACTGGATCGACTGATCTCCGGTTGCCTCCATATCTGCCTGACGCTGTGCGATATACGCTTCCAGTTCCTGGCATCCCTGCTCACCTGCGAGAATATATTTTACAAGTTCATGATAATAATTGACGTTTGCTTCAAACATGGTATTGAGTTTGCGGTTCGACTGTTTGATCTCTGATTCATACTGCTTTAACTGTACATAAATCTTGTCAACCTCATCTCCCATGGTATGATATTTGGCAAGGATTTTGTCCATCTGCTTTCTGAGGTTTCCAAATAATTTGCCAAACAGCCCCGGATTATCTTTCAGTTCATCCGGATCAAATTTTTCCATGATCTTTGCCAGCGTATTGAGCATCTCACTGGTATCATCAAGCTGCGACATTTCCATGCTGTTTAATACAACATCTGATGCTTTGGAAATCTCTTCTGCCACCTCTGCCCCAAACGATACGATCGTCTCCAGATTGTTGACCTCGATCGTACTTACGATCGCATCAACTTCCTGCGAACCAACCAGCTCGCTGTTCATCTGTTTACGATCTTCTACAATATCGTAAGACTGTACTGTCTCCAGTTCTGTGGTAGCCGCTTCCCTTACTGGTACTTCTGTTCTTCCTAAGTTAAGTCCCATGCACTACTCCCTCCTGAATAATCGTTCACGCCAAGTTTTCGGGCGTACACTGGATGGAACTGCACGAAAATCAGGTATGCTCAGATCATACAGATACTCCCCGATCTGGTGCTCCTCCATCTGTCTGCGGTTATAAAAAGTTTCTATATTCTGATATCCGGTCGGGATAAAAAACAGAATATCAAATCCCGCCAGATTCAAAAACGCAATCAAGATCGCATCTTCCAGTGAGATCGTCTTTTCACCGGTATGGATGTAGATCAGTTTTGGATTCTTTTTTGTAAAATCAAATCTCTGAAGCAGACGCAGGATCTCTTTTGGAAGATTGAGTACCGTAGATATGATCGTATACTCCGTTCCATTTTCAAAAGTTCCTTTGATCAGCTTCTGTTCAATCAATACCTGAAGCTTGTCTAATATGTGCTCCTGCACTTCATCCCGCAGAAATCCATATGGATATGAAGGATGATTTTTGATCCGGCTTTTCTGAAGCCGTCCATTTTTATAAAATTCCACCGCAAATGGCTTCATTGGATTCTCTTCCAGCGGTTTGATATACGGAATACTGCGTATTACGACCGTATCTTCGGTAATCAGTTCTTTGACGGATGCCCAGTATTCGGAAACTTTTCCATCTCTGACACCGGAAATCTTTGCAAAAATAACCGGAAGGTTTACCTTTTCTTCCGTCGTACTGAAATTCGGCCGGTATCGTACTTCTTCTTTCCAGAGGAGCGGAATCTCCTCATACATGGTCTGAAGATTTATGACATCCGCATAACGGTACTGCTGGTTGCGGTACATCCCGGAATCCTGATACATGATCGTATCCAGATCCCGTTCTGCATGATAGGCAGCCGTCCCCATCCGTACATCGGTATTTTCTTTCGGGAAATGCCCTGCCTGAAGCCGCTCCGGATAATGCACTTCGTACAGCAGTGGATCCTGAATCTGCTGTACATTGCTGCACCCGGGATCAAGGATCAGTACATCCACCGGCAGCCTTGCCAGCATTTTCACAAACAGGATCTCAAAACTGCTGTTACACGCTCCCATGTGGATAAAACAGCCAATATCCGTTTTATGCCAGCCCTGAAAGAGTCCTGACAGATAACGCTGCATAAAGCAGATCAGGTACACTGCCTTATTCATCAGTTTGTTCTTATTTTCCTGCGGATTTTCTGACTCCTTCAGCATCACATCCAGAAATGCTTTTACCATAAGTCTTTGCAGTTCGGGATTGGCAGGATAAGACAGGTTCGCAGAAAGATCCATCAGCATACTTTCCGTATCCGGATAATTTTTCCTTGGAATCTTCTGGATCTCTTCCGGTGTCGGCGGCTTTATCTGTCCGTCCACTACAACAACATTACGCTTCTGTGCCTGAAGTTTCTGATAAAACTGATACCATTCATTTAAACAGGTCAGACGATCCTCCACACCGCTGATCTGACAGTACGCATTGTAATAAAAGTCCGGATCGCTTCCTCTTTGTGCAGGCTCTTTGCACATATCCGTAAGAATCTGATTTCCCGTCAGCCAGACATTGGTTGCATTCCGAAGCGTCGGCTTTTTCCCATAAAGGCGCTCACGCTCCATTTTTTTTTTCTGTTCTTTCCGAAGCTGTGCAAGGGAATAATTTTCCGGAAATGGCTGAGAATCTGAAAGAATAAAGGGCAGTGACCAGTCATTCTGCGGATCCAGTTTCGCATAACTGCTATCCCCATGATACTGTAACAGAACAATATCACATCCTGCATGACACAGGATTTCCAGAAGCATCAGTTCATAATGGCTGACCTCACCTTCGTAAAGAATCTTTGGAATCTGTTCTTCTCCAAGCAGATTGAGGATGCGCTCAAACTTATAATAAAGCCAGCACATAAACTTAATATAGGCATTTTTCAGCATGCCTTCGGTCTTGCCCCCTTTTTGCATGGAAAGGAAAAAATCATACATCGATGCTGCAATGCTGTGTCTCTGGTAATCATTCATACGCGGCAGCCATTTTTTCAGACTGGTATCCAGAAAAGACTCTGACATC